>Ga0209066_10005925_pt1 | contig 12653 bp, 6 predicted proteins | sample All_14_2_FD_187198 | JGI IMG/M metagenome (GOLD analysis project Ga0209066, IMG submission 187198) | Freshwater microbial communities in response to fracking from Pennsylvania, USA - Allegheny Zone_MetaG_DW_15 (SPAdes) (version 2) ...
GTCCTCGGCCGCCGCCGCCACCCAAAGCGCAACCGAGACCGAAAGCAAAAACACTACCGTTATCTTCATGGCTCCTCCTCCTTGCCGCACTCGGGACAGAGCGGCACATCCTCCTTGGCCGCCTGCACCTCCGTGCGGACGGCCGCGAGTTGCTCGCGAAAGCCGCCGGTTTCGGCGAACGTGTTGCCCTGCGCTTCCAGTTGGCGAATGAGCATGTTGATGACGCGGCTTAGAATGAGGAGCAAGGCGTTCGCGACGACAATAGAATCGTCCGAATCAAGCCAGCGAGCGAATTTCTTCTGTTGTTCAAGCAGATGAACGCAAGAGTCGTGAACGTAATCATCGCCGTATTCGGGCTTGTCAAGGCGGGTGTTGTAGACGGCCTGGGCTTCAGCGGAATCTTTCCGCCAAGGCACCTGCCCATGACGCAGCAGCCAGTCCTCGTAATCGCTGTGGAGTTCGGCGAGTGAGGCGCGGGCGACGTCGGTAAGCTTCATCTCGGTTTCTTTGGACGTCGCTGCGCGGGCGGAGCCTTCGACGATGTTCACTTTGCCAGAGCGGGCGGCCTGGGTCATCTGGTCGTATTGGCGTCCGGTGGGATCGAGTTCGCGGGTGAGGAATCTCCGGCAGAACCGGTAGGTCGCCAGCTGCGCGATGGTGGCAAGCGCCCAGGAGTCCAGACGGCGATATCCGCCAGCGGGGGAAAGATGCAGCGGCATGTCGGCTCCTTTGGTCAGCGTTGTTTCGACGGGTTGTGACAGGTCTCGACGGGTATCGACCGGTGATCCAATTGCCACCGGTCGACGCCCGTCGGCACCTGTCGTTCTACCTGTCCAGATCGGCCAGCCGCGCGATTTCCTCGGCGGTCAGCACGCGCCGGTAGACGCGCACGTCGTCGAGCCAGCCGCGGAAGCGGGCGCGGTCCATGTCGGCGCTGTGCGCGCCGACGGTGATGGAGTCGCCCGGATTGATGAAGCCGCGGCGCTCCAGAGTGCCGACCTCTTTGCCGTTCACATAGAGGCGCATGACTTTGTTGTCGAAGGTGGCCGCCACGTGCGACCAGGCACCGACGGGCAACGGTTCCGGGCTCTCGAGCGAATGGCTCCACTGCTCGCGCGGCACCTGCCAGTCCGGCCGGCCGCCGGCGAGACCGAGGCGGTAGCCGTCCGTGCCGGTCGCCACCGTGTTGAGCATCCAGCGGTCGTTCTGCCCTTTTTCAGAGGGCTTGCACCAAAGGGCCACCGTGACGCCACCGGGACTGAAGAACGGCGCGGGAACGGTCGCGGTCGCGCCGCCCTCGCCGCAGCGCAGCACCTTCCCGCCGCGACCGGCCTCCACCGCGACACCCTCGCACTTGAGGTTGCAGCCGTTGGGCGTAGCGTCCGCCAGAAGGCCGGCGTCCGTCTGGGCCTCGAAGGTCCAGTCGGCCAGCAGGTTGCCGGTGATGCGGATCGACTGCCACGGCATGCGGCTGCCGAAGCCGGCGCGCACCGCCTCGTAGCGCTGTTGCGGAGGCGGCAGCCCGACGTCTTCGGGAATGATGTCGGTCACGGCTTCCGGCGCCCACGCGCTGCAGAAGACGCGCTTGATGGCGTTGACGAACGTGAAGCCCGTGCCGGAGGTCGGCTCGATGTAGTGGCCCTCGCCGAACTCGGTCCAGTTGTCGAAGACGACGATCTTGCTGTCCCAGCGGCCCGCCGGCTTGGCGTCGACGAGCGCCTTGGCGTCGCGGCAGGCCGCCTCGAAGTTCTCGGCCTTGGGGTCTTTGGTGTAGTGGCCGTTGCCGCGCTTGACGCGTCCCCACGGGCGGTCGTCGCGGCCCATCATCACGTTCGGAATGTCCGGCACGGGGGCCGTGCTGGCGGCGCGGTCGATCCACGCCTGCCGGTAGCGGCTGAGCACGTCCGCATGGTCGAGGTAGGAGAGCCCCGCCGGGTCCTCGCCGACCGTCTTCACGCCAGAGGGCGTGACCCCGTAGCCGGAGACCGCGTCCCAGCCGCTGGCGGCGATGGCCGCGCCGAGATTCGCGTTGGCCGCGTCCATGCAGGCGATCACGCGCAGGCCGCTGAACCCGGCCTTGCGGCACTGTTCGCGCATCTTGTCGAGCGCGACCTTGGTCTTCTCGGGCCCGCCCAACTGGGCGAGCAGGACGCGCGGCTGCCACACGAAAAGGACCGGTTTGTTCTCGATCTTGAGGTACGAGGGATGCGTGAAGTAGTTCTTGATCCAGAACGGCAGCACGTTGTCGAGCAGGTCGGCTTCGTCCTTCACCCCTTTGGCGCAACCGTTCTCCCACATGATGGTGAAGGTGAATTGGTCGCGGTACTTGGCGTTGAAGAGGCCCTCGTGAACCGCATGGCCGAGCCGCTGGTCGATCTTCGGCTCCAAGTCGGCGCGGTACCAGCAGTAGATGAAACCGTTGATGCCGTGGTCGAGCGCATATTTGATGTGCCAGTCGGCCACCTCGGGCGTGCCCTCGTCGTACCAGCCGATGGCCGGGCGCTTCTCCGGCCACGGCTCGATGCGCTTCCAGCCCCAGTGCGTGCCCTCCTTCCAGAGCGCGCAGTAGTGCATGAGGCTGATGTAGTCGGTCTTGGCCGGCTGCGGCTTGGGGACGTAGCCGGTCTTGGGCACGTCGGGCCACGGCTCGACCTTCAGCGAGAGCTCCTGCGTGCTGGTTTGAGAGCCCCGGGAGGAGACCGCCACACGGACGGCATAGGTGCCGGGACGCTCGGCTTGGATGCGCCAGGTCGCCAGATCGAAGTCGTCCATGCCCAGCCACGCGATGCTGCGCTTCGTCCCGCCGATAACCTTGAGACCCTTGGGGACTTCAAGCCGGGCGGTGATCCCTTCGGCCTCGCCGCCGACGTTCTGGATGCCGGCCACCACGGTCTCCTCGCGGCCAGGACGCAGCGTGGCCCGGCCTGCGGCAAGCGAACGGATATAGAAGACGGGCGTCCCGATGGGCCGGTCCGACAGGACCAGTTTGCGGATGCGGAGCGGTCCGGTCCCGCCGGAAAAACTCAAGGCGAGGCGGCAGAGCTTGCCGGTCCAGGCGTCGGACATCGTGCCGGAAACGACCGTGGGCCGCCCGCCCGACTGGGGCTGGAAGCTGATCGACCCCGACCCGGTGTCGGTCGTGAAGTCGAGCGTGCCGGTCCACCCGGCGCCGACGGCTTCCACGTCGAGGCAGAGGAAAGGATACGGGGCGAGGTCCACCGACAACTGCGGGCTCACCAACAAAGCCGTGGCGGCGGGAAAGGCGGTGACGAGCGCGGCGCGCTCCTCTTTGCAGGATGCCCCGTTCAGGGCCTGCCAGCCGTCCCAGGCCGAGGGGCCGCCTAACACGCAAGACGCGCCGGCGCTGTCGGCATCGCGGCCGCCTGACGGCTTATCCAATAACGCGCGGATGAAGCCGGGGCTCGACTTGGCGGGCGCCGCCGTACCGGCGGGCAGGCTTGCCAAGAAGGCCGCGCGCTCCAGGCTGGGGTTGTAGATGTCGAGCCGCGCGAGCTCGCCCGCGACCGGGCCGACCTGGAAGGGTTTCGCTCCCGGCTTGATCCGGCCGAGGCGCGACTGGGTGACGGTCTCGCCGTTGACGGTCAGGCTCATCGACTGCCCCGTCCACACTGCGCGCACATCGTACCACGTGTTCGTTTGCACGGCCGGGCCGCGCAGCCGGCTCTCCCATTTGCCCTCGATCTGCACGAAGAAGGCCAGGTTTCCGCCGTCGTTCGGCTCGTTCACGCGGAGCAGGTACTCGCCGTCTTTCATGGCCAGGTTCTGGACCCCGCTCCTGAGCGCGTCGAGACGGAACCGGCAGGCGATTTCCAGCCCCGGCCGCAGGCGCAGCCCGGGAGAGTCCGCGACTACGACCGGTTGGCCGGAGGACAGGCGCTTGTCCTGCCGGTCGAGCGCGAAGACCGGCTTGCCGGCCGGATCCGCGTGCTCCGAAGCCCACGCACACGAAGCGGCGCAGGTCAAGAGCGCCAAAGAAAGGTTGAGAACACTTCTGCCGTTCATCGTTGCCCGCATGGATATCCCCCTTATCGCCCGTCAAACCTGCCGACAGACATCGGCGCTGTAATGATTTCTGGAAACCATAACAAAAACCGCTCGGGTTAAGCTACAGCAAACCGGCGCGGCGCCATCCGGCAACGGAAAATGAGCGCTTCAGCGTGCCGGTCGCCGGGCACATTACTCAGAACGTGACGGCATCGGGGACGAGCGTCCCGGGCGGGCTGAGCACCGTGACCCCGCTCACGGCGGCGCCCGGGAGGATGAGCGGATGCAGCGCATCGGTCTCGACCAGCCAGTGCCCGTCCTTCTGCTCGGCGGCGACGGGCTCGCCCATCAGGTTGAGGATCGTCGGCGTGCCGGCGAGGGTGAGCGCAACCCGCACGCGGACACCGTCCGACCAGACGGCCGACGCGTCGCCCATGCGGAACAGATAGACGCTGCCCGCGGAGGTGCCGGCCGGGATGCGCGTGATGGCGGGCGCGCCCCGCTGGAAGGTGCGGCAGACCGACGCCAGCGCGCGGTAGGCGGGCTTGGGCGTGAGGTCCTGATACGTGATGCCGAAGTTCTCTTCGTTGTAGTACGGGTTCCAGCCGTCGTTGCGGAAATCGTACCAGCAGATGTTGTGGCTTGCGCCTGAGCCGATGGCGGAGAGATAGCAGCGCGCGAGCAGCGCGGCCTGCTGACGCTCCGTGGCGTTGCCGGGAATCGTGGGCCAGCCCATCTCGGTGATCCACACCGGCCGGCCGCCGACCTGCTTGCGCGTGGCCTCCAGTTCGCTCATGAAGGCCTGCTCATGCAGCGCTCCGCGGTACGGATGGATGGTGAGCGCATCGAAGGGCGCTTGCGCGTCGAGGCACATCTGGATGAATCGGTTGTCGATGCCGGCCGTGCTGCAGCCCAGCACCTGGGCTTCGGGGTCCTCCGCCTTCACCGCCTCGTACGCCATTTTCAACAGCGTCGGGTAGCGCTCGCGCGGCCCGCTCCAGAAGAAGATGTTGGGCTCGTTGTAGATTTCCCAGTGCTTGATGCGGCCTTTGTAGCGCTTCACCAGCTCGCGCAGAAAGACGCAGTAATCTTTGAAGCCCTCCTCTTCGTAAGGCTTGGTCCAAGGCGTCCAGTAGGCGACGAGGGCGTAAACGCTGATGCCGTGGCGGGTGGCGGTTTCGACGAGCCGGTCGTAGAACGCGAACTCGTAGGCTCCGCGCCTGGGCTCTATGCGCCCCCACTGAAACTCCTCGCGCGACCACTTGACGCCTGCCGCCCGGGCCAAGGCGGCCACGCGGTCCATGTTCCGGTAGCCCGTCTCGTCCGAGCCGTTGCGGTACAGGTAGACGCCCATGCCCCACGGCAGGTCCGGACGCAGTTCGGCCGACCCCGCATCGCCCAAGAGGGCTGTCCACGTGGAAGCCCAGGTGGCCAAGAGTTCGCTGCGGTCTGAGGCGAAGGTCGCCACGCCCTCGACGAACATGCGGTCGGCGGGCAGTGCCGGCAGCGGGAGCGTGAAGGTCTGCGTCTCGCCCGGAAGAAGCGCGGCGAGGTTGGTGCTCACCGTGCCGAGCGTCGCGCCGTCCCAACTCTTGAGCTCAACCGAGAGCGGCCCGGCGTGGGCGATCGTGTCGAGGTTGCGCAGCTCTCCCGTGACAGCGGTCGGCTGCGCGGCGGCGGCGAGCAGGCGCGTGCGCAGGGCGAGGCTCTTGGCGTGAGCGATGCGCGTATTGGCCTCAAGGGAGACGAGCCGGAGAGTGAACGCCTGCGCTTTCGCGGCGCCTTTGCGGAGGTTCAGGAAGGAGAGCCGCAGCGGATAGTTCGGCTTGCCGTCGTTCGCGCCGCCGTGCCACTGCCAGCCCTCGGCGGGCGGTGCGGGAATCACGAAAGTCTGGCAGATCTTCTGACCCTCCTTGAGCGGCGGGCGGATTGAGCCCACGGTGCGCGTGAAACACATGAAGTGCGAGCCGATGCCGATCTCGAGCTCGGCGCCCGCGGCCTCGGCGTCCGCCTCAACGGTGAGCAGCAGCTCCTCCGGCGTGCCGAGGAGAGCCAGCGAGTGGCCGACCGAAACGTGATCGGTCTTGGAGAAGTCGGCGCGGATCAGGCCCTTGTTCAGCGCGCCGGCCGGGTGGCTCGAAAAGCGGTTGTGCTCAAAGGCGTTGACTGCGCCGCCCTCGAAGTCGGTCACCGTGTAGCGCGTGCAGAAACGGGACGCGCTGCGGTGCGTCAGGCGGGCGAGCTCCTCACCGGTGTAGGGCTCGAGGGTGATGCCTTTGAGCAACAGTTCGCCGACGGGCGTGGACTGCTGCGCGTTCTCGAGGAGGATCGAGAACCCTTTGAGAGGTTGCTGCAAGACGCCGTCGGCGGGGCCGCCCCAGCTTCCGGTCCAGTTGGCCATATCGAAGCGGAACGTGGTCCAGCCTTCGCCGGCGTGGCTCACGGTCTTTTGAAAGCACTGCCCCTTGGCGTCGCTCACGCGGACCGTGAGGGCGTTGCCGGCGGGCTTCTGCGCCTGGAACGTGACCGTCTTGAGGGCTTGGGCCGGTTCGAGGTCGAAGGCGGTCTCCACGTAATGGCCGCCGCCCGTGAAATCGAAGCGCGTGTGGACCACGTTCGCATCGTCCACGGTGGACGAGCCCTTGGCTCCTGGAAACTCGCGCCCCTCCCAGAAGCGCGGCGGATGTGTGGCGACGAAATCTGCGGCGGCGCCAGCGGAAAAAGCGGCCGCCGCCGAGAGCGAAAGCGATGCAAAACAGATCACTGCGCGCATGTGCGTGTTCCCCCTAAAAGTTGGTCTGTTTAATCACAGACGGGCCGCTCCGTCGAATGGCCGGAGCGTGTCTCACGTCAACCCGCGGCCTCGCCTCACCTTTGAGCGTGCTCAAGCAGCAGACCCGAATAGCCGCCGGGCAGCACGACCAGCCCCTTCCAGAATGCGGGAACGTTCGGGTTCGCGTTGAGCTCCACCGACTTCAGAAGCTTCGGGTTTTCCCTGTCTGAGAAATCATAGATTTTGATGTTCTTGAACATGCGGTTGGCGATCGCCACTCTGCGCGTCGCCTTGTCCACGTTGACCTGCCCCTCGAATTCCGATTTCGGGAAAAGGGCCCGGCTGATCGCCGAACTGTCGGGGATGTCGGCGGGAAGGCCCGCGCTCGTCGGGAACGCATAGCGCTTAAGCTTGCTCACGCCGACGGGCTTTTCCGGGTCGATGAACGCGTAGCCGCCGCAGCGCATGACGAGGAACTCCCCGTCGAAAGCCGCCAGCGTGCCCGTCTGCGAGCACATCGGGAACGTGTCTTCCCAGATGAGCTTGGCCGAGCCCGCTCCGATTTCGAAAAGCTGGATTCCGCCGAATGTGCGCGAGAAGCCGAAATATTTGTCCTTGACCAGGCTCTGCCCGCCGTAGTTGTTGTAGACAAGGCTGCTGCCGTGTTGGCTGAGAACGATCTTCGGGTTCGCCAAATCTGAGAAGTCGATGAAGAGGACGCGGGTCGAACCGCTGCTGGCCGCGATCACGGCGTGTCCCTCGAACGCCCAGACGAACTGCGCGAAGTTGACGGGGGCTTCCACTTTACTGAGCCGTGAGATCTCCTTGAGCCCGGTGTCCGACTCAATCGTGTAGACGCCGATGCCGTTCCGCCCTTCCGCGACATACAGCCTGTCGCCCGAGCGTTTGACGTCGGCGGCGTACGGGATGTTCAAGCGGCCGATCTGCTCGATCTTCCCTTCGGCGAGCCGGTAGATCTTCACGCCCTCCCAGACGTTCGCGGTGTAGGCGATGTCCCCGTTCAAGGCGACGGCCCGCGTCGGGTTTGAGAGCTGCGCTCCCGAAGAGATGAACCCTTTTTCGCGGTGGTCGAACGGCTTTGAGGGAAGCCGGGTGAGCTTGCCGAAGTCGCGCGGCTCGGGCTTGGCAATCTCGGGGAACTCGGCGATGTACAGCCCCGTGAAGTTGCCCGAAATGTACAGGACGCCATCGCCTACGGCGATCGACGAGACAGGGTCGCCCTGCGGAATCCCGGGGTCTGTGATCTGCTTGTACGGAACGGCGATCTTCGGGTCCTCGGGATCGCGTTTGGGAAGCACGAGGTTGCCGACGATCTTCGGGCTCTTGAGGTCGGACACGTCGATGAGGAACACTCCGTTGACGGTGTCGGAAGCGAAGCAGTGGTGGCCCGAAACGCGGGGCGTCCAGTAGTCGCAGGGGCCGAAGTAGATGGCGGGAAAATCGAGCCTCGAAAGCTTGACGGGATTTCCGGGGTTGGAGACGTCGAAGATGTCGAGGCCGTGTCCCGCGCCCTGGCGCAGCTCTTGAGGGCCGCTTTTTTTGTGCTGCCCGGTCGAGGCGAAGAGAATGTCGCCCTTCATGCACATCCCGTCGCCGTAGCCGTCGAGCGTGAGTTTCGAGACCACCTTCGGGGCGAGCAGGTCCGACACGTCGACGACCGTCACTTCGCCGCCCGCCCAGTCGCCGCTCATGAGCAGGCCGTTGCGGTAGTAGACCGACTGCGACTCGTCTGTCCGAAACGACGAGAGATGTTTCATCTTTGCGGGGTCGGACACGTCGACGCACTGGATGCCGTACACCCGGTTGCCCAGAAACGCGACGTCGCCCGCGACATCGAGCCCCGTGGCCATTTCGACGCCGTCGAAGTTCGAGATGATCTTCGGGTTTGAGTCGTCGGACAGGTCGACCGCCCACAGGCCGCACTGGCGGGACGAAAGAAACGCCGTCCGCCCGCTGACTCTCAACTGGCGGACATTTCCCATGCCGCCGACGTGCCCGAGCCGTTTGGGATTCTTCGGATCGGAGATGTCGAAGGTCGAGAGGCCGTTGTCTTCGAGCGCGTAGAGTTTGCCGTTGGTGATCTCAAGCGACATCGTTCCCTTGGTGCCCGGAACTTTTCTGAACGGGATCGGCTTTCCATACTTCGGGTCGGGATGGGCGTTGATGAGGGTCTCGCCCAACGATGCCGTGCAATAGAAGGCGGACGCGGCGAACAGAGCATAAAGGGTATGTTTCATTTTCGAATGATAACGCGACTCCCTCTTGGCGGCAAGCGTCTCCTGACCGCACAGCGGGGGCGCGTGAGCACGCTCAGCGTTTTTCCGCGAAAAAGGTTTGCCGGTGGCTTTCGGCAAAGGCCTGAAGCCGGGCGGCAACCTCCGGGTGCTGCGCGATCACATTGGTGGTCTCGCACGGGTCGCTGGCCATATCGAAGAGCGCGAGGCCGATCTGCTCCTTCCGGTATTTTCCGGGCTTGCCGTCGTGGCCCGCCTCGGTCAGCGTGCGGTAAGAGTGCGGGAGGTGGAGCTTCCAGCGGCCGTCGCCGCTGAACACGCCCTCAAAGCTCGTGCCCGTGGTGAAGGCGTAATAGTCGTGGGGATTCTTGACCCCGGGGCGGCCCGCGATGAGATCCCAAACGTCCTTGCCGTCGAACGGGGTCGCGGGAAGGGTCGCTCCGGCCAGACGCGCGAAGGTCGGCATCAGGTCGATGGAGCACAACATCGCGGACGACACCGCGCCGGCCGGGATCTTTCCCGGCAGGCGCATGACACAAGCGCTGCGCGTGCCGCCGTCGAACCCCGTGCCCTTGGCCTCACGGAAGGGCGTCGTCCCGGCATGGTTGCCGTAGACGGTCCAGGGGCCGTTGTCGGACGTGAAGACCACCAGCGTGTTCTCCTCGACGCCCGACTCGCGGAGCGCACGCAGGATTTCGCCGACCGACCAGTCGATCTCCCGCATCACGTCCCCATAGAGCCCCGCGCCGGACTGCCCTTCAAACGCCTTCCCCGCGAAAAGGGGGACGTGCGGCATGTTGTGCGGCACGTAAAGGAAGAAGGGCTGGCCTTTCTTGCGCCGGATGAAATCGACCGCATGCTCCGTGTACCACTGGGTCAGGTGCGTTTGGTCCGCGGGGCTCACATCTTCGATCACGACCTTGCCGTTCTCCCAGAACTGGAGCGGAAAGGCATCGAAAGCGCGTGACTCCGGGTGGTGGCGCCACATGTCGTTGGAGTACATGAGCCCGCAGGATTCGTCGAACCCGCGGGCGGGCGGGCGCGTGTCAGGCTGGTCGCCGATATGCCATTTGCCGAATACGGCGGTGGCGTAGCCGCGCGGCTTGAGCACCTGGGCGAGGGTCGGCCATTTGGGATCCATGCCGCGGGCCCGCGGCCCGTGCGCGCCGACCAGCCCCGTCCGCTCAGGATAACAGCCGGTGAGCAAGGCGCCGCGCGATGCGGAGCAGACCGCCTGAGGCACATGGAAGTTGGTGAAGCGGCACCCCTCCTCCGCAAGGCGCTGGACATGGGGCGTCTCATAGCGCGGCGAGCCGAACGGGCGGAAGTCCGCGAAGCCCGAATCGTCGAGAAAGATCACCACGACGTTGGGCGGACGCGGCGTCGAAGGCGTGGAGGCGCAGGAGCCGAGCAACCCGACGGCCACGGTCACGCACGCAAGCTGAACGAATCGGACTCGCTTCATTGCACACCTCTTCTCTTTTTCCCGTCGGGTTTGTTGTCGGGCCTTTCCTCTAAGGAGGTGAAGGGCGGGTTTTCGAAGGGGACCGGCGCCTCGCACACGCGCGGGTCCTTGCAGGCTTTGAGCCGGGCGAGGAGTTCTGAGGCGAGCTTCGCCGTCTGCTTTGCATAGGCCGGGTCGCCGGCGAGGTTATGCGTCTGGTCGCGGTCGGCGCGCAGGTCGTAGAGTTCTTCCGACGGGCGCTTGGCGAACGCGCGGTCGTAGTGCCACTTCCAGTCGGGAAGGTCGCGGTGGAGTATGACCCACGCTTTGGTCGGGCTGGCGTCCATGTCGGGAAAGACGTAATGGGTGTCCAACTCGAGTTGCCGCTCCGACAGCGTGCGGGTTTCTTCTGCGGCGGCGTAGGGGGCGCCCATCGGCCAGCGGTCCGGCGCGAAGTTCCGGATGTACAGGAAGTCGGCCGTATGGAGCGCGCGCATGGGATAGGGCAGATTGCCTTCGCGCGCCGTGTCGACATGGCGCTCGCGGCCCGTGACCACCCATGTGCGGTCCGGGTCGACCTGTCCGCTTTTGTCAGACGTCAATACCGGAACGAGCGAACGGGCGGTCACGCCGGGCGGGGGCTTCACGCCGCCGAGCTCCATGAAGGTGGGCGCGAGGTCGGGCAGGCAGACGAAATCATCGACGACGCGACCGGGCTTGCCTCCCGGCCAGCGGACCACGAGGGCCACGGACGTTCCCAGCGAGTAAAGGTTGCACTTCCCGTCCGGCACGCCGGGGAAGCCGTGGTCGCCGCTGAGCACCACGACGGTGCGCTCAAGATCGCCGGACTCCTCCAGCCGCCGCATCAGGACCCCGACGCAGGCGTCGACGGCCTGGCACTCGCCCAGGTAGTCGGCGGCGTCTTCGCGCACCTCCGGGACGTCCGGCAGCGGGCGCGGCATTCTGCCCTTCAGCGCCTCCGGGTCGATGCCCCAATGTTTTTTGCCCGACCCCTTGACCCAAGTGCGGTGCGTCGTGGTGGGGCCGAAGAAGTAGAGCCAGGGCTGGCCGGGCTTGCGGTCAGCGAGAAACGCGTCGAAGTTCTTGGTCACCTGCCCGAGAATCTCTTGGTGCGCGGCCTCTACGGTGAGCCCGGCGGCGAGGCGTTTTTCCGTCTCCTCGGAAAAATTGTTGGGGGCGCGGCCCGCTTTTTCATAGGCGTACTTCTGCCCGCCGAACGGCGCATCGCCGGGGGTGCCCGGGCTCCAGACCTTGTAGCTTTTGCCGATGTGGTATCCGGCGTCGCGCAGCAAGAGGGGGAAGCTCGGGATGGCGGGGTCCCAGACGGCGCCGCGCAGGATGGCACCGCGGCCGGTGCTAAAGAAGTTGCGGCCCGACATCAGAGAGCTGCGGCACGGCGTGCAGCTCGGAGCATTGACGAACGCGTTCCGGAACAGCACGCCTTCCTTCGCGACGCGGTCGACGTGCGGCGTCTTGATCACGTCGTTGAACGAGGGCTTGCTGTCAACCGGAGCATAGGCGCTGGCGTAGCGACCCCAGTCGTCGGCGAACACGAAGAGGATGTTGAGGCGTGCCGGCGCGTCGGCAGCGGCCGCGCGGGCGGCAAGAGAGAGCACACAGCAGAATCCGGCGAACCTTCTTGGTGTCATACCAACCCCTTATAGAGGGTCTATTTTTAACATAAAGGCAGGTGTGCGGCAAGCCGCTCGTCCTTGGCGCGCTTCCATTTGACCGCGCATGCTTTTCCGCGGAAAGAACGGGCCGGCCGAACCCCGCCTTCTGATGCGACACGCACAGAGGCGAAACCCGACCGCCGCTCGCGCCTGTTCGAAACATGTGCCCTAAAGGTTGAACAAGAGGCGCCTGTGAGTGTATAGTAAACACACCTAAAGGTGTGACACGCGGTTCGTCATGCCCGGAGCGGTCAAAGCGGAAGGGAGCGGATACCCTTATGGACAATAAGGACATCGGCGATGCGGACGCGGCGGTTGAGACGCAGGAATGGCTGCAGTCGTTGGACGAGGTGCTGGAGCGGTCGGGACCGGAGCGGGTGTGCGAGCTGTTTCAGCAACTCTCCGGTTTTGCCCAGATGCGCGGCGTGCGTCTGCCGTTCACGGCCAACACCCCTTACCTCAACACGATCCCGCCCCTGGAG
>Ga0209066_10005926_pt1 | contig 12653 bp, 4 predicted proteins | sample All_14_2_FD_187198 | JGI IMG/M metagenome (GOLD analysis project Ga0209066, IMG submission 187198) | Freshwater microbial communities in response to fracking from Pennsylvania, USA - Allegheny Zone_MetaG_DW_15 (SPAdes) (version 2) ...
AAGGATGCCTTCGGCGGTTCCTACGATGCTGCCTTCTATCTCCAGAATGTCGGCGCTTCTTCTGCCTCGGTCACTATCAAGTATTATGACAGCGCTGGCACTCTCAACTGCACCAAATCGGACACTATTGCTCCTCTGGCTTCCATGGGCTATTGGGTGCCTTCCGCCACCTGTGACAGCGGTTCACTCCCGACTGGCTGGGTCGGCGGCGTGGAGGTGACTTCTGACCAGCCCATCGTGACCGTGGGTCGTCCACACATTGGTGCACAGGTAACCACCTATAATGGCTTCACCTCCGGGTTTGCCTCTGCCTTCCTCCCCATGCTCTTCAAGGATGCCTTCGGTGGTTCTTATGATGCCGCCTTCTATTTACAGAATACCGAAGCGAGCACAGCGTCAGTGACCATTCGGTTCTATGATTCGACTGGGACTCTCACTTGTTCACGGGTGGATACCATTCAGCCCCGTGCTACTCTTGGGTTCTGGCTGCCAGCCACCACTTGTTACCCGTAGTTGATTCTAGACGGTAATTCAATCTGTTTCATTTGCAATTCAAGTATGTGTTTCTACAAAAAGGCTTGTCCTGAGATCTCAGGACAAGCCTTTTTGTAAATTTGACTGCTAAAACAGGGTTTTGAGAAAATGGCAATCGATAAAGGGACATCTAACGTATTCGCCAGATGGAAATGTCGTATAAATATATATCATGCAATTAAGAGGGCAAGGGCTTGCTCCGTTGATAAGCTTTCGCCGTAATTCCAATGCTGGTTAAAAGCAAGTTCTCCCAGGGACTCTCGCAGTTGAATATGGAACGCTTCCATCTCGGCTTGCGCTACAGGTGATGGTATAGATTTAATATCGTACCGAATTTTGCGAGCAACGCTTTCAATCTGCGCAGCAATTTCAGATGAACCTACATGATGTTTGATTATCGCGATGGCGCTTAATGAAAAAGCAATACCTTTTTTATCACCAAGTTGATGACGAATTGAAAGGCTGCGGACAGCTAATTCGAGGGCAATTGGGTAGTTTTCCATGTCCTTGTATATTTCAGACAAACCATACAATGCGTGTCCCAATGACCTTAGGTTACCTATTCTTTCAGTAACTGCGACCACCTCGCTGTATAACTCAGTAGCACGTTGTAAATTACCCATTCTTCTATTGGCAATAGCCAAATTATTTAGTGAGGTGGTCAAATCTACAATATCTCCTGAACTTCGCCGATAGTTAACCACCCTTTCCAATAATTCAATCGTTCGGGGATAATCTCCTTTTATGCCAGCCAGAATCGCAAGGTTATCAAGTGCAAAGTTTATACCTGTCTCATCTCCGAGGCTTTCACACAAAGATTTGCTTGCCTCAGATACTTCCTCAGACAACTGATATTCTCCCTGCACTCGGTAGTATGCGCCTAAATTTTGCAAGAGTCCGGCGCGCAGCAAAGTTGGGGCCATATCCATGGCTACAACTATTTCCAACCAGCGCCGCGCTTCTGTAAAGTGGGCTCGTTTATCCCAATACCTGCTCATGGCCAGTGTTGTTTCTGCAGCCTCGGTAAAATGATTTGATTTAATGAAATACGACAGCGAGGCTCGGATATTATTAAGTTCTGCGTCTATTTGATTCAACCAGTCAGGGTCGACGACCTTGGGTAAAGATTGTGCTACATAACGCGCATAATAATGAGAGTACCGGCTTATATACTCTTCAAAGCCATTAATTGACTGAAAGTTATCGCTTGCGTATTCGCGTAAAGTTTCAAGGAAATGATATCGTCCAGATATGGGGTCAAGAACAAGGAGTGACTTATCTACAAGCTGCAAAGAGATGCGAAGAATTTCAGAAGATGGGCAAAGGACCTCATCACTGCATACTTCTTCCGCTGCTGCCAGCAGCCAACTTCCCTTGAAAACAGATAAACGGCAAAAGAGTGCGCGTTCCTGTCCATCCAATAAGGCGTAACTCCACTCGATTGCGCCGCGCAACGTCTGCCGCCAAGGGGGGAGATCACGCCCAGCAGTAGCAAGCCAATCGAAGCGGCGATCAAATTGTTCAATCATCAAATGCGGGCTGAGAGATCGGGTACGGGCGGCAGCCAATTCAATAGCGAGGGGCAAACCGTCGAGACGGCGGCAGATATCAGCGACGAATGAAGCGTTTTCATCTGTAAATTGAAAGCTTGGATTGGCAGCAATAGCCCTTTGTAGGAATAGCTGCACGGAGGGGAAATCCAATAATGAAGAGTGGTTTTCCACATTTGGCACTGCCAATGGCTTTAATAAGAATTCCCATTCACCATTGACCCTTAGCGCCTCACGACTTGTGCAAAGGATTTTTACAGCTGGGGCATTCCCAAGAATTGTTAATAATTGAGGAGCCGAATCCAGTACCTGCTCAAAGTTATCCATTACGATCAGAATGTTCTTTCTTGCGAGAAAGGCGATTGCACTATCCAGCAAGGTAGATGTACGCGTTTCCTGAATGCCAAGGGCTGCCAACAAAGCAGGCAACACTTGATGCGATTCTTGAATTGAAGATAGGTCAACAAACACAGCATCATCTTGAAATTCCTGTCTGTGCAAATTCGCTGCGTACAATGCAAGGCGGGTTTTGCCTACTCCCGGAGGGCCAATTAGGGTAATCAGGTGGGTATCTTTTTGAAGGAGAAGTTTTCCCAGTATATGTGCTTCGCTTTCGCGCCCAAGGAATGAAGTAAGAGTTGCTGGAAAACTTGCTCCTGGAAACGGTAGTTTGTTATCAAAGTCGGGCAATGAAACAGAGGCGAATTCCAATAAACGTTTACTTATGCTTGAGGCGGGGTCTAGCTTAAGAGCAGGAATAAACAGATTTTTGACAGCGGCCTCATCAGGCAAACGCTCATTTTTTTCCAACCGGCTGATATAGCTGTAGTGATACCCAACGCGCTGTGCCATTTCACGTTGGGTAAGTCCAGTGCGTTCACGTAAGGCTTTTAGAAGGGCGCCAAAGGTGGAAAATGCAGCAAGTTCTAGGGTTTGGTTGTGTTTTGGCATTTGCACCCAATTTTATCTGCAATTTGTCAACAAACTGTCAACAAATTCAACCAATGTAAGAGTATAGTAACGCGCATTGCGGGCAATGCAGCCTTCTTTATTTCATTCTACTAGAACGAGTGAAAACTTTATTATTCAAAGGTGATATATGAAAAACAAAATAACCTATCTTTTTACCGTACTGGCAATTTTAGCAAGTTTGTTTGCAGCTGTGCCGGCTTCGGCGGCTTCACAGCCAGCCGCCGACCTGCCTGCGGCAGAGCAATTTCTCAACGCGGATGGCAGCCTGAACCTGAACACGGGCTACTCCGGCGGTTTGGATATCAGCGATTACACCGTAACGCTCGACCCGGCGCGTGGTCCCGTCTTTAACCTGTTGACTGCCACCCCCAACGTCTGGAACGCGCTAGGCACGACGCCTTTGAACAATTCTGTTTTCGCTATTGCTTTCAGTGGGACGGATGTGTACGTAGGTGGTGCGTTCACCGATGCGGGCGGGGATGCCAACGCGGATTACATCGCCAAATGGAATGGCTCAACCTGGTCAGCGCTGGGGACAACACCCTTAAGCAATCGTGTCTATGCCATTGACATCAGCGGGACAAATGTGTATGTGGGCGGCGATTTCAGCAATGCGGGCGGGGATGCCAATGCAAACTTCATTGCCAAATGGAATGGCACAACCTGGGCAGCGCTAGGGACAACGCCTTTGAATGGCAGTGTCAACGAAATTGCCGTCGGCGCGACGCATGTGTACGTGAGCGGCAATTTCAGCAATGCGGGCGGGGATGCCAATGCGGACTACATTGCCAAATGGAGTGGCTCAACCTGGTCGGCGCTGGGTACAACACCTTTGAACAGTTCTGTTTACGCTATTGCTATCAATGGGACGGATGTGTACGTGGGCGGCTGGTTCACCAATGCAGGCGGGGATGCCAACGCGGATTACATCGCCAAGTGGAATGGCTCAACCTGGTCAGCGCTGGGCACAACACCTCTGAACAGCCTTGTCAGCGAAATTGCCATCAGTGGGACGGATGTGTACGTAGGCGGCGATTTCAGCAATGCAGGCGGGAATACGAATGCGGATTACATCGCTAAATGGAGTGGCTCAACCTGGTCGGCGCTGGGTACACCACTTTTGAACAGCCTTGTCAACGAAATTTCCATCAGCGGGACGGATGTGTACGCAGGCGGCACTTTCACCAATGCAGGTGGGAATGCCAATGCGGATTACATCGCCAAATGGAATGGCTCGACCTGGTCGGCGCTGGGCACAACACCTTTGAACGGTGGTGTCACCGCCATTGCCGTCAGCGGGACGGAAGTATACGCGGGCGGCAATTTCACCAACGCAGGCGGGGATGCCAACGCAGACTACATTGCAACCTTTTTATCTGCTCCCGCACCGCTCCCTGCTGGCTGGGTTGGCTCAGTATCTGTAACTTCAGACCAAGGCCTCGTCACTGTTGGTCGTCCGCACATCGGTTCAGAAGTCGCTTCTTATTATGGCTACGCGATAGGTTCCACCACCACCTTCGCCCCCATGCTCTTCAAGGATGCCTTCGGCGGTTCCTACGATGCCGCTCTCTATATCCAAAACCTGAGCAATAGCCTCCCCGCATCAGTGAGCATTCAATTCATCAATTCTTCCGGTGTCACCGACTGCGTCCTTGATGACACCATTAATATCCGCGCTTCCAAAGGCTATTGGCTGCCCTCCATTACTGACTGTAACAGCGGTTCGCTTCCGGCAGGCTGGGTTGGCGGCGTCAAGGTTGCTTCCGATCAGCCCATCGTGGCGGTGGGTCGTCCTCACATCGGCTCGGAGGTCATGACCTACAACAGCTTCTTCGCCGGTTCCACCTCCGCTTTTGTGCCCATGTTGTTCAAAGGCGCCTTCGGCGGCTCGTACAATGCGGCTTTCTATGTCCAGAATGTCCATGCAAGCAATACCGCCAATCTCACCATTGAGTATTTCGACAGCGCGGGCACTCTCAACTGCACCAAGTCCGATACTCTAGCGGCTCTGGCTTCCAAGGGCTATTGGGTGCCCACTGCCACTTGTGACACGGGTTCTCTGCCTGCCGGTTGGGTCGGTGGGGTCAGGGTCACTTCCGATCAACCCATCGTGACCGTCGGTCGTCCGCACATCGGTTCCCAGATCACCACCTACAGCGGATTCTCGACCGGTACAAATTATGTCAATGTTCCCATGCTCTTCAAGGATGCCTTCGGCGGTTCCTACGACTCTGCCTTCTATCTCCAGAATATCAATCTATCCTCAGCCTCGGTCACCATCAAGTATTACGACAATGCCGGCACTCTCAACTGCACTAAGTCTGACACCATTGCTCCTCTGGCTTCCACGGGCTATTGGGTGCCTTCCGCCACTTGTGACAGCGGTTCACTCCCGACTGGCTGGGTTGGCAGTGTTGAGGTAACTTCCGATCGGTCGATTGTGGCGGTGGGTCGTCCACACATTGGCACGCAGGTAACCACCTACAATGGAAGTTCAGGGGGGGCAACCAACTCGTACCTGCCCATGCTCTTCAAGGATGCCTTTGGTGGTTCCTATGATGCAGCCTTCTATTTACGGAACACCGAGGCGAGCACAGCAAATGTCACCATTTCTTTCTACGACGCAAACGGCACGCTGACTTGTACAAGAGAGGATACGATCCAGCCTCGTGCTACCCTAGGCTTCTGGACGCCCGATGTAACTTGCTATCCGTAGCTGATTCTCTACAGTAATTCAATCTTGGCCTCTTGCAAAAGTCAAACAAAGTGGTTTTGCAAGCGCATCCTGGGTAACTTATGCAAGAGGTCTATTAGAAAAAAAAACTAAAAAGACCTGATAGTCTTAAGCACTATCAGGTCTTTTTAGTAAACTCTGCAGTCATAACACTTTATTGCTTTGCCAATTCAATGACCTGCTCCAACATCATGGCTGCGCCTTCCATCTGCCATTCTGAAGTTCCCTCTTTACCAAAATAATGCTCAAGACGTATCAATGAGCGTTTATCAGGACGGTCTTCCCGAAAACGATCGCTTGCAAACGCCTTCACATGCCCAAACAGCTTTGCAGCATCTTCAAGATGGCTCTCTTTAAATTTGATCTCTGCCATTGCAATCAAGCTGGCATACGTACCTGTTCCATTGACATTATCTTGCACATTGGCGATCAGGCTTTCCAATGCCAAAGTTCTGGCGCGTGAAGGAAAGCCCTGATGAATCAAGGCATAGGATTGCATCCGTTTGGGAAAAGCCTGCTGATCCTCATCCCCTAACGACTGAAAAATTGCAATCGCTTCAGATGCATATTTACCAGAAGCAGGATAATCATTCAACAAATTGCTGATGATGCACAAATTCACAAGGATGATTCCTGTACTAGGTCGGTCACTCGACTCCAAAGCGACATCTAACGCGTGTTGAAATATATCCAATGCTTCTTCATATTTTTGATCAGCAATCAATGTGATACCGCGCACTCGCAGTGCAGAGCCTAACGCCATCAGATCATCTGCATCAGAGGCGATCAAGATAGCCTCGTCAAGCGCTGTTTTCGACTCGGCAGGTTTTCCTAAAAAATACAAGTTGTTCCCATAACTGGAAAGACTCAAGCTTAATTCTGTAGAAAGACCCAGAGAACGGTACAACGCCACGCTCTCGCCCAGCTTCAAGTCGGCTTGTTGGAATTTTCCAGTATCACGTTCCATATCGCCGAGCATCAGCAAAGCCGCAGCATGTTGCACCACATTTCCGGAATTGCGAGCCATTTCCTCAGCCCGTAGGCAATAACGGTACGCCAAACTTCCCTGCCCAATACGCAATCCCAATGCCGCTGTTCTCAACAACAGGCGGATCTGCAAAGGTTGAATTGCAGGGTCTGATGACCTGCGTAATAGTGACTGCGCCCTTTCATATTCATCACGGATTTGTCCATGTTCCAGCCAGATCAAATTGGCCGGGATGGCAAGGCGCAAGGCATCCTGGAAATATTCACGGTGGCTCATTGCCCAATCCAGCGCGGTGCGGATATTGTTCATTTCGCGAACCGTTCGCTTCTGAAATTCTCGCGGACCAATCCGGTTGAAGCGGCTTTCCAAATCTTCGGCCCAGCTTGCAAAATAATGTAAATGCTTCGGGGCAGTCTCATTTATGCCCCCATTCTCCTTGTGTTTTTCGCTGGCAAATTTTGCAATGGTATCCAAAAAGCGGTAACGACCGTCCGGGTCCATCACCACCAATGAGCGATCTGTCAACTGTAGGAGCGTAGGCAAAACATCTGCATGGCGAAGGTGGGTTTCATCAGAGCAAATGGCTTCAACGGCTTCCAACGTCCAACCGCCGGAAAAAACAGAGAGGCGCATGAAGAGCGCCTGCTCGGTGGGTGTAAGCAGGTTGAAGCTCCAGGCAATGGCAGACCACAAAGTACGGCGCCATTCAGGAATATCTCTTGCCGTAAGCACCAGCCATTGAAAACGGCGGTCGAACTGTTCGAGCATGTCGACTAGAGAAAATGTGCGGGCGCGCGCAGCGGCTAATTCGATAGCGAGGGGTAAACCGTCTAAACGGCGGCAGATTTCAGCGGCGCGTGAAGCGTCTTCATCGTTTAGGGTAAAGCCTGGTTGGGCAGTACGAGCGCGCTGCAAGAACAACTGCACAGAGGGGAAATCCAAAACCGATTTGTTTTTTTCATCGGGCACGGCTAATGGCGCGAGCGGGAATTCCTGTTCGCCGCGTAAACGCAATGCCTCACGGCTGGTTGCCAAAATCTTCACCTTGGGCGCGGCACCCAAAAGCGGCAGGAGCTGAGGCGCGGCATCCAACACTTGTTCAAAATTATCGAATACCACCAACATGGTCTGGTCTTGCAGGGCCGCTTTTACACTTTCCAAAACCGAATGTTCAAATGCCTCCTGCACCCCCAACGCAGCTGCCAATGCGGGCAGCACCTGTGCGGCATCCATGATCGGCATGAGGTCTACGAACACAGCGCCATCTTCAAATTGGGTGGCAAGCTGCTCGGCAATATGCAGGGAAAGGCGAGTCTTCCCCACACCTGGCGGACCAATCAACGTCACCAGTCGAACTTCATCACTGCGCAGCATTTGGAACAAGGCGGATGTTTCTGATTCGCGCCCCAACAATGGAGTAAGGCTGATGGGAAGATCGCCGCCTCTTGCCGCCCCCGAAGCGAGTGCAACCATAGCAGCAGGATTCTCCGCTGGAGCTTCTTTGCCAAGAGCCAGTTCCAGCAGGCGTTTGATTAATGCGGGTTCATTCTGAATCCCAAGAGCAGGTACGAACCTCTTCCGCAGGGTGCTTTCATCTGGCAGGCGCACATTGTTTTCAAGGCGGCTCATATAGCTGTAATGGTATCCAACCAGACGGGCCAATTCGCGCTGAGAGAGCCGCGCACGCTCGCGTAATGTTTTAAGTAACTCTCCAAATGTTTGAAAAACAGCGGGGTCAAGGTCATACTGTCTTTTTATCATAATGCGAGATTTTACCTGAAAGTTGTCAACAAAGTGGCAACAAGAGTCAACAAAAGCTATCTTATAGTTGTTCAATAAAATAAGAATATTGATAAGGAGAATTAAATGAGTAAGCGTGTCGTACATGGTATTTTATTGATCTTCCTGCTGACGGGGTTACTGGCAGTTACCCCGCCTACCCCTACCCGCGCAGCAACTGCCTCGGCGGTGGATGAATCCATGCTGAATGCGGATGGAACGCTTAACATGAGCAAATTGCCGGCGGGTTCGATTGACCCATCTGGCTGGGATGTGAACCTTGACCCTACCCGAGGGCCGGTATTTTCACCGATTGCCAGCGAGGGGAATTGGTCTGACCTGGGTACGACAAGCCCCATCAATGATGGTGTTAATACCATCCTTGTAGATGGAACAGATGTTTACCTCGGTGGTACCTTTTCTAATGCAGGAGGAGTAGATGAAGCGGACAGTATTGCCCGCTGGGATGGTACAACCTGGCATTCTTTGAGCAACAATGGTTCCGGCGGTGGTGTCATCAGCGGCAATGCAGTGAACAAGATTATCAAAGCAGGTTCCGTTTTTTATGTGGCGGGCAATTTTTCTGGCGTAAATAATACATCCAATACGATTATTCCCGGAAGCGCTTATCTTGCCAAATGGGATGGAACTGCCTGGTCCTCTGCAGATGGTGACACTACCTCAGCGATAAGCGGCCATGTTTCTTCGCTGGCATACCTTGCTGGAAGCCCTGGCTATCTATATGTCGCTGGGGAATTTACAAATGCTGATGGAATTGCCGCCGCAGACCGAATTGCCCGTCTCAACCTGACAACCAATACCTGGGAAGCGCTGGGAGCTGACTCTGGCGGAGATGGCGCCATTGACAATTGGGCTCTTTCCGTTGCCGTTGATTCAGCGGGAACTGTGTATGTCGGCGGGTTCTTCACAAATGCAGATGATATTGCCGAAGCTGATTACATTGCCAAATGGGATTCTATCAATGAATGGCAGGCACTAGGCAGCACACCGTTGAGCAGCATTGTTGGAGATATTGTCATTGACGCCTCCAATAATGTATATGCCGGAGGCAATTTTATAAATGCAGGCGGCATCGCAGAGGCGGACTATATTGCCAAATGGAATGGTTCTGCCTGGAGCGCATTAAGCAATAACGGTTCGGGAAATGGAGCTGTTATAAAAGTCAATGGGGGCGGAGGGGGCACAACAGTACAAGATATGCAGATTGTCGGTAATGAGCTTTACGTGGTTGGGTTGCTTGGGTTGGCAAATGATGCCACTGCTGACTACGTTATTAAGTACGATCTCAATACTGCCGCGTGGAGCGGCTTTGGCAACAATGGCTCTGGAAATGGCTCGATTTCAAATGCGGGTTATCCTTACGCTATAGCTTTTACGGGCTCCATCTTGTATGTTGGCGGAGCCTTCCCCGATGTTAATAATTCAGGCACATCAATCAATAACTCCAGTAATTTTGCGGCATATACATCTACCAATAGCTGGCAGAGCGTTGGCGGTGAAAATGCCTTTTTGACGGATAATTACATCAATGTCATTGTTTCGGCAGGCTCAAATGTCTATATTGGCGGAAGTTTTGCTAACTTAAATGGAGACCCCAGTATAGATTACATTGCCCGTTGGGATGGTACAACCTGGCATTCACTTGGAAACACTGGCTTTTACGCTGGTCCACTTTCATTAGGCAATGTGCAAGACATTGAAGTGGACGGAAACAATATATATGTGGTCGGGGCTTTCACTTCTGCCAACAATAATGGCAACCCAATTGCGGGCGCTGTGCGCATTGCAAAATGGGATGGAACTTCATGGAGCGCAATTGGCGGGGGAATCAACAATGGCACAATCTATGAAGTGGAAGTGGATGCCAATGACAATGTGTATATAGGCGGATCTTTCACCAATGCAGGTGGTAACACCGCAGCAGACCGTATTGCCATGTGGAATGGCGCAAGCTGGAACTCCCTATCCAGCAATGGCGCAAGCGAAGGCGCTATTGCAAGCGGAAATATTTACGCATTGGAGATGCAAGGAAATAACTTATATGCTGGCGGCGATTTTCTTAATGTAGTAAATAGCAACAACGCTACGATCGCCAATACAGCCCGCCTTGCTTTATGGAATGGGTCCGCATGGAGCGCTGTACCGAATCTCACCAGCCCACTCAACGGTCCAGTTTATACAATGACCATTTCAAACTCCGATCTTTACATTGGAGGTGTATTTTCTGATGTGAATAGTATGCCCGCTGCAGACTACATTGCCAGGTGGAATGGCACTGTATGGTCAGCGCTTGGCAGTGGCTCTGCTGGTAATGGGTCTCTTAGCCATAGGGTGAATACTATTGTTGTGCGTGGCTCCAGCGTTTATGTGGGTGGGGATTTCATCAATGTTTATAACAACGATATCGAAGTTACCAATGCAGAATACATTGCCAGGTTTGATGGCACTAGCTGGTCTGGCCTGGGCAGTAATGGAGCCTCTGGCAGCTCAATAAACTCCTACGTCACGAGCGTAGCCATTCATGAAAATGACCTTTGGGCTAGCGGCGGGTTCCAAAATGTTAACAATAATGGAAATACTCTAAAAAATGCAGACTATCTCGCAACGTTTGGGCTGCCAGCCCCCACCGCACTCCCCGCTGGCTGGGTTGGCTCAGTCTCAGTGACTTCAGACAAAAATGTGGTAGCAGTCGGTCGCCCTCACATCGACTCTGAGGTCGCTTCCTATGACGGCTTCTCGGCTGGCTCTCCCACTGCCTTCGTCCCCATGCTCTTCAAGGATGCCTTCGGCGGTTCCTACGACGCCGCTCTCTACGTCCAGAATGTCTCCGGCTCTTCCGCTCCCATCACCCTCCAGTATTTTGACAGCGCAGGAACTCTCAACTGCACCAAAACCGACACCATCTCCCCACTTGCCTCCAAAGGCTACTGGCTCCCCTCTGTCACTTGTGATTCCGGTTCCCTTCCCACCGGCTGGGTTGGCGGCGTCAAGATCGAGTCGGAAGGTCAGCCGATTGTGGCAGTCGGTCGTCCACATATCGGATCTGAGGTCATGACCTACAACGGCTTCTCCTCCGGCTCCACCTCCGCCTTCATCCCCATGCTTTTCAAAGGCGCCTTTGGCGGCTCCTACAATGCCGCCTTTTATATCCAGAATGTTGATACCTCCAACCTGGCTACCGTCACTATTGAATACTTTGATAGCGCTGGCACTCTGAACTGCACCAAAGAGGATACGATCGCTCCTCTGGCATCCAAGGGCTACTGGGTTCCAGTCGCCACTTGTGACGCCGGTTCTCTGCCTGCTGGTTGGGTCGGTGGGGTCAAGATCACTTCCGATCAGCCCATCGTAACTGTTGGTCGTCCCCATATCGGTTCTCAGATCACCACCTACAGCGGCTTCTCGGCTGGTTCCTCTTCTGCCTTTGTCCCCATGCTCTTCAAGGATGCCTTCGGCGGTTCCTACGACGCCGCCTTCTATCTCCAGAATGTCGGCGCTTCTTCGGCTTCAGTCACCATTAAGTATTATGACAATGCCGGCACTCTCAACTGCACCAAGTCTGACACCCTTGCTCCACAGGCTTCCAAGGGCTATTGGGTACCTACCGCTACTTGTGACAGCGGTTCGCTCCCGACCGGCTGGGTGGGCGGCGTTGAGGTGACTTCCGATCAACCGATTGTGGCTGTGGGTCGTCCGCACATTGGCGCGCAGGTGACCACCTACAATGGCTTCAGCGCTGGCAATACCTCTGCCTTCCTCCCCATGCTCTTCAAGGATGCTTTCGGTGGTTCCTATGATGCCGCTTTCTATATCCAGAATACCGAGGCCACCGCCGCATCTGTCACCATCCAGTTCTATGATTCGACCGGGTCTCTCACCTGCTCAAGAGTGGATATCATCCAGCCGCGTGCCACCCTTGGCTTCTGGATGCCTTCTACAACTTGTATTCCATAAATCATCTATCCTTTTGTAGATAAAAAAATAATAAAAGAGCCGCATAATATTATGCGGCTCTTTTTGATCTTTGCAAAACCGTTAATTATCTCTACAGAATGGTTCTTTCATCCTATTCCAT
>Ga0209066_10005927_pt1 | contig 12652 bp, 8 predicted proteins | sample All_14_2_FD_187198 | JGI IMG/M metagenome (GOLD analysis project Ga0209066, IMG submission 187198) | Freshwater microbial communities in response to fracking from Pennsylvania, USA - Allegheny Zone_MetaG_DW_15 (SPAdes) (version 2) ...
ACCTGAAACGTGTAAGAACGCCGAACGCCGAACTCAGAACTTCGAAGTTGGGCGTTGGGGGTTCAACGTTTCATCCGTGTATCGTTTCACCCCGTTGTTCGAGGGGGGGCTCAACGACCGTCGACACCATCAACGACTGTCGACGGGGGGTGAGCGGTGACGGTTTTTTGCACCTCGCGAAGGCCTTTGCATTCAGGATAGCCGGTGCAGCCCCAGAACGGCTGGCCGACGTTTTTACCGGCTTTGGCTGTGCGGGTGCGCATCGGCTTGCCGCATTCCGGGCACAGCGGCGCATCGGCTTCGGCTGGCGGGACCCGGCTCTCAAGACGCGCGGCGGTCAGGCGCTCGCGGAAGCCGCCGCCCTCCAGAAACATTTTCCCTTGCGCCTCTTTCTGCTTGTTCAGGATGTTGATGGCCCGCTGGATCAGAATCAACAGCGCGTTCGCGGCAACCAGACTGTCGGCGCTGTCGACCCACGGCGCGAACTTCTGCTCCTGAGCCAGCAGATACAGCCCGGAAAGATGGGCGTTCTGCGCGCTGCCGCTCGCCGGATCGAGCCGCACCCCATAAACCGCCCGCGCCTCTTCGGCGTGCGGATCCCACGGGGCCCGCTTATGCTGCAACACCCAGATTTCATAATCCCCGCGCAGCTCGCCCAAACTGGCCCGCGCCACATCGGTGAGCTTCATTTCCGTCTCTTTGGAGGTCGAGGCGCGCTCAGAGCCCTCGATGATGTTCTGCCGGCCCGACCGCGCGGCCTGCGTCATCTGGTCGAACGTGCGTCCGCAAGGGTCGTTGCGACGGTTCAGGAAGCGTTCGCAGAACCGGATTGTGCCGAGCTGGATGACCGTCGCCAAGGTGAAGGAATCGAGCTTGCGGTAACCGCCGTATTTGTCGAAAAGCTCCATGGAGAGCCTCCTTTCTGAGTGATCAACCCCCGTCGACGACCCTCAACCCCCGTCGACGGTCGTTGATGGTGTCGAGTGTCGTTGAAAAAACATCAGCCCGCCCGCCCTTTAACCCGCCAGAATCCGGCCGCGACGCACAGCAGGGCGACCCCGATGCCGATGCTGAGCCGGCCGGTCCGGTAGCCCCCGGTGGCGAGCACCGCCACGATCAGGATCAGGCCGACCGCGGCGATGCCTGCGGCGATCACCGGCAGGAACGAGATGTCCGACGCCGGAGCGGCGGCGCCGGCCGGGGCGGGCTTCTCGCGGAAGCGCGCGAAGAAGGCCAGCACCTGTTCGCGCCGCGCGCCGGTGTCGGGGCGCAGCCACGAGCCGAAGGCCAGGGCCAGCAGCGCGACCCCGCTGGTGAAGAAGGTCAGGAATTCCGCCTTGCGCAGCGCGGGGTGCCAGAAGCCGGCGGCGAAGGCGGCGAGCCCCGCGGCGATGCCGGTGAAAAGGCCGGCCTGCGCGCCGCGCGCCGAAACGCGCGGGGTGAGCATGCCCAGCAGCATGGGGATCGCCACCGGCGGCAGGAACAGGCCGAACACCTTGGCCATGGTGTTGAAGAGGTCGCCCGAGCCCTGCAGCGAGCGCATGAACAGCGTGATGCCGGTCACGGTCAGCCCGGCCAGCACCGTGTTGCACCGCCCGATGACCAGAAGCTTCTTCTCCGAGGCGTCGCGCCCGAAGAACCGCTTGTAGAAATCGTTTGTGAGCACGGACGAGACCGCGTTGTAGTCGCCCGCGAGCGTGGACATGGTGGCGGAGAACATCGCCGCGATCACCATGCCGAGCATGCCGATGGGCAGGACGGCCTTGCAGATCAGGGGGTAGACGTCTTTGGTGTTCGCGAGGCCGGGCAGGAAAACCGTGGCGGCGAACGCGGGCAGGTAGAAGAGCGGCGTGCCGACCAGATAGAGCCCGGCCACGAGAAAGCCGACCTTCCGCGCGTTGCGGTCGTTCTCCGACGAGTAGTAGCGCTGCACCAGCGCCCAGGAGGTCGAGTAGTTCAAGAAGAGCAGGACGAAGTAGCAGAGCAGGTAGACCACCGGATACCCCGCGTCCGGGCGGGTCAGGCTGAAGAAGTCGGGCGGCAGCCGGTCGAGGACGGCGCCGATCCCGCCCGCGCGGCCGAAGGCGAGAAAGGGCAGCACGATCACGGCGGCGACCAGCACGGCGAACTGCACGAAGTCGGCGACCAGCGCGGCCCAGAGTCCGCCCATGAAGGTGTAGCCGAGGATGATCGCCGCGCAGGCCCACACGCCGGTCGTGAAGGGAAAGCCGAGGCCGGCCGAGACGACCGTGCCGATGGCGAAGAGCTTCAGCGAATCGTCCAGCAGGCGGGTGGGCAGGCCGAGCCACACGAGGCTCTGGCGCATGCCGCCGCCGTACCGCGTCTCGATGTATTCGAGCGGGCTGGTTTCCGCGACGCGGCGCCAGCGGCGCGCGAAGAAGAGTCCGCTCAGCGCCGCGGCGGGCACGGCCAGCCAGCTCAGGACGAGCGAGACGAACCCGTATTTGTAGGCCATCTCGGAGTGCATGACGAACGCCAGCGCGCTGAAGCTGACCATGTAGAACGAGACCCCGCCGAGCCACCACGGCACCTGCTTGCCGCCGCCGAAGAACTGCGCCATGTTACGCATGCGGCCGCTGTAATAGAAGCCGATGCCCAGCATCACCGCGAAGAAGCCCGCGATGATCGCGTAATCCGCCACCGCCAATGTGTTCGTCATAGACCTGATGCCTTTCCCGGTTCAGACGCCGCCGAACCGACCTGTGGCACACATTTAGCCAAAAACCGCGCCCAAAGGGAAGGGGAAGTTGGGGAAGTTCTAAAGTGCAAAAGTGCTAAAGTGCTAAAGTGGGGGGGGGAGTGCTTTAATGCGTTAGTGGTTATAGGTTGAGAGTTACTCCGCGGCCGCGAGAAGTTTCAAGTTACAAGTTGAGATTAGGAAGGGAAGGGGTGCTCTTAAGCGAAGCCGGAATTAACCGAAACGGAACGCTAGATAAACGAACCGCTTACCGAGTCCCGCTAAAGTGACCACCGTTTTCAAAGACGAATAGGCCGGGACCCTCCCGCTCCTCACGCGTTTGCGAAAACACTCGACAGAGAACAGTGGACGACTTTCCCACACTGTTCGTTGCCGTCCGCGTGGAGGGCGATTCGGTGCGGCGGATCCGTATCGGTGTGGAAAGACAACGGAGGAGAACAATGAACGGAAACACGAAATTGATCGCGGGCGGGATTTTTGCCCTCGCGATGTCCGGAGTGGGTTTGGCGGCTGTGCCGACATCAGTCATCAATGTCCGCCCGAGTGATTACACGGGTGGCACGATCGCAAACACCGCTTTTCCCGTGGTATACAGCATGACGGGCACGCATAACTGGACTTCGAACAACATCTACAAATTGTACGGCGTGATTTTGGTCGAGGACGGTGCGGTTCTGAACATCCAGGCGGGAACGATCATCCGCGGCGTCAATTCACTTCGCACCGGCGACGGCGTGACCGTGGGCACCCAGACGTTCCGTCCCGGCATGCTGATCGTCAAGCGCGGCGGCAAGATCTTTGCCAACGGGACCGCCAGCGCCCCGATCTGCATGACCGACGAATGGGATAATAACTTCCCGTGGTTCGGCTCGACGGGGTCCAGTGTCACACAGGACAACTGGACGTACTATAACGCAGCAGGCAGTGCCTCGACAAAGAGCGGTGCCTACAACTATGGGGCTATCGGCGACCATCACGGGTGCTGGGGCGGTCTTGTTCTCTGCGGCAAGGCCTTTGTGAGCTGGGATAATAAGACGACGCTGGGCTCCGGCGAGATCGGTGTTGAAGGGTTGGATGACACGCTCGGCGTGAAAGGCGGCGGCTCTGACGACAACGACTCGAGCGGCGCGGTCTCGTATCTGCAGCTCCGCTACGGCGGGTACGTGTTGGCCTCGACAAAGGAGATCAACGGGCTGACGCTTTACGGCGTCGGGCGCGGCACGAAAATCGATCACGTCGAGGTCTACAACAACATCGACGACAGCTTTGAGTGGTTTGGCGGCACGGTCAACGCCAAGTATCTCGTGGCTTGGGGCGCAGGCGACGACATCTTCGACAGCGACACCGGCTTCCGCGGCAAGAACCAGTTCCTGTTCGGCGTGCAGCGCGACATGGGCGGCACCGGCGTCGAGTCCGGCGCGTCCGACAAAGGCATGGAGATGGACGGTTTCGAAAAGAACGTCAACGGTGCGGCGTATCTCTACAGCGCGTCCCTGTGGGCCAACGTGACGCTGATCGGCATGGAATACACGTCGTGCCAGTATTATAAAAGCGGCTATCGCACCGACAGCAACAGGAATGTGGCTCTCTCCATCCGCGACAACGCCTCGCCCCGCATCTACAATTCGGTCTTCATGGATTTCGGCGCGGTGGCCACGCTCATCGAGAACCGCGCGGGAGGTGATCTGACTGGCGACCTGAATGTGCCTTCTCGTTTTGAGAAGACGCCGACAGCGGCTAACCTGCCCAGCGTGACCTATCCCGCCGGCGTCGGGACTGCCGGAATGGACGCTTCGGCCGTTCTCTCCTATCTGTATGGTGACGGCGTTGTGGCGGATGACCGCCAGGCGGCGCTCCGCGGCAACATCTTCTTCAACATTCCGCAGGGCTTGGCCCATACCGGCGTCGGACCCATCAATGGGACCTTCAATTGGGTCACCTCCGCCGGCGGCGACGGCCCTTGGGTATCGACAGGCCAGCGGGCGTACGCCGGCTTCACCAACTGGTTCAACTTCAATGTGGATTCGGCTTGGGCGACCTCCGCCACCTATCCGGAGTACATGCCGATCACGGCCCGCTCCCGTTCCTCGCGTGCCATGACGGCGACGACCTCCCACATCATTACCAGCATCGATCCGCGTGCGGCGAACGATGCGGTCTACAGTGGGATAGGCGTTGCGGACCAGTGGCTCACTCCCGTCCGCTTCGTGGGCGCGTTCGCGCCGGACAAGAACTGGGCCAAGGGCTGGACCACGATCGACTCGTTGGGCGCTCTGGCTACCGCACCTGCGGGCGACGTTGTGCCCGGCGGCACGGTTTCCGCGCCCCTGTCGGGGGCCACGACCTACGTCACCAACACGGTCGAGACGACCGTGACGGTGACCAACGGCGTCAACGGCATCGTCTATCAGGGCGACGTAGCGTTGATCACCTCGGGCACCGGGGTTGCGGCGGCAGGGGTTCAGACCAGCCCCGTGATGACCTATAACATCACGAGCGCGGGCACCTACCAGTTGCAGGTCACGGAGAGCCTGACCGAGCCGGTTTGGACCGTCGTGAAGACGTTCACGGTCGCGTCCGCCTCCGTGGGTTCCCCGGTGACCGTCAACCTGACGGACATCGTCGGCGAGACCCCGCCTAACCAGGCGTTCTATCGGTTGATCCAGCAATAAGTGACCTAAAGAATCCGGGTGCGAGACCCTGAACCCTGCGGCCGTCAGCGGCCGCAGGGTTTTTTCGTGTCGGGTTGCCGCAAAAGCCCCTGCTAGTCTTAATCATAATCTTGCTCTTAATCTTAATCCGTTATTCCGGAGAGATTATGATTAGAAATAGGAACGCAACATTCCATATCTTAGCGCCATTCGGAATTTTAGGAAGGCGCATCCCCGTTTCATTGACCACCCGCTGAAAAAGCGAGTCTGACAGGCGTCGGACCACACCTAGCGTGCGATTACGATTAACAGACAAGAGGGAGGAAACGCTCAACGGGGAGAAGCGCGCCGGGACGGCGCGCGCCACCCGCTTCGCACGCGCCGGTTTTCCGAAATCACGCAATAAGGCACTCACGCACTTCCCGTGCTTGCCTAACAGAAGAAAAACACCTCACACACACGCCCGTAACGGGTTTTACGTAAATTGAACGCACAAAAAGCCAAGGAAAAGACCCTCACATGACCGCACACAAATCAAACAAACCCGGCACGCGGGCGGCACGTTTTCCCGACAGGCTTAAAAAAATATCCGCTGTCATCCGAGGCGCCTACAAGACCTCTTTGCGGCTCACCGCAGATTCGACCTCCATGAATACGACCACCGGCTCTCGCGCATTTGGAGGGCGAGGCTGCGCCGAGCCGTCTTATGGCGAAGGGTTTTGCACGCGCCTCATCAGATTGACAGCTCTCCTGTTTTTCCTGGCCTCGCAGCCCGCCTTTGCCCAAGAGGTCGGGGCGATCCGCGTGCGGGTGCTGGACCAGGACTGGGAGGTGCCGGTCAACGAGGCGCAGGTGGCGCTGCTCGAAAAGAATCTGCGCAAGCCGACCGCCGCGGACGGACAGGTGCTGTTCGAGAACGTGGAGGTCGGCAGCTACACCTTGTCGATCGGCGCGACGGGGTTTGAGCGCAGGCTGGTGAAGGAGGTCGTAGTGCTGGCCGGGCAGGTCCAGCTGGTGGAGTGCAAGATCCAGGCCGCCTACACCGACATGGATGAGTTCGTCATCAAGGATTTCGACCTCGTGGCCGGCGGTTCAGAGCTGGCGCAGCTGCAGATCCGTTCTCAAAGCAGCAGCCTGATGGACAACATCGGGGCAGACATGATGTCCAAAGCGGGGGCCAGCACGGCGGCCGCCGCGTTAAAGATGGTCACGGGCGCGACGATCCAGGATGGCAAATACGCCGTCATCCGCGGGCTGGGCGACCGGTATACCTCGACCGCCCTTAACGGAATCCGGATGCCGAACGCCGACCGGGACAAGCGGGCGGTCTCGATGGACCAGTTCCCCTCCGTCATGATCGAAAGCGTGCAGGTCACAAAGACCTTCATGCCCGACCAGCAGGGCGACGCCACGGGCGGCATCAACATCATGACCAAGGGCGTTCCGGACAGGACGGTTCTCCAAGCCAGCTACTCGACCGAATATGATTCAAACGCGACGGGGAACCGGGATTTCAAATCCTATCAGGGGGGCGGCAACGAGATGTGGGGAATGCGCGGGTTGACCCAACTGGACTTCTGGGACGACGACAACGGGAAATATCCGCGCGGGGCCAGTGAAGACTGGCGCAACAGCGGGCTTGACCGGGCTGACAAACAGTACAGCACGGAGATCAAAAACAGCAAGCCGCCGCAGAATTACGGTTTCAAGTTTGCCGTGGGCGATTTTGTCACGGTCGACGATTGGAAATTCGGAGGCCTGTTTCTCGGCTCCTACAGTCAGAAATATAAGTACAGAAACGGCACGCAGTATTCGCTCTACAAGACGGAAGAGGTGAAAAACTACAAAGTGGATCCGATGCAGACGCAATCGGTCGAAAATTCATTGGATGAACAGTTGTGGAGCGCGGGGCTGATTCTGGGAGCCAAAAACGACAACAACAACATCCGGTTCACAACGGTTTACACGCACCAGTCCAAAGACTCCGTCGAACTCCGCTACAAGCCATCGACGACGGTCACGAACGCGCTGGGGGTCGACAATGTGGTGGTGGGGACAAAACCCGGACGGCCGCCAAAACCGATCCTTTATCCGTCAGCGACACGTTCGGAACAGGTGTACACCCGCGATTACAGCGCGATCATGCAGTACACGGAGAACGCAAACGGGCTTGTTCAGCTGGCCGGCGACCACACGTTCTCGGCTCTGAAAGACAGCGAGCTAAGCTGGAGCGGTTCCTACAACATGGCCGAGAGCATCGAGCCAGACCGGCGTCAGGTCGGCGGAAGCTACGTTACGCTTGAGCGCTTGGTCGCCAACAATACGGCCACTTACCCGGCTGATCCGGTCTGGAGCGCGCCGACGGTCACGGAAGGCACCAACTACATGACCTCCGGCACGGAACGTCGTTGGCAAGACACCCGCGAGGACGACGTGCAGGGGCAGGTCAGCTACAAACAGCCTTACGAGCTCGCGGAGGGGTGGGCCGGCTGGTTTAAGGCAGGCTTCTTCAAAGACTACGTGCAGCGAACCTACCGGAACCGCATCTACAAAGTCAGCGGAGATAAAATACCAGCCGGCGGCGAGACGGATTTCAGCCAATTTTCGGAGTCCGTGGACACGCTTCCGCTGGGGACCATTTTTTCAGAAAGCATGGAATATGACGGACGGCAAGATATCAAGGCGTGGTATCTGATGGGCCGAGCTCCGCTGCCAGAGTGGCTGGATCTGGTGGGAGGCGCACGCGTGGAGAGCACCGCTTTGAGAACAAAAGTCTTCCCCTCGTCGGGCAACTCGTCGTTTTACCTGTATGAGAAAGTGGACGAGGCGATGATCGCAAAGTATCCCGACGCCTATTCGAAGGACACGCTGGGGTTGATCGCACGGAACTCTGCCGAGGTCGGAGAAGGCGATGCCAGCATCAAGCAGACGGATGTGTTGCCTGCCATAGCGGCGAACCTGAAACCTATCGAGTCGCTTTCTTTCAGAATGTCGTATTCGCAGACGATCGCCCGCCCGATCTTCAAAGAGATCACCCCGGTCAAATACATGGATTACGACGGCTCACGAGTCTTTCTCGGGAACCCCGACCTGCAGATGTCGGCCCTTGAAAACTACGATGCCCGCGTGGAGTGGTGCCCGGACAAGAACAAGCCGGATCTAGTCGCTGTCGGCGTGTATTACAAAATGATCACCGACCCGATCCAATACTCCGTGCGGTCAACCATCAATCCGGATCTGGATTACATTTACCCTGAGAATTACGGGGATGCGAAAATTAAGGGCATTGAAATCGAGGCCCGCAAAAGCCTCGGGTTCATCAGCCGGTACTTGGAGGACCTGTCGCTCGGCGGGAACTTCACGCTGCAAGACTCGGAGGTGGAGTACCGCAAAGACATCCGGGAGCAACTTCTGGAGCAAAAGATCAAAGACAAGACGCGCCCCATGGACGGCCAGTCCGACGTGCTCGCAAACGCAAACATCATTTTTGATAACGCCTACACGGGATTGAGTTTTGGACTGTTCTACAATTGGCGCGGTGAAACGTATGTCGCAGGCGATACCGCTTCGCCCGGCGACTATTTCCCGTCCATCGTCGAAAAGCCGATCGGGACGTTGGACTTCATCATCGGATACAAACTCAAGGTGAGCGATAGCCGCTATTTGCCTGAGTGGCGGCTGAGCCTTGAATTCAAGAACCTCTTGGACCCGGAGATCGAAACCGTTTACCGCACGCCGGACAAAGACATTGCACGGTCTTCTTATACGCTGGGCCGCATCTACGGCGTGTCGCTGGGCTGCAGTTGGTAACGCCGAACATCGAACGACGAACGCCGAAGAAACGTGTGGAGAGATCAGGATTACGATTAGGATTAAGATGAAGACAAGGAGAGACAGAGCACATGAAGATGAAACGAATACGATGGATGGGCGCGCTTCTGGCGGTTGCGGCGGGTGCCGCGTGGGCGCAGGACGGACGTGAAGAGGCGCGGCAGCACCTGGAGAAGTGGCTGGAGACGCAGCGCCTGGTCTCGAAAGAGGAGCAGGACTGGCGGGTCGGCAAGGAGCTGGTGCAGGAGCGCATCGACCTGATCCGCCGGGAGGCCGACGCGCTTACGGAGAAGATCGCGCAGACGAAGAAGGAGTCGGCTGAGGCGGCCGCCAAGGTGGCAGAGCTCAAGGCGCAGAACGAGGCGCTCAAGGGCGGGATGAAGCCGCTGCAGCATGACCTCAAGCAGCTTGAGCTGCGCACGCTGGCGATCCTGCCGTGGACGCCCGAGCCCGTGCGGCAGCGGGTGGCGCCGCTGAGCCAGCGCATCCCGGCGAATCCGGCGGAGAGCAAGCTGACCCTCTCCGAGCGCTATCAGAACATCATCGGCACGCTGAACGAGCTCAACAAGGCGGCGCGGGAGCTTTCGGTTTCCGGCGAGGTGCGCACGCTCGCGGATGGCCGCCAAGTGGAGGCCACGGTCTTTTACATCGGGCTGTCGCAGGCGTACTACGTCAACGAGAAGAGCGGCGTGGCGGGGCTCGGCAAGCTGGGCCCGCTGGGAACGTGGGAGTGGGAGGAGCGGAACAGCCTGGTGGCGCCGGTCTCCCAGGTGCTGGGCATTTACCGCAGCGAGAAGCCGGCCGCGTACGTGGCGCTGCCGGTGAGCGTGAAGTGAGGCCGGGAGCGAAGTCGATTGGGCAAGGGAAGGAGTCATCCATGAAGGTTTTGTCGGGAGTGGCCGCGCTGTGCGCGGCGGCGGCGGTCGGGTTTGCGCAGGAGGCCGCCACGAACGCGGTGGTCGGCGCGGCGGCGGCGGCGGAGATGCGGGGGCGCGTCGAGGGCTCGACGCGGCGGCTGACGGAGCTGCGCGCGCGGATTGCGGATGAGAAGATCCCGCTGAACCAGACGCTGGCGACGGCGGAGCAGGCGCTGAGCGAGCTGCGCAAGTCGTACGACGCGGTCAGGCGGCAGGCGGACGGCAGCACGCTGGAGAGGGTGGCGCTGCGCAACGAGATCAAGCAGCGGGAGACGGAGCGGAACTATCTGAGCAGCCTGTTCAGCGAGTATGCGCGGAACTTCGAAACGCGGCTGCACATCGCCGAGCTGGAGCAGTACAAGGAGGCGCTCGCCAGCGCGAGGGGCGCGCAGGAGCGCCTGCTGGACGACCCGGCCGGCGCCTTCGGCGACGAGCTGTGCCTGATTCTGATGAGCCTGGCGCGGCTGGAGGAGATGGCGGGCGGGCTGGCCTTCAAGGGGCGCGCCGCCGGCGAGGACGGGCTGGTCAAAGAGGGCAAGTTCCTGCTCTTCGGGCCGGTCGCGTATTTCGTCTCCGACGATGCGGCGCTGGTCGGCGTGGCGAACCAGCGCGTGGGCTCGCTGATCCCGGTGGTGGAGACCTATTCGGAGCCCGCGCTGAGCGCCATGGCTCAGGAGGCCGTCGTCAAAGGCGAGGGGTCCATCCCGTTCGACGCGTCGCTCGGCAACGCCAGGAAGATCGAGGAGACGAAAGAGACGCTGAAAGAGCACTTCCTCAAGGGCGGGCCGGTGATGTGGCCGATGCTGGGGCTGATGTGCTGCGCGCTGCTGGTGACGCTGCTCAAGTGGCTGGGGCTTCTGATCGTGCCGATGCCGCGCGCGCGGCGCCTGGCCGAACTGCTGGAGAGCGTGCGCGTGAAAGACGTCGAGCGGAGCAAGCGCCTGGCCGCCAAGATGTGGGGCCCGGCCGCGAGGATGCTGAGGGCCGGCTGCGACGTGTTGAATCAGCCGAAGGAGGTGATCGAGGAGACCCTGTTCGAAAAAATGCTGGAGGCGAAGTTCCGGTTCAACCGGCTGCTGCCGTTCATCGCGGTGACGGCGGCCTGCGCGCCGCTGCTGGGACTTCTCGGAACGGTGACGGGCATCATCAGCACGTTTAAGCTGATGACGGTGTTCGGCTCCGGGGATGTCAAAATGCTCTCGTCCGGTATTTCGGAGGCGCTGATCACCACCGAGTACGGGCTCTACATCGCGATTCCGGCGGTGCTGTGCCACTCGTTCCTGTCGCGCAAGGCCAAGGGCTTGGGAGACCGGATGGAGCAGATCGCCATCCGGTTCATGGGCGAAGTCGGCCGGGTTCCGGTGGAAGCGGGCGGCATGAACCAGGTCGCCGAGGAAAAGGGCCATGACGCTGACGCTTGATATCGTGCCGGACGTGCTGCGCCCCTGGGTGGAGCAGGCGCTGCCGGTCTGGGCCGGCGGAGGCTGGGCGATGGTCCCGCTGGCTCTGACGGGGCTGATCATGTACACGCTCGGGCTGAGCTCGCTGTTTCAGCTGCTGTTGCTGGGCGCGCGCACCTCGCCGGACCGGGCGTGGCGGAAGTGGCTCAAGCGTCCGGACCGGCCGCGCGGGCCGATCGGCCGCATCATCGGCGAGGCGATGACGAGCGAGACGCTGCACGAGCTGGAAACGTTCTTCAGCCTGCTGGTGAGCGAAGGGATCAATCCGTTCGCGCGCCGCTTGCAGATCATGAAGGTGTGCGTGACCTCCGCGCCGTTGTTGGGGCTGCTGGGCACGGTGACCGGCATGCTCACCACGTTCGGCGGTCTGGCCAAGGGCGGCGGCGGCGACCAGACCATGGGGATCATCTCGAAAGGCATTTCGGAGGCGCTGATCACGACGGAGACGGGGCTGGTGGTGGCGCTGACCGGACTGATGATCCAGTTTTTTTTGACACGGCAACAGCAGCGATACGAAAAAGTGGTGGCGCACATCGAGACCTTGTGCATGCGTGAGTTTCAGAGCAGGCAGATGCACCCGGCACCGGTGAAGGCCAGCGAGGAGGAGTCATGAGCAGGTTCAGGAGTTTTGGGGGTGACGAGGGTGACGGGGCCGGGATCGACATGTCCCCGCTGATCGACTGCGTCTTCATCCTGCTGATTTTCTTCATCGTGACGACGACGTTTGTCGACGAGACCGGGGTAGAGGTCGACAAGCCGCAGGCGGCCTCGTCGGTGAATCTTGAGAAGAACAGCGTGCTGCTGGCCATCACGGCCAAAGGCGAGGTGGTGTACGGCGGCCAGGAGATCGGCGTCGGCGGCGTGCAGACGGTCGTCAAGCGGATGCTGGAGAAGGAAGAGATCCCCGTCATTATCCAGGCGGACCAGAGCGTGCCGTCGGGGCTTTTGGTCCGCGTGATCGACGAGGCGAAGCTGGGCGGCGCGCAGAAGGTCAGTTTGGCCTCGGTCAAGGAGGCGGCGGGCTCATGAGATCCGGGCAACAGGGCAGGGCCGGCGGGAGCGGGTTCGCGCGGT
>Ga0209066_10005928_pt1 | contig 12649 bp, 11 predicted proteins | sample All_14_2_FD_187198 | JGI IMG/M metagenome (GOLD analysis project Ga0209066, IMG submission 187198) | Freshwater microbial communities in response to fracking from Pennsylvania, USA - Allegheny Zone_MetaG_DW_15 (SPAdes) (version 2) ...
GAGGGCTTCTTCGCAAAACTCAAGCAATGGCGGCGCATTGCCACCCGTTATGACAAACTCGCTGCCAATTTCCTGGGATTCGTGAAGCTCGCAGCGACAATGATGTGGATAAAATAATTAAATCATCACTACAGCCTAGAGCGGGTTTCGATCCATCTTGACGGAGACCCGCTCTAACCACCCAGGAAGCGGGTCGGATCGACTGCGGATGTCCCGCGCCGCACTTCGAAATGAAGCTGCGGCGTGTCGACATTGCCGGAGGAGCCTACCCGCGCGATGGTCTGGCCGCGTTCCACCTTCTGACCGCGCTCGACCAGCAGGGCCTCGGCATGGGCATAGGCGGTCATGTAGCCGTCGGCATGCCGCACCAGGATCAGATTGCCGAAGCCTTCCAGCTGGTTGCCGGCATAGGCGACGACACCGTTTTCGGCCGCCCGGATCGGGGTGCCACGTGGGGCGGCAATGTTGATGCCATCATTATGCAGCCCGCCATTCTTCGGTCCGAAGCCCGACAGGATGGTGCCGCGTACCGGCCACAGGAAGGTGGAGGCATCGCGCGGGGCAGGGCTGGGGATGGCGACCGCATCGGAATTCACGGTCGGGCGCTGCTGCGTGCCGGCACCGGCGGAGTTGGGCGCGCGTCCGGGTGGGGCGGGGCGTTCCGGCGGCCTTGAGGCAAGCTCGCCTGGCAGGCTTTCTTCGGGCGTATCCTCCATGCTGGGGGTGACGGTCTGGTCTTCGCTCAACGGGGTCGGTGGGTCGGAAGCGCCTTCGGCCGGGCTTGGCGGCGGGGCCGGAATGGTTGCGATGGCGGGCGGTTCCGGTTCCACGCGCCCTGGAATGGACAGGGCCTGGCCCACGAAGATGGTGAAGGGTTCGGCCAGGCCGTTCAGCCGGGCAAGTTCGCTGACCGCCGCGCCATAGCGGCGCGAGACGCTGTAGAGGGTTTCGCCGCGCTGCACGACATGCACATTGGGCGGCGGCAGGGTCAGGACCTGACCGACGCTGAGCGCATAGGGCGGTTCGAGCCGGTTCGCCTCGATCATCGCGCGCAGGGGCAGGCCATAGTTGCGGGCGATGTCGAACAGCGTTTCCCCAGGCTGCACGGTGTGGCGGCCATCGGCAGGATAGGCAAGCCGTGCCGCCGCCGCCGCCGCACTGGCCTGGCTGACCTGGGTGACGGGCGCGATTCCCGAACCGGCGGTTTGGGAAGGGCTCTGTGCATTGCTGCCCGGCAGGCGGATATTCGGCCCCCGGTCATCCCAGCCACAGGACGCCAGCGCCAGACAAAGAAGCGCGGCGACAGGGATCAGGCGAAGGCGAAGGAGCGCGAGCATGGCCAGACAGTACAAGCGCCAGGGGCCGGGCTCAACCGGCCAGCGCATTGGCTCCGATCGCATGCCGGCCCGCCATGGCATCCGGCGCGGGAAACGCAGAAAAATCTTTTTATAACAGAAGGATGGCCTAAAGAAATGAGATGGCTTGTACGGTTGCCCCGGCACCCGTTCAGCCCCCGTTATCCGGGTCCCCGGGCAGCATCGGCACGAATCGCACCCCGCCCAGATCTTCCACCTCGACCCCATCTTCGGTTTTCACCACGCGCAGCAGGGTCTGCACATCGTCCTGATCGCCGACCGGCACAATCATGATGCCGCCGATGGCGAGCTGGTCGACCAGGATCGGCGGCACGTCATGGGCGGCCGCGGTAACCATGATGCGTTCGAACGGGGCCTGTTCGATCCAGCCCAGCCCGCCATCGCCGGCCTTGGTGACGACATTGTGCAGATCAAGCTGGCGGAAGCGGGCCTCGGCCTGACGCAGCAATTCGCGGTGCCGTTCGATGGAATAGACCCGGCGGAACAGCAGCGACAGAACGGCGGCCTGATAGCCGGAGCCGGTGCCGATCTCCAGCACCTTCTTGCGCTTGTCGGGCTTCAGGGCCTGGGTCATCGTCGCCACGACCAAAGGCTGGCTGATGGTCTGGCCTTTGCCGATGGGCAGGGGGGCGTTTTCATAGGCATGCTCGCGGAAGGCATCGGGCACGAACAGCTCTCGCGGGACGGCTTCCAGCGCGCCCAGAACATCGGGATCATCGATGCCGCCGCGCCGCAAATCCAGGATCAGCCGCGCCTTGCCCTCCGCATGGCGGTCCATCAAGCCACCCCTCGGATTCCGGCGGAGAGCTGGGCAAGCAAAGCCGTATCGCTGCGGTCGGCCCGGATTGGGGTGACGGTGATTTTCCCCGCGCGCAGATGGGCATAGTCACTGTCGCCGATATCCACGCCCCGGTCGCCATGGTGCCAGATGAAGAAGCCGCTGCGCCCATCCGGCAGCGGGTCCAGCGCGAAGCTGCCACCGCCCTGCGCGCCCTGGCGGCAGAAGACCAGCTCTGCCCCCTCCAGATCGTCGCGATGCGGAAAGTTCAGATTATACAGCAGGCCGGGCTGGAAGCCGCTGCGGCACAGGCCGCGCACGATGTCTGCCCCGCGCTGTTCGCAGGCAGCGAAGGCCGCATCCGATTCCAGCCGGCCCGGCCCATGTTCCAGGCTGATCGCAATGGCTGGAATGCCATAGGTCGCAGCCATGGTGGCCGCGCCGACCGTGCCGGAAAAGGCCATGTCATCGCCGACATTGGCGCCGTGATTGATGCCGGACAGGACCAGTGACGGACGCCTGTCCTTCAGGATATGCGCCAGCCCGGCCAGCACGCAGTCGGCGGGCGAGCCGGAAATGGCGAAGCGACGGTCCCCACGCTGTTCCACCGCGATTTCCCGGCGCAGCGAAATCATGGCCGATGCGGCGCTGCGACCATCGGCCGGCGCGGCGACCCAGGTTTCCGCCCCCAGCCTGGCGGCAAGCCGCTCCAGCGCCGCGAAGCCGCGCGCTTCGATGCCGTCATCATTGACCAAAAGGACGGGGCCGGCGGTCAAATCCACCGGCACTAGCTCTGCGCTGGACAGCATCCCCTCCATGCCCCTGGCGACTTCAACGACATCCACCCCTGCCAGGACGGCCGGGGCAGGGTTTCAACGGCCGGGTTCCAGCCGCTCCACACCGCCCATATAGGGTATAAGCGCCTTGGGCAGGGTAACAGACCCGTCGGCATTCTGACCATTCTCCAGAATGGCCAGCAGCGTGCGCCCGACGGCCAGCCCCGACCCGTTCAGCGTGTGGACGAACTGGGTGCCCTTTTCGCCCGGCGTCTTGAAGCGGGCCTTCATGCGGCGCGCCTGGAAATCCCAGCAGTTGGAGCAGCTTGAGATTTCGCGATAGCGGTCCTGCGCGGGCAGCCAGACTTCCAGGTCATAGGTTTTGCGTGCACCGAACCCCATATCGCCGGTACACAGCGCCAGCACGCGGTATGGCAGTTCCAGCGCCTGCAGGATGCCTTCCGCGCAGCCGGTCATGCGTTCCAGCTCCGCTTCCGATTCCTCGGGATGGACGATGGAAACCATCTCCACCTTCGAAAACTGGTGCTGGCGGATCATGCCACGCGTATCGCGGCCCGCAGCACCCGCTTCCGAGCGGAAACAGGGCGTCCAGGCCGTCAGGCGCATGGGCAGGGCTTCGGCTTCCAGCACCGTATCGGCCACCGTATTGGTCAGCGGCACCTCGGCGGTCGGAATCAGCCAGAAATCATTGTCGGTATGGAACAGATCCTCGGCGAATTTCGGCAGCTGACCGGTGCCATACATGGCGTTGTCGCGCACCAGGGCCGGCGGCACCACCTCGGTATAGCCGCTTTGCAGCGTGTGGCGGTCCAGCATGAAATTGGCAAGCGCGCGGTCCAGCCGGGCCAGTTGGCCCTTCAGCATCACGAAGCGCGCGCCCGACATCTTGGCCGCCGTGTCGAAATCCATGCCCAGCGGCCCGCCGATATCGACATGGTCGCGCAGGGGGAAATCGAAGCTGCGGGGCTCACCCCAGCGGCGCACTTCGACATTGGCGCTTTCGTCGGCGCCATCGGGCACGTTGGGATCGGGAAGATTCGGCAGGGTTTCCAGCAGATGGGTGATATCCTCCGCCAGCCTGCGCTCTTCCGATTCCCCGGCGGCGATGCTGTCCTTCAGCCGGGTCACCTCGGCCATCAGATCCTCGGCATCCTGCCCGGCTTTCTTGCGTTCGCCGACCTGGCGCGATTTCGCATTGCGCTCGGCCAGCGCCTCCTGCAGGCGGGTCTGCGTCTGGCGGCGCTTTTCGTCCAACGCCAGAATGGCGGCGGATTGGGGGCCAAGCCCACGGCGCCCAAGGGCGCGGTCGAATTCCTCGGGGGCTTCGCGGATTAGCTTCAGATCATGCATGACGACGGACTCACTCGACGGCAGGAAAGGCGGCGCGATTTATAGGGCAGGCCGGCCCCGTTCGTCCATGCCGGATGGGCCTACAGCATGCTCTAGAATCTCACTCCGCCGCTTTTGCCAGGGGTACACCACCCGATGCAGCCTGCGCCGCTTCCTCCTGCTTTGTCCCGGCCGGCTTTTTCCCGCCCAGCCTGGCACGCAGAAGCAGGGCGGCGGGGGTGACGAACAGGGTCAGGAGCGTGGCAAAGGTCAGCCCGGCCGCGATGGCGGTGGAAAGCTGCACCCACCATTGGGTGGACGGGGCGCCCACTTCGACCGCACGACCGATGAAATCGATATTGGTTTCCAGCACCATCGGCATCAGCCCCAGAATGGTGGTGATGGTGGTCAGCATCACCGGCCGGAAGCGCTGCGCACAGGTGCGCAGGATGGCCAGCCTTGCATCGGCTTCCACCTTGCGCAGCCGATCATAGGTATCGATCAGCACGATATTGTTGTTCACCACGATGCCGGCCAGCGCGATCACGCCGATACCGCTCATCACGATGCCGAACGGCTGGCCGATGATCATCAGCCCGATCAGCACGCCCACGGTCGACAGGATCACCGCCGACAGGATCAGGAAGGCGGAATAGAAGCTGTTGAACTGGGTGACCAGGATCACGGCCATGACGAACAGGGCCACGATGAAGGCCTTGACCAGGAAAGTTTGGGCGGCGGCCTGTTCCTCATCCTCGCCCTTGAAGCTGTAGGTAACGCCATGGGGCAGGGGGTCGGTCGCCAGCCATTGCTGCAATTCCTGGACCTTGTCATTGGCCAGCACACCCGGCGCCACATCGGCACGGACCGACATGATCCGCATGCCGTCGGTCCGGTTCAGGATGCCGGTTTTCTGTTCCGCGGTCCGGGTCACGAAGGACGACAGGGGGACGAGGCCCATCCCGGTGGAAATGCGAATCCGGTCAAGCTGGTCTATGGTCCGGTTGTCGATGGGATAGCGCGCGACGATATCAATCTCCTCGTCGCTGTCATCCGGACGATAGTCGGAAACTTTCAGCCCCTTGGTCACCATCTGGACGAAGCTGCCGATGATCTGTATGTCGGCGCCGAATTTGGCGGCCTGGGCGCGATCCACCTCCAGGCGCCATTCGATGCCGGGCACGGGGCGGGAATCATCGATATCCACCAGCCCTTCCATGGCATTGAAGCGCTGGCGCACGATATCGGTGGCCGGACCCAGCAGCGATGGATCGCGGGCGGAAAGCTGGACCTGCACCGGCTTGCCCACGGGCGGGCCGGCGCGTTCGCGTGTCACCTCCACCCAGATGCCGGCCAGCCAGGACGTCCGGTCGCGGATTTCCTGCATGATGGTCGAAGCCCGGCGCCGCTCATTCCACTCCGCCAGTTCAAGCTGGAGCTTGCCGACGATATCCTCCGCCTGATCGTCGCGGATCGGAAAGATACCGGCCGAGTGATAGATCGATTTGAACTCCGGCCTTTGCGCCTGCATCGCCAGAAGTTCCCGCTCGACCGCGGCGGCCAGATCGTCCATTTCCTGCGTGGCCAGATTGCCGCGCGCATGGATATTCACCACAATCTGATCGGGCTCGACCTCGGGAAAGAATTCGATGCCATGGCCGAGCTTGCCATAGGCCATATAGACGCCGATCAGAATGGCGAAAGACGCCAGGATGGTCAGGCCTGGGCGGCGCAGCACGGCATCGAGCGCACGGACATAGCCGCCGGTAATGCCTTTGACCTGGGTGATGTCGATCGTGTTGTCGGCGTCGTCGTCCTCATCATCCGCCCCTGCGGCGTTGGCGTTGGGCCTGCTTCCGGACAGCGCCTTGGCGGTTTCGGGATTCGCATCGGTGCGCTCCAGCAGCGTGCCGAACCACAGCCCCAGCCGATAGCCCAGGAACAGACCGGCAAGCCCCAGCAGAATGCCCACCGGCGCGGCCAGGGCGCTCTCGCCCAGTACGGCGCTTACCAGACCCGCCCCGGCGAAGCCCAGGCCGCCGGCCAGGGCAACCGCCGTCACCAGCCCGGTCACGGTGCGCAATGCCGCCCCCAGCACGGGCACGAAGACCAGCGCCATGGCCAGCGAGGCCGACAGGGTGACCAGAAGCGTGATCGGCAGGAACTTCATGAACTCGCCAACTACGCCGGGCCAGAACAGCAGCGGCAGGAAGGCAGCCAGCGTGGTGGCGGTGGACGCGATGATCGGCCAGGCCATGCGCTTGGCGGCCAGCCCATAGGCGCGTTCCTTCGGTTCGCCTTCCGCCAGTTTGCGGTCGGCATATTCCGTCACCACGATGGCGCCGTCGACCAGCATGCCGGTTGCCAGGATCAGCGCGAACAGCACCACGATATTGACGGTGAACCCGGCGGTATAGAGCACCAAAATCCCCGCCAGGAAGGAACCGGGAATGGCAATGCCGACCAGCAGCCCGCCGCGCAGGCCGAGTGCTGCCACCACCACGATCATCACCAACAGGATGGCCGAGGTGATGTTGTTCTGCAGATCCGACAGCATCGTACGGATATCGTTGGATTTATCCTGGCTGAAGCTGGCGGTGACACCCGGCGGGAAATATTTCTGCGCCTCCTGCACCACATAGCGGACGGTCTCGATCGTCTCGATGATGTTCTGTCCGGTGCGCTTGGAAACCTCCAGCGCCAGCGCACGCTCGCCATTCACCCGCGCGAAGGTGGTCGGGTCCTTGAAATGGCGGCGAACCTCGGCGATGTCGCGGATGCGTACCACGGCATCACCCTTGACGATCAGCGGCATGTCCAGGATGTCATTCACATCCTCGAACAGGCCCGGCACCTTGATGGCGAAGCGGCCGGCCCCGGTATCGAGCGCTCCGGCGGCGATCAGCTGGTTCGAGCGGCTGACGAGGGACAACACATCGGCCGGATTCAGCCCGTAGCTGTCCACCAGCATGGGATCGACGATGATCTCCACCAATTCTTCGCGGTCGCCGCGGATCTGGACTTCCAGGACGGACGGGATGGCCTCGATCTCGTCCTGCAGATCGCGGGCCAGTCGCAGCAGCAGCCGTTCCGGCGCCTGGCCGGACAGGGTGACGACCAGCACGGGGAACAGGCTGAGATTGATCTCATGCACCTCCGGCTCGTCGCTGTCGGCGGGCAGTTCCGGCTTGGCCAGGTCGACCTTCTCGCGCACATCGGCCAGGGCCGTGCCCGCGTCGAAACCCGCGTCGAATTCCATGATCAGGTTCGCGCCGCCCTCATAGGCGGTGGCGCGCAGCTCCTTCACGCCTTCGATCGTGCGCAGTTCCTTTTCCATCGGGCGGACGAGCAGCCGCTCCGCATCCTCCGGCGAAATGCCTTCGTGGTGGATGGAGACATAGATATTGGGGATGTTGACGTCGGGATCGGATTCCTTGGGGATCGCGAAATAGGCATAGGACCCTGCGATCAACAGCAGCAGCAGGGTCGCCAGAACCATGCGGGACCGGTTGAGCGCGGCGTCAATGATGCTCATCCGGCTTCTCCGTCATTCCGTGCGGCGCGCTCGTCGGGGACGGCGTCCACCAATTCGCCCGGGCTGATATAGATCTGGCCCACGGAAATCAGCGTCACGCTGTCCGGCAGGCCGGTGACCCAGATCACATCGGGGGTGTTTCCGGCAATGCCGACCGGCAGGAACCGTGCCCGGCTTTCCCCGTCCACCGATTTGACGCCCACGCGACCCTTGTCATCCAATGTCAGCAGGGACGGGGCGATGCGATGGGCCTGGACCCGCTTCAGCGGCAGGCTGAGTTCCGCCGTCAGCCCGTCGCGTACCGCCCCATCGGGGTTCGGAACTTCCATCTTGACCACGAAGGTGCGGGTCACGGTATTGGCGCTGGGGGCGATCACGGTCACGACGCCTTCCAGCGCCTCGCCGGTGATCAGGCGCGCCTTGCCGATCTGGCCGGTCGCCAGATGCGCCACCTCCCGTTCGGAAACCTGCGCCGTCAGCAGGATCGGATCAAGGTCGACGATGGATGCGATCTCGTCCCCGGCCTTCACATAGTCGCCCAGTTCCACCGTCCGTTCGACCAGCACGCCATCAAAGGGGACCGCGATGGTCGTGCGTGCGGTATCGACGCGGATGGTTTCCAGGGCGGCCCGGGCGGAGGCGAGATTGGCCTCGGCCTCGGCCAGTTTGGTCTGCGACTGGAAACCCCGGTCGCTCAGCTTGCGGGCGGCATTGACTTCGATCTGGCGCTGGTCGACCAGGGCAGCGGCCTCCGCCCGGCGGGCAGCCCGATCATCCATGGCAAGCTTTGCCAGCACCTGGCCGGTTGCCACAGGATGGCCATCCTCGCCCATGACCTCGGTGACGATACCCTCGGTCTCTGAGCGCAGCGTGACACTGCGATAGGCCTCCGTCCGGCCGCTGATCACCAATTCGGCCAGATAGGGTTCGGCCCGGCTCTCGATCACGCGGACCTGTTGGCGCGGAGCCTCCTTCGGGGCGGGCGGCAGGCCGCCTTCAGGGACCGTTTCTGCAGCGCCGCCGGTTTCCTGAAGCATACCCGACAGAATCCAGCCCGTGGCTCCGACGGCCAGGACGATGGCGATCACGACGGAAGGACGTATGCGCATCTCTCACTCGCTTCTCGGCCCTTTAGGGGCAGTATCATTTTCCCACGGCGCTGAACGTTCATCACTGCTCAATCCGCCGCATTCTGGCTGGCCTGCAACGAGGCCCCGACAATTTCGTGCTTGTGATCTTCCAGATAGGCAGTCGCCGCACGATACACCGCCAGACCAAAGCCATGGACGAAGGCATGCCCGCCAGCCATCATGCTGCCATCAGGCCGGCATCGGCACCGCTCCATGCCATCGACCAGGGCGCGATAATGCGCGATGCGGTTGTCCACCAGCATTTCAACCCGACCGGCAGGCAGAAATTCCGCAAACAGCAGGTTGAAGAGAAAGTCCGATTTGAAACGGTCGGGGGCCGGGGGCTGGGCCAGGGCATCCAGTAGGGCAAGGCGGCCCTTGGGCGTGATGCGGAACACCTTTTTGCCCGGACGATCCTGCGGGTCGGGAGAGGTGGCGGCGATATTGTCGTCGCGTTCCAGCTGTTTCAGCGCAGGATAGATCGATCCGAACGCACCCTCGGCGAAATGGGCGAAAGCCCCTTCCTCAAAGGCTTTGCGGATTTCATAGCCGCTGGCATCGGCGAAAGCCAACACGCCCAGGCAGGCGGTTTTCACATCCATGGTCACGCGATCCGATTGCCATTCCGTCATACGCATTATAACGGATCGATATATATCGATCCAGTATATTTCCGTGAAGCCTATGTGAAAACCCGAGCCGGAAACAAAAACAGCGGACGCATCAGCGCCCGCCGTTCATTGCTGTCGACGTTTGCCCGGCCCGGCAGGCCGGAACGGCCCGACGGTCAGAGAAGCTCGATCGATTCCGCAACCGGACCCTTCGGGCCTGGGCGGGTCGTGACCCGCACGCGCTGATCGGACTCCAGCGACATCACCCCGCTGCGTTCCAGCACGCGCGAGGAAATGAAGACATCTCCCGAGCCGCTGGTGACGGTAATGAAGCCATAGCCCTTGGCAGCGTTATAGAATTTGACCGTGCCATCATAAGGCCCTTCGGCCGGACCGGAAGGTGGTGGGCTACGCCGGCGCGGGCCACGATCGAAATCGCCACCGCCGCCATAGCGGTCGCCACCTCCACCGAAGCCGCCTCCGCCATAGCGGTCGCCGCCACCAAAACCGCCGCCACCGCCAAAGCGATCACCACCCCCACCGAAACCACCGCCACGGCTGGGCGGAGAGGCTTCGGCAGTGGACATGTCGATGCTATGGACAGCCGCAACCTGCAGACCTTTCTGGGTCTCGGCGATGTCGCAGATCAGCGTGGCCCCTTCCGGCAGAGCTTCGGCCCCATGTGACTGCAGCACGCTGGCATGCAGAAACACGTCACGGCCGTCCCCCTCCATCCGGAGAAAACCAAATCCCTTGGTGGCATTGTACCACTTCACCCGGGCCGCCGCGGCTTCCATGACAAGGCCCGGCGGAAGACGTCTGTTCATCTGGGCGCGCGCCCTTTCTCTCTCGACCCGAAACGATCCTGCCTTGTGGTACAACCCACGCGGACAAGGTCGCCGCCATCCCGGATCACCCCAACCATCACCGAACCAGCCCTGCGGCAACGAGCCGTTTCACATCTATAGGAAAACGCGTCCGGGCCGTACGGTAAAGGGCAAAAGCGAACCGCAGGGCTAAAAACTTAAGATTTTCGAAGCTTGACTCTTTTATGAGACGTCAGGGCCGTCCTGCAGACGCCGGCTTCCCGCCCCTGTGTGGGGGGTGGGAAAGGGGCGGGAAGCCAACAGCTCTACCTCACCGCCGCAAGGGTTGCCCTGCGGCAGCGCGCGATGGATGAACACATCCATCACGATAAAGGTGGGTCGCAGCGGCCGATCGGTCCATAGACCGGATGGTCTATGGGGCTTGCAGACAGGGGCCGGATCAGCCAAAGGCGTCATCAGCTTCCGGCATGCTTGCCCTTGTCCCAGCCGAAACCGGCCAGATGCACCTCGCCAACGCTGGCGGCCCCATCCTCGATGGAGGTGGCCATGCTGTCATTCCAGCGGTTCAGATAGCCGAACAGGGAGATGACGCCGACAATCTCCACGATCTCTCCATCGTCCCAATGGGATTTCAGCGCCTCGGCAATCCGCTCATCCACGGCATTGGGAATGGCGGCGGCGGCCAGGGCGAAGTCCAGGGCGGCGCGTTCGGCCTCATCGAATAGCGGGCTGGTGCGATAATCCCAGATGGCGGCAAGCTTGCTGTCTTCCGTGCCATAGCGCCGGGCTGCCAGCGCGGTATGCGCCTGACAGTAGCGGCAGCCGGCGGCATGGCTGGCCATATAGCCGATCAGACGCTTCAGCGCGCTGGTGACCCGGCCATGATTGGTCATCACCGCCCGGTTCATGGCGATGAAGGCCTTGGCAATCTCCGGACGGCGCTGCATGGTCAGCACGCTGTTCGGCACGAAGCCCAATGTTTCGAAGAAGAATTTTGCGAGTTCGGCGACCTCGGGGGAATGGTCGCTTGGCAGCGGCGCCACCAGGGGCATGGGATTTCCTCCAACCACTATTATCCTTGGTGGAGGAGTTGGGACCCGCTCGGCCCAACTGTCAACAGACGCTCTTATAGTGAGGGCAGGGCCGAAACCCGTCCCCTACGCTCCGAGGCGGGCAGGGCGCGTTGCCCTGCCCGGTTGCCTCGGAGGCGTCAGGCGGCGTGACCGGCGGTGCCGTGCGGAACGCGATCGGCCTTTTCCGAACGACGGAACAGGCGGGCGAAGCATTCACGGATGAAAGCCGCGCGCAGGGCCTGGGCTTCACGCAGTAGGGCGTATTCGCTGCCGAGATAGTCATGGGACATGGAAGTCACTCCTGCTTGGGTTTGTTGCGATGCAACATAGGTGGCTCCACTATCCACATTTCGCAACGGCACAAAGCTGCATTGTGGGTATGGGAACCATGCATCTTTCGCAAGGCGGGCGACTTGGGCGTGACATAGATGCGGTGCGGCAGATGTTGTCCTGCCGGTTCTTTCGTCGCAGGTACGGCCTCTTGCCTTGGCCGGGCTTTCATGAAAAGGAACGGCGCATTCTTACGCAAAGGGAGCGAATGGTCATGGCGGCAGGTTTTTCCAATGTGGGGTGGCCATCGGTCGGGTTGATGCCAGCCATCCTGCGCGGCGTGACCGGGCGCTGTCCGCGCTGCGGCCAGGGCAAGCTGTTCCGCAGCTATCTGAAACCCGTGCAGGAATGCGCCCATTGCGCGGCACCCTGGGGCGAGGTCCGGGCGGATGACGGCCCGGCCTGGGCCACCATGCTGATCGCCGGCCATGTGCTGGCACCGCTGATGATCGCTTTCGGCCTGAATGACAGCGTGCCGGTATGGCTGTCGGTAAGTGGTCTGCTGGCCCTGGCGCTTGTGATGTGCCTGGCACTTCTGCCGATCACCAAAGGGGCCTTCATCGCCCTGATCTGGAGCAACAAGGCGGCAAGCAGCGCCGGCTGACCATCCGGCGCCGCTTCACGGCTTCGTCTTTTCTCAATACTCGATGAAGACATCCACCCGGCGATTGCCGGCTTCGCCGTTCTGGGTGGATTCGTCATATTTCGGCTCGCTGGCACCGCGCGCGTCGATTTTGATCGCGTCGCGCGGCAGGCCGAAGCCGACCAGCGTGCTGCCGACCGAGGTGGCGCGGTCAAGCGACAGCTTGAAATTCACCAGATTGCCCTGCATGGCGTCCTTGCCGCCCGCGCGGCCGCTGGAA
>Ga0209066_10005929_pt1 | contig 12648 bp, 6 predicted proteins | sample All_14_2_FD_187198 | JGI IMG/M metagenome (GOLD analysis project Ga0209066, IMG submission 187198) | Freshwater microbial communities in response to fracking from Pennsylvania, USA - Allegheny Zone_MetaG_DW_15 (SPAdes) (version 2) ...
AACTGCCGCCGCGAACCTGAGCCTCTGCAAGCTCAACCAACCCCAAAAATGTAGTGGTAACACTCGCGTCGGTGCGTGCATGTCATTGAACAAAAATGCCTTTTCCAAAAGCACTGTTCAAGTTGGGTCTGACAGTGATTTCACCGGGCTTGCGGCCCGCATCCGCGAGCAAGGCATCGATGTCTATGGCTTCGGCGAGCAGAAAACCCCCGAGAGCTTCCGCCAGGCTTGCCGACGCTTCATCTACACGGAGAATCTTCTGCCGGAGGCTCCGACCTCGGAAGAGCCCGAACGCGCCGACCTGCGTCCCGCGGCAGCCAAACAAGCCCCAAGCGCGGCCGCCCCGCTTATTCGCAAGGCCATCGCGCAGCTGGACGATGACGGTGGCTGGGTTCCCTTGGGACGAGTGGGTCAGCGTCTCGCCGAACTTGCCTCGGATTTCGATCCTCGCACCTATGGTCAAGCCAAGCTCAGCGATCTCGTCGACAAGGCGGGTGCCTTCGAATCTCGGAGGACGGAGTCAGGGCATGTCCAGATCCGGCTGAAAAGCGTCAACGCCAAGGGCAAAAAATAGATTCGACGGCGCAATACCGTCCCCCATTTCAATTTTGTGGTTTGGACCATCTAACGGGCGGGCCAACTCTACAGGTGGGAAACCCTCGCGTTTTATCTGCCCGAAATTTCCACGTACCCAATTAGCTCGGCAGAATAGCTTCCATCACCAGTCGCCAGCCCCTTGTGTTTGAGCTCGCGTTGCAGAGTTGGCTCAACCACATTCCTGAACAGCTCCAGCCTTTCCTCGGCCGTCAGGAAGGGTTTGGCGACCGGTGCGTTCAGATACTGGGCCGATTGCCTTTCGATCGCAGGCATCCGGGCGCCGTCCGGCTGCACCGCAATTGTCTGGATTGTGGTCCGCCGCTCACCATTCGCGACAGCGGACTCAACAATCCAGAACGACAGTAGTGTGGGGCTGATGTCATCGCTGGATACGGAAAGGCCCAGCTGTTCTGGCGCCAGCCCTCTCCAGCGACCTAGTTCTTCCTGAACCAGCGGGTGGTCCAAGCCGAGCAATTCGATGCCTTCCTGGCTCGTGGCGACATCGCGATCGAGCGTGAAACGCACCTTGCGCGACCCATCAACGACCGTCAGATCGTAAGTCTGATCATCCACCTTTGCGAGCCGCTGGTGTCGGTCAGGAAGAGAGGATGACATGAACTGGACGATCCGCCCCATGCCAGTCGAGACGTCTGAAAATGGCTGATACTCATCGAGGCTGAATCCATCGAGGTCCTGGAACAGATCAAACACGACTTCCCGAGCCTCTCTGGCATTGGATAGCGCGGCCTCGAGTTCTACTGTGGTTCGTTGCAGGGTGGGGTCAGACAGCGCCTCCTGATAGACGCGATCGTAGTTCAAGCGTTCGGATAGCTGGCCCAAAATCTGGGCCCGGAGATCCTCAGCGACATTGCCCTGATCGTCAACCTTGCCCAGTGTCCGGGCGATCTCGGTGAGCTTGTCATCCAAGAGCAGGAATATCCGCCCCTCAATCGTGTCCGAAAGAACGAGATTATAGACCTGCGCAGTGTGCGCCTGGCCGTAGCGATGAATGCGCCCGATCCGCTGCTCCATATCCATCGGGTTCCAGGGCAGATCAAAATTGAACAGGATACGGGCGAACTGGAGATTAATACCTTCACGCCCGGCTGCGGTGCAGACCAGAACACGGGGGCCATCTTTCATCCGGAAGCGGCGCTCAGCCGCGGTCTTGGCGCCATGGTCGCCGCCGCGCAGCACGACAACGCCTTGGCCAGGATACGCTTGCTCGATCTCACGGGCTATCAGATCGACCGTACCGAGATAGGTCGCAAAGATGACGACCTTCTCGCCAGGATTTTGACGCCAAAGCGTTCCCAAACCATCCAGCAGCTTCTGGACCTTGGTCTCGCGTGATGGCGGGAACGATTCGAGCAGGTCCCCGATGCGCAGCCGTTCCTCCGGCAGATGAAGATCCACGACCGACGAGGCGATATCTTCGACGTGCGACGCAGCGAACTCACTGCCATAGGGATCAGAGGCCATTTCCAGAGCATCGTCGTCGAGCTTTCTTGCAAGCCGATACTTGAGATCAGCCATCACTCGGTCGACTTCGCTGCGCCCCATCGGGTCGCGGCCGAGGTCCCATTCCAGATGGATCAGTTCGCGGGCTTCATCGTACAGTCGCTCGCGACCTTCGATATCGAGCTCGCGGTCGCGGAGAAGGGCTTCCTTGAGTGTCAGCATCAAGAGTCTACGCTTCAAGGTCCGGCGGACAGCAGCGAAGCTCGAAGCCGCGATCTTCTGGAAAATCGCCATCAGAAAGCCTAGAGCCCGCCCTTGGTTGCCCTTGCGCTTGGCCAGATCGAAACCGTCCTCAAGATACTCCCGCAGCTTTTCGTAAAAGTCGCGTTCCTGCTCCTGCATAAGGAAAGACTCGGTGTGCACCCAGCGCCTGGCAAACAGCGGCTCACCGTCCGGCTTGCAGGCGTCCGCCTTTGTTCGGCGGTACATGACCGTATTCAGGCGGTGCCTGTGCTCCACCATCTCCTCGGGTCCGCCAAACAAGGTCGGATTGAGCAGCTGGATCAGCATCCAGAATTGGAAGTGGTTGCCCTGGTGAGGCGTGGCCGACAGCAGGAGGAGGTCCCGCGTATGCCCCTTAAGAGCCTCCGCCAGCTTGTAGTTTTCGGTCTTTTTGACCTTCCCACCGGTCCTGTAGGCGGTAAGGTGATGGGCTTCGTCAAAGACCACCAGATCCCACCTTGGGGCATCCAAAAGGCGCTTGATCCGATTTGGTCGCTTAAGCGTGTCGATACTCGCAATCAGCAGGTCATGCTTCGCGAATGCGTTGGTCTTTCGATCTGTGATGTCACCTTCTGAACCGAAAATCTCGAAGTCGAGATTGAAGATTTCGTTCAGTTCACGATGCCAGTTGTTCACCAGCCCTGCCGGCACCACCATGAGCGCGCGGTTGAGTTCTCCGCGGCTGGCCAGCTCTCTCAGGATCAGCGCGGTCTCGATCGTTTTGCCCAGTCCCACTTCATCGGCGATCAAAAACCTGCGGGGTGATGCCGTTGCAATCCTGTGTGTAAGGACCACCTGATGCGGCAAGAGGTCGATGCGAGCTGACGTCAGCGCGGAGGCGCTCTCCATCAGCGGTAAGACATGCGCCTCGTATGAAAGCCAAGCCTGGCGCGCTCTGTCCTCTGTGCCTTCAACCGATCGAAGAATACGCTCGGTGCGAGAGAGCTCGAGCCGTACCGCAGTGATCGGCACTCGGCGCTCACCGACACTGAAAAACGCGCGGAGGTAGCCGTCACGAGCAGGGTCAAGGACAACGCCTTGGCCAAATTCTTGATGGGTAATCCGTTCGCCAGGCTGTAATTGATTTGATGAATCCACGCGCCGACCTCAGGTAATTCGCAGGTGGAAGAGTCCGGCGGGCTTGGCACCATCACGAAGAAGGATTTCCTGCGGATATTCGTTAGCTTCGCCCCACAGGATGCGCCCAAAGGCCAAAAGGCTATCGGTATGAGGTGCCGCGCAGCGCCATTCTACGGAGTCTGTGGCAGGATGAAACTTGATGCGCCCATACCCAGAGGGTAGCCAAAAGATAAGTGCGGCTTCGCTCTCATAATGCGCTTGGAACGAGAGGATCGCGTCTTTTACCGTTTCGCCCAGCCATGCTTCCGCATCGCCGGGCACCAGCAGGTCAAGGCTTCCCTCCAGTCCCGCGACGACAAGGGTGTCGTTGCCATTGCTAGGCAAGTCTTCTGGCCAGTTTCCTGCCGACTGGAGGAATTGCCGCAGGCTCCATACCTCGTTTGCCATACAGACTTGGTTGCGCGCTTCTTCATCCCAAATCCAGCTGGTGCCGCGTCGCTGCCAGACGGTGTCGAGTGTATGCTTCATAGATCATACTCCTCGAACAGCGAGCCTTGCTGGGGTTTAGTTGCCTGAGACGCAGCCCAAGAATTGTAGATGGTCACGGCGCGCGATGCGGCATTGCGGTTAGCTTGGTCTGGACCATTCCGCTGCAGCCATTCAAGCAAAGGCTTTAGCGCCACATGCGGCTTGAAATTTTCATTCTTCAGTGTGTCAGAGGTGTTGATACCACTACCATCATAGCATGAGCCAATGAGCACCAAGGCTTGATCAAGGTCTGATGTCAGCCGGCGCTTGTGCTTGCCAGACCAGTCACGGGCAAAATTGAGGGGGTTGACGCGTGTGAACACCTTGCTCTTTTCCGAACACCAGCCGCGCTGTTCAAACTCATCGGGCGTCGTGATCGAGCCTCTAAGAAATTTCTGAAGCTGGTCACGCTTCATCTCGTTGGCAGAGCCAAATGTGCGAAGGAATTGCCGAGTGATCGGCTCCGAGTTGACTGGCGGGGGTTCCTTCCCCTTGTCTGCATCCTCATCAATAAGCTGGTTAATACCTACAAGTGCGTCCTTGACTGTGATCGGCCGTCCTTCGTCGACAAAAACCTTGCCATAGTGGCGAGAGAAATACTCGAGCGCCTTGCCTCGCCTGATCACTTGAAGGTCGGCCGCAGGCAAACCTTCCCTCGCGTGGTTTTCAAGCATGGACTGGAGTTGACGAACGTCGGCCATCACCTCACGCCGCATACGGCCCCAGCTTACCGGCTTGGGTTCCTCTGTGCGTTTTCGGCAGACGTGGATAATATCGTACTCAACCTTTTGCGCTCCAAAGGTCCCAGGCGTGCTACCCTCGCCTTTGGTTTCATCTGCCCTGATCGGGTAGGTAGCCTCAAGGTAGAAGCCGGCACGAAAAAGACTATCGAGAACTGCAACCCAGGGCTCATCTTTGTCATGATGGAAAGTAAACGCAAGAATTCCACCGGGCTTCAGAATTCTTCCGGCCTCAAGCCAGCAGGATTCGAGAACGCGGGAATAAAAATCCTCGCTGTCGTCGCCGTGACGCGCCTTATTCTCAACAGCTTCAAGGGCCATTGGTATTTTTTTGGGTAATGTATTTCCATGCGTTCGCGCAAGGGCGGGCTGTAGCCACCCGTAAAATACACCCGAAAGCTCAGCATATTGCATTATGTCACCGAATGGCGGATCGGTAATCACTAAATCTACGCTAGCGCTAGAAATTTGGGGTAGGTCAGTTGAGCTCCCGCAATAAATATCCGTTCCTGTTTGAACGGGATCTCCCGTGTTGACCCGTACACTCTTTGCTTTACCGGCGAGAGAAGCCAGGTCTGATGAAAGCGAGTCTTTTGCTACTAACTCCCAAGGATTTTCTCGCCATTCAAGCGTTTCCAATAGGCCCTCGGCACAAGAAATCCAATTACCGCGACCTAGCTTACTAAAAACACCATTTTCTATTGGCCTTGTCGGCGGGTGAAGATTATTCTTGCTCAAAAAAGGCTCAAGTTTGTCCGCCTGAATATTCCAGATGCAAAACATATTATTATTTCGTATGTACTGCTGGAAGGCAGCCATCACATAATGCCGGGTCGCAGTTGTGTATTCACCAACTGTGTCGATAGACTTGAGGAGAAGCGTAAGTGATATCAGCTGCCGCGCATTAAATATATCCCTCCAATTTTTATATCCATATTTGGTAAGTGGAGTGCGTACCGTCGTTTCCAATCCTAGCTCAATTTCAAGATCGGGAACATATTTTGAGAGATCGCCTAAGCTCCGTTCCGACCATTCATTTGCAGCGGCAGAAATCTGGGCTGGATTTGGATAGCCAAAAAACCGGCCGCCATACGGGCCTTTGAGGTTTGAGGAGTACCCTTGAATGGCAAATTCGGAAACGGGCGCTGATTTTCCTGAGGCGTGCACAGAACTCAAAAAATCTTGCAGCGTTCCGCATTCAGCACATGCAAATTTTGATTTGCGTGGCACGTTACCGGAATGAATTCCTGAAAAAATCTCTTCTCCTGTGCTTGGACAGGTGAAATGATCCGGAATCTCGCCTCTTACTTCTACAAATCCCAGTGTTGACGCACGCTTTTTTTCCCAAATTTCAGTTTGGAGTATTTTATCTGAGATGGATCCACCCAGAGAAGTGCCATCGTCCGATTTACTCGAAGCGCCCTTAAGCCAAGTCGGCCGAAGAACGAGGGATAGATTTACCGCTTTTCGTACTTCACTTTTTGGCTTGGACATCCATTTGTGATGACAGGACGGGCAATGCACGTATCCGCTCTTGCCGAGAGTGGCGTAGGGTTTTTCAGAAGGCGAGACGAATAAGCTGGAATCGGGTGCAATTCGCACCTCTTGTTCCTCTACATCAAATTCAAAATGACAGTTTTCACAAGTCACTGGCCATGCGTTTACCGTCAAGGTTTTCGTTGCAAACATTGCATTAGTAATAATTGGCGTGCGATGACCGCAACTCGTCATCTGACAGGGACCATGCTTCGCCCAGAAAGTGTAGATAATTTCTGGTCCTTGGTATTCGTAATCTTTACGCTCTTCAGGCTTCAGAGCCAGTGGGTCAAAATCTGCACCCATCAGTTTTCGCGAAGTCTTGTGGGTCCAAATACCTTTTTCACCATTGGGACCGTCGCAATAATAAAATGGCATAATCTGTGGTTTAACGTCAGCCTCGACGTCGACAAGAAGACGTTTCACGTCGTCCAAATCGACGTCGGCCAATTCCTGATTTACCACGAACCAGGCAACGGGGTTCAAGTCGTTGCCTGACATCTGCATTCCAAGGCGTGAGCCCTCTACTAACGTAGTGCCACCACCCATGAAGATGTCGACGACCTTCAGGTTTTTGAACGCCCCCTTCTTCTGATGATTGGCATAATAATTGTCCCAAACCAGTTTTGCGGCGTGTGACTTGTCATCTGGAGCCTTTGTAGCGGCTGCGATCAGCATTGACCGAAATACGCTGGAACGGCGACGAGCCCACCATTTCGACATTTGGTAGATCGGCTTGCCCGCGTTTCCTTCAATGATCGCTACCTGATTGACCGGCAGAATCGGGAAGTCTACTTCTAAGCAGGTTTTCGGACGATTGGGGTCGTTGAAATCAACGGTTTCGAGCGCGACAGTCTTACCTGCGCCGACGGCCTTCGCGACTTCCTGCGCCAACAATTCTTTTTTCGATGCCATGTGGCGCAGTCCTTACTTTGTAATCTCTACGAACGGCGAAAGAACCTCAAGCAGTGAGAGGCCGCCGTGCGTCAATGTCGGATAGCCGCCCTGGCTCCTCCACTTCCAGCGGCCCACGGCCAGACGGTGTTCGCCGTGTGGGCTGTGGATCTGAAGAGCGACTGGTGGAACAAAAGGGCCCGTTTCGCCGCGTCCCTTCGAACTCCGCCTGCTGGCAAACGTCGACTTCAGAAATTGACCGACCTCGCCGTCTGCATCCGGGAAGTAGCCGGTCGCGGCATAGCCATGGTCTGACGTGATGACCAAGCGACGACCGGTTGCAAGACGTTCAACGAATGACCAGAAATCGTCGCTGTTGAGCTGATCGGTCGCATCACGGATCAAGGTATCAAGCCCCTGGCCGGCGACAGCACCATCGTGGACCTTACTGTCCGGCCAATGGTGCCAGAAGACCCAGTTCTTCGAACCGTTGATCAGGCCTTCACAGTCTTTCCAGGGCATATCAACGCACTCGGTGACGGTGGGTTGTAACCTGTGCGCCATTCCGCCGCCGTTGTTTTGCAGCTGACTCCGACTGCCGAAGCCAAGGGCCTTCGCAAATTCATTGGTTTCGCCGGGCAGCTCAGAGGCATTTGCGGAAACCTCGTGCAGTTGGAAACCTCGCTCCTTGGCGCCTTGTAGCAACCAGGGCAGTTCACGCAGCGAAAGACCATCCAAGATGAGCACTGCTTTGGCGCTGTATGGTTCCGCCCACCAGCGTGCGAGACGATCTGAATTGCGTTCAACGGTGGAACCGAAGCTTTGCCAAAGATCCCACGCGCTGGACGAAAGAAAGTGATCGAGCGCACCGATTTCCCGATCGCGCTTGATCACCTCGCTCGGTGCATTGCCCGCAGCCAATGGTTTTGCCGCGATCTCGACAGCTCTGTCGATGATGACACGCCACGCATCTTCGTCCGAGCCTTTCACCAGGCTCTCAAGAACGGTTGCCTCAAGCGCCATCAATCGTCCTCCTTCTCGAGGCTAATCTCAAACGTCATGCCATCTGGTAGCTTCTTGAGCAGTTCCTTGAGCTGCGCACCGTTTGCCGCTGACACTTTGATCGCCACCTCGGCGACCTTCGTAGCCGGACCAATACCCCAGCCTTCGAGTTTGCCGATCAAATTGAGCGGTGAAGTTGCCGGATTGTTGAGAGGAATGCGAGGTTTGGCGCCGGGAGTCACCGGCCCGCCTCCGAAGATACCTCCTGAAGTTGGTTGCGTCTCACCGCCTGCGCTGATCCCACCGCCGAATGGATTGGGCGGAGGAGGGAGCCCATCACCGAACAGGCCGCCAGCATCACCTTCGCCTGGGGCCGTGGGTGTAACGGGTGTACTTCCACCCGTAGTGGGTACTGCCGATGGTGCCATGAGAGACACCTCGTCAAGCTGCCGACCTGTGAACGAAAGCTTCGAGCGCAGACGCCTCCACGCTGTCTCTTCATCTTCGCCAGGCTGCGTTTGCAGGATTTCCATGCCGCGCAGATTGATGGCGATCTTGCCTTTCGCGCAAAGACGAACGATGCGTTCCTTCATGGCCGTCTCACCGAGCCAAGGTATGCAATCCTGACCTGCGGGACGCGGCTCCTGTAGTTCACGCAGCAGTTTGCCTACGGCCGAATTGTCGGCCGCAGCCTCCACAATCAGATCTTCAAAATCTTCAGGCACGAACAAATCATTGACTAAGGCTTCTTCAATGCCCTCGGGAATCTGAGCGCCTTGCTTCTTCAAGCTCTCAACGCTGAAGGCGCATTGGCTCGGGTCTGCAAAATTCCAGCGATGCAAAACGGCGAAGCGCTCAAAGCGCTTCTTAAGCATGTCCCGCAACGCGCTTTGGAATTCCGTGTGGAGCTTTTTGTATTCTGGGTTCTGACCGCTCCATTCCTGCGCCTTCATTTCTGCACGTGCCAGGATCAAGAGGTCACGATCCTGGTAGGCATTGAGTGAACCAGAACGCGGGAGCAGAAATCGGATCGTATTCCGCCGCTTCTGCAAATGATCCTTGAGCCAACGGCCGAGCGTGGCGGCGATGTTATCTGGCTCTTCAGGCAGTACTAATATTGGCAGGCGTTCATCCCAGCGTTCGGGCTGTTCCGCTTCATCGAGCGTTGACCATGGATCGGTCTGCCAAGACTTCGGCAACGCTATGACGCGAAATAGCTTGGCCACCTCATCTGTACCACCAATTACATAGCGCACTTGTTTGGACAGTTGGGCTTGATCGGACCCGTCGGTGAACAGCTTGTCGTTCCGCGCACAGGCCATCAATTTGGCGCGAGGGTTCTCTTCCTCGCGAAAAACAAGCCGAGGTCCATCTTGGTGGATGTTGAAGCTGTTCTCAATGATGGTCGACAGTTCGACCTGAAATGCGTTGTCATCAACCGCGTGATCGCGCGTGATATCGACTTGCAGCGTTGATGGCTCTGCACCCGCCAGATTGCCGACTGCAATGGATCGCAGCCACAATGCGCTGACAATTTCCTGAAGATGCGGAGCAACGCTGGCTTGGTTTGGTACCGCTTCCGTCACGGAGATGATGTTCTGCTGCGCTTTTGCCCGCAGGGTCCGGTGATGCTCATTCGATACCGAGTCCAGCAGAGCTCCGATGCCGGATGCATCGTCATCTAGTCGGAAATCTGCAGCCGTCAAAACTGGTGAGGCTTCGCCCCGGCTTTTAAACAGATTTGCCAAGATGCGGATCATATCGCGCGTCTCTTGCGCGTCAGTCGCAATCAGAACTTGCTCTTCGAGCAATCGCAAGAGGTGCGGCGCAAAAGGCCAAGCCTCAGTGAATTCGTTGCGCTTGCGGTCTTGCTCGGACGGCGGGATATCCTGCAACCGGAAATATTCCACAACATGCTGCGCGATCAGTGCCTCGATCGTTCCACTCGCGATCTGCAACCGGTTGTCAAAAAGGCGATGCAAAAGCATCCGCCGGCGATCTTGTTGGATCCGTTCAGCGTTGCCCCCAGCCTTGAAGTCGATGGCAACCGGATTGACGCGATGCACCTGCTGGTAAGCGTCGCTACCGCCGTTGCGGACGGAAATCACGAGGACCAAAAGATCGGGGCGGTCCTTGGCAATCTCGGATAAAATCTGAATGAAATTGAATGCCCAATTTTTCCATGGGTACTGCTTAGTATTCGTAAGCCCATCGTACCAGGTTTGGAATTCGTCTAGCAGCAGCATAGTTGGTGCAGCTTCCAGCAATTCAAGAATTATCTGGTCGGATGGGATATCGGTCTTCGCCGCGCCCATACCTTCCCACTTGCCCTTGATGTAGGTGCCGTGCGGGTGGCGATCAAAGAGCAGGTCCCAAAGAAACTTGTAGCGCTGGCGGTGAAGGCTCTCACCAATCACCAGCATCCCGTCGCGCAACGCAATGCTTCCAATATGTGGATCGCCGAGCGTGCCTGCCCAGGAGTTTAGCCAAGCGCCAGTCGATGTCGCATCATTCACGGCGTGGAAGAGCGCAGCCATCAAGTGTGACTTACCGAGCCCACGCTCACCAATGACGACCACTGGCCTTCCCTGGCCTGGGCCGACTGCCTCAATACCTTTCAACAGATCGTGAGTAGGGTATGTGATATCGAGGAATTCCTGAGCAGCGATCTGGGTCGCGCCGGTATTGCTATCGTTTGAGAGCTCAATCGCGGTACCTTTGAGGCGCTTGCTCTGAAATTCCCCCCTGAGAGTTAGCCCCAACATTACCGAATCCTTCCGCTCATCGAATTAGCGCCCTGAGATAGATTTGGGTCACTTAATAATACTATCTGTTGATCTTGTGGTTTTCGTGCTGATGGGTCGGTGTCTAAACCTAGCCGTTTCAAAGCGTAGTAAAGAAGCGCGCGTCTAACTGGGATCGAAACCCGACCGCTCTGCATCCCATAGTCCAGCTCGATCGCCCGTTTTTGGGGCGCACTGAGCTCAGGATGCGGGCCAACAGCAAGTTCAACGATTTCCTCCCAGGCGATGTCGGACATTGTTTGTTTTTGGGGGGCGCGAGTCTGACGAGTGTCCAAGATGCGCGAGATTACAAAATCCCGATATTCGCCGCTCTTTTCGCAACAGGATCGAGCGTGCCAGCGAAATCCATCAAAGGCTAATGCGTGCGGTGCTATCCAACGCCACTCTGGATCCTGTGCAGACATTGACTGATACCGGACTTCAATCGCCTCTACGCGCCTGATCGCAATGACGATTGACCGAAGGATGATGGGGTCAATCCCGCGGGCGGGCGCCGGAGTTGCATCAAACACCGGCAAATTGCCGATCCAGGCATCATTTGGGCTGACGACGCCTTCAGCAACTGAACGGATTTGGGCTAAGTATTGTGTTGAGTCTGGCTTCAAGAACAACGGGCTGAAACACGATGAGCGGACATAGGTCTTTCCACTCTTGTCGTAGATCATGTTGTTCTCTGCCAATGCGATATAGCGATTGAGGTCACCTGACGCCTGATTGGGTGACACCCCAAACTTTTCGATCAGGTCGCTTCGATTAACGTGCCCCTCCCAGAACAGGCGGAATTCGATGAATTGAAGCTTCTGCTCCACACCCCATCGCAAACTTGGTCGTTCTTCGCCCATTGCCAGCCTTAGCCCACCTACTTGAACCACCCAAAAAGTGGATGGATACGACAATAGTGGGTAAGGCGGCCTGTCCGCAACAAGTTTCTCTTTTGATTCAATACGGGCAAAAAACCGTCGTTTATGAACCGCGTTCCAAGTCAATTATGTTGGCGACGCCTTGCTGCGCCAATGGTTCAGCAAGCGCCCGGACGCTGCGGTGGTGTGTAAACAGCAGGACTTGGTTGGTCTTGCCAAACTCAGCGAGCAGGTCGAGCGTGGACCGGCTGCGCTCATCATCGAAATGCACCAGAATGTCGTCCGCGATGAAGGGCAGCGGCTCCGTCGCACTGGCATAATTCTCAAGACTTGCCAGCCGGAAGGCGAGGAAAAGCTGGTCGCGGGTGCCGTCGCTCATGGTAGCAACCGCAGCAATACCGCCATTGGCTCGCCGTCCAACCACGACCGGATGGCCTTTGTCATCGATATCGGTCTCGATTCCGGCAAATTCACCGAGTGTCGTTGCCGTGAACAGTTCGCCTGCCCGCGCAATGAGCGGATCTTGCTGTTCTGCGCGGATCGTTGCCATGGCCGACGTCACCAATTCGCGCGCAACCGATAGCTCGAGATAGCGTTCGAGGGCAAGATGCATCTGCGCTGCCGCCGCTTCGCGTTCGGCAACGGCGTGATTGACCTCGCTCTGGCTCAGATAGGCAGCAAGGTCGTCCTTTGCCGCCTTCTCGGCGAGAATGGCTGCCTCGATTTCGCTCTCGATCTCGCTAGCACGCGATGTCTGCTCGGACAGTTCCGCGCGAACCTCATCGAGGTCGCGTTCATCCCATTCCGCCCGCAAGGTAGCGAGATCAAGCTTGTCGCCCACGTCCGTCGCGGTGCGTTCCGCCA
>Ga0209066_10005930_pt1 | contig 12647 bp, 8 predicted proteins | sample All_14_2_FD_187198 | JGI IMG/M metagenome (GOLD analysis project Ga0209066, IMG submission 187198) | Freshwater microbial communities in response to fracking from Pennsylvania, USA - Allegheny Zone_MetaG_DW_15 (SPAdes) (version 2) ...
CCCCAAGCCCCCGCACCGCCATGATTGACATTACCCTGCAAAACTTCGAGACCGAGGTGATTGCCGCCTCCATGACCCAGCCGATCCTGATCGATTTCTGGGCCCCCTGGTGCGGCCCCTGCAAGTCACTCGGACCGCTGCTGGAGCAGGCCGAAGAAGACTACCAGGGCCGCTTCACGCTGGCCAAGATCAACTCGGATGACGAGCAGCAACTGGCCGGCGCCTTTGGCATCCGCAGCATTCCCACCTGTATTTTGATGATGGGCGGCAAACCGGTGGACGGCTTCACCGGCGCGCAAACGGCCGGGCAAATCAAGGCCTTTCTGGACAAACACCTGCCCAGCACCGGCGAGGTGATGGCCGAGGCTGAAACCGACGAAGCCATGGCCTTGCTGGAATCGGGCGATGCCCAGGCGGCGCTCGAAAAACTGGCCGATGCACTGGCCACCGACCCCGGCAACGACGACACCCGTTATGACTATGTGCGCCTGCTGATCCAGCTCGGTGGCCACGAAGAAGCCGAGGCCGCGCTGGCGCCCAAACTGGCAGAGATTCCGCGCAAGTTACGGTTTGAGGCGCTGTCGCAGTGGCTGGGCGCCATCAAATACACAGCCACCAGCCCCTATGCCATGTGGGACGAAGCCCAGTTTGACGAACGCATTGCAGCCAACAAGCGCGACTTTGACATCCGTTTTGCCAAGGCTAGGTTGCTGATGGCGGTCGGCGAATGGACCGCCGCCATGGACGAGCTGCTGGAAATCATCATGCGCGACAAAAAGTGGGCCGATGAAGCCCCGCGCAAGGCCATGGTCGCCATTCTGGAACTGATGACCCCACCCAAACCCAAGGCGGCCGCGCCGGTGCCCGGTAAAACCGCCGCAGGGATCGAGGTGCTGGGCAAGGCCGCCGTGCAGGAAGACCCGCAGGTCGCGCTGGTGTCCACCTACCGTCGGCGCCTGAGCATGATGCTCAATTGATGCGCCTTCGGGCCGCAGCCGCTACACCGTCGACACATCCACCCGCCACAGTGCGGCGCTTGGGCGCCGCCCTTGAAGGAGATCCGAGATGAGCCAGTTGCGCCCCGACGCCATGCGCCAGCCTCTGGCGGAACAGGCCACCGACCCGAAGGCGCTGTTGCAATCGACACTGGACGCCGTGGCAGACAACGTGGCGGTGCTGGATGCCCGTGGCACCATCGTTTTGACCAACATCGCCTGGCGGCAGTTCGCCATGGCCTACAGCCCGCTGGCCGGACGCCCCACCCCCCACTCGGATGTCGGCACCAACTATCTGGACGTGGCCTCGCGTGACCCGCAGGCACCGGACGAGTCCCGCCGCGCCGTGCAAGGCATCCGCGACGTGTTGACGGGCAGCCTGGAGGCTTTCAGCATGGTGTATCCCTGCCACACCCCGGATGACCAACATTGGTTCACCATGACGGTGACGCCGCTGCCCTGGGACGGCGAGCGCGGCGCCTTGGTGATGCACGCCGATACCACGCCCAGCCACCACTTGCACCGGCGCTGACCTGGCTCAGGGGAGCCCGCCTCAGGTGGTCAGCCGGGTCAGTGCCTCTTGGTACTTGGCGGCGGTTTTTTCGATCACCTCGCGCGGCAGGTGCGGCGCGGGCGGGGTTTTGCTCCAGGGCTTGCCCGCTACCTGGGCAGTTTCCAGCCAGTCACGCAAAAACTGTTTGTCGTAGCTGGGCGGGTTGATGCCCTCCTGGTAACTCTCGGCGGGCCAGTAGCGCGACGAATCGGGCGTGAGCACCTCGTCCATCAGCACCAGGGTTCCGTCGGTGTCCAGGCCAAATTCAAACTTGGTGTCGGCAATGATGATGCCCTTGGCCGCCGCAATCTCGCTGGCGGCCTGGTAGATGGCGATGCTGATGTCGCGGATGCGGCTGGCCAGGTCCAGACCGATCATCTCGACGGTTTTCTCAAAGGTGATGTTTTCATCGTGCTCCCCCATCTCGGCCTTGGCGGCCGGGGTATAGATCGGCGCGGGCAGTTTGCTGGCGTTTTTCAGGCCTGCAGGCAGTGGCACGCCGCAGACCGACTGGGTGTCCTGGTATTCCTTCCAGCCGCTGCCAGCCAGGTAACCGCGCACCACGGCTTCCACCGGAATGGGTTTCAGACGCTTGACCAGCATGGAGCGGCCCTCGACCTGCGGCACCTCGGCCGGGGTGACCACGCTCTCCGGCGCGTCGCCAGTGAGGTGGATCGGGCACAGGTTCAGACCCTTGGGGCCGAGTTTGTCAAACCAGAACAAGGCCATCTGCGTCAGCAGTTTGCCCTTGCCGGGAATCGGCTGGCCCATGATCACGTCAAAGGCGCTGATGCGATCGCTGGCCACCATCAGGATGCGATCAACGCCCACAGCATAGTTGTCACGGACCTTGCCGCGCGCCAGCAAGGTGAGCGAAGTCAGGGAAGAGGTGTGAACGGTGGGTTCGGGTGAAGTGGTCATACAGCGGGTGCCAGTCAGTAACAATCGGGAATGGGTTGAAGTTTAGGGTCAATCGAGCTGATTTCCAGCAACTTTTCTTGTGGCATGATGACGCCGAAACCATTCCTTGGACATCTGGTCATGACTGACACCCCCGCGTCCCTCGCGCAGCCGTCGGACGATACCCCCCGGCTAGAAAAAGCGCGTCTTCTGATCATTGACGACTCATCAGACTCCCTGTTCATGATGCACGGGCTGCTGTGTGAGCACTACCGGGTGATGCTGGCTGACAGCGGGCCCAACGGCCTGGAGATGGCCCGCTCAGCCACACCGCCCGACCTGATCCTGCTCGACATCCTGATGCCCGACATGGATGGCTACGAGGTGTGTCAACAACTCAAGGCCAGCGCCGCCACCCGCGACATCCCGGTGATTTTCCTGACCGCCAAAACGGCCGAGGACGATGAGCAACTGGGGCTGGACCTGGGGGCGGTGGACTACATCACCAAACCGATCAGCCCGGGGATTGTGCTGGCACGCATTCGCACCCAGCTCGCGCTCAAGGCGTCAGCCGATTTTCTGCGCGACCAAAACGCCTTCCTGGCGCAGGAGGTCAGCCTGCGCACGCGGGAAGTCAGCGCCATTGAAGACGTCACCATCATGGCCATGGCCTCGCTGGCGGAGACCCGTGACGTCGACACCGGCAACCACATCCGGCGCACGCAGCACTATGTGCGCGCGCTGGCGCGGCAGTTGTCGACCCACCCGCGCTTTGCCGCGTTTCTGGACAACCACACCATCGGGCTGCTGTTCAAGTCCGCGCCCTTGCCAATGTTTGGCAAGGTGGGCATTCCGGACCGGATCCTGCTCAAGCCCGGCAAGCTCACGCCGGAAGAGTTCGAGGTGATGAAAACCCACACCACACTGGGGCGCGATGCCATCGAACACGCCGAGCAAATGCTGGGTTGCGAAGTGGCGTTCCTGAAGATTGCCAAAGAGATCGCTTACTCGCACCAGGAAAAGTGGGACGGCAGCGGCTACCCGCAAGGCCTTAAGGGCGACCAGATTCCGATCTCGGCCCGCCTGATGGCGCTGGCCGATGTGTACGACGCGCTGATCAGTCGGCGGATCTACAAGGAACCCATTTCGCACGAGGCGGCCATGCACATCATCGCCATGACCCGGGGCCGACATTTCGACCCGGATGTGGTTGATGCGTTCCTGGTCATCCAGGAAACGTTCAAGGCGATTGCCTTGACCTACGCCGATTCACCTGCTGACTTGCAAGGCAAGCGGGTGTATCTGGACCTGGCGCAAGGCGAGGTATCCCAAGCCGCTGCCTGAGGCCACCCGACGGTGGCCTGGCAAGCTGGCTGATCAGTTGACCACTTGTGACAACTCGCCGCGGGCGTATTTCGCCGCCACCACGCTCAGGCTGTCGCCCTTGATCTTGGCGGCCTGGCCTTCGCAGCCGAATTCGATGTAACGCTGTTTGCACAGGGCCTTGGCGGCTTCGCGGGCCGGCTTGAGCCAGTCACGCGCGTCGAACTTGTCAGGATTTTCAAACAGGAATTGGCGCACCGCAGCGGTCATGGCCAGGCGGATGTCGGTGTCGATGTTGATCTTGCGCACGCCATATTGGATGGCTTTTTGGATCTCCTCCACCGGCACGCCGTAGGTTTCCTTCATCTTGCCACCGTACTGGTTGATCAGCGCCAGCGACTCCTGCGGCACGCTGGATGAGCCGTGCATCACCAGGTGGGTGTTGGGCAGGCGGGCGTGGATTTCCATCACCCGGTCAATCGCCAGGATGTCGCCGGTGGGCTTGCGGGTGAACTTGTAGGCGCCGTGGCTGGTGCCGATGGCAATCGCCAGCGCGTCGAGCTGGGTGCGTTTGACAAATTCGGCGGCCTGCTCGGGGTTGGTCAGCATTTGCTCGCGGGTCATGGTGGCGTCGGTGCCGTGGCCGTCTTCCTTGTCGCCCTTCATGGTTTCCAGACTGCCCAGGCAACCCAGTTCACCTTCCACCGTCACACCCACGGCGTGCGCCATGTCGACCACCTTGCGGGTGACTTCTACGTTGTACTCAAAGCTGGCGATGGTTTTGCCGTCACCCTCCAGGCTGCCGTCCATCATGACCGAGCTGAAACCCAGGTTGATCGCACCCTGGCACACCGCCGGGCTCTGGCCATGATCCTGGTGCATCACCAGCGGAATGTGCGGGTAGCTCTCGATGGCGGCCTGGATCAGGTGTTTGATGAACGCCTCACCGGCGTATTTGCGGGCGCCCGCGCTGGCCTGCAAAATCACCGGCGAACCCACTTCATCAGCAGCCGACATCACGGCCTGCACTTGCTCCAGGTTGTTGACGTTAAACGCCGGGATGCCGTAGCCGTTGACAGCGGCGTGGTCCAACAATTCGCGCATAGAAACAAGAGCCATGATGGTGTCCTTTAAGTTGAATAACAAAGATGAACGCAAAAACTCTCAGAAATTCTATCGACGCCACCCCCTCTGGAGTTAATCCATCGCAAGTCGTGGCGCGATTTCACGCACCTTCGCCCCCTGGCGACAAGGTGTCGCCCCAGGCAGCGTCGGCAACGGCGCCTGGTTGGCATGTAATGTGTATGCCTTAAGCTCGCCTGTCGTTGGCTATACAAGGATCTGACTCATGAGTGACGTGGCGATATCTGTCAGCTTGCTGGCCCTGGTGGCCGTTTTGGGCCTGTGGCTGGGCGGTTTTGAGTTCAAAGGCGTGGGCCTGGGCATTGGCGGGGTGTTGTTTGGCGGCCTGTTTGTGGGCCACTTCGTGCACCAGAACGGGATGGCGCTGGACCTGCACACCCTGCATTTTGTTCAGGAGTTTGGCCTGATTTTGTTTGTCTACAGCATCGGCATCCAGGTCGGGCCGGGGTTTTTCGCGTCGTTGCGCAGCACCGGGCTCAAGCTCAACGGCTTTGCCGCGCTGCTGGTGTTGCTAGGCTGCGCGGTAGCGGCCGCGCTGCACAAGCTGTTTGATGTGCCGCTGCCGGTGATTCTGGGCATTTTTTCAGGCGCGGTGACCAACACGCCGTCGCTGGGTGCTGGCCAGCAAATCCTGACCGACCTGGGCTCCTCGGTCGCCAGCGTCTCCAGCATGGGCATGGCCTACGCCATGGCCTACCCGTTTGGCATTTGCGGCATTTTGTTGTCGATGTGGCTGATCCGGCTGTTTTTCCGCATCAACGTGGACCAGGAAGCCCGGGCCTTTGACGAGCAGTCCGGCTTGTCGCGCACCAGCCTGGCCACCATGAACGTGGCACTGCGCAACGTGAACCTGAGCGGCCTGGCGTTGCAAGACGTGCCGGGACTGACGGCCGGCCAGGTGATCTGCTCGCGCATGAAACGCGGCGACACCCTGACCGTACCGCGCCCGCACACCACCCTGCAAGTGGGCGACCTGCTCCACCTGGTGGGTGAGCCGCAAGCCCTGCGCAGCGCGCAACTGGTCATCGGCGAAGAGGTAGAGGCGTCGCTGTCCACCCACGGCACCGACATGCGGGTGGAACGCATTGTGGTGACCAATGTGAAGGTGATTGGCAAGCGCATCTCCGACCTGGCCCTGACGCAAACCTATGACGTGGTGATCTCGCGCCTGAACCGCGCCGGGATCGAGCTGGTGCCCACTGCGCAAACGTCGCTGCAGTTTGGCGACATCCTGAACATTGTGGGCATGCCTGACGCGATTGAGGTGGTGGAAGGACTGATGGGCAACTCCAAACCCAAGCTGCAACAGGTGCACATGCTGCCGGTGTTTCTGGGCATTGGCCTGGGGGTGCTGCTGGGCTCGCTGCCGTTCTATTTGCCGGGCATCCCGGGCGCGCTGAAGCTGGGTCTGGCCGGTGGGCCGCTGGTGGTGGCGCTGATCGTGTCGCGCATTGGCAGCATCGGTCGGCTGCACTGGTTCATGCCACCGAGCGCCAACCTGGCGCTGCGCGAGCTGGGCATTGTGCTGTTTTTGTCAGTGGTCGGCCTCAAATCGGGCGGCCAGTTTCTGGACACGCTGCTGCAAGGCCCCGGCGCCACCTGGCTGATGTATGGCGCGCTCATCACCCTGCTGCCGCTGATGATCGTGGGGGTACTGGCGCGCGCGTTCGGTCACACCAACTACCTGACCCTGTGCGGGCTGCTGGCCGGCTCCATGACCGACCCACCGGCGCTGGCCTTTGCCAACGCCCTGCACCCCAGCAACGGTGCTGCGGCACTGGCTTATGTCACGGTTTACCCCCTGGTGATGTTCATGCGGATCGTCGCGCCGCAGTTGCTGGCGCTGATGCTCTGGGTGCCCGGCTAAGGACGGCGTCAGACGGGCTGGTCAAGGCGATGCTGAGCAGGCGTGGTGCCGCTGGCACGACGCTTGGACACAAAAAAGGCCGATGTCACCATCGGCCTTTTGGTTGACGCTGCCGGTCCGGGTTACAGCGTGTTGACGGCGTTGAGCTCCTGGAAAGCCTGCTCCAGCCGGGCAATCATGCCAAGCTGACCGGCGCGTTGCCAGACGCGCGGGTCGTAGTACTTCTTGTTGGGCTTGTCATCACCATCGGGGTTGCCGATCTGGCCCTGCAGATACGCTTCGTTCTTTTTGTAGAAGGCCATCACACCGGCCCAGGTGGCCCACTGGGTGTCTGTGTCGATGTTCATCTTGACCACGCCGTAGCTGATGGCTTCCTTGATCTCGTCGGCGCTCGACCCGGAGCCGCCGTGGAACACAAAGTCCAGCGTGTTGGCCGCCACCTTGTATTTCTCGGAGACAAACTTTTGCGAGTTGTCCAGAATCTTCGGGGTGAGTTTGACGTTGCCGGGTTTGTACACGCCGTGCACATTGCCAAATGAGGCGGCAATGGTGAAACGGTTGCTGATCTTGCTCAGTTCTTCATAAGCGTAGGCCACGTCTTCGGGCTGGGTGTAGAGCAGCGAGGCATCCCGGTCGCTGTTGTCCACGCCGTCTTCTTCGCCCCCGGTGACGCCAAGCTCAATTTCCAGCGTCATGCCCATCCTGGCCATACGCGCCAGGTACTGGCCGCAGATCTCGATGTTTTCTTTGAGCGACTCTTCCGACAAATCGAGCATGTGCGAGCTGAACAGCGGTTTGCCGGTTTCGGCAAAGTGCTTTTCACCCGCATCCAGCAGGCCGTCAATCCACGGCAGCAGCTTTTTGGCTGCGTGATCGGTATGCACAATCACCGGCACACCGTAGGCTTCGGCCAGCAGGTGGATGTGTTTGGCGCCAGATATGGCACCCAGAATAGCGGCTTGCTGACCTTCGAGCTTCAAACCCTTGCCAGCCACAAAACCCGCGCCACCATTGGAGAACTGGATCACCACCGGGGCCCGGGCCTTGGCGGCGGCTTCCAGAACGGCGTTGATGGAGTCGGTGCTGATGACGTTCACCGCCGGCATCGCAAACTGGTTGTCTTTGCAGATGGCAAAGATTTTTTGCACATCATCACCGAACACCACACCGGGTTTCACCGCATCCAAAATTTTTGACGCCATTGCCGAATCCTTTTCAGTTAGTTGAGGAAGAAAAATCCGAGCCCGCCTGAGCCGGGCGGCCCAGGCGGGCCATCACATTGTGTGGGTGTCCTGAATCGATTCTAGGACCGCAACCAAGCCGAAGCTTAACCTACATCAAACATCAACGTAATCGTTTACATGAGCCAACGGCGCTGACAAAAAAACCACCTCACGGTGGTTTTTTCATGGCCGCTCAGGGCTCGGGGCTGTCGCAACAGGCCTAGGCAGCCAGTTCCTCTTCAATGCGCGCCTTGGTGTCGGCCAGTTCCTTGGGCAGGTGATAAGCCAGTTTGTCAAACAGCTCGTCGTGCAGGGCCATTTCTTCTTTCCAGGCGGCCTTGTCGATGCTGGTCACGGTCTTGAACTGCTCGGCCGAGAAGCTCAGGCCGTTCCAGGTCAGATCGGCGTATTGCGGGCTGATGCCAAAGACATGCGCCACGCCTTCGGGTGCCGTACCGTCCAGACGGTCCAGAATCCACTTCAGAACGCGCATGTTTTCGCCGTAGCCCGGCCAGACAAACTTGCCATCGTCGCCCTTGCGGAACCAGTTGGTGGTGTAAATCTTGGGCAGCTTGAAGCCGCTGGCTTCCAGCTTGGCACCCAGGGTCAACCAATGCTGGAAGTAGTCGCTCATGTTGTAGCCGGTGAACGGCAGCATGGCGAACGGGTCGCGACGCACCACACCCGCCTGCCCCACCGCCGCTGCGGTGGTTTCCGAGCCCATGGTGGCTGCCATGTAGACGCCGTCGACCCAGGTGCGGGCTTCGGTGACCAGCGGCACGGTGGTGGCACGGCGGCCACCAAACATGAACGCGTCAATCGGCACACCGGCCGGGTTGTCCCATTCGGCATCGAGCGCCGGGTTGTTTTTGGCCGACACGGTGAAGCGTGAGTTCGGATGCGCTGCCTTGGCACCGGTGGCCTGTGCGATCTCAGGCGTCCAGTCGTTGCCCTTCCAGTCGATCAGATGGCTGGGCAGGACTTTGCCGGGCACGTCATGCTCCAGGCCTTCCCACCACACATCGCCGTCGTCCGTCAGGGCCACGTTGGTGTAAATCACGTCCTTGTCCAGGCAGCGCATGCAGTTCGGGTTGGTCAGCATGTTGGTGCCGGGCGCCACGCCAAAGTAACCCGCTTCCGGGTTGATGGCGTACAGCTTGCCGTCCGCGCCCGGCTTGATCCAGGCAATGTCGTCACCCACGGTGGTGATCTGCCAGCCTTCAAAACCAGCCGGTGGCACCAGCATGGCAAAGTTGGTCTTGCCGCAGGCGCTCGGGAAAGCGGCCGCCACATAGTGCTTTTTGCCTTGCGGATTGGTGGCGCCCAGAATCATCATGTGTTCGGCCAACCAGCCTTCGTCGCGCGCCATGTTGGAGGCAATACGCAGCGCAAAACACTTCTTGCCCAGCAACGCGTTGCCACCGTAGCCCGAGCCAAAGCTCCAGATTTCGCGGGTTTCGGGGTAGTGAACGATGTATTTGTTGGGATTGCAGGGCCAGGTCACGTCTTTCTGACCGGCTTCAAGTGGCGCGCCCACCGTGTGCACACAGGGCACAAACTCACCGTCGGCACCGAGCACGTCGTACACGGCCTTGCCCATGCGGGTCATGATCTTCATGTTGACCGCAACGTAGGCGCTGTCAGAGAGTTCGATGCCGATGTGCGCAATCGGGCTGCCCAGCGGGCCCATGCTGAACGGGATCACATACATCGTGCGGCCCTTCATGCAGCCGTCAAACAGGGCTTTGGTGCCGTCGGCCTGGCCGGTCTGCAACAGGGCGCGCATCTCGGCGGGCGCCATCCAGTTGTTGGTCGGGCCGGCGTTTTCTTTTTTCTCGGAACAAATGAAGGTGCGGTCTTCGACGCGGGCGACATCGCTGGGGTCGCTGCAGGCCAGGAAGCTGTTGGGACGCTTGACCGGGTTGAGTTTCTTGAAGGTGCCGGCGTCGACCAGTTGCTGGCACAAGCGGGCATATTCTTCATCCGAGCCGTCACACCAGTAAACGGCGTCGGGCTGGGTCAGGGCGGCAATCTCTGCCACCCAGGAAATCAAACGTTGATTGGCCACATAAGCGGGGGCTTTGCGGGACGTGTCATGCTGCGTGTCGGTGTTCATCGAACCTCCTGGTAAAACCGTTTTCTTGCATATAGCAAGTGTCATTTTGACCAAACCGGCTTACCAGAACCTGTTCAAACGCAAAGAAAATGGTTTCTGGTCACTCCACCAGGCAAATTTTCAGCATGTTGGCGCCGCCCGAGGCCCCCATGGGCTCGCCGCAAGTGATCACGTACACGTCGCCAACGGACACGATGTTCAGTGCTTTCAGGTCGCGTTCGGCCTGCGCCAGCGCCGTGTCACGGTCCATGCTGGTGTCAATCAGCAGGGGGCGCACATTGCGGTAAAGCGTCATGCGGCGCTGTGTGGCGATGTTCGACGTCATGGCATAAATCGGCACCCGGATCAGGTGGCGACTCATCCAGCGCGCAGACGACCCGCTTTCGGTCAGCGCCACAATCGCTTTGGCACCCAGATGGTGCGCCGTGAACAGGGCCCCCATGGAGACGGCATACGGCACCGTGGTGAACGTTTTGCCGGTGAAGTCTGACTCCAACTCAAAAGCGTCACCACTTTCGGCTGCGTGACAGATCTTGGCCATCTCAATCACGGTTTCAAGCGGGTACTTGCCGGCGGCGGTTTCGGCCGACAACATCACCGCGTCGGTGCCGTCCAGCACGGCGTTGGCCACGTCGCTGACCTCGGCGCGGGTGGGCACCGGGTTGGTGATCATCGACTCCATCATCTGCGTGGCCGTGATCACCACGCGGTCATGCTCACGCGCCAGCTTGATCATGCGTTTTTGCAAGGCGGGCACCACCGCGTTGCCCACTTCCACAGCCAGGTCGCCACGCGCCACCATGATGCCGTCGCTGGCCAGCAGGATTTCTTCGAGCAGCGGAATGGCTTCAGCGCGCTCGATCTTGGCAATCAGCCCCGGCTTGTGGCCATCTGCGGCCGCCACATTGCACAGCTGGCGCGCCATTTCCATGTCGGTGGCGCTCTTGGGGAAACTCACCGCCACGTAATCGGCCTTGAACGCCATCGCGGTGCGGATGTCATCCATGTCCTTGGCCGTCAAGGCGGGCGCGCTCAAGCCGCCGCCCTGCTTGTTGATGCCTTTGTTGTTGGAGAGTTCGCCGCCGAGCTTGACGGTGGTGTGGATCGCCGAACCCCGCACCGCGTCCACCGTGATCACGATCAGGCCATCGTTGAGCAACAACACGTCGCCGACCTTGACTTCCTGTGGCAAGGTCTTGTAATCCAGCCCGACGCCGTCGATGTCACCCAGCTCAACGCGGGCAGCGTCCATGACAAACTTCTGGCCCGGCTCGAGGAAAATCTTGCCGTCAGCAAACTTGCCGACGCGGATCTTGGGGCCCTGCAAATCGGCCATGATGCCCACTTCGCGGCCGGCGCGGCGCGCTGCTTCGCGCACCATCTGTGCGCGGTTGGTGTGATCCTGGGCGGTGCCGTGGCTGAAATTGAGTCGGACCACATTCACGCCCGCCCGAATCATCTGCTCCAGAATCTGGGGATCGTTGGAAGCTGGGCCAAGAGTTGCAACGATTTTGGTAGCGCGACGCGACATAAAACAATCTCCATGTAATTTTGTTTCCAGATTTTCCCACGATTTGGTTACATGTAAGCAACAAGAAAGCAATTAGATCGTCCTGGCACCCTAAGATCACGTTTTCCCCGCGCGCTGGCGGCAGGCCAATCGCTTAATATCGAGGGGCCTTCGCCCCACTGACATGCCCCAAGATCAAGACGCTTTGACCACCCTGATGAACGTGCCTGCGACCAGGGCGCGGCTGCTGGTGGTGGACGACCAGCCCATCAATATCCAGGTGATGAACCAGATATTTGCCGAGCAATACCAGGTGTTCATGGCCACCAGTGGCCAGCAGGCGCTGGACTTCTGCCATCGCACCCCACCGGATCTGGTGCTGCTTGATATCGTGATGCCCGGCATGGACGGCTACGAGGTGTGCACCGCACTCAAGGCGGCGCCCGACACCTGTGACATCCCGGTCATCTTTGTCACGGCCCACACCGATGCCACCCAGGAAACCCGTGGCCTGGAGGTCGGCGCGGTGGATTTCATTTCCAAACCAGTCAACCCGGCCGTGGTACGGGCACGCGTCAAAACGCAGCTGATCCTCAAATGCCAATCCGACCTGATGCGCCGTCTGGTGTTCCTGGACGGGTTGACGGGCGTGTTCAACCGCCGTTACTTTGACCAGCAACTGGCCACCGAAATGGCCCGGGCGCTCCGCGCCCAGAAACCGCTGGCGCTGATCATGCTCGACGTGGACTTTTTCAAACGTTTTAACGACCACTACGGCCACCAGGCGGGCGACGACTGTTTGCGCCAGGTGGCCCAGACCCTGAAGGCCAGCTTGCGTCGCCCCGCCGATCTGGTGGCACGTTACGGCGGCGAGGAATTTGCCTGCGTGTTGCCGGAAACCGAGTTTGAGCAGGCCATGACGATGGCCCGCGAGCTGGAGGCCGGTGTGCGCCAAAAAGCCATCGCCCACAGCCACTCCGACGTGGCGCCTGTGATCACCGTCAGCCTCGGCGTCGC
>Ga0209066_10005933_pt1 | contig 12644 bp, 15 predicted proteins | sample All_14_2_FD_187198 | JGI IMG/M metagenome (GOLD analysis project Ga0209066, IMG submission 187198) | Freshwater microbial communities in response to fracking from Pennsylvania, USA - Allegheny Zone_MetaG_DW_15 (SPAdes) (version 2) ...
ACCACCATCCTTTGGCATTACCTTTAGTTCGTATAATTTGTATTATGTAAACTATTGGCAAGTCAAACATTCTATTGCTACAGACCAGATCAACCACGAGCTTCCTCTTTAGATTAGTGAATATTGCGCCATACACCAGACAAAATAATATAATGTTCTGGATAAAGAATAGTCCCTATCTATTTGAATTTAATTATAAGAAGTCAGTAATTTTTTTATTGAGTCAAGCCCACTGGCATACAGTACAGGATTTTTAACCCGGCGCGTATGCGGTGCAAGCTGCTGGAGATTGCGGGCGGGTTTATCCGGCAGCGGCCGCCAGGTCTCCAGCAAAATGCCGACTAAATCGGGGGCGTTGCACACCAGGAGTACATCACAGCCAGCTGACCAGGCAGCATCGGCTCTTTCAGTGATACCACCGGCCACGCTGGCACCTTCCATCGTCAAGTCATCGCTGAAAATGACACCGTCAAAGGCAAACTCGTGGCGCAACCGATTGATCCATACAGGAGAAAAGCCTGCGGGACGTGAATCGATCTGTGGGTAAATCACGTGCGCCGGCATCACCGCATCCAGCTTGAGGTGCCGATAGGGCTCCATATCGGGTTGCATTTCAGCAAGACTGCGTTCATCCACCGGAATCGCCACATGCGAATCGGCAGCCACCCAGCCGTGGCCGGGAAAATGCTTGCCGCAACAGCCCATGCCTGCAGCGCGCAGGCCTTCGATCAGCGCGTCAGCCAATTGGGTAACGGCGACCGGATCACTGTGGAAAGCGCGGTCGCCGATCACCCCGCTGCGGCCCCAATCGAGATCAAGCACCGGGGTAAATGAAAAATCCACACCGCAGTCGCGTAGTTCGTCGGCCAGCAGATAGCCAATGGAACGCGCGGCAACGCACGCGGCGCTTGGGTCGCTATCCCACATCACGCCCAGTTTGCGCATAGCTGGCACAGCAGTAAAACCTTCACGGCAACGCTGTACACGGCCACCTTCGTGGTCAATGGCAATCAGCAGGCTGGGTGCCCGTAGCGCGTGAATATCCGCACATAGTCTGGTTAGCTGCTGCCGGTCACGGTAGTTGCGCGCGAAAAGAATCACGCCGCCGACCAGCGGATGGACCAAGCGCTCATGGTCGAGGATAGAAAGCTCAAGCCCGTCGATGTCTATCATCAATGGGCCCAGGGGCAGGTTTGGTTGGTTTTTCATGGCGTTTCCAGAATCACAAAGGCGACGGCATAATCCTGCTCGTCACTGATGGAAAGATGTGCAATCAGTTTGCGTTCGGCGAAATAGGTGGCAAGCACCGGGCTGAAACCAAACGCGGGTTTACCCAGTTCATCGTGGCTGACACTGATTTCAGGCAGTAACAGCGGCGCCCTGATGCCCGTGCCCAAGGCCTTGCCCAAGGCTTCCTTGGCGGCAAAGCGTTTGGCGAGAAAGCGCGCGGGGTGGCTCGCCGTGATGCAGGCATTCCTTTCCGCAGGCGCCAGCACTTTCTGCAATGCCTGTTCTCCGTGACGTTGCCAGAATTCTGCCATGCGGGCGACGGCCACAATGTCGGTACCGATACCGAAAATCATCGGCGCCGGGCTTCCCGCAGCAGGTATTTCATTTCACGCACGGCTTCGCGCATGCCGACAAACAGGGCACGGCTGACGATGGCATGGCCGATATGCAATTCGCGGATATCCGGCAAGGCGGCAATCGGCTGGACATTGTGGTAATTCAGCGCATGTCCCGCATTGAAGCGCATGCCGGCCGAATGAATGGCCGCACCTGCATGGCGCAACTTTTCCAGCTCGGCGGCTACGGATGGACTTTCTGCATCACGACCGCCGCTGTGGAAAGCATGAGCATAAGGCCCGGTATGCAACTCACACACCTGCACGCCAATACGCGCCGCCGCTTCGACTTGCGCCAGTTCGGCATCCATGAAAACGCTGGTGATAATGCCGGCGTCAGCCAGGCGTGAAACCACAGTACGTAACCTGGTCTCCTGCCCTGCGACATCCAGCCCGCCCTCGGTCGTGATTTCATGCCGTCCTTCAGGTACCAGCATGGCCATTTCCGGCTTGATGGTGCAGGCAATGCCAACCATCTCATCCGTGGCGGCCATTTCCAGATTCAGCTTGATGTGCGTCAGCTCACGTAATCGATGTACGTCATGGTCCTGGATATGCCGCCGGTCTTCACGCAGATGCACGGTGATGCCGTCCGCCCCGCCCAGTTGCGCCTCGATGGCGGCCCAGACGGGATCCGGTTCATAGGTTTGTCGCGCCTGCCGCACGGTAGCTACGTGGTCGATATTGACACCCAGCTCGATCATAATTCCTGCAACTCCATGAATACCCGCCGCGATTGCAGCGGCTTGCCGCCCAGGTGATGGGCAATCAGCTGACGCATCAGCGCCCTGCTCTCCACTCGCGTTTGCGGGTCGGAATAATCGTCCGCAGCCATGTCGAGCAGGGTTTTGCCGCGAAAAGTCGCCCCGTTTGTCCAATCCGCCGTATCACCAGCGCCGACTTTTTGGGGTTTTTTAATCGGCCCGCGTTCAATCTGAAATGCGTACTGCGCTTCCCCGCAAATCCTTTCACCCGTTTCAGCCTCACGATCCAGCGTCAGGCCATAGCCCAGTTCCTTCAACAGACTCTTTTCAAAACGGCGCAATTCCGGTGCATCGGCACCGCCCATGGCCAGTGCATACAAGGCGGCGCCGTAGGCATCGAACAAACCTGCATGCGCATCTTCGCGCGGCAACATTTTCACCAGCAGCTCGTTGAGATAATAGCCCAGCAGCAGGCAGCGGCCGCTCAGCAAGGGCATGCCACCGATCCATTCAGCCTTGGCCAGGGTTTTGACCTCGCCAGCACCAAACCAGCCGAGCTCGACAGGCTGAAAAGCCATCAGCAAACCACGCATCGCCGAGCGTGGGCGTCGGGCACCGCGCGCCAGCAAGGGCAAGCGGCCATGATCCCGCGAAAAAACATCCACCACCAGGCTGGTCTCGCTATAGGGGTAAGCATGCAGGACATAAGCCCGCTGCCCGTCAATGCGCTGTTTTCCGCTCACTTCGTCACATCTGGGTTAATCGTAACCCAGTGACTTCAGGGCACGCTCGTCATCGGCCCAGCCGGACTTGACCTTGACCCAGGTTTCCAGCCAGACCTTGCCGCCAAAAAGTTTTTCCATGTCCTTGCGCGCGTCAGTGGAGATGCGCTTGAGCCGTTCCCCAGCCTTGCCGATGACCATGATCTTGTGCGCCTCCCTATCGACAATCACCGCCGCATGGATGCGGCGCAACTCACCCTCCTGCTCGAATTTTTCGATTTCGACGGCAATCCCGTAAGGCAACTCTTCCCCCAGATTGCGAAACAGTTTTTCGCGCAGGATTTCAGAAGCCAAAAACCGCTCGGAGCGGTCAGTGATGTCGTCCGCGTCGAACACCGGTGGCATTTCCGGCAAATAAGCTGCCGCCGCCTTGAGCAGCGTGTCCGTGCCCAAACCTTTTTCGGCAGAAAGCGGAACGATTTCGGCAAATGCGCGCCCTGCCGAAATGCGCGCGATAAAAGGTAACAAGCGGGCTTTATCATCCATCCGGTCAATCTTGTTGATGACCAGAATGACCGGCTTTTCAGGCGGCAACATGGCCAGCAGGTCCTCTTCCCCTGCCCCCCACTGCCCTGCCTCAATCACCAGCAAAATCACATCAACGTCGGCAAAAGAAGAAGTCACGCTGCGGTTCATCAGCCGGTTCAGCGCATTTTTATGGGTTGTCTGAAAACCCGGCGTATCGACGAAGATGAATTGGGTATCCGCCGTGGTCAACAGGCCATGGATACGGTGCCGCGTGGTCTGCGCCTTGCGTGAGGTAATGCTGATCTTGGCGCCGACCAGCCGATTGGTCAGCGTTGATTTGCCGACATTGGGACGGCCGATGATGGCCAGATAACCAGTACGGAAATGTTCATTCATTGTTTTATGGCGGCAAGCACCTGGCGCGCGGCCTGTTGTTCGGCGATGCGCCGGCTGCTACCTATCCCGACACACCGGATGCCCAATTCAGGGATGACGCACTCGACCTCGAATTCCTGAGCGTGCGCTTCTCCACGAATTGTAAGAAGCCCATACTGCGGCAAGGATAAATGGCGCCCTTGCAGCAATTCCTGCAAGGTGGTTTTGGGATCCCTGCCGGAACTTTTCGGGTCGATGCGCAGTATCCAGGGCATGAAAAGATGTTCGATGACCCCTTGTGCAGCGCTAAAGCCGGCGTCCAGATAGACTGCCGCAAATACGGCTTCCAGCGCATCTGCCAGTGTTGATGGCCGGCTAAAGCCGCCGCTTTTCAACTCACCCTCGCCGAGGCTGAGCTGGCTGCCCAGGCGGATGCTTATGGCAATTTCGGCCAGCGTTTCCTGGCGTACCAGGCTGGCGCGCAAGCGGGATAATTCCCCTTCGTTCAGTTCGGTAAAACGCGCAAACAGGGCATGAGCGATAACGCAATTCAGGATGGAGTCACCGAGGAACTCCAAACGCTCGTTATGCGGCGCACCAAAGCTGCGATGGGTAAGTGCTTGGCGCAATAACGCCGGACGAGAAAAATGATGGCCGAGCAATGGCTCCAATACCTGGAGCTCCATTATTTTTCGCTGCTACCCTCAAAATCGAAGACCAGGCTGACATTGCCGAACAGCGGGACTTTTTTCGTATAGGCAAAGGAAATCACCAGATCCCCTCCCTCTTTGCTGATGTCCAGATCTGCGGCCGTAATGCTTTTAATGACATCAATATCCGCACGCTTGTCAAATGAAGCGCGCACCTGCGCTATCGGCGCATCCTTGAGGCTGCTGTCGGCGGCAGTCGATTTGACTACCTTGACTATCTTGCCATATTCGATCCATTCCGGCAGTACCTTCATGGTAATCAATGCCACCAGGGCAAAAATTACTGCTCCAATCAGCAAGCCACTAAGACTGACACCGCGTTGAAATTTCATTTGCGCCCCCTAATGAAATGAGCCGATCCGCTGCAAATGGCCAAAATTGAACCAGATAAAAAATGCCTTCCCCACCAGGTTCTGATCGGGAACAAAACCCCAGTAGCGGCTGTCTTGCGAGTTATCCCGATTGTCACCCATCACGAAATAATATCCTTCCGGCACCTTGCAACTGATGCCTTGCGCATTGTATTGGCAATTATCGCGATAAGGAAAATCCACGATGGGGCGGACTAATGCAGTCGATTCCGGATCTATCAGGATCGAATGTTCAACCTTGCCCAGGGTTTCGCGAAAACGTGGGGTGTAGTACATCTTGGCAGCATCCAGATAGTCATCCATCTTTTCCCGTTTGACCTCTTGCCCGTTGATTATCAGCTTTTTGTTGTAATACATGATCTGATCGCCTGGTAACCCAACCACGCGCTTGATGTAATCCAGCGAAGGGTCTGGGGGATAGCGGAACACCGCGACGTCACCCCGTTGCGGGGTGTTCAGTTCGATAATTTTCTTGTTGATGACCGGCAGGCGGATGCCATAAGTGAACTTGTTCACCAGGATGAAATCACCGACCAGCAGCGTCGGGATCATTGACCCGGAAGGAATCTTGAATGGCTCGACCAGAAACGAACGCAGGAAAAATACGGCAAGAATAACGGGGAAGAAACTGCCACCATACTCGACCCACCAGGGATCCTTGGCTCCGGCCGGACGTTTCTTGCGCAGCCAGAAATGATTAAGTCCCCATAGAATGCCCGTGGCGACTAAAAATACAAAAAGAATCAGGGAAAAATTCATGCGGCCTCCGCCAAATCACCCAAGAAGGAAAGGTTGAATAACCAAATCAGGATCAGCGAGGCAGATTGTTCCGGCTGTTCAGGCAGGGTCATCATTTATCCCCCCACGCGCAGTACTGCCAGAAAAGCCTCCTGCGGAATCTCCACGCGCCCCACCTGCTTCATGCGCTTTTTACCCGCCTTCTGTTTTTCCAGCAGTTTTTTCTTGCGCGTGATGTCCCCGCCATAGCATTTTGACAATACATCCTTACGCATGGCTTTCACATTTTCCCGCGCCACAATCGTCGAACCGATAGCTGCCTGAATAGCCACGTCATACATTTGCCGGGGAATCAGTTCGCGCATTTTAGCCGCCAGCTCCCTGCCACGGTAGGCCGCATTGGCGCGGTGAACAATCAGCGACAGCGCATCGACTTTTTCAGTATTGATCAGGACATCCAGCTTGACCACATCAGCGGCACGATATTCCTTGAATTCGTAATCGAGCGAGGCATAGCCGCGAGAGACGGATTTGAGCTTGTCGAAGAAATCCATCACCACCTCGGCCATCGGCATGTCGTAGGTCAATTGCACCTGGCGACCGTGGTAAGCCATGTTAACCTGCGAACCACGCTTGCTTTCGCATAAGGTGATAACGGCACCAAGATATTCCTGGGGCACGAATATCTTGGTGGTAATGATCGGCTCACGGACTTCCTCGATTTTTTGCACTTCAGGCAGCTTGGCCGGGTTCTCCACCATCATCGTGCTGCCATCCCGCAGGCGGACTTCATACACCACCGTCGGCGCTGTGGTGATCAAGTCCTGATCAAATTCGCGCTCCAGGCGCTCCTGCACGATCTCCATGTGCAACAGCCCCAAAAACCCGCAGCGAAAACCAAAACCCAGCGCCTGCGAGACTTCCGGCTCGTAATGCAACGAGGCATCGTTGAGTTGCAGTTTTTCCAGCGCGTCGCGCAGGCTCTCGTACTGGTTCGACTCGACCGGATAGAGGCCGGCAAATACCTGTGATTTGATTTCCTTGAAGCCGGGCAGTGCCTCCGCGGCCGGCCGCTCCGCCAGGGTGACGGTATCGCCGACCTTGGCGGCCTGGAGTTCCTTGATACCGGAGATGATGAAGCCCACCTGTCCGGCGCGCAACTCGGGGCGCGGCAATGACTTGGGCGTGAACACGCCGACCTGCTCGCACAAATGCAGCGAGCCGGAGGACATCAGCTTGATCTTGTCCTTGGCCTTGAGCACCCCGTCGACCACCCGCACCAGCATCACGACGCCCACATAGTTATCGAACCATGAATCAATGATCAAGGCCTTGAGCGGGGCATCGGCATCACCCTTTGGCGGCGGAATGCGTGCAATGACCGCCTCCAGCACATCATCCACGCCAAGTCCGGTTTTGGCCGAGCACAGTACGGCCTCCGTCGCATCGATGCCGATCACGTCTTCGATTTCCTGGCGTGCGTTATTCGGATCGGCCTGCGGCAAGTCAATTTTGTTCAGGACCGGCACCACCTCGACACCCAGCTCGAGCGCGGTATAGCAGTTGGCGACGGTTTGTGCTTCGACGCCCTGCGAAGCATCAACGACCAGCAATGCGCCTTCGCAAGCCGATAGCGAGCGACTGACCTCATAGGAAAAATCGACATGCCCCGGTGTATCGATCAGATTCAGATTGTAGGTCTGACCATCACGCGCTGTATAACTCAACGCCGCTGTCTGCGCCTTGATGGTGATGCCGCGCTCGCGTTCAATATCCATCGAATCGAGCACTTGCGCTTCCATTTCACGGTCAGACAAGCCGCCACAGCGATGGATGATGCGGTCGGCCAGCGTCGATTTACCGTGGTCTATATGGGCAATGATGGAGAAGTTGCGGATGTGATTCAATTTTTATGCTTCAGCCAATAAAAAAGGCGCTCATGCAACCTGCTGTAGAGCACCTTTGAGACATCAAAACGAGCGGCTGATTTTAGCGGAAAGCGCTCAAATACTCACGTACTTTCGCTGCATCCAGGAAGTAATGGCACAACTCGTTGCCCTCGGCATCCAGCAGTACCGGCACAAATTCGTCATACTTTTCTTCCAATGCCGGATGGGCATCCACATCAATCACATCAACCGCAAAAGCCACCATGCCATGCTCGCTGCGCAGATCATTCAGCGCGGTGAGCATGGTATGGCAAAGGTGGCAATAATCGCGGCTGAGCAGCCGCAAGGTGGGCTTATTTATCCGTGACTCCCTTGATCGTCACGAAGGTCTGCATATCTCCCCGGCGCACCAGCAGGGTAATGGTGGCGGATTTATCCAGGCCTGACAGCAGCTCGTTGAACTGCGCGACAGACTTCACATCAACTTGTTTTCCCTTGTGGATAAAGGACAGGATGATGTCCCCCGGGCGCAGGTCCGTACGCGTCCCGGCATTGACGACATCTTCGACGATCAGGCCGTATTGCAGACCTATCGCGCGCCGTTGCTCAGCCGTCGGCGTGGCCAGCACCAGCCCCAGGCGATTGGCCTTGGCAGGCTCTTCCGATTTGCCTCCACGCTGCCTGATGGGCGCCTCATCGTCAGGCATTTCGCCTACGGTAACTGTCAGGTCACGGGTTGCACCTTTGCGCCAGACTTGCACAAGTACCTTGCTGCCCGGTTTGGTTGCACCAACACGGCGTGGCAGGTCGCTGGACTCGGTTACCGGCTGGCCGTCAAACTTGAGGATGACATCGCCGGCTTCCATGCCCGCCTTGTCTGCCGGAGAGCCCTTCTCTACCGATGCCACCAGCGCACCTTGCGCCTTGCTCAGGCCAAAGGATTCCGCGAGCTCTTTGTTTACCTCCTGAATCACCACGCCCATGCGGCCACGGCTGACCTTGCCCTTCAGCTTGAGCTGTTTTTGCACATCCAGCGCGACATCAATCGGAATGGCGAAGGATAAGCCCATGTAGCCGCCGGAACGCGAATAGATCTGGGAGTTTATGCCCACCACCTCGCCGTTCAAGTTGAACAAAGGACCGCCGGAATTGCCGGGATTGATCGGCACGTCCGTCTGGATGAAAGGCACAAAGTTCTCCTGCGCCAGCGACCGCCCCTTGGCGCTGACGATGCCCTGGGTTACCGTATTTTCAAAACCGAAAGGCGAGCCAATCGCCACCACCCACTCGCCCACTTTTAGCTTGTTCGGGTCCCCGAGTTTGACTACCGGCAAATTTGCCGCTTCGATTTTGATCAAGGCCACATCGGTGCGCTTGTCGGCGCCCAGCACCTTGGCCTTGAATTCGCGCTTGTCGGTCAGCTTGACGGTCACCTCGTCGGCATTATCGACGACATGCGCATTCGTCAAAATGTAGCCATCAGCGCTGATGATGAAGCCGGAACCCAGTGACTGGCTTTTGTATTCACGCTGACGTCCCGGATAGCCAGGCGGCATGCCGGGGATTTGCCCGGGGAAAAAGCGGCGGAAGAACTCCTGTGCCGGATCATCCTCGTCAAACGGCATCTGCTGCATCAGCGGATGCTGCTTGATGACCTGGGTGGTGCTGATATTGACTACAGCCGCCCCCTGGGTTTCCACCAGCTCCGTAAAATCTGGCAGGTCACGGGCCTGGCTGGGCGCGGAAAATACCGTGAACAAAGTCACTACACAGGCGATGCATAATTTCTTCATGGGGTTTCCTTGACTATTTTCTGGGTTGAACACGAATATTGCAAAAAAAGCGGGTTGCGCACACGGCAGGCACGGGATTCATAACGCCGCAGTAAAGCAAAACCGGAGAGCAATCCAAGACCTAGGCCCACTACCGCGGCCGCATCCCCCAGCCACCATTGGCCAATGGCCGCTCCACCAATGGCCAGCAGAACAGGCATCAGATAAGACACCAGCGCGGCACGCCAGAGGGTTCCGTCAGCCACAGTCAAGCCGATAAGATCGCCCACATGCAGATTAAGTTCATTATCCAGGCAGTAACGACGCAGGCGGCTGCTTCGTCCCAGCAAACCCGTCTGACAACTGCCCGGCGTAGGGCAATTGGCACATGCCTGCATCCTGGCAGGCACTTCAACCCAGACGTGATTACCGCTCACGGCGACCACTACGGCAGCGCACTGGCTCATTTCTTTTTCCACTCGATGCCATCACCCAACAGTTTGACGGCGGCAGCGGGCACTTCACCCATCACGACCAGCAAATAATCATCCATCTGCCGGTGATAGACGTTAATCGGGCCGTAACTGGAGATGACAGGCAAGGCTTGTCCTCCTGCCCGACTTGCTGGATTACGCGGTTCAATGAAAGTCGATATGGAAGCGACGCCATCAGAAAACAGGACATGCAGACTGGATGGCCGGCCACCGGAGGACTGGCGCTTCATGGCGCTGATGCGGTGAAAACCGGGGATCGCCGTATGAAAAATCCAGCCCAGGTCTTCCGGCACGATTTCCTTCGCCGTAATCTTCTGCACCTGGACATCGTCACCGACAAAGCGCGGCTTCAGCGCATCGCGCTCAAGTGGCTGACCAATGTTTACCTGGGTAAAACTGAATAATTCGAGCGTTTCGCCACGCTCATCCAGGATGGTCGACTTGAGCAACAAGCCACTGGCGCCATCCATCCACAACCGGTAGCCATAGCGCAGATTGTCGCGCGGCTTGATTACCACGATCTGGCTGTCGAGACCCGCCACCCGCCCCTGGCCGTTACGGCTGATCAGGTAATAATCCGGCAGACTGCCCAGCCCGGCCGGCAACAAGGCGGGGAAGCGATGCTGCGCCGACCGGGTTTCGATAATCAGGCGCTTTTCATCCGGCAGAAAACAGGTGGTCTCCTCGCCCTTGCGCAGGATCTCGCGCGGGCTGCCATCGAGCACTTCGATATGCTCCATATCCCGGCCATCAGCCCAGGTATGCGCGATATGCGAGGTTTCCATGCGGTTCCCGCTTTGATACACGAAGGTGCCCGCGTAGGTGAGATGCTTTGCGGCCTGCGCCATGCGCTGCAACAAGAGCAGGCTGTTATCATCGGCCCGCGCAAAAGTCGGCGCCAGCAAGACGGCGATCAGCGTGCAGCCCAGCCCGAAAAAACCCATCAGCGCCGCTCACCCGAAGTAACCACGGAGGCGGCCACGGTGCGGACATGGTTTGAGCCGCCGATCAAAGAACCACTCGGCGCATAGGCCTGGTGGGCAACCAGATATTCCTGCAAATAAGCCGACTGGTCATCTGCCACAGGCGAAACGTTTGCAGCGATGGCAACATTAGTCGCCGCTACCGGTGGGTTTGCGCTGGCGATTGTCGGGTGGCCGGATTCAGCGACAGGCACCAGCGCCACCCAGGCCACCACAGCCACACCCGCAACGGTGGCTGCCGCAGCCATCAATGGCCGCACCCAGCGTGGCCGGTGACGCGATGCGCGAACCGGCGCCAATACCGTAGGCTCCAGTGCCAGAAGGTGATTCACCCGTCGGGCTATATCCATTGCCAGGCAAGGCTCCTGGCGCAAGGCGTCGCCTATCAGGTGATAGAGATGCCAGTCATTTTGTTGATCGGGATCGCGTGACAAGGCACGCAGCACATCTGCCGCCTCATGCGCATCCAGTTCGCCATCCATCAGGGATGAAATCTGCATTTTCATGGTGTCACCTCAACATTTTATTCATCAGTTACCAGCGGTTACCAGCGTTTATCCGGCGCGGTATCGAGCAATGGCTTGAGCTTGGCCGCAATCGCATCCCGTGCGCGAAAAATCCGCGAGCGCACCGTGCCTATCGGACAGTCCATCGCTTCGGCAATTTCTTCATAGCTCAAGCCTTCAATTTCACGCAGCGTAATCGCCGTACGCAAATCTTCCGGCAGGCCGGCCACGGCAGTGTTTACCACGTCACCGATCTGCTTGGTCATCAACAGCCGCTCCGGCGTCTCGTTGTTTTGCAGCAGGTCGGCCTCGACGTAATCAGGATTTTCGTCGTCGTCTGTCGTGGTGGTGAGCTTTGCCCGTTGTCCATGAGTCATCAACCAGTTTTTTGCCGTATTGACACCAATACGGTACAGCCAGGTATAAAACGCGCTGTCATTGCGAAACCCTGCCAGCGCGCGGTAAGCACGGATAAAACTGTCCTGCACAATGTCTTCCACTTCTGCCGGATCGCGCACCATGCGGCCGACCAGACGCGTAAGCTTGCGCTGGTACTTGTTGACCAGCAAACCGAAAGCCTGCTTGTCACCCGCTTGGACACGTTCAACGAGTATCCGGTCCGTTTCCCGATCGCCCATGGACTTTGCTGTTTATTCCTGCCTGATAAATTTGCCGCCATCATTCTGGTCGCGAGCAAGTATAACAAGCCGCCCCTGCCGACAATCGGTAACCGACTGCGTTATCGACAGCCGTGTTGGCGGATAGTTCCGCCGCATGTCAGCGATGCTATATTCGCCCTCGTGAAAAAAAACGCATCCCGCAGTTTTGACGTCCTGATTATTGGCAGCGGCCTGGCTGGCCAATCGTTGGCATTGCGCCTGGCCGATACGCACAGCGTCGCGCTGGTCACCAAAAAGACACTCGCCGATTCGGCTTCCAGCTGGGCGCAAGGCGGCATTGCCGCAGTCATCGACCCGACCGACTCCATCGATGCGCATGTCGCCGATACCCATACGGCCGGTGCCGAATTATGCAACCCGCAAGCCACCCGCTTCGTTATCGAACACAGCCGTGATGCTGTGGAATGGCTGATCCAGCGCGGCGTACCTTTTACCCAGGATGATTCGGCAACCGGCTTTCATCTCACCCGCGAAGGTGGCCATGGTCAGCGGCGCATCCTGCATGCAGCGGACGCCACTGGCAGCGCCGTGCAAACCACGCTGACGC
>Ga0209066_10005934_pt1 | contig 12641 bp, 14 predicted proteins | sample All_14_2_FD_187198 | JGI IMG/M metagenome (GOLD analysis project Ga0209066, IMG submission 187198) | Freshwater microbial communities in response to fracking from Pennsylvania, USA - Allegheny Zone_MetaG_DW_15 (SPAdes) (version 2) ...
GATCGTGGTGATGGCGTTGCCCGCTGAGTTGAACAGCGACCAGCCCTGCAGCGTGCTGTCATTGGCCCAGGCATTGTTGGTGCCGGCGTTGGCCAATGCATCAAAGGTCTGGGCGTAGGTGCTGGCAGCGCTGTTCAAGCTGATGGCCGCATGGGCCGGCAGCGCCGCTGCGGCCAGGGCTGCGGCGGAAACGATGGATCGAAGCAACATGAAAAAACTCCCCGATGAAGAGCCCGCTCCATGCAGGCCCGGAATTTCCAGCTTAGTGGGCTGCCGTGAACCTGGGTTGACTGGCTTTGGTGCCGCATGAGCCGTACGGCTGTGAGCTCCGTCCCCACGCCTGAAGCTGGGGGTCATTTCTGATGCTTCTTGATGGACTGCGACGCCAGCACCCTCAGAACAATGGGGCTCCTCGTCCCGGTGCGGCAGGCTCGCGCGCCACTCACAAGAAGAAGTCGCCATGAACCATTCTTTGTCCCCGGCGCCGCGTGATGCGGTGGCCTTGCCTGCAGCGCGCGGCCTGGGCCTGCGCGAATTCTTTCGCTACCACGGCATCTGGGCCCCGGGTGTGCGCATGTTTCGCGCCATCGGGTTCAGCAGCAAGGCAGCGATCATTTCCGCGGTGTTCGTGTTGGCGCTGATCGTGCCGATGCTCGGGCTGCTGCAGAAGCTGGAAGAGCAGATCGGCTTCAGCCAGCGCGAGCAGGCCGGCGTGGCGGCGATGCAGCGCTTTCTGCCCGTGCTGAAGGGCGTGATCGACGTGCGCAATGCCACCCGCGCCAACCTGGGCGGCTTTGATGCCAAGGACGACTACACCCAGGGCCGCGCTACGGTGGACGAAGCCCTGAGCCGCTTCGACACCGAGCTGAAAGCACAGGCTGACCCGCTGAATCTGCGCCCGCAGTTCGATGCGCTGCGCACCGCCTGGCAGGGCACGGCACAGGCGGCGATGGGGGTGGACGACAAAAAGCGCACCGTCTTCGGCCCGGTCACCCATGCCTCGATCGCACTGCTGGAAGCCATCGGCGACAACTCCAACCTCGTGCTCGATCCCGAGGTGGACACGTTCTACCTCATCAACGCGCTGGTGATCAGCCTGCCGCGCACGATGGAAGACCTGGGCCAGGTGTGGGGCTGGGGCACGTTTGCCGCAGCCCAGCAAGGCCTGCTGCCACCCGATCTGCTGCGCTACTCGGTGTGGAATGCCGGCGTGAAGCGCGGCCTGGATGATGCCCGCGGCTTCTTCAAGCGCGCACTGCATCAGAACCCGACGCTGGCCAAGGAAGTGGCCTTCGAGCCCGCCTTCGCCAAGGCCGAAGCGCTGCGCAAGCGCCTGGAAGGGGATGCGCTGGCGGGCGGCATGGTGTTTGAGCCGGTCGAGGTCTATGCCGAGGGCCGCACGTCCGTGGCCGCGATGGCCGGCCTGTATGAGCGCGCGATGCCGGCGTTGAATGCCCGGCTGCAGCACCGCATCGATGCGATGCGGGCCGACCGCCTGCAGCGCATGGGCCAGGTGGGCTTGTAGCTGGCGCTGACGATGTACCTCTTCTACTGGCTCCGCAAGGTCACAGAAGGCGGCCTGAACGAAGTGGCCTTTCACATCAACGCGATGCGTGATGGTGACCTGACCACCCGCCCGCGCGCCTGGGGCCGTGATGAAGCCGCTCGGCTGATGATCACCTTGTCAGACATGCAGGTGGCGCTGCGCAGCATCGTGCAGGACGTGCGCGAAGCGTCGACCCAGCTGGTGGATTCGAGCGATGCCATTGCCCAGGGCGCGCACGACCTGTCCGCCCGCACCGAGCAGACGGCCGCGAACCTGGAGGAAACCGCCGCGTCGATGGAGCAGATCTCGGCCACCGTGCGCGAAACCGCCGAGCATGCCCAGGCGGCCAGCGGGCATGCCGAGCGCAACGCCCATCTGGCCGACCGCGGCGCGCAGGTGATGGGCCAGGTGGCCCACACCATGCGCGGCATCGGCGAGGACGCCCACCGCATCAGCGACATCACCGGTGTCATCGACGGCCTGGCCTTCCAGACCAACCTGCTGGCCCTGAACGCCGCGGTGGAAGCCGCGCGTGCTGGCGAGCAAGGCCGCGGCTTTGCCGTGGTGGCCGCTGAGGTGCGCGCACTGGCCCAGCGATCGGCCGATGCAGCCCGCCAGATCAAACAACTCATTCACGACAGCAACGAACGCGTGCGCCTTGGCGCGGGTGTGGTGCAACAGGCCACCGGCACGATGAGCGAGATCGGGCACAGCTCGCAGGAAGTGCGCGATCTGCTGGGTGAAATCGCCACCGGCTCGCGCGAGCAGAGCAGCGGCGTGGCCCAGGTGGGTGCTGCCGTGCAAGACCTTGACCGCGTCACCCAGGCCAACGTGAGCCTGGTCGATGACACCGCCTCGGCCGCCAACGAGCTGCGTTCGCACGCGCGTGCACTGCAGGATCGGGTGGCTCGGTTCAAGCTGGGCGAGGAAGCGGTGGCGTTTTGATCTGGTGCCCCGCCAGGTGAGTGCAAAGCCGGTCACCTTCGATGGACCGATCGGACGGCAGGTGCAGGCGCATCCGACCCACTGTCGCATCCATACAGCTCCCTCAACGCTGCTGTCGGGTCATTGCCGCAAAACAGTGCGAGCCTAAGGTGGAGGTACGGCTGTCGAGCCATGTCGGCTGCCGGCGTTGTCCATCCTGCCTTCTGCCTTAGGAGCCCGCTATGCCTACCAATTGCCTGTCCCGCATCAACCTTCGACTTCCGCTGCTCACCGCAGTTACCGCAGCCTTGGCCGCATTCGGCCTGCCTGCTGCCGCCCAGGTGGCTGGCGATCCCGTGTACGTGCTCAACCAGCACGGTGCGAGCGTTGCTGTGAGCACCGTGCCGTACAGCTTTGCCAACGTGACGACTTTCTCTGATGGGGAATGGATCAACACGAACAGCGCCGATGGCACCACCCGTCTCGGGTCCACCGGTTACTTCTACGACGCCTATTCGTTCGTCGTGAACAGCAGCGTTCCGGTGAGCTTCAGCACGGTGATCTCGTCGCTTTCGGGCATCGACAACGTGCAGGCGCGGCTCTACTCGGGCTACGACCCGTTGACCAATCTGGGCAACGTGGTGGCCGATTGGTCGACCTCGCTGAATGCACCGGCTGCCGGCTCCATCCTGGCCAGCAATCAGGTGGGCAATGGCACCTACACGGTCGAAGTCCGCGGCTTGCTGGTCAACGGCGCCGCCGCTGTCGATTCAGGCAGCTACGCCATGACGTTGAACATCTCGTCCGTGCCCGAGGGCGATGGCCTGGTGTTCGCGCTGAGTGGCCTGGCCGGCCTGGCGGCGCTGCGCCGTCGCAACAAGCGCTGATCGAGACCGGGGCCCTTCCTGCGGGCCCTGGCTTTTTTTGCCTTTTGTCCCGGCCACACCGCAGGGCCGTGACGAAGAGCCAAAGGGCAACACTCGAGTTCAGCCTCTCCGCCATGGCGGGCCAACCCCCGCCTGGCTGAAGCGATTGCAGGAGATCAGGCCAAGCTTGGCCCGCGCACGCGGGCGCGGCGCAAGCCAGCGGGCAACAACCCCGCCAGCACCAGCAGCAGCGCGTGCGGCTCGGGAACCGCGGTCAACAGGAAGGCGTGATCCACGCCGTTGATGGTGCCGTAACCGACGATCTGGCCGGCGTTATTGACGTCATACGCGAGCTGCAGTGTGAATGTGCCTTTGAGGGGGTCATCCGCAGCTACCAGATCGTCCAGGCTTTGCATGCCGCCGCTGGCGCTCCACAGGAAGGCACGAGAGCCGGTGGACGCGCTGCCGTTGCCCACCACCTGGCCAAGGTCGTTGATGTCCTAGGCATAGCTGTAGTTGCTGCCCCTGGGCACATCGCCCAGGTCCGTGATGCGGTAGGTGACAGCGGCCTCCGTCGCAGCCCCACCGCACAAGGCAGCAGCGAAGCAAACAACGCGAACAACGGCAAACTTGAACATGCGACAACTCCCTGAGACTCGTTGACGGGGTGACTCCCCGTTGTTTGCACCAGTGTGTTGGCGCCGGATGTCTCGCCGGTGAAGCCAGGCTCAGCCGGCATGCGCCGAAAGGCCCCGTGCGTCGTCCTTGGGCTTCATGTGGGTGGCCGCGGCCGGTGGTAGTTCACGGGCTGGGTTTCCCCATGAGGATGAGGATGAGGCCGAGTGGCGCGGTGCGTGTGCCGCTACAGCCCAGGCCGCGCCGTCATAGGCTGCGGGCCGCTGGAATCGGGGGGGTGCCCAGCCAGGCTGACTGTTGGCGAGCACAGAGCGACCTCGGACTTGACCATTCAGTTGAAGTTGCTTTCCAATTATTCTGGAGTAGCTTTACCATTCCAGCCATGGAACACGCAGATCCACTGCTATTGCCACGGCTGGTCGATGCGGACGGCCGCAATGTGGCTGTCCGTTTGGCTCAGGTGCTTGGGGTGTCGCGACAGGCCGCCAGCGCTCGGCTGCTGAAAGCAGTCTCAGCGGGCTTGGTGACCCGCGAGGGACGGGGTGCGGGCGTGCGGTACGCGCTCTGCACCCTCAAGGAGGTGCGCCAGAGCTTCCCGCGAGAGGGGCTGTCGGAGGAGCGCGTGTGGCAACAGCTGCTCGCCCCCCTGGTGTCTGACCTTTCGGAGAACGTGCGTGACGTGTGGCACTACGGCTTGACCGAGATGATCAACAACGCGGTGGATCACTCCGGCTCGCCGGAGGTCCACGTGGCCATGCGGTGCAATGCTCTGTACACCCAGGCCTGGGTCGTGGATGACGGTGAAGGCATCTTCCTTCGGATCCAGCGCGCGTTGGACTTGTTTGATCCGCGCGAAGCCATCCTGGAACTGGCCAAGGGTAAGTTCACGACGGACCCGGACAACCATTCTGGCGAGGGCATCTTCTTCTCATCGAAGGTGTTCGACGTGTTCGACATCCGATCAGGCCTTCTGCACTTTGCACACGACGACGGCAAGGTAGACGTGCTGTTTGAACGCAGTGCGCAGGCACCAGGCACCACTGTCTTCATGCAGTTGGCAAACGATGCCACGCGCACCACCCGGGAGGTGTTCGACAAGTTTGCTGCGCCCGAGGAGTACACCTTCGCCAAGACCTTGGTCCCCGTGCGGCTGGCGCAACACGAAGGGGAGAAGCTGGTGTCGCGCTCGCAAGCCAAGCGGCTGACCCTGCGCTTCGAGCGCTTCCAAACCGTGGTGCTGGACTTCGCCGGTGTCGCCGAGATCGGTCAGGCGTTCGCCGATGAGGTCTTCCGGGTGTTTCAAAAGGCGCACCCCAACACCACACTGGTTCCCACCAACATGACCCCCGTGGTCAAGTCGATGGTCAGCAGGGCGCGGGCCAGCAACTGAGTGGGGCGCAAGGTCCGTCGGGTGTGTCCCCACTTGTTTGCTTCAGTGTGGTGATCCCGGGTGTCATGGCCGTGAACCCAGATTGGGTCAGAACGGCAAATGTCGAAGCGCACGGCTCCGCGAGGGGCGCCAAGCTGTACCATGTGTACAGAATCTTCCAGGAGTACACACAGTGCGCACGAACATCGAGATTGACGACAAGCTCATGAAGGACGCTTTGAAGGCCACGGGCGCCAAGACCAAGCGCGAGGCGGTGGAGCTGGGCCTGAAAACCCTGGTGCAGCTTCGTGCGCAGGAGAAGGCGCGCGAACTGAAGGGCACGATCACCTGGGAAGGCGATTTGAATGCCATGAGGACTGACCGGTGATCCTGGTGGATTCGAGCGTCTGGATCGACTACTTCCGCTCGGCCGATACACCGCAGGTGGCACTGCTGGATTCCCTCTTCGGGCGCAGCCCGCTGGCGGTGGGTGATCTGATCGTTGCAGAGCTGCTGCAAGGTGTGCGCGATGAGCGGGAGTTCAGGCGGGTGAAGAAGACCTTGGACGCCTTTGAGCACATCGACATCGTGGGGTACGACCTGGCGGTCAAGGCGTCAGAGAACTACCGGGCCCTGCGTGCCATGGGCATCACCGTGCGCAAGACCATTGATACGCTCATTGCCACGCGCTGTATTGCCGACGGGCTGACCTTGCTTCACGCAGACAGGGATTTCGCGCCCTTCTCGGAACACCTTGGGCTCAAGGTGGCGTATTCGGAAAGCTAAGGCAAGCGCCGCGGCATCAGCCTGTTGATGCCGATCAGCGCCTGACCTGGTGCAGATGCCAAACGGCCCATCTTTCGGGCTGTACGTTTCTTGAGGGGGTCACCAACGCGCCACATGCTGGGTGAGAAGAGGCGCGTGGTTGCGCCCTCAGGGAGCACATCAATGAAGACGAACTCGACCCGGTGTTGGGCCGCGCTGGCGATGGCTGCGCTGCCGGTGGTGGCGCAGGCCGCTCAACTGGATGCATCCACTTCTGCCTCGCTGTTGGTTGGCGCCAACCGGTCAGTGACCGATACCACCGTGGACGGCGCGCCAGCGATGGTCAGCCGCACAACAAGCCTTTCCCTTGCTCAGTTTGACCCCACGGTGGGGGTGCTGGTCAGTGCAGGCGCCAGCCTGATGCCGAGCACCGCCGTGCGGGTTCTGTCAGTGACCGGCTCGGATGGCACGGCCAGCGTGGACAGCGTGCTGACCTTGGGCAGTAGCAGTGTGTCCGGCAATTTGAATCTGACTCGCTTGGGCGGTTCCCCTTGGCTGCTGCCTCAGCTCACAGGTTGTCTTCCACCCGCGGCGTTGTGCTGTCGACGACCAGCGTGATGCGTGTACGTTTTGCCAGCGGGTGGGTGTGGATCAGCGCCGACGGCGCAGCAGGATGGGCAGGGCGCCACAGAGCAGCAGCGCCAGCCCTGGCGCATCGGGCACCGGTGACGTCCACTGCACCACCTCGCCGGTGCTGGCCACCACGCTGTTGATCCAGCCCTTGTAGCTGGCCACCTGCACCCAGGCCGAATAGTTGCTGCCGTTGTCGGTGACCCGGGCCGAAGCGATGCCCATCAGCGTGGCACCAGCGCTGTCGTTCACCGTGCCGAGGAACAGGCCGCCGCCGCTGTCGCCGCTTTGCACCACCGCAGCGCCGTTGGTCATCAGCCAGTTGGTGCGGAAGCTTGCGCCGGTGAGGGTGTCGGTGTACTCGGGCAGGGCACCGGTGAGGTTGGCCGTGGCCACGCCGTTGGCTGCCTGGTTCTGGGCGCTGGCCAGCGTGACGGTGCCTTGCGCGGTGGTGTTGTCGAGCACCAGGTCATACAGGGTGGGGGCCGCCACGCCGGTCAATGAGGTCGCCAGGTGCACCAAAGCCAGGTCGTTGCCGGGAAACGAGGCATCGGGGTGGATGACCACCTGGTCGATCACGGCCTGGGTGCCGTCCGAGACAAAAGCCGTGCTGCCCACAGTGATGCCGCCGGCCACGTGCGAGGCGGTGAGCACCCAGTGGTCGGCGATCAGTACACCGCTCATGCCACTGATCTCGCCCACTGCATCGAACTGCGTGGTGGCAGTGCTTTGCTCAATGGCTTGCGCGGGCAGGGTGGCCAGCAGCGTGGTGGTGACAAAGGTGAGGGCGAGCAGGGGCGTGCGCATGGGATGTTCTCGGTGACTGCAAGGCACTGCAGTCTTGCCGCCAAGCGTGACGCTGCTGCCCCTGGCGGGCCCGTTGGATCTGAGCCGTTCAAGCCATGGAGAGATCCGATCGGCGTGCTTTGCGCATCTGTATAAACGGTATAAACTGTTTATACGTAAAGGAGATTGTGTATGTCCGAAATCACTTCCACCCCTGAAAACACCCCGGCCCCGGCGGCCCCCGCCGTCAAGCCGGTGCGCAAGGCCGTTGCAACACAAGTGGCGGCCACCGCTGAATGGCCCACGCCGGCAGTCAGTCCGGCCCCTGAGGTGAAGCCCACCGTCACCAAAGCCAAAGCCAAGGTCAAGCCTGCTGCGCCGGCGAACCCGGTGGCCAAGAAGGCCGTTGCCAAGAAGGTCTCGTCCAAGCCGGCAGTGCCCGCCAAGAAGGCCTCGCCCCCGAAAGTTGTGAAAGCAGCGAAGCCGGTGGTGAAGCCGGTGGTGAAGCCGGTGGTGAAGCCGGTGGTGAAGGCGGTCAAGGCCAAACCTGCCGCCGCTGCCGTGGAGGCCAAGCCGGTCAAGGTGAAACTGGTGCGCGATAGCTTCACCATCCCCGCCGGTGAATACGCTCAACTCGCCGCGCTGAAGCAACGCGCGTTGAAGGCGGCGTATCCCGCCAAGAAGAGTGAGCTGTTGCGTGCCGGCATCCGCCTGCTGGCTGCGCTGCCTGATAAAGACCTGCTCGCAGCACTGCAGGCGCTGCCCGCCATCAAGACCGGCCGCCCCAAGGGCAAGAAGGGCGAGTGATCAGCGGGCCGGGGGGTGACGGCTCAGCCAGTGGCGCCCCAACCCGTTGCGCGGCGCCGGTACAAGCCTTCGGCGTTGAGCGAATCGGGCTCCACTTCCTGAGCCGTGCTTGGCATTTCCTTCGGGAATGACTGGTGACGCAAGGACCGGGAATGACGCTGTCAACAAACCGCAGCGACGTATCTACGGCAGTTCGATGACGCTACATGATCCATTGGGATCATTGGCCCCTGCAACGCGGGGTGGCCTGCTCCGGGCGTGGCGCAACAGGCCCATGTGGCTGGTCCATTCGGACTGCGCAGGCTCTTTGGCCATGCATGCGACCGTCAATTCGGGCGCATACGCTCACTTCATCCATTTTGATGCAGGGGAGCCTCATGTCCATTGTTCACCGTCTTTCTGCGCTGGCAGGTGCCGTCGCCGTGGCCGTTGTCGCCTTGCCGGCCCATGCCCTGGGCACCGGCGACGTCGGTTTCACGTATTTCAACGCCGACGCCGACACCTGGTACGTCGGCGCGCTGGCCGATCTGCCGGCCCACACCGTTGTCTATTTCACCGACAACGAATGGAACGGCCAGGCCGTGGGCGCTGGCGGCGCCTTCAACACCGGCGAAGCCTTCTACCGCTGGGATTCGGGCGCGCAAACCGTGGCTGCCGGCACGGTGATCGCCTTCAGCGCTGTCAACTCCACGCGCCTGGCCACTACCGTGGGTCAGTTCACCCGTGAAGCTGTGGCTGGCAAGACGGCCACCTACGGCCTGAGCCAGACGGCCGAGACGATCTATGCCTACCAGGGCGGCGACGCGGCCACGCCGGCCGTGTTCGTGGCCGCACTGTCCACCGGCAACTTCAGCGATCGAGACGGCACGCTGGCCAACACCGGTCTCACGGCTGACGTGAACGCCGTGCAGCTGCCCTACGGTGCCGACTTCGGTCAGTACCAGGGTGCGGCCGGCAGCGCCGACAGCATCGTGTCGTACCGTGCGCGGGTGGCCAATCGCGGCGGCTGGCAGCAGGGCGGCGATGGGTCGTATGCCGGCCATGCGGCTGCGTATGCCGATTGCCTGTTCACCCCCACGCCCGAACCCGGCGCGCTGGTGCTGATGATGGCCGGCGCCGCTGCGCTGGCCTCGCAGGCGCGCCGCCGCAAGGGCTGACCGTCGCTTCGCTGTCACCGTGTTTTCACGGTGCTGACACAGGCTCACCGCGTGAGCCTGTGTGCGGTTGGCGGCAGCGCTCACAAGCTTCTTCGCAGCCATCCCAATAGGCCCCTTGAGGGTGCATGCAATGCACCATTTCACGCTGGAGTCATGACGCGCCAGTAGCCTGCCGGGCAACCCAACCCAGGCACCTTCATGCGCTCCTTGTCCTGCTCGCGGCATCAACAGCCGGTGGCCATCGGCTGGACCACTGGTGAGCGGGCGCGCACCCATGGCCGAGTTTGATGTGAGCCGCCTGCGCCGTGATCGTCGTGGGGCCACACGCCCGCGCGGCTTCACCTACCTGTGGCTGCTGCTGCTGGTGGCCATCGGCTCGGTGAGCCTGGTGGCCCTGGGCCAGCTGTGGCACACCACCGGCCAGCGCGAGCGCGAACGCGAGCTGATCTTTCGCGGTGAGCAAATCGCCCGTGGCCTGGCAGCCTTTCACGCCGCCTCTGGCGTGGGCCCGCCGCGCTGGCCGCGCACGTTGGATGAAGTGGTGCAAGACAAACGCGGCCCGGTGGACCGCCATCACCTGCGCCAGCGCTATGCCGACCCCATGGCGCCCGATGGCCAATGGGCGTTGATCACCGATGGGCAAGGCGGCATCACCGGTGTGCACAGCACCTCGCAGGCGCTGGCTTTCATCCATCGTGAAGAAGACGAAGCCGCCGGGCCGCTGCCCGAGACCGCTGCGCCGTCTTCATCTTCTTCTTCATCTTCTTCTTCTTCTTCGCCAGACACCGCCACCGCCAGCCGCGGCAAAACCGTGGCCCAGCACCTGTTCCTGGCCGAGGCCGTGTTGGCCGCTGCACCCGCGGCTTCAGCGGCCGTCGCACCGCAGGCCACCGAGCCCTCGCGTCCGTCCTGGGCCAAGGAACCTGATCAACGCTCAGACAAACCCGCGTCAACCCTGTTTCAGTAGACCGTTCGGACCACGCCTTGGCTCGGCGCTTTACATGCCGGTCACCCCCGCGCTATAGCCTAGTGCATCCAGCCCAGACCCGCACCCATGAACCTCGTCGCAGACGCACACCACGGCGTCAATCAGTTCAACAGCCAGCACTTGCACCACATCGTTCGGGTCATCGAGACCTCGTTCGAGGTGCGGCGCCGCTATCAATTTTTTCTCTGGACCCAGGCCAACCTGCAGGCCCTGCTGCCTCACAAGCTAGCGGTGTGTGGCGCCTATCACCGCCTGCGCAAGGACATGGTGTACGAGTCGTTCCACAGCATTCAGGTTCCTGAAGATTTGTTGAGCGCTTTCAGTGATGCCCGTTCATCGCTGATGCAGCAGATCGTGGGTTCCTGGATCGACCAGCGCGATCAGGTGCTGCTGGTTGATGTGGCCCAGCTGGGCGGCGTCTCGGTGCTGCCCGCCCGCGATGCCCTGCTGGCCGCGGGGTACGACGAGCTGCTGGTGCATGGCGTCTCGCGCCCACAGCGGCCCAGCGAGCTGGAAAGCCTGTTTGTGCTGGGCGCTCCCAGCACCCGCTGCAGCCCGCAGCAGATGATGTTGTTCTCGCTGCTGATGCCGCACCTGCACAGCACCTGGATGCGTGTGCAGGTGACCGAGCGTGAGATGTCTGGCGGCCACAACGGCGCCAGCCCGATGGCATCGCGGGCGCCGGTGGTGCAGTCGCCCATCACCGGGCGCGAGAAGCAGATCCTGGCCTGGGTGCGCGAAGGCATGAGCAACCAGGAAATCGGCGAGCAGCTGGGCATCAGCTCGCTCACCGTGAAGAACCACGTGCAGAAGATCCTGCGCAAGCTGGGCGCTGCCAACCGCGCCCAGGCCGTGGCCAAGGCCATGACGCAAAACCTGCTCGACCGTGCGGCGCCGTTCAGCGTGATCCCTGGCGGCGCGGGTGGTGATCGGCTGAACTGAACCTCAGTGAAGTGGGGTGGCTCACCCCCTGAACCAGGGGGAAAAGTTCACACCGCTCGTCGCCCTGTAGTTCCTTCGGGCTGTGGTTCTTGCACCTGCAGAGCACAGCGGTGTCACCGGCGCCCAGGACACTGACGAAGTTCCGTCAAACACCAAGACGTTCTGCTCTTTTGCCCTGGGTGTGCGCCTGCGCATCCACCCCACCCGTAGCCCTCACCGCCTCGCAAGCTGCAGCATCGAAGCTTGCCCGAGCGCCAGTGGACGGCCTCTCAGGTGATGCCCTGTTGTAGCGGTTGATGTTGAAGAAGCAACGAGACCGCCGCGACTTCGTGTTCCGAGAAACCTATCCTTCTGGAGTGACCCCATGAAACTCAAGCAAATCGCCGCCGTGGTGGCCCTGGCCGCCGCTTCGGTGCCTTCGTTCGCCAGCATCGCCACGCCCAGCACCGGCAATGGCGAGCTGTTCGTCGCCATCTACGATGCCGCTGATCAAGCGTCTTACACGCTGGACCTGGGCCTCTTTGTCAATGACTTCAACGGCAACAGCACCTACAGCTACACGCTGAACAGCGCCAACTGGAACGCCTTCGTGGCCTTGGCCGGCACTGACAATCTGCAGTTCGCCGTGATCGGTGGCGACACCCTGGGTGGCACCACGGCCAACCCGCGTCGCCTGTTCACCACTGTGAACTCGACCACGCCCACGATCACTGGCCCCCAAGTGAACACGGCTGGCGCCAACACGAATACCTTCATCGGTTACACGACGTCGGCCTCTGCCAACACCACCCACACCGGCGCAGCCACCGTGAACGGTGACAGCTTCGACGTGGTGGGCAACAACGCCTACTTCCTGACCCAGAGCATGAACACCTTCAACGGTGTCACCGCTGCCGCGGGTTGGGGCAACAACGTGGCTGCCGGTACTGCCGCCACGTTCATGAGCTTCAACCAAGTCAACGCGTCGGCCGCCACGGCCACCGTCAACACCACCTTTGCCGGTGCGTGGACGCTGAGCCAGCAAGGCAACAACTGGGTGGTGCAGTACAGCGCCGTGCCGGATGCCGACGGCCTGGCCCTGATGGTGGCCGGTTTCGGCGCCGTGGGCTTCCTGGCGCGTCGTCGCAAGGCTGCCTGAGCCCCCTGAGCCTCGTGCTCACCCCGGGGTTGCTCGGCCCCGGGGGTCCTTCCTCACATCGATCCCCCTTAGGAGTCACCATGAAAC
>Ga0209066_10005935_pt1 | contig 12641 bp, 13 predicted proteins | sample All_14_2_FD_187198 | JGI IMG/M metagenome (GOLD analysis project Ga0209066, IMG submission 187198) | Freshwater microbial communities in response to fracking from Pennsylvania, USA - Allegheny Zone_MetaG_DW_15 (SPAdes) (version 2) ...
TGTTAAAATCCTGACTTTTTTTATAGTTTTATTATTTTGGGGCACTATCACTTAACCTTTTAAGATAATCAAGACAATCTATGCACCCGCGGAAGTGAAAAACAGGCTGTAATTCAACAATATTTTCGACGTGTGACACTTTTGTATTTTCAATAAAAACTGGAACAGCCCCCGCAGCACGCGCTGTTTTAAGGTCATTGCCCGTGTCACCCGCATACCAAACATGCGCACGCACGTCATGCTGGGTCGCAAGCCTATCCATAATGGCCCACATACCCTCGGGGCGCGGCTTGCCTATGTTGTCTATATCGTCAGGGCCAAGAATGGCACCAAAATGCCCGCTCCAGCCTAGTTGCTCAACCTCGGCACGCAAAAGCCCGCCGCGCTTATTCGACAAAATGGCCAGCGGCACGCCTGCCCCTTTCAGCCACAAAATCAAATCCTCGGCACCGGGCATCAAGGTCAGGCCGTTCAGATGGTTGGCGCCAATGTAATCGTAAAAAATCTTCTCGGCTTCCTGCCAGCGTTCGCCGTAATGCTGGCGTAAGCCCTCACGCCCGACTTGCTGGGTGCTGTTATGCACTTCTTCAATAGTCCAGTCTGGCAGGCCGAAATGGGCACGGATGCGGTTATTGGCATCGGCAATCAACGGCAACGTATCAATCAGGGTATTATCCCAATCGAAAACAATAGCAGGCGGCAAAACATGAGGCTGCGTGTTCATGCGGCTTCGGCGTCGCCATCTTTGAGAGCTTTGAGCTTGCGGTGCAACGCCGTGCGGTCCATGCCAGCAAAAGCCGCAACCTGACTGACGTTACCGTCAAAACGCGCCATCAACTGGTCAAAATACCAGCGTTCAAATGCTTCACGCGCAGTTCGCAAATCGCAATCGCACAATGCCGTCGACAAACTGCCAGCCCCTTCGGTAGTGGCAGGCTGCGCCAAACCAACAGCCAGATGCTTGGCCTGCAGCTCGCCAGTGCCCTCAGCCTTCATACGCAAGGCTGCCATTGAACAAAGCGCGCGCAGGGCCGAAACCTGCCCACCCTCCCACGACATACCGCGCAGGGCCGCCACAGCATCCTCATGCACGCGCACAGGCTCGCTCACGCCCCAATTTTCAAAACATTCCTCAATCAATCGCTGGCATAATTCGGCCATATCAGCGCGGCGATCATCAAGCGAAGGTATCGTGAGCGTGGTAACCGACAAGCGCTCGTAAAGATCCGGCAAAAAGCCGCCGGCTGCACGAATGGCATCAAGTGTGGGTAAGGCTGTCGCCATTACGCGCGCATCCGGCTTGGCATTCAGGCGTACCAGCAATTCGGTCTGCGCGGGAATACTCATCAGCTGGACATCACGAAAAACAACCGTGCCCTCACCCGCCAGCACATCGGCAATGGCGTTAGGTTCTAGCCCTGCACTTGCAATGCTCACAAACGGCTTGGCAGCCCGGCCGGATTCTTGATGTATGAAGCGGGCCAGATGTGTGCGGCCTGCACCCCACGCCCCCGTGACAAGAACGCGGGCATCGCCCTGTGCGGCTTTCTGCGCCGCCTTTTTCAAGGCCTGCATATCGGCGGTATGCGCTATCAGCATCGCATCGCCCGAAGGCCCACGCCGCATACGCGACGATTCAAGCGCACGCGTCACAAGATGCAAAAGCCTGTCGGTATTGAAAGGCTTTTCAATAAAATCGTAAGCGCCGAGCTTGATAGCTTTGACAGCCATCTCGATATTCCCGTGCCCGCTAATCATTAAAACAGGCAGGGTTTTAGATTTCTTTTTAAGGTCACTTAAAATCTCCATCCCGTCGCGGTCGGAGTTTTCAAGCCAGATATCAAGGATAACCAGATCAGGCATGCCGTGCGCTGTAATCTCGGCATAGGCCGCTTCGGAATGCGGGGCCTCGGCCACCACATACCCCTCGTCTTCCAGAATTTCGCGCAGCAAAAAGCGGATGTCTTTTTCATCATCCACAATCAGGATCTTGCCTTTATTAACCATGCGCCCTTACCCCTGCCCGTTCGGGAAGAATAAATTGATATGCGCACCAGCATATAAGCTTGCCATATCGTCAGGCAACGGGGTCGGATCATCCATGCTCAGGCGCCCGCCGTGATCCTCGATAATTTTTTTAACAATGGCCAGCCCAAGCCCTGTGCCTTTGGTTTTGGTCGTTACATACGGCTCAAGCACCGCATCGCGGCGACCTGCCGGAATACCGGGCCCGTTATCAAGCACACACAGCCACACGCCGCCTTCGGTACGCGCCAGATGCACGCCCACTTTGGGGGCAGGCGTTTCAGCCACGGCCTCAAGCGCATTTTTAATCAAATTGGTGAGCGCCTGCCTGATAAGCTGCTGGTCGCCCGTTATGGCCCAATCAGTCGTACCAGGGGTAAAACGCACATCAACATCAGGAGCGGCAGCCGCCTGCAACACCACAACTTCACTAACAAGCGATGCCAGATTAACAGGCGCCATCACAGGTTCGGGCATTTTGGCAAAACCCGCAAAGGCATTGACCATAGTTTTGATATCTTCCACATGCCGCACGATCGTATCGGTGCATTTGGCAAGAATATCGCGGTCTTTTTCATCAACCAGATGGCTCAGATATTTACGTTTGATACGCTCGGCCGACAATTGGATCGGTGTAAGCGGATTTTTGATTTCATGCGCAATACGGCGCGCCACATCGGCCCACGCAGCCGATTTCTGGGCCGATACAAGATCGGTAATATCATCGAACGCGATAACCGTACTACGGCCTGATTCCGCCGCAAGTTCGGACGATACGCGCAAAAGGAAGCTACGCCGCGCCCCGTCTCGCCGTAATACCGATATTTCACGCTCACCCTTACGGTTAGCGGGGCTTTGCGGCATGGCATCGGGCAACACATCGGCCAGCTTCATACCGATCAGTTTATCATTGGCGGTGCCAAGCAAGGTGCCGGCTGCGGGGTTAGCTAAGGTAATAATGCCGTCGCTATCAATCCCCATAATGCCTGTGGAAACGCCACCCAGCACCGTTTCGGTAAACTTGCGGCGGTAATCGAGGCGCTTATTAGCCTCGATCAGTTCATTGCGTTGTAACTCGATTTCCTCGGTCATGCGGTTGAACGCGCGGCCAAGGTTTACAAATTCCTCAAGCCCGTCAGTTTCGCCCACACGCGCTGTCATGTCGCCCGCGCGCAGGCGGTCCGATGCTGTAATAACAGCGCCAATCGGCTCAACCATACGCCGTGCTAGCGCAAGCCCGAACCAGATGGCGATTGTAAGCAGCAGCAGCACAACCACCACGTAAAGCACTGTAATGGTGATCTGGATGCGCGCGCTTTTGGCCTCCAGCTCCTGATACTGGCTGACGGCAGCGCGGGTCGTATCCAGATGCGCCAGCACCTTGGGGTCCACGCTGCGGCCAGCATATAAATACACATCTTCCCCATAACCGTTGAGGCGCACCATGGCACGCAACCTGTCGTCTTCATCACCCGTTTCAACAGCTACCTCGCCCGCGCGCGCGCGGTCGATCAGCTCATCCGGAATGGGGTTAAACGTCATCGAGAATGAAATGCCGCTCTGCGCCATAATCTTACGGTCGGCATCAAAAATAATAACTTCCGAAAAATTGCGCAGGAAAGACTGGGTATTGAGCATTTTCTCAAGCGCTTTAGGGTTATTGGCCAGAAGCAGGCTATCGCGGCTAAGGTCGGTCGCCATGGCCTGTACGTCGGCGCGCAAAACCTGCTGGTGCTCGTTCAAATAGGCTGTCGCAACCGCCAATGATTCATCAACGGCCGTGCGCACGCGTGAATCGAACCACCCGTGAATCCCGTAGTAAAAAAGGCCAACTGAAAATACGGTGGTCACAATCGCCGGAAACGCCACCAGCATAGAGAAAAGACCCACAAGCCTGACCTGCAACGCAGACCCCGCAACCCCCTTACGGCTAGCAGCCCAAAGGCCGACCACACGCCGCGCAATGGCCGCCACCAAAAACAGCAGCACAACAAGATCGATGTTCAAAAGCAGAATGAGAGTATTGGTGTCACTGGCCAACAGTGACCGGCCAGTCATGGTCGCATAGGTAAGCCCGCCCATAATAACGGCCAGCATGATAAGCGCGAACATCAAACGGTTACCAACGGCATGGCGTTCCCCCCACGCGGCAAACAGGGCGGCACGGCGCAAAAACATGCGGCGAACCTCAACTGGATTGTGCAGGGGCTTGGTTTGTTGCATTAAAGCCAATCTTTTAAGCTAGTCTTTGGGTTTTCGGGCCGTTATTGTTACGCCAATTTTGGAAAGAATACAAAGGACCCTATGCTTAGACAATGGTGCACGATTATCGTAGCCGCCGGTAACGGCCAACGCTTTGGCGGGGATGTGCCCAAACAATACGCACTGCTGGCGGGCAAACCCGTGCTTGCCCATTCGCTTGAAATTTTTGCGGCCCACGGGCCCGTGGTGCTGGTAACCGATGCGGCTCACGCCGCTTTTTACGCGCCGCTGGCCAAAAACTTTTCTGGCCTGACCATCGCCCATGGTGGCACCACACGGCAGGAAAGTGTACAAAATGGCCTGAACGCTTTGCAAAATAACGCCCCACAATTTGTGATGATCCATGATGCCGCAAGGCCTTTGGTTGATGCCGATGCTATTACACGCCTGAAGGCCGTAGTCGAAAACGGTTCCAAATCAGCCACGCTGGCCGCCACCGTTACCGACACACTGGTACGCGATAACACCCCGATAGACCGCACGGGCGTGCACGCCATACAAACCCCGCAGGCCTTCGATTACAATGCCCTTAAAGCCGCGCATGCATTGGCCGCAGGCAAAACCTATACCGATGACACGACGCTCATAAAAGCTGAAAACGGCGATGCCTGCACACTTGTCGAAAGCCCAGCCGATAACTTCAAAATCACCACACAGGCTGATCTGGACCGCGCTGAAAAGTTGATCTACGCAAACTATGCCGATACGCGAACGGGCTTGGGCTTTGACGTCCACCGCTTTGGCGATGCCCCAGCAGGCGGCACCATCAAACTATTCGGGGCTGATATACCATCCGATCACTGCCTCGTCGGCCATTCCGATGCCGATGCAGGCCTGCATGCAATTGCCGATGCCATTTTAGGCACCATCGGCGCGGGCGATATCGGCGTGCTTTTCCCGCCATCCGACCCGCAATGGAAGGGCATGAATAGCGCCATCATCGTTGAAAAGGCGCTGGCGTTGCTGGCCGCCAAAAACGGGTTTCTTGCCCATGCCGATATTATGCTGATGGCTGAGGAGCCGCGCATCGGCAAACACCGCGATGCCATAACCGCGCGACTTTCATCCCTGCTGGGCCTTCCGGCCGACCGTATCGGGCTTAAGGCCACCACCACCGAAAAAATGGGCTTTATTGGCCGCAGCGAGGGCTTAGCTGTACAAGCCATTGTCACCGTAAGGATCAAACGATGAAAAAACGCGAACTTACCCCCCTGCCCGAAGGCATGAACCCCTATAGCCCCGAGGTGCTGATTGCAACGGGGCTAGGGTCAGGCCGTATGAATCCCGCCCCGGGTACATGGGGAAGCGTTGTTGCATGGGGGCTTGCGACAACCATCACGTCACTCCCCCTATTGGCGGCAACCTTGGTGGCCGTGTGTATTGCAGGGTGGTGGGCCATCCCCCGCTTTCAAAAACAAAGCGGCACCCACGATGCAGGCATGATCGTCATCGACGAATGGGCGGGCGTTATACTGGCATTACTCTTTGCCACCCCTAATGACTGGCCCCAATTGTTTTTAGCGCTGTTTGCGTTTAGATTTTTCGACATATTGAAGCCTTGGCCCATCAGCTGGCTGGACCAAAAAGTCAAAGGCGCGTCAGGCGTGATGCTTGATGACCTGTTGGCAGGACTGTGCGCAGGCCTGTGTGTATATGGATACGGACTATGGATGCACTGATCTCGCAACTATTTGAAAAACTTGGAAATAGAGGCTGGAAACTTTCCACAGCCGAGTCATGTACAGGTGGCATGATAGCCGCGCGCGTGACCGACGCAGCCGGTGCATCCGAATTTTTTGACCGCGGGTTCATCACCTATTCCAATGAATCCAAAATCGACCAGTTGGGCGTACCCGCCTATTTGATTGATGATCACGGCGCCGTGTCATCCGAAGTAGCATCCGCTATGGCGCGTGGCGTTCTGGAAAAAAGTGAGGCTGAAATAGCCATATCCGTGACCGGCGTTGCTGGCCCTGGCGGCGCTACTGAGGCCAAACCCGTAGGGTTGGTCTATATCGGCGTTGCGACTTGGGAGCATACGGAAACCTATACCCATAACTTTTCGGGTGACCGCGCGTCCATCCGCATGCAGGCAACAACTGCCGCCATCAAACACGCCATCGAGACTCTTTCAGGACCCGGCAGATTATGACTCTTAAAACAGCCCTGATTACATCGGCTGATAACCGCTACTATCCCCTGCTATGCGAATTATTGGCGTCTATCCGCCGTCATCCGCAATCAGCCAGCCTGACGGCCATTGGCGTGATTGACGCAGGCCTGACCCTAGACCAACGCGCCGCACTTACAAAAGATGGCTGTGCGGTTGTCGATGGCATTTGGCCCATTCCGCTATCAAAGCGCCGCCTGGCTGGCCGCGACTTCCTCAAAGCCTGCGTATCACGCCCTTTTATCCCTGATCTTTTTCCCGGTTTTGACACCTATATTTGGCTAGATGCCGATACATGGGTACAGGATTGGGCCGCGATTGACCTGCTTCAAGCAGGTGCCGCCAAATCGGGCCTCGCCGTTGTGCCTCAGGTAGACCGCGCTTATGGCAAAACCATGCGTCTGGGTTGGATAGGGCCATTTCCGTTTCGTCCACGGAGCTTTTATTACAGCAACGCCCGCAAGGCTTTTGACGGCAAGACCGCGCGCAAGCTATTCCCCTTCCCAACCATCAATGCCGGTGTTTTCGCGCTGACAGGCAATGCCCCGCACTGGAAACGCTGGCAGGAGCTGATTAAACAGGCTTTACAAAAGGGCAACGTATTCACGGCGGAGCAATTAACGATGGGCATGATGATATATCTGGAAAATTATCCGGCCGAGCGTCTACCCAGTATTTGCAACTGGCTTTGCGACACCAAACCCACCTACGATCCGACGCAAAAGCGGTTCATTGAACCTTATTTGCCCCACCACCCCCTAGGGATTCTTCACCTCAGCGGTTACGATTCGATGCGCGTAGACAAAAGCGTTCAGACTGATATAAAATATCTGGATGGCACGGTTCACCCCATGTCACTGCGTTACAATGAACCAGAGGCCGCATGACAATAGATATTTCGAAATTGATGCATGAAAAATATGTGCAGTCATCTATCGACCCGTCTGAAAACCGCGCGACAGCATTAAGCCATAAATCCGAACATCGTTTTTTTGAGATGCAGCCGGCCGAGCTTCACGCCGTCATCAACCATCTGGTTGCCCACTACCTCGAAAGCGATGTGTACGTAACGCCTAAATTATCCAAAGACACGCATGATGGTGCCAGCGTAAACGTAGTGACGTTTTCTTTCACCCAGCATGACTACAGAAAAGTTGATGCGCTTGTGCGAGGCCTTGAAGATATTTATAAACCTGCGCCGCTAGATGCATCAACCGCCATCTTAACTTTACGAATGCAGGCTCTAACCGTATAGCTGTCGGGCCCGCGCCTCGAATGAGCTGACCATACGGCGTACGATTTCATTGAAAAACACGCCCATCAGCTTCTGAAAAACCGGATTCCTGAATTCAAAATCGACAAAAAAATCGACGCAGCATGCCTTCGGGTTACTGGGCAAAAACCGCCAATGATTCGAAAGATGCTTCAGAGGCCCTTTGAGGTATTCGACATGAATATGCCCGCCTTGGTCGAACTGCGCTCGGTTCAGCGTCACTTTGCTCGTAAAACGTTCCTGAAACAGTTTATAGCCTATAACCAGGTCGGCATGGAGCACATTACCCTCCCGTTTCCAGATTTTGGCTGATTGGCACCAAGGCAGGAATTCGGGGTACTTCTCGATATCCGCCACCAGATCGAACATTTGTTCGGGCGTGTAGGGAAGGGTTTTGACTTCGGCGTGGGTAGGCATGATAGGCGGGCAGGATAACAGAAATTACCCAGCCATCAATCGTGACGGTTTAAAATCAACACGACGCAACGTGTCGTAATCATCGTTCGAGACCACGCGCTCAAAACCATCTACACCGACGAGCGGGTCAAAAAAACGGTCGGTAATCAGCGAATGGGTTGTGATCGCGCCAAGCGCAGCCCGTGCCTGATTAGCATCCTCGTTAGAAAGATACATAAGCGCACGCACCGATACAGTGACATCGCCCCGCAATTTGGCCATATCAGGGCTCAGGAACGAACGGGGCGGCAAAACGTCAACCATGGCCCTGAAAGCATCCGCCACACGGATATGGCGCGGGCCATAGCGCTCGACAAACCCTTTTTTACCGATTTCCCAAAGGCCCAACCCCATTTGTATGGGGTAAATGCCTTGTTCGGCCACAGCCGTAAAACGGGATGAAAGGTCGAATGTCGCTATACGCAGCCATGGCTCATAACCACGTTTCTTGGCTTCAAAAGCTAATGAGTAGGCCTCAGCCCCGATAGAGCCGCCCGCACAAATGAGCGTGGCCGGCGCACCTGTTGCTTCATGAAACTCATGGGCGCAATCAAGCGCGTGATTATAGAGCGGCATGTGCCGGAAGAAGCGCGTGTTACCCGTAAGCGTAGTGCCATTGATGCTGCTGCGGTCTTTAAGACGCACTGCGCCAACGCCAGAATGGTCCATCGTGCCAGTCTCACATTCAAATTGTCCCCACAGGCTAAGGGCGAATTCGGTCTTTTGCTGGTCTTCATTTTTCATGCGTGATTGATTATCACAAATGAACGGACGCCCGCAAATTATGCGTTATAGCGCGGCAATTTTAGCTTCGCGTGCAGCCTTGAGCTTGATGAAATCATCGCCCGCATGGTGGCTCGAGCGGGTCAGCGGCGAGGCCGAGACCATCAGGAAACCTTTGGCGCGGGCCATACGCTCGTAATCCGCGAATTCATCAGGGTGGACGTAACGATCAACGGCGGCATGCTTGGGCGTTGGCTGCAAATACTGGCCGATGGTAATAAAATCAACGCCGGCAGCGCGCAAATCGTCCATCACCTGCCCGACTTCCTCGCGGGTTTCACCAAGTCCAACCATGATGCCGGATTTTGTGAATATGCTTGAATCGACTTCCTTCACTTCTTGAAGCAGGCGAAGCGAGGTGAAATAGCGAGCCCCCGGGCGTACAGTTGGATAAAGGCGTGGCGCGGTTTCAAGGTTGTGGTTAAACACATCGGGCTTCGCACGGGCAACCTCAGCCGTGGCACCGGCTTTATTTTTAAAATCAGGTGTCAGAATCTCGATGGTTGTGCCGGGCGACAAGCGGCGGATTTCCTGAATGGTTTTAACAAAATGGGCAGCCCCGCCATCAGGCAGGTCATCACGGTCAACCGATGTCACAACAACGTGCTTCAAACCCATTTTCTCAACGCCAACAGCCACCTTGGTAGGCTCCATCGGGTTCAGCTCATCGGGTTTTCCGGTAGCAACATTACAGAACGCGCAGGCGCGGGTGCAAACCTCGCCCATAATCATGAAGGTCGCATGTTTCTTCTGCCAGCATTCGCCAATATTGGGGCAGCCAGCTTCCTCACATACAGTCGTCAGATGCAATTTTTTGACAATTGCTTGCGTTTCTTCATAGCCGCCGCCCATCTGCGGTGCCTTCACACGGATCCAGTCCGGCTTGGAACCTGACGGCCTGTCAGGGTTCTTCTGCTTTTCAGGGTGGCGCTTGGCGCGGTCTAGAAGATCGGGGTTATATGTCATAGCGACTGAACCTATCATCTGGCGCGGGGTAAATGCAAAGACCCGTGCCATTATGTTTTGCTGAAATATTTGCCATTTTTTAAAAAATTATGTAAATTAATTCAATGCAACTCGGTAAACGCACCATCAGCAAACTATCTGCCCTGTTTTTAACTGCAGGGGCTGTCGCTGGCTGCTCACATATGCCGGATGCGAATAATCTCAATCCAGCCCTGCAAGTTAATACCGTAACGCCAACTCAGGGCCACGGCACAATACAGCAGCAGCCAAATGCACAAACAGCTGATACTGAACCTGACCTGCCAATTTGCGGACAAGGCTGGAAAATCGCATCCCCTTTCCAGTGGTCCTGCCGCATTAAAATGTAACCCAGCTTAAAGATTAAAAGTGGATCGCGCGGCCATAAGCATCCAGCACGGCCTCATGCATCATTTCCGATAAGGTCGGATGCGGGAAGACCGTGTGCATCAAATCAACTTCCGTTGTCTCAAGCGTCTTGGCAATGCCGTAGCCCTGAATCATCTCGGTCACTTCGGCACCAACCATATGCGCGCCTAACAGCTCGCCCGTCTTGGCATCAAACACGGTTTTGACCATGCCCTCGGGCTCGCCAAGCGCAATAGCCTTACCGTTGGCCAGAAACGGAAACTTGCCAACCTTGACCGTATAGCCTTTTTCTTTGGCGGCTTTTTCCGTGAGGCCGACTGACGCCACTTGCGGGTACGCATAGGTGCAACCGGGGATATTTTCTTTAACCATCGGGTGCACGTCTTTGACGCCAGCCAGCTTTTCAACGCAGATAACCCCTTCATGGGATGCCTTGTGCGCAAGCCAAGGGCCGCCCGTGCAATCGCCAATGGCATAGACGCCGGGCTCGTCCGTTGTCAGATACGGCCCTGTAACAATATGCCCGCGGTCCAGTTTCACCTTGGTGTTTTCAAGGCCGATATTCTCGGTGTTGGCAACAATGCCCACAGCCATGATGATTTTCTCGGCTGTCAGTTTCTCGACCTTGCCGGCAACTTCCACATGCGCGGTGACGCTATTGGCGGCCTTGTCGATTTTCTGCAGCTTGGCACCTGTCAAAATTTTCATGCCCTGTTTTTCAAATTGCTTGCGCGCGAAGGCGGCAATTTCTTCGTCTTCTACAGGCATGATGCGGTCAACCGCCTCAATCACCGTTACCTCGGCGCCCATATTGCGGTAGAACGACGCGAACTCGATACCAATAGCGCCCGACCCTACAACCAGCAATGATTTCGGCATGGCTTCAGGCGTCATCGCTTCGCGGTACGTCCAGACCAGCTTGCCGTCCGGCTCGAAGCCCGGCAGCACGCGCGCACGCGCGCCAGTCGCCAGAATAATATGTTTGGCAGCTAGTGTGGCAACAGGCTTGCCGTCTTTCGACACATCAACACGGCCCTTGCCCAGAAGTTTGCCAAAACCGTCAATATGCGTGACCTTATTTTTCTTAAGCAAATGCCCAATGCCGCCTGATAACTGCTTGGCAACACCGCGCGAACGGGCGACGATTTTTGCAAAATCGAACGTAATGTTATCGGCTTTAAAGCCGTATTGATCGAGGTTATGCAGCAGGTGGTTTATCTCCGAGCAGCGCAGCAGCGCCTTGGTCGGTATGCAACCCCAGTTCAGGCAGATACCGCCCAGATGCGTCGATTCAACAACGGCAGCCTTGAGGCCCAACTGTGCTGCGCGAATAGCCGCGACATAACCGCCCGGTCCGCCACCGATAACAACAACATCAAAATTCTGATCGGCCATAAAGAAACGTCTTTCTCTAATTTTTAACAATAAGCGCTAATAGTTTTTCGGTCGTGTAATCGGGCGTATCATGCGCCAGCAGCCCTGCATTGGGGTGCGCATGGTCATCACTATCCATCACGATTGTGCCGCGTCCGCCAATCGCATCGTTGAAACGCTGCGTATCGAACGGCTTCAAAATCTCGTCATTCTCAACCACTAAATAAGTAATCGGCACGCTGGCGGGTATGCGCACCATACGATTAGGCAAATCGCGATACACATTCAGCAAGGTTGCGGCAATTTGCGGCGCTGGCTCAAGCGATACTTTTTCAGTAACACGCGGCATGGCAATGAACTGCGCCTGCCAGATGCGCATAATATCCATGGGTGAACCATCACTCGTGCCCTGCGCACCCGCATACAGCAAAAGCGATTTTACATTATCAAGTGGCGCGCCATCAGACGTCAGCGACCATAGGGATGATAACGCCCCGAAGCTGTTGCCGATGACATGGATATGCGCGTAATTTTTCGCCAGCGTCTTGAGGGCAACCAAAGGCTCGATAAGCCATGTGTCGATGGATGCCGGCGCGCCGCCAATCATCGCCTCACCCTTGTCACGCGCCTGCTTCAAACGCGCACCGTTATTAACCATGAAAGGCCCGAACGGGCTATCAAACCGCGTGCCCGCATGGCGCAGCACTACAACAGCAAAGCCTTCATTGGTCAGGTTTTCGGCGTGGCGCTGCTCAAACAAAGTGGCACCAGCACCGGGGAAACCGGGGCAGAACAAAATGACTTTATCTGTCGGTGTTTCAGGCGAAAACAGCTGCGCCTCGGCGCAACGCCCCTGCTCATCCGTGTAGTTGTGCCAACGCACCAACATAACAGTCCCTTTTCAGGTTATCAGGCCAGCATCAGTACTGGGTTTTCGATGAATTC
>Ga0209066_10005937_pt1 | contig 12640 bp, 10 predicted proteins | sample All_14_2_FD_187198 | JGI IMG/M metagenome (GOLD analysis project Ga0209066, IMG submission 187198) | Freshwater microbial communities in response to fracking from Pennsylvania, USA - Allegheny Zone_MetaG_DW_15 (SPAdes) (version 2) ...
GGCAGGGCAAGAGCATGAGTGGGTTGATTTGATGCAAACAAACCAATCTCCCGTCATTGCGAGCGCTAGCGAAGCAATCCAGTGTTCGAAGTGAGACATTGGATAACATGAAGATCCGGCTTCGTAGCACTGGATTGCTTCGCTAACGCTCGCAATGACGGAGCACCTGAGTATATGTGTAAAAATTGTTCGCACATGCTCTCACCCTGGTGTCACAGGTTGGGTAAAGCCCAACCTGTCAAAGGTCTGCTATTATTATCTATCTTACATTGAATAAGGACTGAGATTATGTCGGAGCCATTTCACATTAAAAAAGTAGCCGTGCTTGGGGCCGGCGTGATGGGGGCCCAAATCGCTGCGCATTGTGTTAACGCAGGTATTGAAACGCTGTTATATGACATGGCCGGCAAAGAGTATGGCAATGCGCTGGTAGACAAAGCCATTGTTAACTTGACCAAACTCAAGCCCTCCCCTTTGGCCACAGCCAAGACAGCCACATTAATACAGGCAAAAAATTACGATGAAAACTTGCCTGAATTGCTTGGCTGCGATCTGATTATCGAAGCCATTGCCGAACGTCTGGACTGGAAAGAAAGCCTGTACAAACGTATTGCGCCGTATTTAAACGACAGTGCCATCCTGGTCAGCAATACCTCCGGCTTAAGCATCAACAGCCTGGCGACCGTGCTGCCCAAAGCCTTGCACACCCGTTTTTGCGGCGTGCATTTTTTCAATCCGCCAAGATACATGCACCTTGCGGAATTGATCCCGGCTAAATCAACGTCAAAAGACTTGCTCAACAATCTGGAAACCTGGTTAACCAGCTATCTCGGCAAAGGCGTTGTTATTGCAAAAGACACACCCAATTTTATCGCCAATCGCATCGGGGTATTTTCCCTGCTGATGACCATGCGCCACGCCGAAGCCTTCGGTCTCGGGCTGGACGAAGTAGACTCGCTCACCGGCAGCCTGCTCAACCGCCCCAAATCGGCCACATTCCGCACCATGGATGTCGTGGGGTTGGATACCATGCAGCACGTTATTCGCACCATGCAGGAACAACTGCCCAAAGATCCCTGGCACGCGTGGTTCAACATGCCGGCCTGGCTCAACAAGCTGATCACAGAAGGGCACCTCGGACAAAAAACCGGGCAGGGCGTGTATCGCAAACCTGGAAAAGTGATTGAAGTTCTAGACTACACCAGCGGCGAATACCGCGCTGCCAATCCTTCGGTTAGCCCGGAATTACAAGCGATTATGGCCGAACGCGATACGCAAAAGCGCGTGACTGCATTGCTGGCTTCCAATGACAAACAAGCGAAATTCCTGGTCGCCTGCTATCGCGATTTGTTCCATTATTGTGCTTATCACCTGAATGACATTGCCTCCAACGTTCGCGATGTTGATCAGGCCATGCGCTGGGGCTTTGGCTGGCAACAAGGGCCTTTCGAAACCTGGCAGACTTTTGGCGTCAAAACCATGCTGGAACTGATTCGCAAACATGAATCACTTGCCGGATTGCCCGACTGGTTGCATGACGACACGCAATTTTATGCTGCCGAAGGTGCTTTTTCCCCAGCGTCCAAACGCTACATACCGCGCAGCGATCTGCCGGTTTATCGCCGTCAATTTTTCCCATCGCCCATGCCTGGCGAAACGCCGCACAAGCCAAAAATTCTGGTGGAAAACAAAGGCGTAGTACTATCTGCCTTTCAGGACGACATCGCAATTTTGTCCTTCAAAAGCAAAGCAAATACCATTAATCAGGATGTGCTCGATGGCTTGCAAATGGCCATGGATAAAGCCGAACAATCCTGTCAGGGCGTGATTATTTATCAACAAAACCCTGATAACTTCAGCTCCGGTGCCGATTTGCGTGCCGTACAAGCCATGATTCAGGATAAAAACATGGCTGGCGTTGAAGCGATGATTGCCCAGTTCCAGCAAATGATGCTGCGCATCAAATACTCACCCATTCCGGTCGTTGCCGCATTGCGTGGACGCGCGCTCGGCGGTGGTTGTGAGTTGATCATGCATTGCGCTGCAACCGTAGCCGCCTTTGAATCTTATCCAGGTTTGGTCGAGGTTGGTCCAGGCTTGATTCCTGCTGGCGGTGGTTGCAAGGAAATGGCGCTGCGTGCTGCCCGCAAAGCAGAGCAGGCCGATCTGATGACCTTTATCCAGCCCCTGTTTGAACAAATAGCGACAGCAGCGGTGTCCGCCAGTGCCCCAGATGCGGTGTTACGCAGTTATTTGCGCGCTACCGATCAGTGCGTGATGAACAGCGATGAAGTACTGTTTGTTGCCTTGTCCAGGCTTAAATCCTTGCTCGATGCCAATTACACTGCGCCTTTGCCGCAAACGTTCCGGGTTGCCGGACGAGAGGGTTGCGCCAAATTAAAAGCAGGTTTAAGCAACTGGTTGGCTGGCGGATTTATTTCTCAACACGACTTTTCCATTTCCAGTAAAATCGCTCATGTGATTTGTGGCGGCGATGTGAACCAGGGAACGCTGGTTGACGAAGCCTGGATGTTAAAACTGGAAAGAGAAGCCTTTGTGGATCTGGCAAGCACTTCTTTATCACAGGCACGAATCGCTTCTTTACTCGACACTGGCAAGCCATTGCGCAATTAAACAGGGAAACTTATCATGACTAATGTGTATATCGTTGACGTTTTGCGCACCCCGGTTGGTAAAGCACCACGGGGTGTTTTTCGCCACACTTTACCGGATGATTTGCTGGCTCACTGCATTCGCTCCCTGACCGCGCGCAATACCGCCATTAACTGGGAAGAAATTGGCGATGTGGTTGTCGGTTGCGCCATGCCGGAAGCGGAGCAGGGCATGAATATCGCCCGTATCGCAACCTTGCTGGGCGGCTTGCCGAATTCGGTTCCTGCCATGACCCTCAATCGCTTTTGTTCATCTGGCGTGCAAAGTATCGCGACAGCGGCGGGACCCATTCAACTGGGTGATATGCCCCTGGCGCTGGCCGGTGGGGTGGAAAGCATGTCCATGGTACCGCTCGGCGGGAATAAATACACGGCTAATCCAGCCTGGTTTGAGAATGAAAACGTGGCCATCGCCTATGGCATGGGCATCACGGCTGAAAACGTGGCCAAGCGCTGGAATGTGACACGCGAAGAGCAAGACGAGTTTGCCGCCGAGAGTCATAAAAAAGCAATTGCAGCGCAGAAACGGGGGGACTTTGACGCGGAAATCGTACCGGTTGAAATTGATGTTCGTCACCTGGATTTGCACAACTCTACCCTGGATGTGCGTAAAAAAGTGATCAGCAAAGACGAAGGCCCACGCGAGGACACGTCCTATGATGTGATTGCACGCTTGAGACCGGTCTTTGCAGCCCGGGGATCCGTCACAGCAGGCAACAGCTCGCAAACCAGTGACGGCGCCGGAATAGCCTTGCTGGCCAGCGAGGAAGCTGTATCGCGCTACAAACTGAAGCCAATGGGCCGCCTGGTCAGTTATGCTGTGGCAGGCGTTCCGCCGGATGTCATGGGCATAGGGCCAATTGAAGCCATCCCCCTGGCCTTAAAACGCGCTGGCTTGACCCTGGATCAAATTGACTGGATTGAATTGAACGAAGCCTTTGCAGCTCAGGCGCTCGCGGTTATTAAAACGCTGGATTTACCTCGCGACAAAGTCAATCCACTCGGCGGCGCGATTGCCTTAGGTCATCCACTGGGCGCTACCGGCACAATCAGAACCGCAACCCTGCTGCACGGATTACGCCGCACCAAAGGGCGTTATGGTATGGTGACGATGTGTATAGGAACCGGCATGGGCGCCGCTGCGATTTTTGAAGCCTTGTGATCTGTCATTGCGAGGAACGAAGCAACCCATAGTTCCGTACTCCGAACATGGATTGCTTCGTTGCACTCGCAATGACGGCCTGCCAGATGGTCCGTCATTGCGAGGCACGAAGCAATCCACGGTTCGGAGTGGATTTAAAACTGATCTGCTTTAGCGCTGATCCAATGAGATCGATAACTGTCAGGAATATTGTCACCTAACAACTGCCCAGGCTCCAGATACTCATACACCTCACGCAAGGTTTTAACCTTGCCTTCGCTAACGCGACGCATCAAAAACTCAGGACGCAAACCACTGGGGTTATCCAAGCCCATCGCCCCAACAATTTCCAGAAAACTCTTGATCGTGTTTTTATGAAAATTGGCCACGCGCCACTGTTTTTCATCCACCACCAGCCCCAATTGCAAACGCGGATCCTGGGTTGCAACACCGGTCGGACAAGTATTGGCGTTGCACTGTTTTGATTGAATACACCCCGTTGCCATCATCATGGCGCGAGCCGAACCGCAAATATCCGCGCCTAAGGCAATATTGCAGACCATGTTGAAACCCGTTGCAACCTTGCCATTGCTAATCAAACGAATATGCTCGCGAACATTGATGCCAACCAAGGCGTTATGAACGAAAACCAGGGCGGATTCCAGCGGCGTTCCCACATGATTGGTAAACTCAAGCGGCGCCGCACCCGTACCACCTTCAGCGCCATCAACCGTAATAAAATCCGGTAAAATATTTGTTTCCAGCATCGCTTTGCAGATACCCAGAAACTCATCACGCCGCCCCAGACACAGCTTGAAGCCTATGGGTTTTCCGCCCGACAGGTCACGCAATTGTTTTACAAATTCCAATAAACCAACAGGCGAGTTAAAAGCAGAATGCGCTGGTGGCGAGAGCACATCATGGCCCATCTTGACCTTGCGAACCGCAGCAATTTCCGCCGTCAACTTGGCAGCCGGTAAAATGCCGCCATGTGAGGGTTTGGCGCCCTGGGATAATTTGATCTCAATCATTTTCACTTCGACACGAGTGGCTTCCTCCGCAAACATGGCAGGGTTGAAAAAGCCCTCATCATCACGACAACCAAAATAAGCCGTACCAATCTGAAAAATAATATCGCCGCCCTGCAAATGATAAGGGCTAAGACCGCCTTCACCGGTGTTATGGGCAAAACCGCCAATTTTTGCGCCTTTGTTCAAAGCCATCAAGGCGTTGGGCGACAAAGCGCCATAGCTCATTGCAGAGATATTCAGTCTTGAAGCATTATAAGGTTTGCTGCAATCCGGCCCGCCAACCATGATGCGCGGATCCACTTCCGACATATGCTTCGGCGCCATGGAATGCAACACCCAGGTATAACCGGTTTGCAGAATGTCTTTCTCAGTACCAAAAGGAACCGTATCGCGGATATTTTTTGCGCGTTCATAAATGATGGTGCGGGTTTCGCGATTGAAAGGGCGCTCGTCCTCATCATTGGCGATGAAGTACTGCTGCACTTCCGGGCGGAAAAACTCCAGAATATAACGCATGTGACCCAGAACAGGAAAGTTACGCAGCAGGCTGTGTTTCTTTTGTAGCAGATCGTAAATCCACAATAAAACCAGGGGGATAAGGATCATCAAAAACCAGTCTGTGCTGTCGATCATCACCAAACCAAGAAACAGACACAACAGAACCAAACCCAATCCCAAATACCACTGACGACGCATCAAATAAATCCTTTAAATTTTCATCATAGCTGCGATGGCTACACAACCTTTACCACCATGCAGACCAACAGCGGTGGAAACCGGTTCGATAAAAGCCGCTTCCTGCTTGAGCCCTTCGTGGGTCAGTGAACTATATTCTTTCGCTTTTTCCTTGATGCCGGCATGAACAATACAGTAACGATCAAGTGTCATACCCTCTTGTTCCTGAACGTGATTAACCAGGGTGATTAATTTGGACAGTGCACCTTTTTCGCTAAAAGCCTGCGAACAAAGAACCGCTTTTCCTGCGGGATCAAAACCAAAAATCGGTTTGATATGAGAAAAACGCGCCACACCACCAGCCAGCTTGCTGATACGACCGGAACGAACCAGAGAGTCCACGTCATTCACCATGGCAAAAAAGAAAATTTTTCCTTTTTGTTCCTCAAGCTTGCTTTTGATGGTGTCGACATCCAGGCCGCTTTCAATCAATTCAGCCGCTTTCACTACCAGTAAACCCTGGGCACCCGAGCTGAGGCAGGAGTTGATCACATGCACATTATCCAGTTTTTGCGCGATGCTCGCGAACGCATTGTGAATGCCGCTTAACACCTGAGACAGACTGATAACGATGACCTGATCATAATGGCTGGACAAGTGACGTATTTTATCTTCAATCAGTTGTTTGGCCGGAAAAGATGTACGTGGATAATCTTTCAACGAGGCGAGGGTGTTATAAAATTCATCGGGATCAAAGCAGTTCCTGTCCAGAAAATGGTGGCCATCAAGATGAATATTCAATGGAATCAAATGGATTTGAAACTTGTCGCGCAAGCTTTGAGGGATATCTGCGCCGGAATCGGTGACCAGCGCAATTGATTGTTTACGTTCATGCAGAGATTCAAATTGCCGTTGCATGTCATCGATTTTGGGGTAGTTGATCAGACCCTGGTTAATCAGGGACTTGAATACTTCAGACGGGTCATCCGTATGAATATGGAATCGACACAGACGCGAATTGGCGGTTAACACCACGCTGTCGCCGAAACGATTCAGCTCGTCAGACAGGGCTTTTTTGTCGATTTGAGTCGACGTCAGCAACGCCTCTGTACAGTAACGATGTTTGGGTTGTGTTTCAATCAGATGCGATTCGTGATTGCTGGCATTCAAAATCGGTGTATCTTCGAATACAGGCATGGCGCCGGGGTTAATCAAAAATTCTGCAAAACCTTCAATAAAGTGATAAAAACCCAGCGCACCGGCGTCAACCGCTTCCGCTTCTTCATGGCTGTTGATGCGCCGCGAGGTGGAGTCAACGGCAGAGGTCAACAGCGGTTTGGTGCCATGGAATAACTGTTTGAAACACTCATGATCATCAGCCAATTCATGAACACTGGCGGCCCAGGCATCAATGACCGTCAAAATAGTCCCTTCAACCGGATTGGAAATGCTGGCGCGCACCCCATCAGCAGCCAAAGTCAGAATGCCGGAAAAATCCCGAATGGTGATGTGTTCATCAGGGAGTTTGTCATGAATCAAGGCGTTGAAAAATTGCGAAAAAATCATGCCGGAATTGCCATGCGCACCCATAATACTGGCATCAGCTATGGATTGCAGTGTAGAGGCTACCGAGGTTTCCGGACGTGAATAGCTGATAATTGCAGTCGCGGTGGCAGCCATATTGTCGCCGGTATCGCCATCGGCAACCGGAAAGAAATTAATGGCATTCAGTGCGTTTTTTTTGGTAACCACATGGTGACAGCCCTGGAGGATGGCTCCGTGCAAGGTACTGTTATCAATTGTTTTTGTTGTCATAGTTTGAATGAATTAATTTTAACATGACTTTAAGCATACACGGAATTCAGGCAAGTCGCCTGAAAAATTTTATTTTTATTTTCATGCCTGTCAGTCATGTCACCCAGAGCGACGCGAAGGGTCTCTATCTCATTTTTTTAATAAAAACCTGTTGTTAGTTGATTTATCCTGTGAATGTCCTACGCTTTTAACATAGAGGTTATGCGAGGAGTTTGCATGCGTTCATTCATTTTGGCGGCTTGCCTGGTCACAAATATTGCATTTGCTGACGAAATTGTGGGGTTTTCTGCCTACGAAAACGGCGATTACAGTACTGCTTATCCACACCTGACCCAGGCGGCCGCAGCGGGCAATGATGATGCGATGTACTTGCTGGGACGAATGTTTCAATATGGATACGGTGTCAACCAGGACGATGTCAAAGCCGGAGAATGGTACCGCAAGGCAGCGGATAAAAATAACGCGCTGGCACAATTAAGTCTGGGTTATTTATACGACTCGGGAAAAGGCTTCAAACAAAATTTTGAAGAAGCGTTTGCCTGGTATATGAAATCTGCTGTGCAAGGCAACGAAATCGCGCAACGCAACATCGGCTTGATGTACGCCACCGGTGATGGTGTGAAAGCAGACAATCAGAAGTCCTTTGAATGGTTTACAAAATCAGCTGAGAAAGGCTACGCAAAGTCCCAGGTAAATCTTGCTTATCAATACATGGTCGGTTCGGGTACCACAAAGAACGTGGAAAAAGCCATGTACTGGTACAAGCAAGCAGCAGAGCAGGGCGATGCCAAGGGCGAATACAGCCTGGGTCTGCTCTATACCGGCGATTATGGTATTCCTGCCGATCAAAAAGAGGCAACGTATTGGTTGTCGAAAGCGGCCAACAAAGGTCATCGTAACGCTCAGGCATGGCTGGCTTATCAATATATGTATGGATACGGAATCGATGCATCATCTGAAAAAGCGGCCTATTGGTATCAACAATCTGCCGAACTGGGACAAGATCAGGCGCAGATGGAGTTGGGGCAATTGTTGTTGACCGGCAAAGGGGTTGAAAAAGATTACGAACAGGCCGCTTTCTGGTTCGCCAAATCAGCAGCCCAGGGCAATGTCACGGCCCAGGGAAAACTGGGTTATATGTACAATGCCGGCATTGGTGTAAGCAAGGACAAAGTGAAAGCTTATGCCTGGCTGATGATGGCGGCGGGTAATAAAAATGAACAAGCCAAAAACGAGCTAGACCGTTTAACGCCTACCTTAAGTGTTGACGAAAAGAAACAGGGCGATGCGCTCTTCAACGAATTAAAGAGCAAAGGATCTGTTCCCGAAGGGCATGATTTCGAAAATTAAACCGGCTTGCTGCGTGTCAACATACCATTGATATAGGCAAGCGCCAGCGCCGAGACCAGCAAAGTCAGATGAATCACCACTTGCCACATCACATTATCGAATCCCAGTTTGGTGGGGTCGATAAAGGTACGCAGTAAATGAATCGACGAAATACCAATCAATGCCACCGCCAATTTGATCTTCATCGCACCAGCATCCAGATGATCCAGCCATTCCGGCTGATCAGGATGCGATTTCAAATCCAGGCGCGACACAAAGGTTTCATATCCCCCCATCACCACCATTATCAACAAGTTCGCAATCATCACCACATCGATCAAATCCAGCACACCCAGCATGATATGATTGTCATCCAAACCATTCAGATGAATAATGAGCTCAAACAGTTCCAGCGTAAACCGGTAAACATACGCCGCCAAAATCGCAATCAGCCCAATATACAAAGGCGCCTGCAACCAACGACTGATAAAAATGAGCTTGCTTAACATTTGTTTTAAAGGATTCATAAGGACCGATGGTATAAAGTGAATTCTGCGCATTATACAGGGTTTTGTCCTAACTCAAACCCTGCCAGCACTCAGAATACTCTCTCTGCCTGGACGCATCAGCCATTGCGCCTTTACTGATCTGCCAGGTTTCGTTGGTTTCGAACATAAAGGCCAGGGTGTTGTCGTAACGGCCTGGGCTTAGATCTTCGCTGATGGTGCTGTGGTAGGTTTGGGCGTCCGGGCCGTGGGGTACCATGCTGTTGTGGATGCTGATGCCGCCAACGCTGAAGCCTTCTTTTTTGGCGTCGTATTGTCCTGTGATCAAGCCCATCAATTCGCTCATGATGTTGCGATGAAAGTAGGGCGGGCGGAAGGTGTTTTCGGCGACCATCCAGCGAGGTGGAAAAATAACGAAATCCAGATTGGCGACACCGGGCAGGCTGCTGTCTGAACTGAGTACGGTAAAAATCGACGGATCCGGATGATCAAAACTGACTGTGTTAATGGTATTGAACAGAGATAGATCATAAGAGCAGGGTGCATAATTCCCATGCCAGGCCACCACGTTCAGCGGGCTGGTTGGACGCTCACTGATCCAGAAACGCCCCTGATATTTACACAGCAGGGTCACCGGATCATTGCCCTCCTCAAAACTGGCTTCGGGATAAACAAAATGACGCGGATTGGCAAGGCCGTTGGCGCCAATGATACCCAGCGAAGGCAATTTCAGCGGTTGACCGGCGTTTTCGCAGAGATAACCGCAAGCCAGTTTCGCCTTGCTTTCCACTTTAAACACCACGCCACGCGGAATCACCGCAATATGCCCGGGGCTTATCGTCAAGCGGCCAAATTCGGTAAACAAAGTCTGCTCACCCTGATAGGGAACAAAGAGCATTTCCGCATCGCTGTTGCTCATATAACGATCGTTCATATTGCTGTTGAACTGATAAATCCAGGCATTCAAGGTCGATGTTGCGGCAACATGAAACAGACCATCCACGAAATCAACCGGATGCTCAGGATTTTTCAAAGGCGACCAGCGCAAGGGATTGGGTGCTTGCAATTCAGCCAGCTGGATTGCTTTGAAGCGATCATATAACTGATAATCGCTATGCACCACAGAAGGCGTTTTGCGATACAGCCAACTGCGCAAATTCAAGTGACGCTCACGTGTAAACGCACTGCCGCTGAGTTGCTCGGCAACCAGATCCAGAGCGCAGCGTTGCGGAGAGTTCTGATTAAGTGGTAACGCCCCGGCGATGGCTTCTGTTTGATGATAGTTGCCAAATCCTGTTAAATGCACCATTTTTCTCCGTTTATTTGCTGCGATGTCCGTTTTTTTTAAACGCGCGACAAGGTATAATTACCACAATTTATTCTATTAGCCTCTGAAAATAAAGACATGATTTTATTTCCGGGCATTCTTCATGGGGTATTAACATGGCAGGTCACAGCAAGTGGGCAAACATTAAATTTCGCAAAGGCGTTCAGGACGCCAAGCGCGGTAAAATTTTTACCAAGCTGATTCGTGAAATCACCGTGTCTGCGCGTATGGGCGGCGGTGATGAATCCACCAATCCCCGTTTGCGTGACGCGGTTGTCAAAGCGCTGAAAGCCAACATGAAACGCGACACCATCGACAATGCGATCAAACGCGGAGCTGGCGGCCTGGACGGCGCAAACATGATCCACATGCGTTATGAAGGCTATGGTCCAGGCGGCATTGCCATTCTGGTTGATTGCCTGTCCGACAACAAAAACCGCACCGTATCCGAAGTTCGGCACGCCTTCACCAAACACGGCGGCAATTTGGGCACCGATGGGTCTGTTGCTTATTTGTTCAATCATCAAGGCGAAATTCTGCTGGCAGCGGGCCAGGCGACAGATGCCGCGATGGAAGTAGCTATCGAAGCAGGTGCCGACGATGTGCTGGAAGAAGAAGGGCAACTGGAAATTATTACGCCAGTCGATGGCTATCACGCCGTGCTCAATGCCGTACAAAAAGCGGGCTATGAAGTGGAGCAATCACAGTTGGCGATGCGCGCACAATTGATGGTTGAAATCGATGATGATTCGGCAGAAACCCTGGTTAAATTAATCGACATGCTGGAAGATTTGGACGACGTTCAGGACGTATACAGCAACGCCCAATTCCCCGAATCCCTTTTTGAATCGATGGATTAATGACCATTATTCTGGGCATTGATCCTGGATCGCGGATCACCGGTTACGGCATCATCCGGGAAGAACAACGCAAACTATATTATGTCGACAGCGGCTGCATTCGCACCGGTGATGGCGAATTAAGCGCACGTTTGCTGGAAATTTATAATGGCATTTGTCATTTAATGGATACGTATTCTCCAGACGAAGTGGCAATAGAAGAAGTGTTCATGCATCAAAATGCCAGTTCAGCCTTAAAACTCGGACATGCACGAGGTGTTGCCATGGTGGCGGCCGCCTCACATCGTGTTACAGTCAGTGAATATGCGGCACGGGAAGTGAAACAGGCACTGGTTGGTTATGGCGCCGCCGAGAAAAACCAGGTCAAACAAATGGTGGTGAGTTTGCTGATGTTGAACAGCGCCCCGCAAAGCGATGCCGCGGACGCGCTGGCCATCGCCATTTGCCACAGCCATAGACGAAACGGATTACAACAAAGGAGACGCGCCCGATGATAGGATGGCTACGAGGAAAACCCGTTGACAAGCATCAACCAGGCCGTCTGGTGCTGGATGTAAACGGTGTCGGCTATGATGTGGAAACGTCCTTGCAAACGTTTTTTCAGCTCGATAGTCATCAGGATATGGTGGGTTTGCATATCCACACCGTTGTGCGCGAAGATGCCTTGTTGCTCTATGGTTTCCTGGAAAAGCAGGAACGCGCCTTGTTTCGCGCCCTGATCAAAGTCAATGGCGTCGGTCCCAAAGTCGCGATGGCGATTTTATCCAGCATCACACCGGCGGAATTTGTTCAAACAATCGTGCAACAAAATACGCTGTTACTGACCAAATTACCCGGCATCGGTAAAAAAACAGCAGAACGCCTGGTTATCGAAATGAAAGACAGCATTCAAAATCTGGTCATGACCGATTCGGCACACAATTTGCAGGTTGTTATACCCATGGCACGCGATCAAAGCGAAGCGATCAGCGCGTTGGAAGCCCTGGGCTATAAGCCACAGGAAGCCACCAAAGTGATTAAGAAAATTGATGACGGAAACAAAAATTGCGAGCAATTGATTCGTCAGGCATTACAATTGCTGGCGGGACGTTGATATATTGTTGATATATTAAGGACTAACACATGAAAACACTCATCACCAGCATCCTGCTTTTCCTGCTACCCATAGCCAACGCGGCAGACAAAGCCCTGAGCATCCAGGTCAAGCCAGCTGACAGCAGCTTCGAAATAAGCCTGCCAGCCAACCCCACAACCGGCTACCAATGGACCCTCAAACAATATGAC
>Ga0209066_10005939_pt1 | contig 12639 bp, 11 predicted proteins | sample All_14_2_FD_187198 | JGI IMG/M metagenome (GOLD analysis project Ga0209066, IMG submission 187198) | Freshwater microbial communities in response to fracking from Pennsylvania, USA - Allegheny Zone_MetaG_DW_15 (SPAdes) (version 2) ...
GCATAAGATGCACGTTCCGTCAAACAAGATTCTGGGAACGGTTCTTGTGCAGCACGGATCACCTTGTTCTGCGCAAACACGCTTATGGTGGCCAAGAAATTCAGTATAGCAGTGCCCGCTTGGTTATCCACTACACCAGACCAGGTATCTGTGGAAAGCAGCATCGTGCGTAGTTCAGACATCGTGGTGTTAAAATCCACGGTGCCTTCTGGCAGTGAGTACTCCATTATTTCTCCAACGTAAGTTGATAGGACAGGATTTGATCAGACCCGGATATTCTGTACACCAAGACAACCTCATAAGCCTGTCCGTCTGATCTCATAGTTACGGTTGTGGCGTTGTTGACAACTTCCACTCTTGAGTCGTGTTCACGGATGGAGTCCACGATAGAACTCCTTATCATGACGGCCATAGTGTCAGAACTAGGTTCTTGCAGATGCTCAAGAACATTACATCCCCAGGATGTATTAAAAGTGCGGGAACGATCCCCACGGAATGAGGAAAGCAGATTTTTCAAACTCATACGTATAGCTCTCTCACCGAACAACAGGCTTGGTTGACCAGGGGAGCCCATCTCGGGATTCAGATCGGATATCCGGACGGTCTTTTTTGTGTTTACATCGTATGCCATATTAGTCCATTCAGTTTAGGTCAATACGGGGAGCCGTCTTAACAATCCGTGTAGAAGAGTTCTCGGTTGAATCTCCGACTACATTGAGAGCAGTAACACCTGAATCTCCGATAGTGAAGAAAGTCCCTGACTTGTGTTTCACCATCAGAGATACTTGTCCATCCGTGATGTCCCAATAAAGGATGTTTCCTGCAGGGTCTTTCCAGCCTCTACGGTTCGGGTAGTTTTGCCTCAGTTCTGGAGGTAATGGTGTAAGACCAGTGTGCAGAGAACCTTTAATAACACCGTACAGCAAATCCCCATCCTGAAATTGAACAGCTACGATAGAACCAATGACAGGTACTCTAACTGTCACAGCATCACTGGTTATACCAAAGCTAGAATCTACGAGTGGACCTATCCAAGGAAGGAATTCAGCATCTCCTTCCAACAGATTAGGAATGGTAACTTTGATGCGTTGCTTTTCAAGAGGATCGTTGTTGTCTACCACCTCAGCTGCGTAGAGACGATTCTGTACAGCGGGTTTCGTGTCGTTCAGAGAATTGAATCCAGACATATCACAATACCTTCTTCATTCGAACAGGGTAAGCTTTCCTCACCAAGTCCATTCTTTCGTAGAAATTGTTCGTATGCACATAGATAGATTTGGTTGATACTATGTACCTACCAGAATACATGCTGTTGAACTCGTTACCAGATGCCCCAGACTGAGACACAAACAAGTTGACCCCATCCAAAGGCATAACCTTTGTAGACTCGGAAGTGAGTATGGAGCATCCCCCGGAAAACAGCGCACTCATGCGCTGGTTCTGGTATTTACCACGTTGCAGATTCTTGTGGGTGTTACCCCAATCTAATGGTGCAAACTCGACTTGACCACGAGTCACCTGAGAAATGATGTCCGAATTTATACGGAAGCTCAACTCATCTGGTCGTCGGTCTATCCTCATGGTGTCCTCTAGCTCTTGTAGTTTGCTGCCCAAAAGATCTTGCTTTACACGATTGCTACCGTATGTCGTCAGGTGGTTACCTGAGCCAGAGTTGTCGTTGGGGAGAAAGTCCGTAACCAATATGTGGTCTACTCTAGGGATCATGAAAGATGCGTCCCAGTTAGTCTTCGGTGTTACGGTAACGTCACTGAATCTCAGTTCCTTAGTTGGGGTAATAGCCATCTGCATATGTGAAGATTCGCTCTTGAAAGATTCTTCACATACAGACCACGCCCATTGAAAGAAACGGCGATTACCCGGCCACCACACTTGTTGGTCTTTAGTGTCAGCCTCATTGGGTGCGAATGTCATACCACTCACCTTGGCTATATTCTCCATGAGACTGTACGAAGTACCTTTGAAAGGTAGGTTCGCAGTGTTGTGCCAGTAGTTTGACACGTCCAGGTAGGCATCAATCTCGTAATTGGTACCAGGAGATGAGCTCGTTCTTTTTACAGAGTTCAGACGAAACAAGTAATCGTGGTCTATGCTAGAGGCGGACTTACCGACCCTGGCTCTTATTAGACAACCGTCAGACAGAGTAAGAGAGTCAGAGAAGAAATCCATCTGGTCATGCAAAGACATGTGCAGCATAGGGACACCAATCTTAGTCGATGTCGATATGTGTAGAAAATTGAGGTTGTTCACCCTATCGAAAGGGAAAGTTTGTCCGTTGAACACAAGATCAACGTACACTCTGTCTTCAAATTCATAAGGCATCTTATATCACCAAGGAGGTTGCTGCGGACCCTGGGGAACTTGATACTACCCCTTGTTCCACTCTTTCCAGGTAGGATAGAAGAGACACACGATCAGGTATGTTTATTCCTCTACCCACGTATACGTCGTCTATCGGATCGATCATACCGTTGAAATGTAGTAGAGCCCACCATAAATCCATAGAGCCCAAGTGAATCTCCGCCAGCAAAGGGAGATTGGCTTCCGTACCTGAGTCTATAACCACTGTCCTAGCTATTGGCACAGCATAACGGATATTTTGCAGCTTGGACTCTATTACGTCCATCGTTCCGTTGTTATAGAAAATGAACATGCTAGCAATGCTGTATCTATTAGACATCATGTTCCTCAGAAGAGTTTGTATAGGGTCTGTTTATCGAGAACGGACAACACCTGAGAAGGGGTCATATCTCCAAGCAGAGGTGCCAGAGATTCAGGGCCTCTTAATCCTACAGAGGGGTTGGAGTCCAGTATGGAAGCAGGTGCGTAGTCTACAGAGGGACTTGAGGAAGAACCCAACGGAGAGCTGACATCTTGCCCAGATAGCACAGACGAACCAGGTAGCAGGTACTGAATATCAGAATCAGTCAATGCAGTGAAAGTGGAGAAGGACACGTCTACTTCAATACGAGACATACCTTGAGAGTTCTCGATGGGTCTAACCTTGGTTACCTGACTTACGTTGGTGACTACCACACTCTCCATAGTCTGGAATGTACCGATCTGAACGCTGATACGATTCTTCGTCGCACTTATGAGAGCGTTAGACAGGTTGGCCAGTTTCTTCTCGGCGATAGCAGCGGCACCTTCAACTGCACCAGCGGTATCGTTGATGGCTCTGGAAGTTAGGTTATCAGCACCAACGTAGTTGGCTGCGTCTACCATTCCAGAGTAAGTGCTTTTGACCCCTTCCCAGGCACCGGACAGACCGTTAGCAGCGGAACCCAGAGGGTCCTTGAATACTTCTTTTCCGCTAGAAACCAAGCCGTCTACAGTGTTTGAAGCAAAGTCAACAGCTACGTCGACTGCGGCTTGAGCAGCACCTGAAAGTAGTTCCTTCAGTTTTTCGTAGTCAAGGTGTGGACCAGGAGAACGAAGCAGACCTCCTTGAACAGGTTCTCTTGGAACGACCAATCTGTACAAAGACTCCAGAGGTTTGATCACGTCTAAGTAGACGTCTGTCTCCGCCTGAAGAACCAGCCGTAACACGAACGAAAAATCATTAGAACCTTGCCAGACCTTCGTTGTCAAAGCCTTGTTGACAAACTGAAAACCCATTGCACCTGCGATGTTCTTGCCTGTACTGCCGACGTTATCCGCGATCGACTGAGAGAAAGGAGTCTCGTATACAGCACCGAGGTTGAACTCATACTCCTCAGGGAGATGTGCTGTTATGACGAGTTTCTTTTGGTTTGAGTCCCCATACTGGGTTATGATGCATTTGTAGTTCGGGTTATCCGCTTTGGAGCCCGGTTTTGTCATGTTGAAGGATGTCGAGGATAGAGTCATTTCTTTTCCTTATACGTTGAAGATCATACCCGTATCAGGTATCCGTATGAATCCTTGAGAAGGAGCAGGTTTCACAGATGAGATGCTTTCTGAAAACATCTCAACGTCTTGTTCTGATGGTCCTGCATATGGAGACTGGGTAGGACCCGGTCTCTTAACGAAGTAGGCGCTGTCTCTCGAGTCTGCTTTCACTGGAGATACCACGGATACCTTTGTAGAACTCTTAACTTGGTCTTCCGAGTGCGAGTCGGATATCTTTATGTCAGAATGAGAGTTGAACGTCTGATAACTCACAGTGGGTGCCGACTCCTTGGACAGCTGGTGGGAGTACTTGTCCTCTAATGCCTGACTGTTAGCTGATATGTACTCACCCACCGTCTTAGACGAACCTCCGAAGTTACGACGGATATTCTTCTGAGTAGAAGCAGACAACTTGGATACAGGCGTACTCGGACTCACTGACAACACTTCACGTGCCCCACCAGGACCGATCTGGTGAGCTAAGTAGATAGCAGTAGCAGAGTCACCTGCAACAGTCAACCCAGACTGTTGCAGCTTCTTGCTGTTAGCTTTCGTCATCAACATGCCAGCTTCTATGTTGGCGTCTGCATCGAATCTATTGCTCAATCCGTAGTCGGACGCTGCTGCTGAAGTGAACTGAAACACACCAACTGCACCCGTCCCAGATACTGCGTTCGGATTACCGCCAGACTCCATAGCAGCCACCCTGAGCATCTGATCAGGTGGAAGTCCGTGAGCTATTGCCCTCTCGATAATCTTGGCCTTTATGTAGGGGTTCATCGCAGAACCTGTGCTGGCGCGGATTGACGCTTTAGATTTAACCAGCTTCTTGGCCCAATAAAATTCCTTTTCCGTGAATCGAATCTTGTTCAGAGACTTGTATTCAGCTGGGAACTCATGAGACTTAGAACCATCATACTCTTTATGCAGGTCACCTTTAACTTTCGGCGGAGAAATCGTATCACCAACTTTGACTGGCTGCGATCCTGTTGGAAGAGTGCTAACAGTAGCAGGTTTGGTGGTTTCTTCCTTAGACAAATCCGGAGCTTGAACATCTGATGGAGATTCAAACTTGCTTTTTATCTTTTTCATGATTGAGTCAAACAGCGACTCACTGCTAAGCTCGTCTTCAGTGAGTGCTTTTGTGTCCTCTCCGGATTCATCTATATCGTCAGGTAGACCAAACATCTTCCGAAGCTTGCTGAAAACTCCTCCTTCGTAGGTATCTACGTCTAGGTCATCTCCCAATTTTGGTTCGGCCTCTGCTTCTGGTTTGTTGCGGCTGAACCAGACCAGAATTCCGGCAGCTGTAGTACCGACTAGAGCTGCGGCTGCCAAGACACGAGACAGATTTAGAGGGGTAGAACCTCTAGGACGAGTGAGGTTCCTTCTGTCTGCCATAGACACAGGTTGACCACCGAATCTATCTACAAACACTCCGAGCTTTTTAATGAGCAGCGATCTTGACTCCGGGGTCACGTTATAAAGCTCCTAAGTTGAAGGCAAACATACCAGAATCCTGGTATGAGAAGGATGGAATGGATGAAAGGCCGTGCGGTGAACCACTGCTTGGTTGGCGTTTGTACTTGGGTCTCAATCCATCATTGTTTGGGGCACCTTCTCTGGGTGGGTAGGTAAGACCAGGGGAAGGGTCGTACGCAGCGTTTGAAGGAGGTACACTAGAAGGACCTTGACGAGACACCTCAGTAGACGGAGAAGTAGCTGACTGTTTAGGGGAACCAATGCTTGGTAAGAATTCACCGCCACTAGTACCCTTTCCAGATGCTTCCATGAAACCTTGGTTTACAGCCGCGTCGGCCGAGTAGATACCAGCTTTTGCCAGATCAACGGAGGAACCTTTTGGTTGTATGTGCCAAGGTTCCCCACGAACAGGGCGTGAAAGGCCGTACTTATCGAGTAGACCCATGCTGGCCATCTCGTTTGCAGCAGCACTGTCAATGTCAATACCCATGCCGTACTCGTGGACTGACCTACCAGGTGGAGCTGCTTTACCAGGACCGTACTTCTCGTATATAGATTTCTGTTCCTCATAAGTAGAAAAGGCCCGATTGACGTTTACTGGATGCTTACCTCCAAGAGCGTAGTATTCAGCGACCATGGCATCAAACTTGGATTTGAACCCTGGTTGAAGACCACTGACGTTGGAATTCCCTCTGAGAGTATAAAGACCAGAAGCACTTTTCTTGGAAGGCGATGCTCCATACGTCGAGGCAGGCGAGTCTGGAGACTTAGCATTGTAGTCCAAGTTACCCAGAGGCGTCGAGTGTCTCGCCACTATCTGGGAGGAAGGCACAGATATACCAAGTCTTTCGTTTATCTTCGATGCCAGCTCTGGGGAGAACGACTGATTGCGAGATATCTGTTCGGTGTATTTCTTATGAAGCGCGTTCCTAGAAGTGTTCATAAAGTCTGGTAGAACAGACTTCGTTGCTTCCAGATCGTCTATTGCCTTTTGGTCTGGGGAGAGACTTGGTAAGGCAGCAAGCGACTTGTTACCCAGAGCAGTACCAACGCCATCTAAGAACGACCCAGTACCTGTCAGGTTACCGTTTGCGTCCTTTATCGAAGCGTCTTTCGCCCAATCTGTAATGGCGGCCATTATCATCAATGGCGTGGCTGCTATGGACAGGCGACCAAGAAACTTGCCCATACCTTTGGAGTTCTTGGTGTAATCAAAGTCGGTGAGCATGTCGTATACAGACTTGCCTATCTTGGCGCTTGTAGAGAGCCCAGCGGCCAGCAGAGGGGCCAGAAGCTTGTATCCTCCAAAGGCGACGTTCTTCAGAGCCTTGAGAACCCTGATTGCGGTACCAATACCTGGAATGAACGCTGCTATGGAGAGCAAGGAGCCGCCGAAAGAAGTCAGCTTACCCAGCAACGTACCCAGAAAAGACTTTTCTTTTTCAGGAGTCTTACCATCGTTATCTTTTATCTTCTCAAGTGCGGAGGCTATTCTCTTCAACAGGTCTTCTTCTGAATCCCTTTCAATGTCAGCCAGTTCTGACCCAGGCAACAGAGGGGCACCTTGGTTCGCATACCCAATTCGGGGTTGATCCTTGTAGGTCAATTTCCCAGTGCGGGGGTCAAGGTCAAAATCGTACTTCGCGTATTCGGGAGGTTCGTGGGTCTTAGACTTACAGCAACACCTTAGGATAAGCTCCTGAAGGGTGAGGAACCCTTCACCCATCTGTTTGGACAACCTACCCATCATTGAGTGTAGTCCATACGTGCTGCTTCCACCGGAGTTCAAAGATTCCTCGTTATGAGGCTCACTGAATTCCGGCGGTATTGAAGTATGAGGCTCACTGAATTCCGGCGGTATTGAAGAGTAACCGCTAGCAGATGTGTACGAGCTAGAGCTCGACGGCATTGGCTTCTTGGCACCTTTGCTACTAGACGTTCTCCCAGCGGTGGCTTCCTCAAGATCAATTTCACTGAAATCCTGATCAGAGTACGTGCGTCTTCCAGACATTCCACCAAGACCACGAATTGTTCTCAACGGAATGCGCACAGCTGCTCGGGCCAACTGACCGATGGCTTTCGGTGCTGTGCGGAGCAGAGACCTACCTTGCTTCAGATATGAGGGGAGCTCGCGGCCAAAGAATCTTACAGTGCCCCGTGCTGCACGTCCTACGTTGGCAACACCACGGAGAGCTCCCCCGACAGACAGAGTCTTGGATATACCCAAACGATTGGTTACAGCAAAGAATCCTTCTTTTATTGATTTACGAATATTCTCTCTGGCATCTCGAAAGTCTTCAACACGCAACAAGGCTTCTTCGTCCTCTGGCTCCATCGAGTAGTTGATGGTGTAGTTGTCAACTCTACGTGTCAACTGATCTATACGGAGAGCGTCACCGTCGGGTATGAAAACAGTGGTACCCCAGTAGGACTCAAGCAGAGTAACCAACTCAGAAAGATCACCTCGGAGTCGGTCAAGGTTGGCCTGCTCAACGACTTCTCTACGCAGAGAGCGAAGGAAATCAACCTCAAGTAGCATAGCCTCGTACTTTCTACGAAGCCTGCCACCATCTTTCGCCAGCTTCCTACGTATCTCCCGGATGCGAGTCAACGAGACTCGATACTGAGACTCAGACGAAAGAGAACCAACCTTGTCAAAGGAAGCAATGGCCCCTATAATGAGAGACTCGAATTCAGACTTTGCTTTCTCAACTGATACGTTGTAGTCCTGCAACGCCTCCGACATCCGGTCAAACTCAAGAGAGTTTTTGCCTTTCTTGGCGTAAAGACGGTCATATTCTTTACGATGCTGAGTAGCTTCATCCGCGTACCCTGCGATCGTATCGAAAGATTGGCTCAAGTCAATCTGCACCTGAAGGTTTGGCAGATTACGAAGGATACTCCGAAGCTCCGCCACCTTCTTTGAGAAAGGCAGGTTAGACGATTTCAAAGCCTTCAGTCTTTGAATAGGGTCTTTAAGAGACCCGGATTTTCCTTCGCTTTTCATGACTGTTTCTTTCTTTATTTAGAGGAGTTTAACTTTGCTTGGTCTCTGTCTGACTTCCTCTTCTGAGCTGCACCTATGAAGTAGAGTATGGTTTTTAGATCATCTTCCATCTTCAGTAGTACGTTGTACTCAGTAGCTACAGATACAAAACCCGCAAGGAGCATATCCTCACTGTGGGAATCAAAGAAAGGAGTGCGCCGAAATCGAGACAGGATTCTCGACGTCAGCACCACACTCCTTACAAGTAAACCTGATTGATTCTTGAACACCATACAGAGAGCAGCGTAAACGCCATTCTTCAAGCATGTCATGGATGTTGATATCCAGTTCTTCCACCACCTGAATACGTTCTCTCAGAGTAGAGCGTACACCGTCGGTACGCTTTATACACGAGGCACGATCTGCCAGATAGGATATCTCCTCGAAGTTCTCAACGTCTTTGTACTCTTCGTCCAACTCTATCGAGTCGAAAATACGAGGAGCGGTCAGTGTGTACCCCAGGGGGAGCAGAGCTGCTGTCAGTTGGATGAGCTCTTGATCGAATCCGTCAAGATACTTCTCGTCGAGTTGAACTTCTTTCAGCCAGCTCTTAGAGATGATACTTACCGTGTAAAGAGTATCTCGTGAACTCTCACCCGCACGGACTTTCATTACGTGTTCTGGGTTTGTACACACACCTTTGTGCACGAGGTTAGTCTTCGTGTAGGAGTTGAGCCTCAACCAATATAAGATGTAGTAGAAGTCGGGAATGGTCAGTTCTTCCGCAAGAATGCCTTTGGGTAAGAGGGACGTGATGGCGTCAGCCACGTGACGGTCTGTCTTTTCTTTGGCAGCTCGATGGAATTTGGCTTGGTGGTACCCCTTGAGAGGCTTCAAGGAGATGGAGGAAAAGTTGTAAAACTCGTACCTTGATGGTAGGTATACAGTAATCGCGGTGGGGTCTTTTGTGTCAGCTGCCTCTGGTGCGAGTTCGTCAGCCCGAACATGGAGAGCTGAGTTCTCCTTATCGTCAGGCTTCTGAAGAGCTGTCCTGCTCAGGGCACTAGATGGTTCAGTGAATTTACGCGAGCGCGTGGAGATCACGTCAGCTTTCGGCTGAGTGTTTTGTTCTGGAGCGTTGTCCATTATCAAACCTCTTGGGTGAAAGAAATGCCGGGCGAAAGTGCCTCTGAAGAACTTAGAATATGCTAGAGATGGCACCAGAGATGCGAGTCGCGGTAGACTTTACGCTGGTGGCAGCATTCCTGGCCAACTCAAGCAATGTAGGGGCTTGAGATACCAGTGGTGCTAAGGGATTTGATACAGCTTGACCAGAACTTGCAGCGCCGGTCATGTAGAAACTATCTACAGAAAGAGTCAGGGTTACTGGTTGAGGGTCTGAGGAGGTGTACTCCCACTGATTACCATCGAAGGCAGTCGGGAAGCAGCCGCCAAATTCAAACTCGACGATAACCCCTTTTTTGGCATCGTGAACGAATAACTTCACAGTCTTCTTGTATCTGGACGGAAGACGAAAGTTGCCGGATTCGTTGACTATAGTGTCTTCCCACCACGAGGAGGCCAGTTTGTAGGCTGTTCCTGTGTAGTCAGCATACAGCTGAATAGTCATAGAGTCAACTGCCATAATACCAGCGTACGAATGGTTGCGACCGTTCACGTACTTATGGTCTACATCGAAGCTGAGAGTCGGCGCTTTCATAGACTCGATGTAAATAGGATTCAATACGTTTGGGTTTTCCTTGTCTATTATGACTGCAACCCATTCGTGAGTGAGTACTGGATCGCCTCTTCCGGATGCCGCCTGTAAAGCGTTCATCTTGGTGAAGGAGTTGGGTGCGTTACCTGGACTCTTTGCCTGACCTGGCGAAAGACCACCACTGAGGTTCAAGCTGCCGCCACCGAGCAGGTCTCTCAATCCACCGAGAGGGCCAGATATTACAGAGGCGACATTTGAAAATGGGGGACCAATCAACTTGCCGGCAGCGTTGACTGCATTGTCTATAGAACCAAGAGCGTTGTTAATTCCGGAGACAGCAGTGCCAACTTTTCCTACGCTTTGTCCTATCCTGGATAGATTCTTAGAACCACCGAGAGGACCTGCCAAGTCATTCAACCCTTTGAACACGGAGGCGGTTGAAGATATTGTGCTACCGACAGACGAACCATTGAAAGAGCCTAGAGCACCCTGAACAGTCGATACACCTTGAGCCACCCCTGCTACTGTAGCAGACGCCCTGTTAACGGTGTTTACGGCTTTGTCGAGTGCGCCGAAAACAGAAGCCATTTAGTTCTCCTTTGGAGAATCCTTCGTCGTTGAAAGTAAAAAACCCCGAGGGAGGCACACCTCGGCTCGGGGTTTCTGAGGTGAAAGATTACAGGTCTTTCGTGTAGTCGAACGAGAAAGTGACCGGATACCGGATGATGTCCGAAGTCTGATCCAGCTGAGGTTCTCCAACCGTCATTGGGTAGACCCCGTAGATTTCAATCTCTCGAACCACGAGTGGTCGATCGTCAAACAGCTGGAGAGCAGCTTTCGTGGCGTACTCCGATTTGTAAGAACCGGAGTTGTTCACCCAAGAGCGCGAGAACTCCTGCCAATTGACGAGGGCAGTACGCGTGCCGGCATCGCGAGTTTCGAAGAACGTTGCTTCCCATTGGCCAGACCAAGTACGACGACCGGCGAAGTTCAGTTTCAAACCGTGAGCTTCGAGGCCAACCTGTTCAAGGTTGGAGCCTGGAATCACGGTTGAGACGCACTTGTAGGTCATCTGTCGAGTGTCAGAACTACCTGGGATGGTTCCAAAGATCATTGACCAGTTCCATGTTTGGAGTGGATCCAACGTGGAGACCAGTTCTTGCAAAGAAGGGCGCATGAGAGTTTCCTTGAGGTTGTTTAGAACGCAGCGATTTCGGCTTCAGAAACCGTCATACCTGCCTTGGAGATAGCCAGCGTCATCTGGATTTCTCGTACAGCAATCATAGGCACGATGATCACTGCAATCTTGGTGGTACCTGAGTTCAGCATGTTTGGAGTGTTATTCGTTTCGTCAATAACGACACGGTAACTACGAATGCCGCGACCATCCCGGACACCATCCATGTAAGCGTCAAGAGACAGCTGGAGTTGCTTATGCAGCAGCTCATCGCCAGGTTCTTGCAAACCATACAGCAGATAGTCGTAGCAAGCACGCTTGATGATGTTGCACAAAACCCGGATGTTCAGGAACTGCAGAGCAGAGTTCCGGTTGAGGAGGGTATTTGCTTCCCAGAGAACAGTCCCTTGCTTGACGAAACGACGCGGGTAACTGATGTTGTTGGTAGTCAACAGAGTTGCTTCACCGTCGTCAAAAGACAGACGAACATCTGGCACACCAAGCAGACCACGGTTCAAGCCGGCGATGGAGAACCAAGGTTGTGTGGTGCGAGACACACGAGCCTGGAGTCCTGCCGTCAGTCCTGACATTGGTATGTAGAGCAGCTTTCCGCTGATAGGGTCCAACTCCAGAGCGTCAGAGCAGAACAAAACAGAGTAACTGGAATTCAACCCCAAGGTCAGATTCCGGTAGTCAACAATGTCCTGAGCGGAGTTCGTTGTCTGCGGGGCGTCCAAGTGGCCAACACAGTCGCTGCGCAGCTGAGCGATCTCGTCCATCTTGTACTGAACGGCAGGGATGGCACGACCGGCATTAACCAGCATGTCAATGACATACACTTGCTTGTCTTTGAAGCCATCCCACTGTGCGTTGATGTCGGCAGCCGTAGGGGCAGTACCTGAAGCACCACCAGCCAATCGCACGATACCTGTGGACGACAGCTTTGGCATCTCGTCGAAAGAAAGAACGTTGGACTCGAATCGGAGGTACTTCGAGAACGGATTCACCCGTTGAGTGATCTCCATCTGGATACCAGTGTCGTCCGTCTGCTCGGTCAACGAGCAGTTGTAGGTTTCTACTGGGTTCACTGAGGACACCAAGAAGTCGTACACCCGAAGAGTGAAGAGAGGAGACGGTTCGGGCAAGTCTTCCACGTCGGTTATCGGAGAGACGCCCGTATCGGGAACGATGGACCCGGTGTCTCGGAAAGAAGTGGTAGCGCCACCGACTTGCTCAATGAAGAAAGGTGTCCCAGCAGTGCGCCCGAAGACCTTGTAACCAATGGCACCAGAGACTGCAGTCCATGAAATAGTGACGGAGTTTGTGGTAGACACACCACCAATGATTACAGTGAGAGGCGCAGAACCCAAAGAGTCACCGTTGCGACCG
>Ga0209066_10005940_pt1 | contig 12639 bp, 12 predicted proteins | sample All_14_2_FD_187198 | JGI IMG/M metagenome (GOLD analysis project Ga0209066, IMG submission 187198) | Freshwater microbial communities in response to fracking from Pennsylvania, USA - Allegheny Zone_MetaG_DW_15 (SPAdes) (version 2) ...
GCTTTATCGGTCGGAATCCGGAGCACATGCGCCACAGCGAGAGCAACCGTGATATTGTCGGCATTGAAGCGGCCGACGAGCGGCGAATGGAGGAAGAACTCGCCGTCCGGGGTTGCCACCGTCATCCGGTTGCCCATCAGATCGGCCTCAAACCCGGCCAGCCGGATATCGGCCTCCGGATGGGCGCCGCAGATCAGCGCCCGTACCCCGCGTTCCCGACACTGCAGGGCGAGCATGCCGGACCAGCCCCCTTCCTCCGCGGTCCCCTGGGGGTAACCGATAACCGCGTTGCCATCCGCCTTCAGGTGGTGCGTGAACAGGCGCGTTTTTGTCTCAAAATACTCATACATGTCAGCATGATAATCGAGATGATCACGCGTCAGATTGGTAAAGGCGGCGACATCGAATTGGACGTTGCCGATCCGCGACTGGGCCAGGGCATGCGAGGAGACCTCCATAATGACATGGCTGATACCGGCATCGGCCATCCGACGCAGCAATCCCTGCAGGTGCATGGCGTCCGGGGTGGTGTGGGTGGCGGGCAGAATGGTCTTCCGGCCGGCGACGGTGTAGCGGTAGTTGACCGTCCCGATGACCCCGACGGCGTAACCCAGGCCGGTGAGGATATCCTCGAGGAGATAGGTGATCGTCGTCTTGCCGTTGGTACCAGTGATGCCGATGAGCTGCAGCGAAGCGGCAGGGAATCCGTACCAGGCCTCCGCCATCTCCGCATACGCCTCCTTGCTGTCATCAACGGCAACGATGCAGGCTTTTCCGGCCGGGGCCGGGGCCAGGTCGAATCGTCCCTTCTCGACGACAATGGCGGCACAGCCGCGACGGATCGCATCATCGATATAGGCATGACCGTCGAGCGCGGTGCCGACAATGGCGACAAAGAGACTGCCGGGGGTCACCTGGCGCGAATCGGAGGTGATTCCGGTGACTCCAGGCAGCTGTCCCCCCCCGCCGGTCCCCGTCCGGATCACCTCATGGGGCAGTCTGCCGAGAAGCCGTGGGAGCGGCACCATAGCGCTGTTCGATGATGTGCCGGTCATGACTTGTCTCCCTGTTCCTCTCCCATCGCTACCGTGCCTCCTTTTGCAACGGTTGTTTTTGTTCCAGGTTTTTCAGCTGAATTGATTCTTCTTTCTGCAGCACGAGGACACATTCACCTTTTTTGGCCAGCAGCTCCCCCGGCTTCGGCTCCTGCCCCGTGACCTTGCCGGTGCCGACAATCCGGATCCTGACATCCGCCTGTCCCAGTATCCTGAGGGCTTTCCGCAGGCTCATCCCCTTCAGGTCAGGCATCGGGAAGACCTTGTCCTCCTCCGACAATGAGCTGACCCGGATCGTCCGGTCCTGCCTGAGGTCGTCTTTTGCCGCGGTATAATTGACCTTCTTCCGCTCCCCGGGCGACACGACGTCGGAGACCGTCATTCCCACCTGCTGGAGGACGGCAATCCGTTCGACCACCGAATCGACCGCCCTGGCCAGATCGGTATCCTCCGCTTTTTTGGCTCGGACATCGATTGCCGGTGCCTCGACCACCACCAGCAGGACCAATTCGGGATGTAGGGAGGGGACGACGGTAAGCTGCAGGCGGTGGCGATTCAGATCCCATACGGATTTTTTTCCCGTCGCCACCAGATTCCCCGTCTCGAAGGAGACCGAATCGAGCTGGCCCGGTTGCGACTGCCCTGCCAGCAATCGCATGATTTCCCGCGACGTCTGGGCGGAAACGGTCTGCTGGCCGGTAGGGGACTCCTGCCTCCCCGGCAATGGGTACTCCCTTTTCGTCTCCGGATCAACCAACTGCGATACCGCCTTGGCCCTGATTTTTTCCCCGCTGTTGAACAGGCAGGTCACCGAGGTAAGCAGCTGCAGCGGTGTCAGGAATTCCGGCACCGTATCGAAGTTTTCCCCCTCCTTCAGCACTATCTCATGCATCTCGCTTGATGTCGACAGCAGTTTACTGTCTTCGATAAACTCTGGCGGCAGCGGTTCGTTGAGACCTATCCTGTCCCAGAGCCGAACCTGGCTGCCCAGACTCTCATCGGGAGGGATCAGGCTCCACGGCAGCTGGGTCCCGGTTACCTCATTCTGGGTATTCAACAGGGCGGCGTCACGAAGAAAGCGGCGAATTTCGGCAGGAAGCAGCATCGGCTCCAGGAAGAGGTTCGACAGCACTTCCTCCGGATATTCCCGGTAATTATTGGGATTGAAGGATGGGTGCTGCACCGATGCGACGATCGCCCCGGAGCCGGCCTCCATCAGATAGGCCCCGGCCTTGACGCCCGGCTGGCGGGCAACAATGTGATCGATCAGTTTCTCGAGGATGTCCTGGATCTTCAGATCGATTGTCAGGACGAGATGGGGAAAACCCCGGAGATGGTCGGCATTTTCCTCGCTGACCGTCGTGTGCCGGCTGAGCAGCGAATCGTAATAGTACTCGATTCCCGAAAGGCCGATGTCGTTTTCGGCGAAACCGATAAGGTGGGCGGCCGTTTCTTCCTGAGGATAGAAGCGGGCCTTTTCCTGGCTCAGAAATATCCCGGGGATATTGAGCTTCTTGACCGATTCCTCCTGCTGCTGGCTGATGTTCTGCACGACCCAGGTCCGCAGGGCATCTCCCTGCAATCTCCCGAGGATCTGCTGACTGTCGACCCGCAGGACGGATGAGAGCTTGGCCGCGGTCTCTTCGACGGACGGGATATCCCTCATCCTGGCACAGACCGAGACTTTCTCGAGCGATACCGCTAATTCCTTGAAATTGCGATCATAGATTATTCCCCGCGTATCACTTCCGGAATCCATCGATTTCCGGGCGACTTCAAAAAAAGCCCGTACCCGGACGAACAGCTTGTGGAAATCGACGTAATACCAGGAGGCACCGGCCAGCACGATCAGGAGGATGACAAACAGGATCGCCGGTCTGCGCCCGCTATTCTTCCTCGTACGCAGACGGGATTGTTTTGCCATGTCTCCACTCAGAGATACCTGAATTGTCCGGAAGCGCGGTTATATCTGAGCACCTGCCCCTTCTCCGGCTTGTACAGCGAGAGAGAGCCGCCGGCAACCGATGTAACCTGTTCCGGGGTCAGCAGCTGTGATCTCTCAGCCTTGAGCAGGCTGTTGGTGATCATCAGATTGTAGTGGAGGTCGTCGGTTTTGGCAATAGACTCCTCGACGCCTGAAATCAGGAACCCGAAGAGAAGCTGCATCCCGAATACCACGGGCAGCAGGACAACCAGACCCTTGCCGATGCCCTTCCAGACCTGGACACCACCCGGCAGGTCGACAGCGCCGCGCCAATTCAGTAGGTGCCGTAACCTGATTGGTACGGCGGAACGATAACATGCCTGCGTTGATCCCTGATACATCATGAGCTCTCCCCCCTCATTGTTCCGCTTTTTTGCAGGCAACCCTCAACCGGGCGCTGCGAGAGCGCGGATTCTCCGCAATTTCTTCCGCCCGTGGCATGACGGGCCTGGCCGTGAGTATCTCCAGCTGCCTGTGCTGACGAAATTTTCTTTTCACTATCCGATCCTCGAGAGAGTGAAAGGAAATCACACACAACCGTGCACCGGGCTTCAACAACGGCACGGCCTCGTCAAGTATCCGGGCCAGGTTTTCCAGTTCGGTGTTGACGGCAATGCGCAGGGCCTGGAATACCTTGGTCGCGACATGGATTTTCTTCGGATGAAATCGCCGCGGCACCGCTGCCGCCACCAGGGCCGCCAGTTGCCGGGTAGTGCGGATCGGCTCCTTGTCACGCGCCCTGACTATCTCTGCCGCAATCGGCCGGGCCTGATATTCATCACCAAAATAAAAAAAGATATCCGCCAGTTGTTCTTCGCTACACGACGCCAGGAGGGAAGCAGCCGTAGTATCCTGGCGGATATCCATTCTCATGTCGAGCGGTTCGTCTCGCTGGAAACTGAACCCTCTCCCTCCCCTGTCCAACTGCAAGGACGACAGACCGATATCGATCAGCACGCCGTCCACCCGGCCGATCCCCAGCCCCTCGAGGCCGGCGACAATCTCGGCAAAATTGCTCCTGATGATCGTCAGCCTCGAACCGTAATCCGCCAGGCGTTTGCGGCTCAGCTCAATCGCCGCTTCGTCCCATTCAAAGGCGATTACCCGCCCGTCCGGTCCACTTCGGGACAGAATGGCCGCCGTATGTCCGCCCAGGCCGAGAGTGCCGTCGACATAGAGGCCGCCGGGCACCGGATCGAGATACTGCAGCACCTCATCGAGCAGGACGGAGCGATGGATCTCGTCGATCGCCGCTTCCGGCCCCATCAGAGAATCCCGAGACGGGCAAGGCTCTCGCCGAAATTGTTAAACGTCTCGCCGGTCGTATCGTTCTCCCGGACCCATGCCTCCTTGTCCCAGATCTCGATCCAATCGAGCATTCCGGTCAGCACGACATCTTTCTTCAACCCGACATCCAGCCGCAGATTCTGGGGCAACAGGATTCGGCCCTGTTTGTCGAGGCCGCACTCGGTGACGCCACCGATGACATACCGGACAAAACTGGTGATCCCCTGCTGACCTTTGCCTTCCGTCAGCAGTTTGTTTTCCAAAATATCCCAGGCGGCAAGCGGATAGGCGCGGAGATGCTGCTTGCCCCAGGCGGTGATCATCAGGGTTTCGGATTCGTACTGGCGAAGCACGTCGCGAAAACGACTGGGAAAGTTCAATCTTCCCTTGTCGTCAAGCGTGTGTTCCGACCGGCTGCGAAATCTGCTCTGAATCATGAAACCGCTTTCCTCTCCCCCCAACCACAGTCAATCCCCTTTCCACCACTTTTCCCCACTATATGGTCTTTTATCTCAGGACGAGTGATACTGTCAAGGAAAAATACATGTAACTTCAAGTAGGTAACCAAATTGACAAGGGATGCGGAATGTAACTATATATGGACATATCCATCCAGCATCTACAACATGATGTATATCAATTTTTTTCAGAGAATTTCCGTCACCGGCCAGCCGGCGCCGACGATGGTCGATGTGGCCTTATTTTTCAGGAAAGTGGTGAATGAGGGATCAGTCGTCGCTATTCCTGCAGAACAGATTGTGGCGAAAAGTGGAGAGGGTTTGAAGCGGGAGGCCGGTCAAGAGACGAGCGAGGGACAGGAATCGGGGAGGCCGGGTGCGATCAGTGCGGCACCGGGTGGCAAGCGGCCCCGGCCGGAAGGGCCGGTGCCGCCGCCATCGGAGAGAGGTTATTCCGCCAGGAGTTGGCGGTAATCGATACTGTCGGCGAAACTGTGCTCCGCCCCTGGATAGGAGCCGCGGCGCACCTCGTCGTTGAACTCCACGACCGCCGCCTTGATCTGCGGCGCCAGGTTGGCATACTGCTTGACGAATTTCGGTTGGAATTTCTCAAACATCCCGAGCAGATCCTGACCCACCAGGACCTGGCCGTCGCAATGGACCCCGGCGCCGATGCCGACGGTCGGGATCGCGAGAACGGAGGAAATGACCTCGGCCAGACCGGCCGGCACACACTCGATCGTCAGCGAGAAGACCCCCGCCTCCTCCAGGGCCCGGGCCTCGGCGACCAGCCGCCGCGCAGCCTCCAGGTCCTTGCCCTGGACCTTGTAGCCGCCGAGCTGACTGGCGGTCTGGGGGGTCAGGCCGATATGGCCCATGACCGGTACCCCGGCCTCGACCAACCCCTTCACCACCCCGCACATCTCGAGACCGCCTTCGAGCTTGACGGCATCGGAACCGGCCTCCTTCATGATCCGCAGGCCGTTGATCACCGCGTCCCGCACCCCGGTGTGGTAGGATCCGAACGGCATGTCGCAGATCACAAAGGCCTGCGGCGCGCCCCGGCGGACGGCGGCGGCGTGATGGATCATATCCGCCATCGTCACCGGCACCGTCGAATCATACCCCAGCATCACCATCCCGAGCGAATCCCCGACCAGGAGGATATCGACCTCGCAGGACGCGAACAGTGCCGCCATTGAGGCATCGTAGGCAGTCAGCATCGTGATCTTGCTGCCGCCAGCCTTCATCGCCTTGATATCTCTGATTGTTTTTCGCATCGTTTCTCCTCTGTCCAGGTATTGGCTGCCGTGTCCTGCGGCACTCACCGATCTTCCTGCTGTTCAAACAGCGATGGATGGTTCTTCAGTCGGGACGGCGACTTGCGCTGAAAATGTTCATACGCCTTGACGGTCGCCACCCGTCCCCGCGGCGTCCGTTTAATGAAGCCCGACTGGATCAGGAAGGGCTCATAGACATCCTCGAGGGTGTTCTTCTCCTCGCAGACCACCGTCGCCAGCGTCTCGAGGCCGATCGGGCCGCCGTGGAACTTATCGATGACGGTCAGCAGGATGCGGCGATCCATGTCATCGAGGCCGAAGCGGTCGACCCCGAGCAGATCGAGGGCCGCGTCCGCAACCTTGGCATCGACCACCTGGTGCTGCCCGACCTCGGCGAAATCGCGCACCCGGCGCAGCAGGCGGTTGGCGATCCGCGGCGTGCCGCGCGACCGCCGCCCCAGCTCAAGCGCCCCGGAGTGATCGACCCGCATACCCAGCAGGGCCGCCGAGCGGAGGACGATGGTGACCAGTTCTTCCGGCGAGTAGAACTCGAGCCGCAGAACGACACCGAACCGATCGCGCAGCGGCGGGGTCAGCAGGCCGGTGCGGGTGGTGGCGCCAACCAGGGTGAAGCGGGGCAGGTTCATCTTCACCGACCGGGCGCCCGGCCCCTGGCCGATGATCAGGTCGAGCTGAAAGTCCTCCATCGCCGGGTACAGCACCTCCTCGACGACATGGTTGAGCCGGTGGATCTCGTCGATGAACAGGATGTCCCCTTCCTGGAGGCTGGTCAGGATCGCCGCCAGGTCGCCCTGCTTTTCGATCACCGGGCCGGAGGTGACCTTGATCCCGGCCCCCATCTCGTTGGCGATGATATACGACAGGGTCGTCTTGCCGAGACCGGGGAAGCCGTGGAACAGGACATGGTCGAGGGGCTCGCCCCGCCCCCTGGCCGCCTTGATAAAGATATCGAGACTGCGGCAGACCTGCTCCTGGCCGATATAATCGGCCAGCCGCTGCGGCCGCAGGGCGTGATCGTTGACCGGTTCGCGGCTGAGCGGCTGTGGGGTGACCAGGCGGCCGTCGACGGCGATGTCTTCTTCCCTGTTCATGCCAGCGCCCTCAACGCCTCTTTGATCATATCCTCAAAGCTCATACCGCTGAAGGCCTCCTCGCCGACGCGTTTTTTGACCGTCGTCAGCGCCTGCCTGGCCACCGGGTCGGGATAGCCGAGATTGGCGAGGGCGGAGAGGACATCGTAGACCGCTGATCCCGGCCGGACCAGGGCGGAGGGGGCGATTCCGGCCAGGGACGACTCCGGCGCCAGCCGCCCCACCTTGTCGGTGAGTTCGACGCAGATCCGTTCCGCCGTCTTCTTGCCGATGCCGGGCAGGGCGGTCAGGCGCTTGCTGTCGCCCTCGGCGATGACCCGGCACAACTCGCCGGCCGCCATCCCCGACAGCATCGCCAGGGCCAGTTTCGGACCGACCCCGGCCACCGTCTTGAGCATCAGGAACAGCTCCTTTCCCTGTTCTTCGAGGAAACCGAACAGTACCAGGGTGTCCTCACGGACATAGGTATGGATGTGGAGGAAGATATCGTCGCCCGGGTCGGGCAGACGGGCGATGCAGTCGGTGGTGACATAGACCTCGTAGCCGACGCCGGCCACATCGACCACCACCCGGTCGGTGTATTTCTGCAGGATCTTGCCGGAAAGGGCTGCGATCATTTCATCACCCGGAACTGGTTGGCATGACAGATGGCGACGGCCAGGGCATCGGCGGCGTCGGCGCTGGGCGTGGCCGACAGACCGAGGAGAACCCTTACCATGTGCTGCACCTGGGTTTTCTCGGCCTGGCCATAACCGGCCACCGCCTGTTTCACCTGGCGCGGGCTGTAATCGTGGACCGCCAGACCGTTCTGCATCGCCGCCACCACCGCCGCGCCGCGGGCATGGCCGAGCTTCAGGGCCGAGCGGGGGTTGGCGGCGAGAAAGACGTCCTCGACCGCCGCCACCGCCGGCTGGTTGACCTGAATGACCTCGTTGACGCCGTCGAAGATCTCGTTCAGCCGGTGGGCAAAGGGATGTTTGCGGTCGGTGACGATCGTGCCGCAGGCGATGAAGCGCAGTCGCCCGCGATCGATCTCGATCACCCCGTAACCGGTTACCCGCGAACCGGGATCAATGCCGAGAATCCGTTCCATCGCCGGCAGGCCGGTCATTGCCGCGGCACCGCTGCCGGCGGGAAATGGCGTTGCACCGTCGCCCCTTAAGAAATCTGCTCCATGAGGTCGTCATCGATATCGAAGTTGGCGTTGACATTCTGGACGTCGTCGTGTTCTTCGAGATTCTCGAGCAGTTTCATGAGGCTGCGGGCGTTCTTCTCGTCGGTGACCTCGACCGTGTTCTTCGGTATCCTGGTGATCGAGGCCTCGAGGAAGGTCAAGCCGGCCTCCTCCAGCGCCGTCCGCACCGTGTCGAAATCCTCCGGCGCCGTCAGGACCTGGTATTCGGTCTCCTCCTCGACGACGTCCTCGGCCCCGGCCTCAAGCGCCATCTCCATCAGTTTTTCTTCGGCTATCAGGGACTTATCGATCTGGATCAGGCCTTTTTTCTCAAACATCCACGACACGCAGCCGAACTCGCCGAGGTTGCCGCCGCTCTTGGCGAAATAGTGCCGGATATCGGCCACCGTGCGGTTGCGGTTATCGGTCATGCAGTCGACCAGCACGGCGACGCCGCCGGGGCCATACCCCTCGTAGAGGATCTCCTCGTAGATCTCGCCGGCGATCTCGCCGGTTCCCTTCTTGATCGCCCGGGCGATATTCTCCTTGGGCATGTTCTCCGTCTTGGCGGTGTTGATCGCCGCCCGCAGCCGGGCATTGCCCTCGGGATCGCCGCCGCCGCTGCGCGCCGCCACGGTGATCTCCTTGATCAGCCGGGTGAAGATCTGGCCCCGTTTGGCATCAATCGCCCCTTTCTTCCTCTTGATCGTTGACCATTTCGAATGACCTGACATACATTCCCTATCTGTTAAGCGATATCCTCTGACCGGGGTCGCCCCTCAGTCGCTTTCATTCATCCCATCCCTGCCGGCTTGATCGACGGCGGCGGTGGCGGCAACCGCCGCCGGCCGCCGGTATTCCATCGCCAGGACAAAGACCTCGCGGCTCTCGACCCGCGAACTCTTCGGCTTGAGCACCTTGACCATGGCAAAACGTTGCTTGACCTCGTCGACAAAGGCCGGGAGGTCCTCACCCTGAAAGACCTTGCAGATGTAGTTGCCGCGATCGAGCAGCAGGATCTCCGCCAGGGCCAGGGTCCGGCGCACCAGATCGATCGAATGCTGGGCATCGGCCCAGCGGTTGCCCGTGGTTTTCGGCGCCAGATCGGAGATCAGCACCTTGAAGGCCGGCCTGATCCGACGCACCAGGGGAACCAGTTCCGGCTCCATGATATCCTGGCAGAGCCAGTGGATCGGAGCGCTGCCGGGCCGGGGAGACTCGACCGCCTGCTGCAGGTCGACCCCGACCACGACGCCCTTCGGACCGACCACTTCGGCGGCAAACAGCGACCAGCTGCCGGGGAAACAGCCGAGATCGAGCACGCTGTCGCCCCGCCGCAGGAACCGGTACTTTGCCTGGACCTCTTCCAGCTTATAAACCGATCTGGCCGGATATTGGTCTTTTTTGGCCTTTTTGAAATAGTAGTCCTGAACTTTACGCACGTTTTAGTCCATTTGGTTTTCTTTGACAAGACGAAATCAGCGCGATCCCGGCGGCTGTTCGCTGCCATCGCCGCCGCCAGCGGCGACAAAGGCCGCAACCCACGCGATCGCCTCTTCCCTGGCGGTGATCCGGCCTTCTACCCGCAGGGACTCGAGCTCCCGCAGGATGGTCCGGAACATCGGAGAAGGCGCCAGACCGAGCTCGGTGATCAGGTCATCGCCGGTGAGCAGCGGCGGCCCGGCCGCCACCGGCCGGATATCCTCTTCCATGATCCGCAGCACCTGGTCGAACAGCGCGACCAGTTCCGCCTCCATCTGCGGCGGCTTCTTGTCGCCGCGGCTGGCCAGGCTGTCGGCCATCGCCAGCAGAAAGAGGCCGTCGAGGTCGGCGCCGGCCCGCTGGCTCAGTTTCAGCACCGCCCGTTTGCTGAGCGGCTCGCGGCGGCGGACGTTGCACAGGTGGAAGGGGTGCATGTGCATGGCGATCAGCTGCCCGGTCCGCTGCCGCTCCTCCTTACTCCATTTCAACCGCTCTGCAAAGAGGTGAAAGATGCGGCGGCCGATCTCGTCATGATTATAGAAGGTGATGCGGCCATCCTCAGAGCCTGCATTCCCCATGGCGGCGGGCTTGCCGATATCGTGGCACAGCGCCGCCCACTTGAGGCAGCGCCGCACCGGCGCGGCGGTGAGATATTCATCCAGCCGCTCCACCGCCTGCGGATAGTATCGCCCCGGTTGGGCGATGATCGCCTCCATCTGCTCAAAGGCCAAAAAGGAGTGATGAAAGACATCGAGATGATGGAATTCCGGCTGTTCCACCCCCACCCCGGCATACAGTTCGGGAACAATGTGCCGCAGCAGCCCGGCCGCAGCCATGGCCCGGAAGCTCGGGCAGGCCCGCGGCGAATCCATGATCAGCCCGAGTTCATAACTGATCCGCTCCACCGCCGGCCTGGCGATCAGATCGGCGCAGCGGCCGATCTCGGCGAGACTGGCCGCATCAAAGGCAAAATTCAGCGTCGCCATGAAGCGGAAGCCGCGCAGCATCCGCAGCGGGTCGTCGCCATAGGCCCCGGGACAGGCCCGCAGGATGCCCTGCCGCAGGTCGTCGCAGCCGCGCAGCGGGTCGATCAAAAGCGTTTCCCTGCCGCAGCCGAGCGCCTCCAGCGGCACCGCCATGGCGTTGACGGTATAATCGCGCCGGCGCAGATCCTCGTCGATCGTTCGGGCCTGGCCGCGAAAACCGGCGAAATCGATGGTCAACCCCCGCCAGACGACCCGGGCGACATCCTCGCCGGTCCGGCCGAGGTCGACAAAGGCGCCGCCGCCCAACAGACCGATCAGCGCCCGGCAGCAGCCGGCGGCATCCCGGGTCACCGTCAGGTCGAGATCGCCGGCGGCACGGCCCAGCAGGCGATCACGGACCGTGCCGCCGGAGAGGAATATCCCGCCGACCTCGGCGCCAAGCCGCCGCAGGGCACGGCCGATCTCCGCCGGCCACGGATCGAGCAGGCCGGTCAACAGCCGCTGCTGCACTGTCCTTTCCTTTTGCATGGTCTTTGACTATACTCCCGCCACAATCGTTGCAGCACCACTGCCATACGGCCAGTGTACCATACCCGGGAAGCGATGGACAGCTCCCGGCCAACCGGATTCTTCGAACCGATGCCAGACAACCACAACTCCATCGCCGCCGGCCCGCCGCCGTACCTCACCCTCGCCCCGCTGCAGGGGATTACCGAGGTCCTGTTCCGCAACCTCTTCGCCCGCCACTTCCCCGGCTTCGACGCGGCGATGGCCCCCTTCGTCAAGCCCCAGGGGCAGGCCCGCTTCCCGGACAGGCTGCTGCGCGACATCCTCCCCGAACTCAACAGCGGCCTGCCGTTGATCCCGCAGCTGCTGCACAACGACGCCGCCAATTTCCTGGCCGTGGCCGACCGGGTCGCCGACCTCGGCTATCGCGAGATCAACTGGAACCTCGGCTGCCCGGCGCCGATGATCGTCCGCAAGAAGCGGGGCTCCGGCCTGCTGCCCCATCCCGAGTTGATCCTCGCCCTGCTCGACCAGGTCATCCCCCGCCTGCGGCTCGGACTGTCGATCAAGACCAGGCTGGGCCTGCACGACCGCGACGAACTGGCGGCCCTGCTGCCTGCGCTCGACGCTTACCCGCTGACCGAGATCATCATCCACGCCCGCCTGGGGAAGCAGCTGTACGCCGGTCGGCCCGATCTCGACGGCTTCGCCGCCTGCCTGCCTCTGACCCGGCACCGGCTGGCCTACAACGGCGACATCGTCGATGTCGCCGGCTTTGTCGCCCTGCAGCACCGGTTCCCGAGAATCGACCGCTGGATGATCGGCCGCGGCGCCCTCGCCGACCCCTTCCTGCCGGCGGCGATCAAGGGCCTGGCACCACCCGGGCCGGCGGAAAGGACCCGACGGATCCGGATCTTTCACGATGAGCTGTACGCCGCCTACCGCGAGCGGCTGGCCGGCCCCAGCCACCTGCTGGGGCGGATGAAGCAGCTCTGGGCCTACCTCATCGCCTCCTTCCCGGGGCAGGAGAAACTGCTGAAGAAGATCACCAAGGCGATGAGCGAGGACCAGTACCGGCGGGTCGTCGGGCAGCTGTGGGATGAAGGCGAAACGGGGTGAGATGCGCCTGCCGTCAGAGCATCCAGCCGGCAAAGTCGGCGTCGGCCAGCGGGACGGCGACGACGCGCCGCCGGCTGCCGGACAGGGTGATGACGATCTTGCCGGCCCGGGGTCGGCCTTCGATCTTGCGGGCATAGCGGGCGACGAGAGAGGCGGCGAGGTCGAGATCGGCGGCCATGGCGGCCGGCTCGGGGT
>Ga0209066_10005941_pt1 | contig 12635 bp, 10 predicted proteins | sample All_14_2_FD_187198 | JGI IMG/M metagenome (GOLD analysis project Ga0209066, IMG submission 187198) | Freshwater microbial communities in response to fracking from Pennsylvania, USA - Allegheny Zone_MetaG_DW_15 (SPAdes) (version 2) ...
GGGCCGCCCGGGGCCAGCCGGGCGGCCCGGGGCACATCACCGGCGAACACGGCCGCGATGAAGGCCCGCCTGCCAATGGTCTTGCCGTCCAGATCGATGTCGGCGGCGGCGGCGCGGTCGAAATACTGCAGCGCCAGGTCATTGCGCCCGGCGTTCATCGCCGCCTGCCCCGCCAGGAACAGGCCGTAGGAGGACTTCTGCCCGCTGTCGCCGAAGGCGACATCACCGGTCGGCGCCTCGGCCCGGGCGGGCTTGGCGGCGGCGGGCGCGGCCAGCGCCGCGACAGCGGCGGCGAAGGCGAGCGGGGCAAGGGCGGGCAAGGCGTGACGCAGCTTCATGCCGCCCACCTTGCCGCAAACTTTGGCGGCGGCAAGGCGGATCGTGTGTCGGGTGAGACGCCCGCCCTACATGTTCGGGTAGTTCGGGCCGCCGCCGCCTTCGGGAGTCGTCCAGACGATGTTCTGCGACGGATCCTTGATGTCGCAGGTTTTGCAGTGGACGCAGTTCTGGGCGTTGATCTGGAACTTCGGATTGTTCCCGGCCTCGTCGTAGAGCACCTCGTAGACGCCCGCCGGGCAGTAGAGGCGCGCGGGCTCGCCGTAGCGCGGCAGGTTGACGGTGATCGGCACAGAGGGATCCTTGAGGCGCAGGTGCGCCGGCTGGTCTTCCTCGTGGTTGGTGGCCGACAGGAACACCGAGCTCAGCTTGTCGAAGCTGATCACGCCGTCCGGTTTGGGATAGACCAGCTGCTCATGGTCGGCCGCCAGCCCGGTGGAGGCGGCGTCGGTCTTCTCGTGCTTCAGCGTGCCCAGGAACGAGAAGCCGCCCAGCAGGTGGGTGCACCACATGTCGAACATGCCGACCGCGCCTCCCATGAAGGTGCCCAGTTTGCTGAGCAGCGGCTTGGCGTTGCGGACGACCTTCAGCTCCTTGGCGATCCAGCTGCCCTCGAAGGCGGTCTGGTAGCCGGTCAACTCGTCGGCCTGACGGCCTTCGCCCAGCGCCGCATAGGCGGCCTCGGCGGCCAGCATGCCGGACTTCATGGCGTTGTGGCTGCCCTTGATGCGCGGCACGTTCACGAAGCCGGCCGAGCAGCCGATCAGCACGCCGCCCGGGAAGCTGAGCTTGGGGATCGACTGCCAGCCGCCCTCGGTGATGGCCCGGGCGCCGTAGGCGATGCGCTTGCCGCCCTCCAGGTAGGGCTTGACCGACGGGTGGTGCTTGAAGCGCTGGAACTCGTCGAACGGCGACAGGAACGGGTTCTTGTAGTTCAGGTGCACGACGTAGCCGATGGCCACGTAGTTCTCCCCGAAGTGGTACATGAAGCTGCCGCCGCCGGTGTTGTTGTCCAGCGGCCAGCCGGTGGTGTGCTGGGCCAGGCCCGGGCGGAAGTTGGCGTCGGGAACCTGCCACAGCTCCTTGATGCCGATGCCGTACTTCTGCGGGCTCTTGCCGGCGCGCAGGTCGAACTTCGCTTCGAGCTGCTTGGCCAGCGAGCCGCGCACGCCCTCGGCGATGAAGACGTACTTGCCGTGCAGCTCCATGCCCGGCTGGTAGTCGGGCTTCTGCTCGCCGTCCTTGCCGATGCCGACCACGCCGACGACGACGCCCTTCACAGAACCGTCCTCGCGGTAGACCAGGTCGGAGGCCGCGAAGCCCGGGTAGATTTCCACGCCCAGCGCCTCGGCCTGACCGGCCAGCCAGCGGGTGACGTTGGCCAGCGAGGCGATGTAGCAGCCGTCGTTGTGCATGAACGGCGGCATGGCGAACATCGGCAGGTCCAGCTCGCCTTGCGGGCCCAGGACCAGGAACTTGTCCTTGGTCACCGGCGTGTCGAGCGGCGCGCCCAGCGCTTTCCAATCGGGGATCAGTTCGTTCAGCGCCTTGGGATCGATGACCGCGCCCGACAGGATATGGGCGCCGACTTCCGAACCCTTCTCGACGAGCGCGACGGAGACCTCGCGACCCTGCTCGGCTTCGAGCTGCTTGAGCCGGATCGCCGCGGCCAGGCCCGAGGGTCCGCCGCCGACGATGACGACGTCGTATTCCATGGATTCGCGTTCGACGGCGTCTTCGGACATGGCTCGATCCCCTAGCGTTTCAGGGTCTTATTCCGAGGCGACGCAAGGGCGGTCAAGTCGGAAAGCGGTGTTGTGAACCGCTCGCAACTAGCCTCGCCAGGCCTGCAGCAGTTCCCCGCAGTCGGTCTGGACCAGCACCCGCGCGGCATGGCCGGCGGCGGCGGCCTGGGCAGCCAGGGCGCTGGCGGCGACGAGGGCCTCGTCCCGTTGCGCAAAATGGCCGATGGCCTTGCGGGCGCAGACCACCTTCCACTCCTCGCCGACCCGGATGACGGCGTAAGAAAAGTCCAGGGAGTCGGTCATGGTCAGGCCCACCGGCTGAAGCGCCGGCGCGGGCAGCGGCACAGGCCGGTCAGGTCGGCGAGGTAGGCGCGCAGCACCCGGGCGCGGGGCGTATCGGACGACTCGTCGGCGTGCCGGGCCCAGCGCACCCAGACACAGTCTCCGGCGATACAGTGCATCGGCGGATCACCGCCCCGGGAGAGTCTGGCGGGCGGCGCGGGCGCCCGAAAGCGGTGCAGTTCCATGGCCGGCGGGTCTCCTCTTCCTGCCCCCCGACAAAGGCCAGTCTCGCACGACAGGATCAACCCATTGCAAACAGATATGGTTTCCACAACCAGGGCGAAAGCTCGACGCGCGCGACGCTATGCGAACGGTCGCCCGACGGGTAAGTCTGGAGCGTGCAGACCGCTCCCGACATCCGCGCCGCCGAGGCCGCCCTCGCCTTCTGGGCCGAGGCCGGCGTCGACACGGCCTATGCCGACGCGCCCATCGACCGCCTGGCCGAGGGCGCCGAGCGGCTGAAGGCAAAGGTCCAGCCGGCCCCGCGGCCGCTGAAGTCCGCGCCGAGCGCCGCACCGGGCGTCCCGAACTATGCCGCCGCCCTGACCGAGGCGAAGGCCCGCGCGGCCGAGGCCCAGGATCTGGAGGCGCTGGCCGCCGCCATCGCCGCCTTCGACGGCTGCCCGTTGAAGTTCGAGGGCGCGAAACAGGCCGTTTTCTCGCGCGGCGAGGCCGATGCGCCGCTGGTCATCATCGGCGAAGGGCCCGGCGGGGACGAGGATGCGCAAGGCGCGCCCTTCGTCGGCCGCGCCGGCCAGCTGCTGGACCGGATGATCGCCGCCGCCGGTCTGACCGGCCGGGTGTACATCACCAACACCGTCTTCTGGCGCCCGCCCGGCAACCGCACGCCCACGCCGGCCGAACAGGCCGTCTGCCAGCCATTCCTGGAGCGGGCGATCCAGCTGGTGAACCCGAAGATGCTGCTGCTGGTCGGCGGCGCCTCGGCCAAGTCGGTGCTGGGCCGCGAGGAAGGCATCCTGTCGATGCGCGGACGCTGGTTCGAATGGCACGGCGAGGCCAGCGGCCTGACCCTGCCCGCCCTGCCGACGCTGCATCCGGCCTTCTTGCTGCGCCAGCCCGCCGCCAAGAAGAAGGCCTGGCAGGACCTCTTGATGCTGACCGAACGGCTGGACCGGCCGGTGCGGCCGGAGTGAACAGCAGGATTGTCCGCGGGCCCACAATGCCGTCTTCCCGGCGAAGGCCGGGACCCATTGTTCAGCCACAGCCTTGAGAACAGCAAGGGCTGGTTCCGGATCTGGACCCCGGCCTCCGCCGGGGACACGGATCGGGGTGTCGGTCTAGGCCGGAACGGCCTCTTCCTCGGCCACGAAGCCCTTCCAGGCCTGCATGTAGGTCACGAACCGGTCGCTGAGCCCCTCGCGCTGCAGGTGCTCGCGGGTGACCGGCAGGGCGATGGGGCGGAAGTCCGGATCGGCGGCCGCCAGCTTCGGCCAGTCGTGGTGCAGGATCGCGCCGCGGCCAATCAGCACGAAGTCGCAGCCCTGCTCCAGGCACCACTCGGCGTCGGTCCGCGCCATCACCTTGCCGGCCACGCCCAGCCGCACGGCGCCGCGGTCGAGGCTGGTAAAGACGCTGATCAGGCTCTGGCCGGCGAAGGCCTCGTCCATCGGCGCCTTGCGCACGTCCCACAGCGACATGTCGAGGTAGTCGATCAGGCCTTCGGTCATCAGCTGCTGAGCCAGATCGCGACACTCGGCTAGCACGATGCCGAATCGCTCCGGCGACAGGCGCAGGCCGATCTGGAAATCCTCGCCGCAGGCGGCGCGCACGCCCTTGAGGATGTCGATAACGATGCGGTTGCGGTTGGCGGCTGAGCCGCCCCACTGGTCGGTGCGCAGGTTCACTTCGGGGCTGAGGAACTGGGCCAGGATGTAGCCGTGGGCCCCGTGAATCTCGACGCCGTCGAAACCGGCCTTCTGGCTGCGCACCGCGCCGGCGATGAAGTCCGCCACCAGCTGCTCGACCTCGGCCCCGGAGAGGGCGCGGGCCTTGAACTCCTCGTTGTCGGACGGACAGACCGGCGCTTCGCCGATCAGCTCGGCCGGCGAGCGCATGCCGGCGTGGTGCAGCTGGACCACCGCCACGCTGCCCTGCGCCTTGATGGCGGCGGCCAGGCGGGTCAGGCCCTCGATGTGGTCATCCGACCAGGCGCCGAGCTGTCCGGGGAAGCCCTGGCCGATGCGCTGGACGTGCGCGGCGCAGGTCATGGTCAGGCCAAAGCCGCCCTCCGCCCGCATGGTCAGCCAGCGGAACTCCTCGTCCGACAGCTTGCCGTCGGCGTGGCTCTGGGTGTTGGTCAGCGGCGCCAGCATCAGCCGGTTCTTCATCGCCGGGCCGTGGGCGAAGGTCAGCGGCGTGAACAGCGAGGCGTCGGTCATGGGCAGGCTCCGGAAGTGCAGAGCGTTGTCATAGAGGACGTAAGCGCCCGGCGCCTAGCGATGCTTCCTGAAAGCCCGCCCCAGCAAAGCTGACGATCAGCGCGCCAGGCTGGCCCAGGGCGCGGGCGTGGCCTTGAGGCCGTCGGGCGTTGCCTCGAAGTCCATCATCACGGTCAGGGTGCGGCCGCAGATGCCGAACACCCACGCCTCCCGCCAGGTCCCGCTGTACCGCAGGCCGTAGCGGTCCGGGCCAATCGACGTGTCGTCGATCATGTCGATGCGGGCCAGCGCCCCGGTGCGCGCCACCAACTCCGCGGAGCAGCCCGGAATGTCCCGCGCCGCCGCCGCGCCGGCCGTGCGCATCGCCTTGGTCATTACGCCCCCGGCCATGCTGTCGAGGTCGACGAAGGAGCGGCCGATATGGACCAGCTGGGCGGTCAGGCCGCCCGACGCGTCCTGCAGCAGAATGTAGCGGGCCCAGGCATTCTGCGGCGGGCAACCGACGCGCTGGATGGTCACGGCCCAGGCGTTGACCAGCTGGCCAGCGGTGATAGCGGCGTCGACGCGGGGCCAAGCGGTGACCGGCTCGATGACGCCCAGCGTCGCGCCGGCCGCCGCGCAGTCGGCCTGCGCCGCGGTGATGGCCGCTCGGGCCAGATCGGCCGACGGCGCCGGCGCGGCGGCATTGATCGCCGCCCAGCGCTGCAAAGCCTCCGGCACCTGGGCGGCGGCGGGCGCGGCCGTCATCAGGGCGATCGCCAGGCAGGCCGCCGCGGCGCGGGTCATCGGATCAGGCGTAGCCGAGCAGCTGGCGCAGTCCAGGCGCGGCGAAGTCCACCAGGCGCTTCTGGGTCAGCGGCAGCTGGGCGGGGAACTCCACCACGTTCACGTTCAGGTTCTCGCGCGCCGTGCGGCTCTGCGCCGGGTCGGAGCCGACCCGCACCCGCTCGCGCCAGTCGTCGGGAAACGCGATGCCGCAGTCACCCAGAAGCTGGCGGAAGAAGGACTCGGCCTGCGGACTGTCCAGCCGCTTCACGTTCTCCAGGATGTCTTCGTAGCGGACGATGACCGCGTGGGTGCCCATCCAGGCGGCGGCGTTGAAGCTGTAGATGTCCATCAGGCTGGGCGCCCGCTCGTGGACGCCGAATATGGCCATGTTCATCACATCCTCGGCGCTCGCCGCGCCGTTCTTGATGTGGTTCATCGGCCCCTGGAACTCGTCCGACAGGAAGAAGCGCGCCCGCGCCAGAACCCAGTCGTAGGGATCGCGCACCAGCACGATGTGCCGGACCTTGCGCAGCGGCAGGGCCGAGTCGTCGGTGAACAGCAGGTGGCCCCAGCTGACGAACGGCTTCTCGGTGGAGAAGGCCGCCAGATTGGCCCTCAGGTTCGGGAACTGGATGTAGGACTGATGCCACTGCTGCTCGGCCGGCACGAACATGCGGACGATGTTGCGGATCAGGTGGGTGCCGCTCTTGGGCACGCTGTTGAGAAAGAGCGGAGCCTTCAACGGGCTCTGCTCGAACTTCAGGGCCTCCTCGTCGAGGGTGTCCTTCTTGCCCAGGATCACAACAGACACGGCGAACTCCGTCTTGGTTCGGAAGGCGCCACCCTGCCCCGGTCGCCGACGGATGGCGAGGGGGACAGGCGGCGCCACAAAAAGTTACGGCGGCGGGAAGATCCCGCCGCCGCTTCTTCTGGTTAGGGTCAGGCCTGAGACTAGAACGTCTTTTTGACGTTCAGGAACAGGCGGCGACCGTAGTAGTCGTACTGCGAGGCGAGCACCGAGGTGCCTTGAGCAGTGACCTGCGACGGCGTGACCGACGGCGGGGCTTCGTCGAACAGGTTCGCGATGCCGCCGGTGAAGGTCCAGGTATCCATGCGACGACGCAGCGAAGCCGAGTGGTAGGCAGTGAACTCGGTGGCCATCTTGTAGCCGATGGTGCCGGCCAGGTTGGTGTCGCCGAAGTCTTCGGCGTCAGAAGCCTTGCCGATCATTTCCACGAACCAGTTGACCGTCCAGTCGCCCCGCTCGAAGCGGAAGTTCATGTTGCCCACGAAGTCGGGGTCACCCACGTCGCCGTTATTGTCGACGGTAGAACCGGCGAACAGGGCGATGTCGTCTTCCAGCTGCCAGGTGAACTGCGAGTCCATCACGAAGCGACCGAAGTCGAACTCGTGCTGGTAGCGCAGGGTCAGGTCGATACCGCGGTTCGACTGGCTGGCGATGTTGATGAAATTGGCCCGGATCTGGGTGATCCGCTTGTGACCGGGGTTACGGTCGAAGAGCGAGCAGATCGGGTCAGTCGGGAAGGTGGCCGAACGATAGCAGGCGCTCAGGATCTGCCCGCCGGTCAGGGCGGTGACCTGATCGTTCACTTCGATTTCGAAGTAGTCGATAGCCACGTTCAGGTCGATGAAGTCAGGCGACCAGATCACGCCGAGGCTGAGGGCGTCGGAGGTTTCGGCCTCCAGCTGTCCTGCGCCGCCGCCCTGGATCAGGGTGGCGCTGCCGCCGGCCCCGGTGTGGGCACCCGGAACGCCGCCGCCCGGACCGGCCGGGTTGGCGCAGTTGTCGGCGACCCGCTGCGTGGTCGTGCCGGCGATCAGGCCCTGGGCCCAGCGGATGCAGGGATCGACCGTGCGCTGGGACGGGAAGCTGGTCTGGTTGGCCAGGTAGAGTTCAAACAGCGCCGGAGCGCGGAACGAGGTGCCCTTCGAGGCGCGGATACGCCAGGACGGGGTGATCTGCCAGTTGACGCCCAGCTTGTAGGTGGTGTCATCGCCGTAGCTGTCGACATCGGTCCAGCGGCCCGACAGCGAAAGCGACAGGTCTTCAATGCCGGGCAGGCCCTTGGCGATCGGGATCTGCAGTTCGCCGAACAGTTCCTTGGTGGTGTCGTCACCCTTGGTGATGCCGGCGCCGCTGAGGCCCCAGCTGTTGTTGGCCAGGGTAATCGGGCCGGGCGTGTCTTCGATCTCGTCGGTCCGGAAGTGGAAGCCGAACGCGGCGCCGACCGGGCCGGCGGGCAGGCTGAACAGGTTGCCGGCGATCGAGCCTTCGACCGTCTGCTGCGTGTAGACGGTGTTGCCGGTGTCGGTGTCGTAAAGGAAGTCCTTTTCCGCCTGCGTCAGGTTGCCGGCCATGAAGTCGCCGGTCAGCCACTGGATGTCCATGCAGGGCTTGCCGCTGATCGGGGTGGTTTGACCCACGCACGAGCCGGTGCGGAAGATTGCGGCGTTCATCGTGTCATCGAGGATGACGTCGGTGGTGTAGTCGCCGTCCGAACGGCTCAGCTGGGTGAAGATGTCCCAGTCCCAGCCCGATAGGAAGCTGCCGAAGTCGCCGCGCAGGCCGACAACGGCGCGCGCGTAGTCGACGGTCTGCTCGGCGTCGAAATGGTCGGTGATCGCCGTCGGGCTGATCCAGTAGTTGCCGTGGAAGCCCGCGCTGAACGGGTCGCCCGAACCGAACCAGTCGCTGGTGTAGAGGTAGGTCCAGAACTGGCGGTAGCCATTGGTCTTGGAGGTCCGGCGGTTCAGCAGGAACTCGCCGTAGGCCTCGATGCTCGGCGTGATGTCAAAGCCGCCGTTGATGAACAGCGTCGCGCGCTCGACTTCCGGGATCAGCGACGAGGACTGCACGAACGGGTGGTTGGTGTTGGCGATACCGCGGGTGGCCGAGCCGGCCGTGCCGTAGTCGACGAAGAACCAATCGGCTGGAGCGACCAGCGACTGGCCGTTCGGAACGGTCGGATAGCCAGCCGGAACCCGCGGGATGTACTGGGCCAGGTCGCCATCATAATCGTACTGAAGCTTCGCGCCGGCCGGCAGGTTCGGGCCGCCCGCGTAGTCGTAGACCCACAGATGCCCCCAGAGCACTTCACGGCAGGACGGTTGGCCGGTGCGCGGATCGATCACGTCGTTGCGCGACCGGGTGGCGGTGTTGGTCGTGTAGTCGCGCGTACAGTTGGTGTAGTCGCGATCCCCGACCGTCTGCTCGGCCTGGAGGTAGTAGTCGGCCGAGATGCTGATGTAGCCGCGGTCGAAGGTTTTGCCCCAGCCGGCGTTGAAGCGGTACTGCTCGCCGCCTTGCTCTTCCGGCTGCGTGGCGAAGGCTTCGAAGTCCCAGCCGTCACGGTTGGAGCGGGTGATGATGTTGACGACGCCGGCGATCGCGTCCGAACCGTAGATCGACGAGGCGCCGTCCTTCAGGATTTCGATGCGCTCGATCGAGGACTGCGGCAGCACGTTCAGGTCGAACGAGGACACGCCGCCGCGGGTGCCGGCCGGACCGGCGCGACGGCCGTTCAGCAGGACCAGGGTGCGGTTGGCGCCAAGGCCACGCAGCGAGATCGTCGCCGCGCCCGGGCCGCCGTTGGTGACGAAGGCCGAGGAGATCGTCGAGTTGATCTGCGGCGAGCCGGCGGCCAGCGTCGAGGACTGCAGCATCTCGGCCGTGTCGGCGATGCCCTGCAGGTCGGCGTTCTCGGTGGTGATCACCTGGATCGGCGAAGAGCTGGTGAATTCGGAGCGCTTGATGCGCGAGCCGGTGACGATCAGCGCTTCAACTTCGGCTTCTTCCTCTTCTTCCGCGGGCTGCGAGGCCGGCGCCGGAGTCTGGGCAAAGGCGAAGGAGGGAGCCGAGACGGCGACCGCGGCCGCGAGGCCAGCGATGACGGTCGTTCCCAGAAGGAACTTGCGATTCAACATAGAAAGTCTTCCCCGAACTAGCCGCGCGCCCCACAGACCCGCGATTCAGCGACACTGTCGCGCATTACCAACGCTTACCGCGCGGGGGCCCGCGTTGTCATCGGCAGCGGCGAAACTTCTACGTAAATGTGTCATAGAAGCCGCACTTCGCCGCATTGGCGCCCCAATACGGGCGCCTGCCTCCTGTCAGGCGAAACCGCTTTGCCGCCGGAGGGCCGGAATCTAATGTATTCGCCTCCGAAGGGTCAGGGACCGTTGCGACGCCCGCGAAGGGCGGCGGGCGGACGTTGGGAGGCCGTTTTGGCGGGCGTACGAACGCTGTTGATGATCCTGGGCCTGGCGGTCGCGCTGGGCGTCCAGGCCGGTCCGGCCCACGCGGCCGCGACCGACGTCCTGTCGCCGATGGACGTCCGCGCCTACCGGGAAGCCTTCGCCGCTACGGCCCGCGGCGACTTCACCGCCGCCGACGAAAGCCTGGCCCGGGCGAAGGACCGCTCGCTGGCCGGCCATGTCGCCTTCCTGCGACTCATGCATCCCACCGCCCACCGGGCCGAATACGTCGAGCTGGTCGACTGGCTGAACGAATACGGCGATCACCCCGGCGCCGAGCGCATCTACGCCCTGGCCCTGAAACGCAAGCCGGCCGGAGCGCCGGACCTGAAGGCGCCGGCCTTCCTGGAGGTCAGCCGCGCCTGGACCCGGATTGAAAGCGCCGCCTCGCTGGCCGGCGGCCCCGCCGGGCCGGACCGTGACCGCGCCGCCCGCGAGGCCTATTATTCCGGCGACGCCGCCAGGGCGCTGGCGCTGGCGCCGGCGGCCGGCAACCCCTGGATCGCCGGCCTGGCGGCCTGGCGCCTGGGCCGCTACGAGGAGGCCCGCGGCTTCTTCCGCGCCGTGGCCGTCGACGAGACCGAGGACGAGTGGCTGCGGGCCGGCGGGGCCTTCTGGGCCGCCCGCGCCTCGCGCGCCCTTGGCGACGCCGGGCAGGCCATAGCCTTTCTGCGCATGGCGGCGAAGGCCCCGCACAGCTTCTACGGCATGATCGCCCAGCGGGCGCTGGAGCTGGACGGGCCCCGGCTCGGCGCGCTGGACGGCTGGACGGCGCCGGGCGCCTCGCCCCTGCTGATCCGCGCCTCGACGGCGCCGATGCTCGCCGCCCCCGCCCTGGCCGAGATCGGCCCCTTCCTGAAGAACAACGCCCGGGCCCGCCGCGCCGCCGCCCTGATGCAGGTCGGCCGCCAGGCCGAGGCGGGGCTGGAGCTGCGGGCCGGCCTGGCCACGGCGAAGACCCCGGCCGACCGTCGGCGTTGGGAGAGCCTGACCCTCGCCCTCAACGCGCCGATCACCACAGCGGCCGATGCGACCCCGGCCCTGTCGGTGCGCCGCCCCGCCGCGCCGCCGCGCCGACGACCGCCTGCCGACTACCCGACTCCCGAGCTGTTCCCGGCCGGCGGCTGGACGCTGGACCGAGCGCTGGTCTACGCGCTGGTGTGGAAGGAAAGCAGCTTCAACCCCTACGCTGTCTCCGGCGCCGGGGCGATGGGGCTGATGCAGGTGCGCCCCGTGGCCGCTGCACGCGCCGCCGGCGACGACCACCTGATCCTCAATCCGATGCCGCTGCTGGACGGCCCGACCAACCTGCGCGTCGGCCAGGACTATTTCACCTGGCTGATGGAGCGGGGCCTTGGCGGCGGACCGGAGGGCTATGACGTCATGCGCGGCGTGGCCGCCTACAACGCCGGCGCCGGAACGGTGCTGAACACCCTCAAGAAGCTGGGCCCCGGAGCCGACACCCTGCTGCTCGTCGAGAGCCTGCCGGCCCTGGAAACCCGCGACTACGTCGAAAAGGTGATGACCGCCTACTGGAGCTATCGTCGCAAGTTCGGCGGGGACAGCGCCACGCTCGACGCCGCCGCCCGCGGCGAGTCGACCTTCGACATCCGCCTGGACCGGTAGCTCAGCCGGACACGAAGGCGCGGGCGCCGAGTCGACGGACCGGCACGCCGGCGTCAACGTGAAGCCTCGCCTCGATCAGCCTGCCCTGCGCCGCCACCGGCCGGCTGACGCTGGCCAGCCACTCGCGCAGCCGGGCCATGGGCGAAGCGCTGTCGAAGGCCAGCCGGAAGCAGGCCGCCTTGCCAGCGTGGCGCTCGACATGTCCGGCCGCTTCCGCCTCCCAGCCGGGCTCCAGCCGGCTCGTGGGCGGCAGGATCAGCAGCCAGTCGCCCTTCGCCGTCGCCACGGCCGCCGCGATGTCGCCGGCCACGAGCCGCGCCCCGGCGTCCTCGGCGATGGCCAGCGTGCCGTCGGCCGAGCCGCCGTCCGCCAGGATCACCTCGCGCACCAGCCCGCTGACCGCCGCCGGCACCAGCGCCGACAGGCAAGGGCCCAGCACGGCGGCTGAATCACGGGTGGGGATGATGACGCTGATCATGCCGCCCTTAGGCGCCATGCCGCCGCGCGGGGTCAACTTGATCCTGCCGGGCGGCGATCCCCGATGTCAGCGCGCCCGGGTGCACCGGGTCGTCTGGGGGTCGATGATGTGAACACCGTTGGCGCGCCGGTTCTCATCGAGCCTGAAGACGACCGCCGGGAGACCGGACCGATCAGGCTCCAGCATACCGACCGCCCCCGCCCAGGTTCCGGTGGTGAGCCTTATCCGGTCGCCCGACCGCACGAACCGCCCACCGCCGCCGCTGCCGGCCACATAGGTTCCCGCCGGGTTGAGCGTCAGGCTGGCCATGTTGCTGAACGCCACGCTGTACTGCGTCGTCTCGCCAAAGCCGGCCGCCAGCCGCCGGTCATTGTAGGCGCAGGTCAACTTGCCCGTGGGCAGGGATCCGGCGGAGGGCCCCGCGGCCGACGGGGTTCCGAGCACGATCCGGCCGGTCATGGCCCCCAGCTGCAGACCTTCGCCCGGGATGAAGGCCTCGTACTTGCCCGTCAGCGTCGTGCTGTCACACCGTCCGCCCACCTCCGCCCGCGCCCGACCACTCTCGAAATAGAAGTGACACTGGCCGTTCTCCAGATAGCTTCGTCCCGGGATCAACGCGCCTTCGACGGTCTGGCCGCCGACCGTCAGCCGCCCGGAGCCGGTGAA
>Ga0209066_10005942_pt1 | contig 12635 bp, 10 predicted proteins | sample All_14_2_FD_187198 | JGI IMG/M metagenome (GOLD analysis project Ga0209066, IMG submission 187198) | Freshwater microbial communities in response to fracking from Pennsylvania, USA - Allegheny Zone_MetaG_DW_15 (SPAdes) (version 2) ...
GTTTTTCATAGGTTGTCTGTACTATAACCCTTCTTGTCGGAAAATGGGTGCAATGGATTTATCTATCAGTGGTATCCTTAGGGGAGGGGATAACCCACTAAACTGTAAATTATGAAAAAGTATCTCTATACCACTGGAACTATTGCGTTTGCACTTGCTATGAGTGCGGCACCGGTCATGGCATACGCGGAAGACCCGGAGTCGTCAGAAGAAGCGACGGTATCAGTAACCGCAACGGCAGAAGCGAATTCTCAGGAAACGGAAGATTCACAGAATCGTCCACGTCCAACACCACAACAACTTCGTGCGATGGTGGCATCGACCTCTGCACGTGTTACACCTGAAATGCGTGAGCGCGCCGAGGAGGCACTCAAGAAAGCACAGGAAATAGAAAAGAAGCGTTTGTACATGGGCTCGACTTCAGTGGCCTCCTCAAGTGAGGCGCGTGAAGCTCGTCGAGAAGAAATGCAGCAAGCGCGTGAAGATGTAAAGCAACAAGTAGGGGAAGTGCGTGAGACATTTAAAACACAGTTGGAAGCGCTTCGAGAAGGGAGCACTACTCCAGCTGCAAATGCTGCGCAATTGAAGCAGATGATTGAAGAGCGCCGAATGGCAATTAAAAACATCGTTGCCAGTTCGACACCTGCAGAAAAAAAGGTGCTTGAACATGCGTCACGAGTGAGCGTGGCAGTGCACGCACTTCTCTCCTCGAGAGAGCTGCTTGGTGGTCTTGGTCAACAAGTCTCAGATATTGCGAAGGGTGTTGATGATTCTATTGCGACGACAACCGCGGCAGAATCTAAAATTGAAGGACGTGGCTTTTTGACAAAGCTTCTTTTTGGGGGTGATGCGAATGCGGCGGCAACTATACGCGATCAGGTAGCACAGAACCAGGAGCGTATTATCCAGCTCGCGGGCATTCTTAATCAGGCTACTACTTCAGCGGACGTAAAAGCAGAACTTCAGGCACAGCTGGACGCTTTGAACGCTGAGCAGGTACGCCTACAAAATGTAGCCTCGTCACAGCAGAAGCTCTGGGGACTCTTTAGTTGGAGGTTATAAGTAAGAACAAAATATGATTGTGTAAGTCCGACTTACACAGAAGTAGTGGGAAGGTCCGACCTAGAACAAAATATGATTGTGTAAGTCCGACTTACACAGAAGTAGTGGGAAGGTCCGACCTTCCTAAAAAGAGGGGAAAATGCAAAGCGCGGCCGGAGGCCGCGCTTTGGTTTACGGAGTGGGGGGATGGTATAGTAGTCATTATCATGAAGCGTGGGACGGTACACACAATAGTTCGCTGGATTGCCCTCGGCGCCCTTTTTTTAATACCGCTTACGCCGCTTATCGTTGCGGACGCACTCTTTTTCCCGTTTATTACCGGTAAAGCATTTTATTTCCGTATCTTGGCGGAAATCGCTGTAGGCGCGTGGGCGGTACTTGCACTCATGGACAAGGCATACCGCCCCCGCTTCTCGTGGATTGGGGTCACGGTCGTCGCGTTTGTTGCGTGGATGTTTTTGGCAGATGCCTTGGCTCTCAATCCGCTAAAAGCTTTTTGGAGTAATTTCGAGCGCATGGAAGGTTGGGTACTGCTCGTCCATCTCCTTGGATTTTTCTTTGCGGCAAGCACCGTACTTCGCGGGGAAAAGAAATGGCGCGCATGGTTTTTTGTTTCGCTTGGTACGGCAGTCGTGGTATCTAGTCATGCGCTTTTACAGCTTGCGGGTGTTGCGCCGATTCACCAGGGCTCAACGCGCATTGATGCATCATTTGGAAATTCTGCATATTTTGCAGTCTATCTTCTTTTCAATACCTTTATTGCTGGCTGGCTCGCGCTCACTGAAAAACATGCTTGGCTAAAATATCTGCTCTTTGCGTTTGCAATACTGGAGGGTTATCTCGTGTTTATGACGCAGACGCGTGGCACGGTGCTCGGACTCATTGCGGGATTGATACTGGCAGCAGCGCTTGCGGCACTCACGGGCGGAAAGCGTACGCGCCGTATTGCCGCCGTATCGCTCATGGCGATTGTCGTAGTAACGGGTGGGGTATACCTCGCGCGCGAGAGCTCATTTGTAAAACATAACTCAACGCTCGAGCGCGTCACATCCATTTCAGTGGGTGATTTGCAGGTGCGCCTTACTCTTTGGCACATGGCTTTTGAAGGCTTCCTGGAGAAGCCGGTGCTTGGATGGGGTCAGGAAGGCTTTAATCATGTTTTCAATAAGTACTACGATCCTTCGCTTTATCAGCAGGAGCCATGGTTTGACCGCGCACACAACGTATTCGTTGATTGGCTCATGGCCGGTGGACTCCCGGCACTCGTGCTTTATCTATCGCTCTTCGGACTTGCGGTGTATTCACTCTGGACTAACTCGACGCTCTCGCGCGCAGAGCGCATCGCCATTACGGCCGCCCTCGCCGGCTATGCGATTCACAATCTGGCTGTCTTCGACAATCTCTACTCTTATGTGTACTTCTTTGCTATCCTCGCGTTGATTGATTCCCAGGTTGGGCGTCCTATCGCACGTCTGGAAGAAGCGCCCGAAATAGAAGAAAATGACGCAGGGATGTATGCGCTTCCGATTGTGGGCATTATGGTAGCCACACTTATCCTTATGGTAAATGTCTCAGGCATGAATGCATCGACAAAACTCATTACGGCTATTTCTCCATCTCCGGATGGCACGGGAAATCTCGCTGCTTTTGAAGATTTGACTGCACATTCGCCATTTGCAATGCAGGAGGTGCGCGAGCAGCTCGTATCGTTTGCAGTGAGTGCCGCTGGCAGCTCTGCAGTTTCGGCAGACAACAAACAAAAACTGCTTGTGCTCGCCATTACGGAAATGCAGAAAGAGGTTGCGGCACATCCGCAAGATGCACGTATTCGTCTGCAGCTTTCCTATGCCTATCGGGCAGCCGGGGATTCTCAGAAGGCACTTGAGCAGGTGCAGGCGGCTTCCGCACTCGCGCCAAACAAAGAGCAAATTCTTATACAACAAGGAATTCTGGACTGGGAAGCTGGAGACGCGCAGGCGGCCCGTGCAGATTTTGAAAAAGCCTATGCTCTTGGTCCACAGTTTCAGGATCTCGCTGCGTATGCTGCCGCGGGGCAGTATGGTACTGGAGATGCCGCAACCGCAAAAGCGACTCTCAACACAGCCTACGGTACGACGACGGTAGATAGCGACATTCTCGCGCTTGCGTACTATCGTACAAAAGACTGGCAAAACCTTATTCAGCTCTGGAAGCTGCGTATTTCCAAAAATGCATCGGGTGATACATATTTTGGTCTTGCAGCGGCGTACTATGTAGGAGGACAAAAGGCACACGCTATCGCAACCGTACAAGAAGCAGTGGAGCTGTTCCCGGAGCTTGCACCGCAAGCCGCCGCCGCCATTTCGCAAATTGAAAAAGGACAATAGATGATTGTAAAAGAAAACGAATTACTGGCGCGCCATACGACATTTCACCTAGGAGGTCCGGCGCGTTTTTTTATTGAGTGTGTAAGTATCGAAGACGTGGTCGAAGCGGTTTCGTTTGCCCAAGTACGCTCGTGTTCTTTCAATCCTCTCGGTGGTGGAAGCAATGTTCTCGTTCCCGATGAGGGTGTTGATGGAGTAGTGGCACATCTCAGTATTCCGGGAATCTCGTTTGAAGAAACAAGTACCGATATTCGTATACGTGTCGGCGCCGGTGTTTTGTGGAGCGCGGTTGTTCGCGAAGTCTGTGAGCGAGGGTTATGGGGGATTGAAAATCTTGCACACATCCCGGGCACACTGGGAGGCGCAGTGGTGCAAAATATCGGCGCATACGGTACCGAGCTCGCTGACGTTTTTCATGAAGCGGTAGTGCTCAACACGGCGACGCTTACACGGGAGCGCGTTAGTCTCGAGAGCGCGTTGTTTGGCTATCGAACCAGTGTATTCAAAACAAGTCCCTCGTACGTCGTAGTTGAAGCTACGCTTCGCCTAAGGAAGAATGGGGCACCTCTTTACCGGTATCCTGATTTACGCGCCTTTGGCGAACATAATCCAGCTGCGACTCCTACGGAGGTGGCGGCCGAAGTGACTCGAATACGAAGCCAGAAATTTCCATCATTAAAGAACGAGGGAACCGCCGGATCGTTTTTTAAAAATCCGGTGCTCGATGCCGCGGAAGCCGCAGCTTTGGCGCAGCAGTTTCCAGGATTGCCGCACCACCAACACGCAGAGGGCACGATAAAAATTTCACTAGCGTGGATACTTGACCATGTGCTTGGCTTACGCGGATACGAAAAAGACGGAGTGCGGCTATTTGAAAATCAACCGCTTGTTTTTGTGGCAGCGCGGGGAAGTAGCGCTGCCGCAGTCGATGCGCTTGCAGACGAGGTTTCAAAAAAAGTTTTTGATGCGACTCGCATTGTAATAGAGCGTGAAGTAGAAACATTTGAAAATAAAATTCTGTAGAAATTTTTTATAAAAAAATTTCTACAATAAAAAGTTATCCACACGAATAATTTTTTTTACATACAAAAATTTATTTGTGCGCGATACTTACATCTAGAAACATGTGCGCGCGAAAATTTTTAAAAATTTTTTTCACACGCGCATGGGTCGATTTATCAATCGTCATTTCATAAAACACTACCACCATGGCAAAGAAGAAAGTTGCAAAGAAGGCCAAGAAGGCTGTCAAGAAAGTTGCAAAGAAGGCCAAGAAGGCTGCAAAGAAGCGTAAATAGTTTTGCTTCTCAAAAAACTCCCGCAAGGGAGTTTTTTGTTTTACTGTGTGCCACGCGAACACTAATGCGTCAAACTGGCTACATTTAGCCATCTTTACGCAATTATGGTATAGTGAGGAGTCAAAGTATGGTCAACTTCCTATCAAATTTCTTCACTAAAAACCAATCCGCCGCTTTTCTCAAGGCGGCTGCGCCCGTGGTGGCTGCCGCAGCTCAATTTGAAGCGGATCTAAAAGAGCTCTCTCTTGAGGAGCTTCGAGCGCGTACGGCCGCCATACGGGAACGTTCTCTTGGAGAGCTCCCTAAAGACGCTGATATTCCCGAGGTTTTTGCACTCGTACGTGAAGCGGCCCGTCGTGCACTTGGTCAACGTCATTTTGATGTGCAACTTATCGGCGGTCTGGCATTGGCAAAAGGAAAGATTGCTGAGATGCGTACCGGTGAAGGTAAAACATTGGTTGCAACGCTTGCTGCATCTTTGTATGCGCTTGCAGGTCGTGGGGTGCACGTGGTTACCGTAAACGATTATCTCGCACGTCGTGATGGCGCGTGGATGGGGCAGGTGTATGCAGTACTCGGTCTTTCGCTCGGAGTGGTAACCTCCACCGGCTCCTATCGGTACGATGCGTCACATGTTTCAAATGAGGAAGATGCCGAGCGTGATTTGGAAGGATCGTTCCGTGTGTTTTACGACTACCTGCGTCCTGTCGGAAAACAGGAGGCCTATGCGGCTGACATTACCTATGCTACGAACAACGAACTCGGATTCGACTACTTGCGTGACAACACTGCCTATGACCGTTCGCAATTGGTACAGCGTGGCCATGCCTATGCCATTGTCGATGAGATTGACTCTATCCTTATAGATGAAGCGCGCACGCCACTCATTATTTCCGGTCCTTCGGGTGACTCGGGTGAGTTGTATGGCCAGTTTGCGCGTATTGCCGCTTCTCTTGTTGAGGGTACCGATTACACGGTAGACGAAAAACAGCGCGCCATTCAACTTACGGAAGAAGGCATCCACAAAGCAGAGGTGGCGCTTGGGATGGAGAACATCTATACGGAAGGCGGCGTGCGCTATGCACATCACCTTGAGACTGCGGTGCGTGCGCAGGCGTTGTTCCACAAAGACAAAGAGTACGTTGTAAACAACGGCGAAATCATTATCGTCGACGAATTCACCGGTCGCATGCAGCCAGGACGTCGGTGGTCAGAGGGGCTGCACCAGGCCGTCGAGGCAAAAGAAGGTGTCGAAATAAAAGCCGAGACGCGCACCTTTGCAAGTGTTACCTTCCAAAACTATTTTCGTATGTACGGCCGTCTCTCGGGTATGACGGGTACCGCGCTTTCCTCAGAAGAAGAATTTTTCACCGTTTACGGCCTCGACGTGGTAGTGGTGCCAACCAACCGACCCGTGGCACGCAAAGATTTTGATGACCTTATTTTCCAAACGGCAAAAGGTAAGTACAAAGCGCTCGCTAAGCGCGCGCGTGAGTACCACGAGAAAGGTCAGCCGGTCTTGATTGGTACGGTATCTATTGAAGACAACGAGACGGTAAGCGCCTTTTTGCGCGAAGCGGGTGTGCCGCACGAGGTGTTGAATGCAAAGAACCACGAGCGCGAAGGCGAGATTATTGCAGAAGCAGGCAAGGAAGGCAGAGTGACCGTTGCAACAAACCTCGCGGGTCGTGGCGTCGATATCAAGCTTGGAGGAGCAGTACCCGATGGCGACTCGTATGCTCGTGTAGTCGAGCTCGGCGGTCTTGCGGTCATCGGAACTGAGCGCCACGATGCACGCCGCATCGACAATCAGTTGCGTGGTCGTGCCGGTCGCCAGGGAGACCCTGGCGAGACGAGATTCTATGTATCGCTTGAAGACAAGCTTATGCGTGTCTTTGCCTCTGATACGCTCAAGCGCGTTATGGGCAGTTTCGGACTTCCCGAGGATGAACCGATTGAGAGCGGCATGATTACGAAGTCACTTGAAACAGCGCAAGGCCGTATTGAAGGCTTTAACTTTGACTCGCGCAAACAAGTGCTTGCGTATGATGATGTCATGAATACCCAGCGTCTGGCTATCTACGCGCGCCGTCACACAGCACTTGGTGCTTCAGATACTGAGGTGCTTGATCTCGTTCGTGATCTCGTCGCAGCCTCACCTGAAGCTACTGCTGCGCTTCTCGCAAAGCATGCGGCTCTTGGAGACGCATTTGTCGGACATCTCCGACACCTCTTGCTGCAAGTGATTGATCTATTTTGGCTTGAGCACCTTGAGACTATGGAGTACCTTCGTCGCTCGGTTTCGCTTCGTGCGTACGGCCAGCGTGACCCATTGATTGAGTATCGTCGTGAGGGTTTGGCGCGTTTTCGTGCACTTGAGGAAGGTATCGCTCAGACGCTTGGCGCGCACATTGTAAAAACGTCGTTGGAGGACGATGAGCGTATCAAGGCAGAAGAAGCACGTGTTCGTGCACAGCTCGTGGCAGTGGGGAGCAATGAGGGTGCAGAAGTACCTGCGCCGGTTGTTCACCGAGATGGTCACGGCAGAAACGACATGGTGACGATAAAAAAAGGAGCAGAGACTCGCGAGATTAAATATAAAAAAGCGGAAGCGCTCCTCTCCGAGGGCTGGGAGCTGGTTTCAAAAAAATAATATGGCATTTGTTGACGACGTGCGTATTTTTGCTTCCTCAGGGAAGGGTGGCGACGGGGTCGTCCGCTGGATTCATAACTATGGGAACGCAAAAGGCGGTCCGGGTGGTGGCGACGGTGGTCAGGGTGGCGATGTGTTTCTTCTCGGTGTTCGGGACCTTGCCGCTCTCGAAAACTATCGCTATGAGAAAAAATTTTTTGCAGAGCCGGGACAGAATGGCGGGAACGAACTATGTCGAGGGTCAAACGGGAAATCAGCTTATCTAAAAGTGCCGGTTGGTACGGTAGCGCGGGTCATTGAAACGGGTCAGGAATTTGAAATAACAAAAGAGGGCGAAGAAGTGCTTTTGTTTGAAGGCGGTGCAGGGGGAAAGGGTAACGCTCGCTTTAAAAGTGCTACCAATCAAAACCCGTTCCAGCAGACAAACGGCAAACCGGCTCAGTCTGGAGAACTTCAGCTTACGCTCAAAATAATTGCTGACGCAGGGTTCGTCGGTCTTCCAAATGCCGGCAAATCGTCTCTCCTCAATGCGCTTACTCGTGCAAAATCAAAGGTTGGCGCATATGCTTTTACCACACTTGAGCCAAATCTCGGAGATTTTTACGGCTACATTCTTGCGGACATTCCCGGTCTTATCGAGGGTGCTTCCAGCGGAAAAGGGCTTGGTATTAAATTTCTCAAACACGTTGAGCGTACGGGCATACTTCTACACCTCGTCTCGGTAACTCAAGAAGACCCGGTGCAGGCGTATCGAGAAGTGCGTACCGAGATTGAGCAGTTTGGACATGGGCTTAGTGACAAGCGAGAAGTGGTAGTGCTTTCAAAAACAGACCTCGCCACATCAGAAGAGGTCTCGGTTAAGCGAGAACTGCTTGCACGAGCAACCGGAAAAGAAGTCTTGGCGGTGAGTGTAGAGGACGAGGCGTCCCTCAAGGCATTTTCAGACACGCTTACGGCTCTCCTAAAAAACGATTAAAAACAAGGTTGCCTGGAGGTCATCGCTACGTCATACTGGAAAGATAATGCCGTTTAAAACAACCATAGGGCTTGAAGTACACGCAGAGCTTTCGACACGCACAAAGATGTTTTGTGCATGCAAGAACGATCCTGATGAACGGCGACCAAACATAAACATCTGCCCGGTATGTCTTGCCCATCCGGGAACCTTGCCGGTACCAAATCGTGAAGCGGTGCGGCATGTCTTGCGTATTGGTGCTGCGGTTGGCGGTACGCTCGCTGATTTTTCTGAATTTGATCGCAAGAGTTATTTTTATCCGGATATGCCGAAAGGCTATCAAATAAGCCAGTACGAGTATCCGCTCGTTTCGGGCGGCATCCTTGCCGGAGTTGCGCTTACCCGCATTCACTTGGAAGAAGACACCGCGCGTTCTTCCCATGGAGAAGGAAAGTCGCTGGTTGATTTCAATCGTGCAGGCATCCCTCTTATGGAACTTGTGACTGAGCCGGTTATACATGACGCTCAGACAGCGGGGAAGTTTGCCCGCGAGCTGCAGCTCTTATTGCGAACACTCGAGGCGGGAAACGCAAATCTCGAAAAAGGTGAGATGCGTATCGAGGCGAACATTTCCGTCTCAGATACAGAAGGAGTGTTTGGTACAAAAGTTGAAGTCAAAAACATAAACTCTTTCCGCGCGGTCGAACGGGCTATCGCATATGAAGTCGAGCGTCAGATTGCGCTCATCGAAAAAGGTGAAAGCGTTGTCCAAGCTACGCGCGGCTGGGACGACGTAAAAATGGAAACTTTCCATCAGCGCGTAAAAGAGGGCAGTGCCGACTACCGCTATTTCCCGGAACCAGATATTCCAAAACTCAGTCTTCGCGAAATACCAGAATTCGCTCCCGAGATTTTGCAGGCGGATCTGCCCGAGCTTCCGCAAGCGCGCCGTGCTCGCTATGCAGAAGCATATAGTTTAAAACTGGAAGACATCGCATACATTTCAGCATCACTTGAGCGTAGCCGTTTTTTTGATGCTGTTACTCATGTGCTTAATCATGATGCAGTACTCATTATGCAGGCTGCAAACTACTTCACCTCAGATCTCGCCGGTATTTTTACAAAGAACGGAGAAGAAACTTATGAGAAGGTTTCGGCAGAATCATTTGCAGAACTCATGCACATGATTGCACGAGAAGAGCTTTCTTCTCGTGGTGCAAAAGAAGTGTTGGCGTTGCTTGTTCAGAAAGGAGGGTCTCCCGAAGCTTTGGCCAAAGAGCATGGATTCCTGCAAGTTCATGATACTGAAGCACTTCGTGCGGCTGTTTTATCAGTGATAGAGACGCAGCAAAAGGCTGTAGGCGAGTATCGATCTGGGAAGGACGCTTCCTTGCAGTTTCTTGTAGGCATGGCCATGAGAGAGACTAAGGGAGCCGGTAACCCGGGGAAACTACGAGAACTCCTTATTGAAGAGCTCGGTAGGGAATAGCCCGAGTAGGTTAGTGTCTTTTGTCTACCGCTTTAGAGCGGTATTTTCATAGTGTGTACAATCTTTTCCAAACAAGACGAGATACGCTATGCTTACAACTATGGATGAAATCATTATTGACCAGAAAAAGTATGTCTCGTCGAAACGTGCCGCGGAATTAACAGGGTACGCAAAGGATTATGTGGGTCAATTGTGTCGTGAGGGCCGTGTGCCCGCGAGACTCGTAGGAAGGAGTTGGTACGTTCTTGAAAGCGCTATCCAAGATCATCGATTTGGCGCCGGACGCGACTTCTCGACCGAGGGTAAAGAAGAGTCGCAAAAGAAGCATGAAGAAACCCAAGTTCTCCCTTCAACTTGGGAGTCTCCTCATTACGAAGCGATACATGAGGACTCACTGCCTCAAATTAACCGTCTGAGGGTCACTTCTACCCAAACAATTGAAGCAATTAGTAGCGAGAGCAGCGAGCAAGACGCAATTACTCGCATGAGAGAGTCTTGGAGGCAGTGGTTTGCCACCATTCCAGATGACAAGGTCTCTGGATCCGCTGAGGAACAGCTTAAAGAAGCGATTCCGGCAGAAGAAATAGAAGAGGAAAACACGCTGCCTTTTGAACCTGAAGAAATGGTTGTGTCTGAGGCAGAACAGCCTGTACCGGTTACCATACATGCGATTCATCATCCTGAGCTCGTGCGTGAGGCCGTAGGGAATTTACCTGTCGGACAGGTGGTGGACGATCGTCGTCACCTTGAAGTACCGGTGACTGGAGCAGAGCGCAGAAAGCCGCGTACTTTTCGAGCGATAAAGGCGCTTACTTATTTTATTATATTTTGTGCATTGGTTATTGGGGTTGCTGGCAGTGGGTACTTGGATAAGATTATCATCTCGGAAGACCGAGCAGGCTTCCTTGCCGGAATCTCGATATACAATAAATAGCTTATATAAAGGATTTCTTGTCTCGAATAGACAAGTTGGAAAGATTGTAGAAAATTGCTATTTGAGCAATATTTATACATAAAAATCACTTCTTTATCAGGAAGTGATTTTTATTTTTTCTGGAGAATCTTTTGCTTGAAAGTAATTTTGGAATAGTTTGATCTACTGTCCGCTTATGTTTCTTTTTAATTATTCCTATGTGTTGCGAGTACAGCTACCTCTTTTATCAGTGGATTTTGTTTTTCTTGGAAAATCGTTAGGGATATGTTTCTTGAATCTTTTTTTTGCAAATTACTATCCACACAGCCTTGCTAACGTAAAAGAAAAAAACCACATAAACTATAGATAATTCGCTTATCCGATATGCGCTCCTTTACTTTCACACAAGAAAAAATACTTTCGACAAAAGAGGCTGCAGAGCTCTCCGGATATACGCCTGACTATTTGGCGCGCCTTACGCGAGCCGGGAAAATTAAAGGTGAACGATTCGGTCGCTCGTGGTGTATTGATAAGCGCTCACTTGAACACTTTATGGCTGATCAGGAAGAACGCAAAGTATTACGGTCACGCCAGTTGGTATCAGAACGAGAGAAAGAATATGGAGTAGCAACCATGTCTGAATCTATGGTTTCAAGAACGCTCACCACTCAGCTCCCAACGCCTCTCTATGGACTTGGTCCGACATCAGTGCGCTCGCATGTGGTGGCGCTCGTTGCCGGTTTTGCGGTCGTCTTTTCGGGACTCATTGCTGCGCAGGGGCCTATAGTTCCAATACTTGCCAAGAATTCACTGGCGCTGGCAAATCAAATATCTATAGGATTCCACGAAGAGTTTGGGGGGTTCCCTGTGTATTTTGTATCTCGCGCTCACTCTTCAGTGGCTTCGTTTGGAAGACCTGCATTGACTACACAAGAGGTTGTGGTGGCACCGGTAGTTCAGATAGGGGGGTATCGCGCGGAACTATACCCAAAGCTTTCTTTTGATGAGGGGCAGCGTTTTATTGAAATCATGGTCAATGGTGCCGCAACCGCTGCTGTGATGGAGGAAACAACATCGAAGAATACGGGTGGGGGTAGAGTGGCGTATACGGTGCCAACATTCTCTTTTGTTGAATTTAAGTCCTCAGCACGGCATCTCCTCACTACTATTCCAGAGCGCATATTTGATGCGGGCGTGATGCTTGGGGCTACCATAATCAACGCTTCGCATGCTGCTATAGAAGGTGAGGTACGTTTGGTTTACGCATCGGTAAACGCTGCTCCAATTATTGCCGAAAAGAGCTTTTTGTTTGCGTATACAATCGGGGCAATTCTTGCGTATGGGGGAATACAGGCTCCTTCTGTTTTCACTCATGCGTTTCTTGTACTTGCCGCGCTTCCGTCTCATATTGCACCTGTAATTGCTAGTACAGCGTGGGGTATTGAATACGTTGCCGCCGACCATTTTGTACGTATTGCACAGGCGATTTCAGAGGGCTATCTTTATTCGGTTAAAAAAGTTGGCCAGGGTGCGTATGAGGCAACACATTTTATAGTTTCAAACAGTACGCGTGGCGTAGTCTACGCTAGCGCAATTCTGGGGTTACCGAGCGCGGTGAAGCCACATCAATGAGTATGTACGCCACTACACGCAAAACTCTTGCACATATACTCCTTTTGCTTGTGGCGCTTATGGTGCTTACCGTGCCGGTTTCAGTTATTCGTGCACAGATCGGCAACACTTCAATTGCACGCACCTATACCGTAGAGGGGGCCCAAGCCGTCTCTGGCGATCTTGTTTCTTTTGATAAGGACAGGCAATCGCTACACCTTACCAAGAGCGTGAACGACACGACACTGTTTGGCGTAGTTATAGACAGGCCGGCAATCGTTCTCCGTT
>Ga0209066_10005945_pt1 | contig 12629 bp, 10 predicted proteins | sample All_14_2_FD_187198 | JGI IMG/M metagenome (GOLD analysis project Ga0209066, IMG submission 187198) | Freshwater microbial communities in response to fracking from Pennsylvania, USA - Allegheny Zone_MetaG_DW_15 (SPAdes) (version 2) ...
ACCCGACGAGGCGCCACTCCGCACTCGGCTACCTCAGCCCCATCGACTACGAGAGGCTTTACCCCGCCGCACTCGACGCGGCATGATCAACAACCAGAAACCGTCCGGGAAACCGGGGGCAGGTCAATGATTCATGGCAAGAAGACAGATGAGGAGTGCAGCAACGCCGAGCACACCGATCGCCAGCCGCCGCCAGACGCGGGGGTGTGTGGGCGTAGTCATGCTCGCCATCCACACCTCCCTGAACTCCAGTCGATCTACCAGAGTCTAGTCGGGCCTCGCGACCAGGGTCAGCCCCGCGGGTACTGCGTATCCAATAGAATCCGACGACTATGGCACCGACACAGGTTTCCGCGTGCCGAACATGACCACTGCCCTCGTCATCAACGCCGGCTCATCGTCCATCAAGTGGAAGATCATCGACGGGAGCTCTAGCACCGAAGTCCGTGGCGGGATCGTGGAGCGCCTCGGCCAGTCCAGCGATGGCGGGCTCGATCACAAGGATGCAATGCGCTCGATCGTCGCCGGGCTCGAGGACGAGAACTTGTCGGTCATCGGCCACCGTGTGGTGCATGGCGGCACCCGGTTCACGGAGGCAACCCTGGTCACTGAAGAGGTCGAGGAGCAGATCGGCGAGCTCTCTGCCCTCGCACCGCTGCATAACCCGGTCAATCTCGCCGGAATCCGTGCCACCCGCTCCGCGTTTCCCTCCATCTCCCACGTCGCGGTCTTCGACACCGCCTTCCATCAGAGCCTCGCCCCAGCCGCGTCCACCTACGCGCTTCCCGCGAGGCTCGCCGAGCGCCACGGCATCCGCCGGTACGGCTTCCACGGCATCTCCTACCAGCACGTCTCCGCGCGCACCGCGGAGTTGCTGGGGCGCCCACTCTCCGAGCTCCGACTGATCCTGTTCCACTTGGGCAACGGGGCCTCAGCGTGTGCGATGTCCGCCGGCCGCTCTGTGGAGACCTCGATGGGGATGACGCCGCTCGAGGGCCTCGTAATGGGCAGCCGTACCGGCGACCTCGACCCTGGCGTGATCTTGCAGCTCGGCCGCGCCGGGCTCTCCTGGGACGAGCTGGATACGATCCTCACCCGTGAGAGCGGCCTACTGGGGCTCGCCGGCACCGGGGACATGCGCGAGATTCAGTCCGCTGCGGCTGCGGGTGACGCCGAAGCCGCACTGGCGCTCGACGTCTACTATCACCGTCTGCGCCATTATCTCGGGGCGTACCTCGCCCAACTCGGGGGCGCCGACGCGATCGTCTTTACCGCCGCAGTTGGGGAGAACTCTCCTGCGACACGCGCCGCGACGCTCGCCGGCCTCGAGGATCTCGGCATCCTGATCGACAGGGGGCTAAACCAGGCGACCGGGAACCGGGCGCGGGTGGTCTCCCGTGCCGACTCGCGTGTCGCGGTACTCGTCGTTCCCACCGACGAGGAACTCGAGATCGCGCGGCAATCCTTGGAAGTCGTCGGGCGCTAAACCGTCCAGGGAAGTGATGGCTTGACGAACAGGGTGGCGCACCTGCTCTCCAGACAGTCATCTACGCATTCGCAAGAACAACCAAACTTCGACCGCTGGCAATGCGCGCGAATCGCACGAGCGATCTCCTCCACAGGCGGCACCTCGGCTGGCGCAGCTACAGCCGATCCAGGATGTACGCGACTCGATCGGCCGGGCTGAGGACTGGCACTTTCACAACCGGGATCGGGAGGTCCTGGTATACCTCGGTGAGAAGGGCATGGATGCGCAGCTGCGCGTCGGCGTCCTCGGTACGGGCGTAGTCCGCGGCGAGGGGGAGCAGATCGAGGATGAAAGTCTTTCGATAGGAGACATGCCGGAGCGCGTCGAGTAGCTGCCCGTCGGGCTCGATGTCGAGGAATCTGTAGTACGCCAGCGAGTCTGGGATGGCGCGATCGAGGAAGATGGTCTCGTCGGGATCCAGGCTCGCTTCCTGCTCCAGCTGCATGGCAAGCACTCCGTGCTGGAACTCGAGTCGGCGCGCCCGTACTTCCTCGACGGTCTTCCCCTCGACACGTTTGAGATCCAGGTAGTGCCGGGCGTGTTCGATCGTGGTCGTGTAGCCAAGGCCGCGCAGCATATCGACGGTCGTCGTCTTGCCCGAACTAGGACCTCCGGTGATGACGTACCAATTGGTCATGGATCGGTCCTCTCCGGGGCGGTCGGCGGAACATCTGCGGCCCTGTATCTGCCCAGCATACCCCTGTGGGGTATATGCTGGCTTCAGCTGGCGGTGTTGATGGCCGGCATAGTAGGAGGAGTGTCACGTGATCGTGATCGTTGTTGTGGCTGCGGTAGTGCTGACGGCTCTGCTGGCCTGGTACTTCTTCGCGCCCCGCGCCTCCACGCGCGCGGTCGTGGATGGGGATGTGCAAGTCCAGACGGTCACCGTCAAGGGCGGCTACTCGCCCAGCGTCGTCGAGGTGGTGCAGGGGGTTCGGACTCGACTGCTGTTCGACCGGCAGGAGACCGGCGACTGCTCGTCCCGGGTTGTCTTTCCCGACTTCAAGGTGAACCAGAGCCTGCCTGCATATGCGACTACGGCGGTGGAGTTCGTCCCCGAACAGGTCGGTGACTTCGAGTTCGCGTGCGGGATGAACATGCTGCACGGCACCGTGAAGGTAGTCGCCGGATCGGCCGACGGACCGCGGACGACCACCGCGCTGCTGGAGGCCCCCGCCAGGGTCGACGCCAGCGGCCCGGTCGATGTCGCCGGATTGGTGGAGGATCACGGCGACCTGGAGGCGGCCGAGCACGCCACGGAGATCGCGGACCTGCGTCGTCGGGTGATCGTCGGCGCGGTGCTGACCCTGCCGGTGTTCCTCTCGGTGATGGCCCACGAGGTGTTCGGGGCCATGTGGGTGCCGCCGCTGCTGCTGGCGCCGTGGTTCCAGTTCCTGTTGATCACCCCGGTGATGTTCTATACCGGGTGGCCGATCCACCGGACCGGGTGGCTGGCGCTGACACACCGGGCGGCCGAGATGAACTCGCTGATCACCCTCGGCACGATCGCCGCCTACGGCTTCAGCCTGGTCGCCACGTTCGTCCCGTGGGTGCTGCCTGCTGAGGCGCGCGGGGTGTACTTCGAGGCGGTCGGCGTCATCCTCACCCTGATCCTCCTCGGCCGGCTCCTGGAGGCCAGGGCCAAGGCCGGCACCGGTGAGGCGATCCGAACCCTGATCGGCCTGCAACCCCGCACCGCGCGGGTCGTTCGCGGCGACAGCGAGCTGGAGATCCCGGTCGGCGAGGTCGTGACCGGCGACATCGTGGTCATCCGCCCAGGCGAGAAGCTCCCGGTCGACGGGCAGGTCACCGAAGGCAGCTCCGCGGTCGACGAGGCGATGATCACCGGAGAGCCGATCCCGGTGGTCAAGTCCGCCGGCGACACGGTGATCGGCGCGACGATCAACCAGACCGGCTCCTTCCGGTACGCCGCGACCAAGGTCGGGGCCGACACGATGCTCGCCCAGATCATCCGACTGGTCCGCGAGGCCCAAGGCTCCAAGGCACCCATCCAGCGCCTGGCCGACGAGGTCTCCAGCTATTTCGTGCCCGCGGTCATCGCGATCGCCATCTGGACCTTCGCCGCCTGGTGGGTGTTCGGCCCGCCGCCGGCCGGAGTGTTCGCCCTGGTGGCAGCGGTCGCCGTCCTGATCATCGCCTGCCCCTGCGCGCTGGGTCTTGCGACACCACTGTCGATCACCGTCGCCACCGGCAAGGCTGCGTCCAACGGCATCCTGATCCGTTCCGCGGAAGCGCTCGAAACGGCGCACAAGATGAACACAGTCGTGCTGGACAAGACCGGCACGATCACCAACGGCACGCCGACGCTCACCGACATCCTGCCCGCCGACGAGTTCGACGCGGACGAGCTGCTCGCACTCATCGCGTCTGCCGAGCGCGACTCCGAGCACCCTCTGGCGACCGCGATCGTCGCCGCCGCCGAGGACCGCGGTCTCGACATTCCCCGGGCGAGCACCTTCGACTCCATCACCGGCCAAGGAGTCCGCGCCCAGGTGGATGGCAACACCGTGCTCGTGGGGAACATGCGACTGCTGACCGAAGCCGGCATCGACACCTCGAGGCTGACCGCAGGCATGGCAGCCCTGGCCGCCGACGGCAAGACCCCCATGCTCGCCGCGATCGACGGCCGCCCGGCCGGGGTCATCGGCGTCGCGGACACGATCAAGGACGGTTCGGCGGCCGCGATCGCTGACCTGGCCGCCCGCGGGATCGACGTCGTGATGATGACCGGCGACAACCGCACCACCGCCGCGGCGATCGCCCGCCAGGTCGGCATCGGCCGGGTCGTCGCGGAGGTCATGCCCGAGCACAAGGCCCGCGAGGTCCGGCGCCTGCAGGCCGAGGGGCGGATCGTCGGGATGGTCGGGGATGGCATCAACGACGCCCCCGCACTGGCCCAGGCCGACGTGGGCTCGGCGATCGGCACCGGCACCGACGTGGCGATCGAGGCCTCCGACATCACCCTGATATCCGGGAACCTGGGCGGCCTCGTCACCGCGATCGACTTGTCCCGTGCCACCATGCGCAACATCCGGCAGAACCTCGTGTTCGCGTTCGGCTACAACGTCGTCGGCATCCCCCTCGCCGCCGGCGTGCTGTACCCGGCATTCGGGGTCTTGCTCAGCCCGATGATCGCCGCCCTGGCGATGGCACTGTCATCGCTGTCGGTCGTCACCAACTCCAGCCGGCTCCGCCGGTTCACCCCCAGGCCCCCCGCCACCACGGCCGCAGCCTCGATCACCGACCCGGTGATCGAGATCGGCAACCAGCACACAAGTGAGGACAATCCCATGACACACCACACCGAGCACACCTCCGACGACACCCTCGTCACCGATCCGGTCTGCGGCATGAAGATCGACCCGAAGACGGCCGCGGCCACCCGCGAGCACGACGGCACGACGTTCTACTTCTGCTCCACCGGATGCGCCAACACGTTCGACGCCGACCCTCACCGCTACGGCCACCCGCACCCGGCACACTGAGTCTGCCCCGAACATGGACCACATGACGCACGGATACGTCGGCAACAAGGACGCACTGCTGACTCGGCTTCGCCGGGTCGAAGGGCAGGTGCGCGGCGTGGCGAGAATGATCGACGAGGACACCTACTGCATCGACGTGCTGACCCAGGTCTCCGCCGCGACCAAGGCACTCGAAGCGGTCGCCCTTGCGCTCCTGGACGATCACCTCATGCACTGCGTCGCCGAAGCCACCGAACAAGGTGGCCCGGTCGCCGAGGAGAAACTGCGCGAGGCCAGCGCGGCGATCGCGCGACTGGTTCGTTCCTAGCGGCGCATCACGCTCCGCCCAGCTCAAGCCGGTGACCCGAAACACCCCACACCGTTTCGGTATGACGAGCGGATCACGAACTCATGGATACGGCGGTCGCACTCGTGCAGGCGTACCTGCGCATGAACGGCTACTTCACCGTCGCCGAGTACCCCGTCCTCGAGGTAACCGCGCACGCACCGGCGCGAACAATGACCGATCTGGACATCCTCGCGATCAGGCTCCATCGTGAGCCCCCCGCACCTGGCGGTGTCGCTGTCGAGGGCCCTGCCCCCGCGCTCGGCGCGGACCTCGGCGCAGCCGACATGATCGTCGGCGAAGTCAAGGAGGGCAAGCCCCGCCTGAACCCCGCCATGCGCGATCCGGCCGTGCTCAAGGCCGCGTTCACCCGGTTCGGATGCTGCCCGGCGGATCTTGCCGCCGATCTCGTCGACGAGCTCTTGCGCAACGGTCGCGTCGTGGCGCCGGCCGGTCATGTCATCCGCACCGTCGCGTTCGGGAACCCGCAGCACACCGGCTCGAGCCGAGGATGGCACACCGTCCCGCTGGAACACATCATCGACTACCTCACGGACAACCTTCGCTCCAACTGGCCCGCCATCGGACGCACGCAGATCAAGGACGAGGTCCTGGGTCTGTTCGCACTGATGGAGAAGTCACGTCGCGCGTCGCGGAGCCGGGGAGGTCCGAGGTCATGACCAGCCGGCACAGGAAGCCGTCGCCTTCCCGGGGGACCTTCGGCCCGATCCGCCAGAGTACGAATGCGGAATTGTCGACGCATGGTGGTCACGCGGATGATCGCGGCCCCATCGTGGAGATGGCCCCTGCGCTCCTGTCTTTTCCGGCGGGGAGTTAGCCTTGGTCATGAGGGAGGTGGGCGCATGAAGACGATCCGCTCCTTGGCGAACTCAGGCTCGACCACGCGCCGCCTCGTCTTCATGCTCGGGATCGCGGTCGCCCTCATCGCGGGTCTGCTCGCGATGCACACCCTCACCGCCGGCACCACGCACCTCGAATCCACCCCAGCCATATCCTCCGCCGCGGATCACGACCAAGCGATGGCCGGGGCCGCAGTGGAGGACACGGCCGTCGATGCCGGACATTGCTTGGGCGACTGCGGCGCTCCGGGGAACATGCCCGGGCATTCGATGCTGATGATGGTCTGCGTCCTGGCGCTGCTCGCCGCCGTCCTCATCGTCCTGGCTCCCGCCCTGCTTGCCCGCCTCAGCATGTCCCTGGGCGTGGTTGTCCTCGCCGAGGACGTGCCCCGCGCATTGCCGCGCCCGCGTCCGCCTTCCCTGCTCGTCCTGTCCATCAGCCGGACCTGATTCGCGCCGTCTTCCCGGGTTTCCCGGGAGGCTGCTTCGCCCTGCCCGGGCACCGAATCACGAATTCCTACTGATACCAAAGGACGTACACAATGCGACTTCGCACCATTGCGCTGGCCTCCGGCGCGCTTATCACGGCGACCCTGCTGCTGGCCGGCTGCGCCCAGAACGACACCGGCGGCGGGATGCCCGGCATGGACCACGGCACCACCCCCATGACGACGCCCTCAGCCAGCATCGGGGACTTCAACTCCGCCGATGAGATGTTCGTCACGGGGATGATCCCCCACCACGAGCAGGCCATCCAGATGGCCGATCTCCTCCTCCGCAAGGACGGCGTCGACCCGCGGGTGGTCGACCTCGCCGAGCAGATCAAGGGCGCCCAGGGCCCCGAGATCGAGACCATGACCTCCTGGCTGGCGGAGTGGGGCATCCCCCACGACTCCATGTCCGAGGGCATGGGCGGGATGGACCACGGCGACGGGATGATGTCTGAGGCGGACATGACCGCCCTCGAATCGGCAACCGGCGCCGACGCGACCCGGCTGTTCCTGGAAGGGATGATCGGTCACCACCAGGGCGCTGTGCAGATGGCGCAGTCGGTGATCGACAACGGCCAGAACCCGACCGTCGCCGACCTGGCGCAGACGATCATCGACGGTCAGACCGCCGAGATCACCACCATGCAGGACATCCTCGGCACCCTCTAGGGCGCCCCTTTCCTACGTGCCGCGGCCGGCCGTTCCTGGTCGACCGCGGCACGCCCCCACCTCGCCAGGCCGTCCTTGCCACGGCCTACCGAACGCAGATCGGACCTTCACTTATGGGCACACGCTCCATCGCACTCTTCTTCTTCGTCATGGTGCTCCTTGCCGTCGTTCTCGGCGCCGCAGTGATCGCCATCCCCGCTATCGGGGCAGCATGAACCGGACACACGCGCTCGCGCTGGTCTCCGCCCTGGCCGCGGCCGTGACCGCCGCCGTCCTCCTCTCCGGTTGCTCGACGACCGGAATCACCACGACCCCCGCGAGTTCTGGGGTGAGCTTCGCGCACGTCCACGAACTCGTCGCCCGTCAGGACGGCGGCCTGCTAGTGGGCACCCACGAGGGCCTCTACCGGCTCCAGATCGACGCCGACGGTTCCACCACCGCGGTCGGACCTCTCGGCGGCCTCGACTTCGATCCGATGGGGTTCACGATCGCCGGGGACACCGCCTACGCCTCCGGGCACCCGGGACCAACCACCCCGGGAAGCTTCGGCACCCCGAACCTCGGACTCATCACCAGCACGGACGACGGCGAGACCTGGACCACCGTCTCCCTGAAAGGGGTGACCGATTTCCACGCCCTGGCCGTGATGACCGCCGCCGACGGAGCGCCGCATGTGTTCGGCATCGACCCGGGCAAGCCGCGACTCCAGCGCAGCACGGATGGCGGGCTGACCTGGAGCGACGGGGCTGAGCTGGCCGCCCGCGACATCCTCGTTGTCGACACCACGCTGTACGCGACGACGTCGGAGGGGCTGGCCGTCAGCGAGGACGGCGGGATGAGCTTCACCCTCGACCCGACACCGCTGGCCCTGTACCTCGTCGCTGCGGATCCCCAGGGCGGCCTCGCCGGCATCGACACGACCGGCACGCTGTGGACCCGCAGTCCAGGCCAGGACTGGGCGCACGGCCACACCGTGACCGGGACACCGCAGGCGGTGGCCGTCGACGGGGCACGCATCTACGTCGCCGACGACCGGGGCATCGCCGTCACCGAGGACGCCGGCGCGACCTGGATCGTGCTCGAGGTGAACGGATGAGCCCCATACAGCCGAGGGGCAACACCCGTCGCACACGAGCTTGGACAGGGCCGGCATGGACCCATGAGAGAGGACCGAGATGAACCCCGCGATCCGCAACACCAGCTTGACCAGGCGCGGCTTCCTCGCCGTCGGCACCGGCACCCTCGCCGCGATCGCCCTCGCCTCCTGCACGACCCCGCCACGCTACGTCACCCCGACCGGCGCGCCGGTACGACAGGCGGAACTGGCCCGCGGCGGGACCGGCCGAATCACCAGCGTCGAACTGGTGGCCTCCCGGACGCAGATCGACCTCGCCGGCACCACGGCGGACACCTGGAGCTTCGGGCCGGTGCCGGCGCCGACGATCCGGCTGACGGCGGGCGACACCCTGCGCGCCACCGTGCGCAACCGGCTCCCCGCCGACACCTCCGTGCACTGGCACGGCCTGGCGCTGCGCAACGACATGGACGGCGTCCCCGGCGCGACCCAGGCGCCGATCGGCGCCGGCGAGGACTTCACGTATGAGTTCGTCGCCGCGCATCCGGGCACCTACTGGTTCCATCCGCACGTCGGCCCTCAGCTGGACCGCGGCCTGTACGGGGCGCTCATCGTCGATGACCCGGACGAGCCCCTCGCCTACGACGAGGAGTGGGTGGTGATCCTCGACGACTGGCTCGACGGGGTGACCGGCACCCCCGACGAGGTGCTCGAGGAGCTGCGCGGCGGCATGGGCGGGATGATGGGCAACGGCGGCGGCCACATGATGATGGGCGCCCGCTCGGATCTACTCGGCGGCGACGCCGGCGACGTCGCCTACCCGCACTTCCTCATCAACGGCCGCCCGTCCGCCGACCCGGAGACCTTCACGAGCACCCCCGGACGGCGGCTGCGGATCAGGATCATCAACGCGGGCAGCGACACCGCCTTCCGAGTCGCGCTCGGCGGTCACCGGCTCACCGTCACCCACAGCGACGGGTTCCCGGTGGAGCCGGTGGACGCCGACGCGATCCTGATCGGCATGGGCGAACGCTACGACGCCCTGGTCACCCTCGGTGACGGCGCGTTCCCATTCGTCGCCGCAGCGGAAGGCAAGGGGGAGACGGCGCGGGCGATCGTACGCACCGGATCGGGCGAGACCCCGCGCGCGTCAGGGAGCATCCTCGAACTGTCCGGCTCCGTCCTCACGGCGGGCGCACTCGCCGCCGACCCGAGCGTCGCATTCCCGGATCGCACGGTCGACCGCGAGCTGACGGCGAGATTGTCCGGCTCCATGATGGCCTACGACTGGGCGATCAACGGCCGCCGGTTCGACCCGGCCGACCCCCTGGCCGGCGCACTCGGCGTGACGCAGGGCGAACGCGTGCGGCTGCGCATCGAGAACACCACCCAGATGTGGCATCCGTTCCACCTGCACGGGCACACCTACCAGCACTCCGGCACGGGACCGCGCAAGGACACCTCGATCATCCTGCCTGGCCAGTCCTTGACGGTCGACTTCGACGCCGACAACCCGGGACTCTGGGCTGCACACTGCCACAACATCTACCACGCCGAGGCCGGGATGATGACCATCCTCGGCTACCAGGCCACCTGACAACCCAGTAGGAAGAAGCAGAGAACATGCAAGAACGAACCGTCGTCCTGGAAGTATCCGGTGTCCAGTGGGCGTCCTCGAAGTCCGTCGTGGAATCGACCCTCCTCCGCCAACCGGGCGTCATCTCCGTGGAGGCCAACCCGGTCTCCCAGACGGCGAACGTCTCCTACGACCCCGAAACCACCTCGCAGGCCCACTTGCGCCAGTGGATCATCGAATGCGGATACCACTGTGCCGGCCAGTCCGTCCCGAACCATATCTGCGATCCCGCCCACGACTCCCACCAAGCATCCCTGGGCCACCACCACATGCCCGCGACCCAGGAACACACGGTGCCTGACGACAGTCCGCTTCCTCCGGAGCCGACGCAGGAGCACGCAGAACACGAACACGCAGGGCATGAGCATTCGGGGCACGAGTCGATGACCGGACACGAAGCGCACAGCGCCGCGCCGGTCGCGGCCGACCCGACGGCGCCCGACCACACTGCGGCTGACCCCGCCGCGGCAGGCACTGTGGACCACTCGGGTCATGCCGGCCACGGCACACCGGCGCGGAGCAGTCAGGATGTGATGGGGCACGGCGGCGGCCACGCCGGCATGTCGATGGCGTCGATGATCCGCGACATGCGCAACCGGTTCCTGGTCGCGGCGATCCTGTCCGTGCCGATCATCCTGTGGTCCCCGATCGGCCGGGAAGTGTTCGGGTTCACCGTCCCGGCCCCGTTCGGGCTGCGGGATGACGTGTTTTCGCTGGTCCTGTCGCTGCCGGTGATCTTCTACTCGGCCTGGATCTTCTTCGACGGCGCCTTCCGGGCGCTGCGGGCACGGACCCTGGACATGATGGTGCTGGTCGCCGTCGGCGTGGGTTCCGGCTGGCTCTACAGCGTCATCGTGACCCTCACCGGCGGCGGTGAGGTGTTCTACGAGGCCGCCACGGTGCTGGCCGCGTTCGTGCTGCTCGGCCACTGGGTCGAGATGCGTGCCCGCGGCGGCGCGAACGACGCCATCCGCACCCTGCTGGAGCTCGCCCCGGCGCGGGCGGTCGTGCTCCGCGACGGGGAAGAGGTCGAGGTGCCCACCGCCGAGGTGGTGCCCGGAGACCTGATGCTGGTACGCCCCGGCGCGAAGGTCCCCACCGACGGGGAGGTCGAGGAGGGTGACTCCGAGATCGACGAGTCGATGGTCACCGGTGAGTCCCTGCCGGTGGAGAAGACGCCGGGCTCCGCGGTGATCGGGGCGACGGTGAACACCACCGGCACCCTGCGGGTGCGGGCCACGAAGGTCGGGGCTGACACGGCGCTGGCGCAGATCGTGGCCCTGGTGCAGGAGGCGCAGAACTCCAAAGCGCCCGGACAGCGCCTGGCGGACCGGGCCGCGTTCTGGCTGGTGCTGGTCGCCCTGATCGGCGGAAGCGCGACCTTCCTGGTCTGGTGGCTGACCGGCGCCCCCGTGCCGACTGCGATCCTGTTCGCCATCACCGTCGTGGTCATCACCTGCCCCGATGCCCTGGGCCTGGCCACCCCGACCGCGATCATGGTCGGCACTGGCCTGGGCGCCAAACGCGGGGTGCTGTTCAAGAACGCCAGCGCCCTGGAATCCGCCGCGCACATCGACACTGTCGTCCTCGACAAGACCGGCACCCTGACCAAGGGCGAACCCGAGGTCACCGACTACCTGCCGATCGGGATGGACGACATCGAGCTGTTGTCCCTGGCCGCCGCCGCGGAACGCGAGTCCGAGCATCCCCTGGCCAAGGCGGTCGTCGCCTACGCCGACGCGCGCAAGATCCCCCGGCGCACGGCCACCGCGTTCCGCAACGTCACCGGGCTCGGGGCGGTGGCGACCGTGGACGGACGCCGGGTGGTGATGGGCAACGCCCGGCTGATGGCCGAGGAGGGAATCGACATCAGCACCATCTCGGCGGCGCAGAACGATCTGGCCGCCACCGGCCGCACGGCGATCGCGTTCGCCGTCGACGGGAAGGCAGCCGGGGTGATCGCCCTTGCCGACGCGCCGCGGGAGACCGCCGCGGCCTCGATCGCCGCCTTGCACGAGTCCGGCATCGAGGTCGTGATGCTCACCGGCGACAACGAGCCCACCGCCCGACGGATCGCCTCGCTGCTGGGCATCGACACCGTCATCGCCGAGGTCCTCCCGCAGGACAAGTCCGCCAAGATCACCGAGCTGCAGCAGGCCGGGAAGAAGGTCGCGATGGTCGGCGACGGCGTCAACGACGCCCCCGCCCTGGCTCAGGCCGACCTCGGCATCGCGATCGGCGCCGGGACGGATGTCGCGATCGAGACCGCCGATGTGGTGCTGATGCGCTCGGACCCGCTGGATGTTCCGGTCGCGCTGCGCATCGGCAAGGGCACCGTTCGCAAGATGCGGCAGAACCTGGGCTGGGCCATCGGCTACAACGTCATCGCCCTGCCCATCGCCGCCGGCGTGTTCTTCCCGGCGTTCGGCATCATGCTCAGCCCGGAGATCGCCGCGATCAGCATGTCCGGCTCGAGCGTGATCGTCGCCGTCAACGCCCTGCTGCTGAAGCGACTCCACCTTCCCGCCCCGGCCGCGCC
>Ga0209066_10005947_pt1 | contig 12626 bp, 8 predicted proteins | sample All_14_2_FD_187198 | JGI IMG/M metagenome (GOLD analysis project Ga0209066, IMG submission 187198) | Freshwater microbial communities in response to fracking from Pennsylvania, USA - Allegheny Zone_MetaG_DW_15 (SPAdes) (version 2) ...
GATTGGGCCTGCCCCGATTGTGCGGTGCGCGACAAACCCGATTTCATTCCCTTGGGCCCGGGCGGCCAGGGGCCGGAACCGTCTGTGGCCGGCGTGGAAACCGAGCCATTCGCGAAATGGCACTGCGTGACCTGCGGCCACATCTACGACGAGGCCCTCGGTGATCCCGACACGGGCGTGGCGCCCGGCACCCGTTGGGCGGACGTCCCTGACGACTGGTACTGCCCGGACTGCGGCGCGACCAAGGAAGCGTATGAACCTTATGGGTGATCCATTCGAGCGGACGATCGTCTTCCGGCTCGGCAATCTGGCGAATTCCTTGGGGAGGGCCGAATGAGCGTTCGTGCAGTCACCGGCCCGGCGCCGGTTCATCCCGGCGCCGGAGGGTCGATCGAGTCCCTGTTCGCATCGCAGCGCCGATCAGCCATGGAGAACAGGGCGAAATTCACGCTGAAGGCGCGGCTGGCCATGCTGTCGCGTCTGAAGGCGACGCTGAAGCGCCGGGAAAACGACATCATCGAAGCGCTCTACGCGGATTTCAGGAAGCCGGAATCCGAGGTGCGTCTGACCGAACTCTTTCCGGTCTATCAGGAAATATCCCATGCCCGGCGCCACCTCCGATCCTGGCTGAGGCCGCACCGGGTTCACGGCTCGCTGGGGATGTTCGGAACCGCCGCGGAGGTCCGCTATCAGGCCAAAGGCGTCTGCCTGATAATTTCCCCGTGGAACTACCCGGTCAATCTCAGCTTCGGCCCCCTGGTGTCGGCCTTGGCGGCCGGAAACACCGCCATCATCAAGCCCTCCGAACTGACGCCGGCGACGTCCGCCCTGATCAAAGACATTGCCGAGGAGACCTTCCCCAGGGATCTCGTCGCCGTCTGCGAAGGCGACGCCCAGGTTTCGCAGGCCCTGCTGGATCTGCCCTTCGACCACATCTTCTTCACCGGCAGTCCCCAGGTCGGCAAGATCGTCATGGCGGCCGCGGCGAAACATCTGACATCCGTGACGCTCGAGCTGGGGGGCAAGTCCCCGACCATCGTCGGCTCGACCGCGAATATCGAACACGCGGCCCGCAAGATCGTCTGGGGCAAGTTCGCGAATAACGGCCAGACCTGCATCGCTCCGGATCATGTCTATGTCGCTCGCGACCAGGCCCCGGCTCTGGTCGATGCGCTCCGGCGCGAGATCAAGCGGGTCTATGGGCAGACAGACAGCCAGCAGAAAAGCGGTCCGGACTACTGCCGGATCGTAAATCGGCGGCATTTCGAACGTCTGAGCGCCCTGACCGACGACGCCACATCGCGCGGCGCGACCGTCCTGGAAGGCGGGGTGCGAGATCCGGGCCAGAACTACTTCTCACCGACCATACTCGGCGGGACGACGCCTCAGATGGCGATTTCCCAGGAAGAAATATTCGGTCCGGTTCTTCCCGTCATCGAATATGATGACATCAGCAGCGTCATCGACGCCATCAACGCCGGTCCAAAACCACTCGCCATATACATCTATAGCGAAGACGACTCTATCCGGGAATATATCATCGAACGAACCAGTTCCGGTGGTGTCTGCGTCAACAACAACGTCGTCCATTTCCTGCATCCAAATCTGCCGTTTGGCGGCGTCAACAACAGCGGTATCGGAACCGCGCACGGTTTCTACGGCTTCAAGGCATTTTCGCACGAACGCGCTATTTTGAGGGACAAGTTTTCTATCTTGGGACTTCTTTTCCCACCCTATACAACACGCGTGAAACAACTCATCGATCTGACTGTTCGTATCCTTGGATAATGACAAGAAGATAATGAAATAACGCATGGACATGGGGGAAGTTATGTTTGACTACATCATTGTGGGGGCGGGATCCGCCGGATGTCTGTTAGCCGAACGCCTGTCGGCGAATCCAAAGACCCGTGTCTGCCTGCTCGAGGCGGGTCCGCCGGATCGCAGCGCATTGATACACATGCCCATCGGGATCGCCCTTCTCTCGAAGAGCAAGACGCTCAACTGGGCCTTTGACACGGAACCCCAGGCCAATCTCGACGATCGCCGGCTGTTCTGGCCTCGCGGCAAGACGCTCGGCGGGTCCAGCTCGATCAACGCCATGATCTACATCCGCGGCCATCCGGACGACTATGATGCCTGGGGCGAGGCGGCCGACCCGATCTGGTCGTACGAGAATGTGCTTCCGCTATTCAAGCGGATGGAGGCCAATGAAAGGTTCGGGAACGACGAGTTTCATGGCGGCGGCGGCGAGCTTCACGTCAGCGATCTGCGAACGTTCAACCCCCTGAGCCGGGCCTTCGTCGAAGCCGGACAGGAAGTCCAGCTCCCGCACGTCCCGGACTTCAATGGAAAAACCCAAGCCGGCGTCGGCCGCTATCAGGTTACGCAGCGCCGGGGCCGACGCTGGAGTTCCGCGCGCGCCTTTCTTTCAAAGGCCAGGAACCGCCCGAACCTGACGATCGTCACGGGCGCGCGGGCGACCCGGGTCATTCTGGAAGGCCGAAGGGCGGTCGGGGTGACCTATTCGGCCGGGGGCAGGCTGGTCGATGTGCGCACCGACGGCGGCGAGGTCATCCTGTCGGGCGGGGCGGTCAATTCGCCCCAGCTGCTGTTGCTGTCGGGAATCGGCGACGCCGCCGAGTTGAAAGCCCACGGCATTCCGGTGGTCGTGGACAGTCCGGAGGTCGGAAAGAATCTGCAGGATCACCTCGACATCACGATCATGCATGAATCGAAAGACCGCACGCCGATCGGCATCGCATTGTCGTTCATTCCACGGGCCCTGGCGGGCGTCCTTTCGTACGTCCTGTTCGGAAGAGGGCTTCTGACGAGCAATGTGGCGGAATCCGGCGGGTTCACGAAAAGTTCGCCAGAGCGATCGCGGCCGAACATCCAGTTCCATTTCCTGCCGACCCTGTTGAAGGATCATGGCCGGGAGCTGGCGTTCGGATACGGCTACACCCTGCACGTCTGCGATCTCCTGCCCAGGAGCCGGGGAAGGATCGGGCTGAAAAGCTCCGATCCGCTCGACGACCCGCTGATCGACCCGCGGTACCTGTCCGCCCCGGAAGACATCCAGACCATGGTCGCGGCGGTGAAGCTGGGGCGGCGAATCCTATCGGCGCCGTCGATGGCGGCCTATTCCAGGACCGAACTGGTTCCGGGGGCGGCGGTCCAGACCGACGCGGACATCGTGGCGGACATCCGTCGGCGGGCCGAGACGATCTACCATCCCGTGGGAACGTGCCGGATGGGGCGTGATCCGGCCTCGGTCGTCGATCCGGCGCTCCGGGTGCGCGGGGTGCAGGGCCTTCGGGTCGTGGATGCGTCCATCATGCCCACGCTGGTGGCCGGCAACACCAACGCCCCGACGATGATGATCGCGGAAAGAGCCGCGGAACTCATTCTCGGCAAGACGAAACTCGCGTCCAGCGCTTCCGGGGAGGCACCTCATTAGTCCAGCGTCAAAAAAAGACGGGCCGGATTCTCGCGCGGGACAGTCGCGGCCCCAGACACCGGAATTTACCGCGAACCATCAACAAACGCCGATCCCGTCAACAGGGACGAAGCACTTTAGGGAGGACAGTTCCATGAGTCAGAATGGCAAATCCATGTCTATACGGCTTTCACAATTCGCCGCGGCGGTCGCCGCCTTCAGCGCATTCTCAGCCTCGGCCGCTGCGGCCCAGGATGCGGGAAATTTCAGGCGGTGGGCCGTCAGCGTGAATGCAACCCAGGTCTTCGTGGATGAGGAGGCGTCGGACATCACCCTGGGCGGCGGACCCGTCCCCGGTTCCAACATCAGCATCGACGACGTGAGCTCGGTGACCGTCGATGTGGGATATTTTTTCACACCCAATGTCGCGGTTGATCTGTTTCTCGGCGTGCCGCCGACCGCGGAAATCGACGGCGCCGGTTCCATCGGAGCTCTCGGAACGCTGGCCGAGGTCGATTTCGGTCCAGTGATCCTTTCGGCCCAGTACCATTTCAACGGTCTCGGCCCGGTCCATCCCTATCTCGGACTGGGCGTGGGACGAATCGTCTTCCTGAAAAAGAAAGACAGGGCTCTGACCGACTTCGACATCGACGACAGCTGGGCCCCGGCGGTCCAGGCGGGCGTTCGTTATGACCTCAATCCGGCATGGATGCTGAACGCCGACGTCCGCTACGTCCCCTTTTCCACGGACGCGTCCGGATCGCTGGGGGGCGCGCCGGTGCAGGCGACCCTGGATATCAAGCCGATCCTGGCGAACGTTGGATTGACTTACCGATTTTAGGTTCACTCGGGCCGCCCGTCGATGATGGATTTGAGTAATTAAGGATGATCCCAAATGTTGGGTCTCATGATGGACCGACCGCTGCTGATCTCGCAGATCATCGAGCATGCGGCTGAGTATCACGGCGACAACGAGATCGTGTCGCGGTCGGTCGAAGGCCCGATTCACCGGTACACGTATGCCGACGCCGCAAGGCGCTCGCGCCAACTTGCCAATGCCCTCAAGGCGCTGGGCGTCGTGCCGGGCGACCGGATCGGCACCCTGGCGTGGAACGGCTATCGCCATTTCGAGATCTATTTCGCGGTCTCCGGGAGCGGCGCCATCTGCCACACGCTTAATCCGCGCCTCTTTCCGGAGCAGATCGCCTATATCATCAACCATGCCGATGACAGGTTCATCTTCGTCGACCTGAATGTGCTCGCCATTCTTGAAGGGCTCTGCGGTGATCTGGACGACGTGCAGGGTATCATCGTGATGACCGACCGCGCGCACATGCCGGCCGACAGCGTCCTGCCCAATCTGCTGTGTTACGAGGACCTGGTGGCCGCCCAGGACGAGGCGTTTGACTGGCCAGAGTTCGATGAGAACACCGCCGCGTCGCTCTGCTACACCTCCGGGACCACAGGGGAACCGAAAGGTGTGCTTTACAGCCACCGCTCAACGATCCTGCATGGCTACGCCGTCAACGGCGCCGATGCGATGGGCTTCACGGCCGACGACACGATCCTACCGGTCGTGCCGATGTTCCACGCCAACGCCTGGGGCATTCCTTATGCAGCCCCGATGGTCGGCGCCAAGCTTGTGTTCCCGGGTTTCAAGATGGACGGCGCCAGTCTGTTCCAACTTTTCGAGAGCGAAGCCGTCACCATGGCCGCCGGCGTGCCCACGGTTTGGCTCGAACTGTTGCACTATTGCGAAGCCAATGGCCGACGCCTGGACAAGCTGAAGCGCACGCTGATTGGCGGCTCGGCGCCGCCGCGCGCCATGGTCGAACGCTTTGACAAGGAGCACGGGGTGCGCGTCCTGCAGGGCTGGGGCATGACAGAGATGAGCCCGCTGGGTACGATCACCTCGATGCGGCGCGGTGAGCGCGATCTCCCGGCGGAGGCGCAATACGACCTGATCGCCAAGCAGGGTCGACCGATCTTCGGCGTCAGCTTGAAGATCGTCGATGACGCGGGTCGCGAGTTGCCCAAGGACGGCGTTGCGTTCGGAAACCTGCTGGTCCGAGGTCCCTGGGTCGCAAGATCCTACTTTCGTGGCGAAGGCGCCTCGGCGTTCACCGGCAATGGATGGTTTCAAACCGGCGACGTCTGCACCCTCAATCCGCATGGCTATATGACGATCACCGACCGCTCGAAGGACGTTATCAAATCGGGCGGTGAGTGGATCAGTTCGATCGACCTGGAGAATATCGCCATGGGGCATCCTGCTGTCCAGGAAGCCGCAGTGATTGGCATCGTCCACCCCCAATGGGATGAGCGTCCGCTGCTCGTCGTTGTGAGACGACCTGATTCTGTGGTGACGCGCGAGGGGTTGCTGAATTGGTTCGAGGGCAAGGTCGCAAAGTGGTGGATTCCAGATGATGTCGTCTTTGTTGATAGCTTGCCGCATACGGCCACCGGCAAACTTCTCAAGACGAAACTCAGGGACGATTTTCGCGGATACAAAGCGCCCTAACCCGGATTTCTCAACCACGGTCCAGCGTCGGGCTGACTGAAGGCCGGAGCGACCGGGTTTTGGTTTTGACTGGCGTCTTCGGGCGGGGTGATTTTCGCGTGAGCGGCTGGATTCGGCGATTCGCCCGGAGCGTGTCAGGACAATCTTTCGCCGAGGTCCGCGAGCGGTTCGGACGGTTGGTGAGCACCGGGTGGACTACGGTTCTGAATAGGCCGCAATGACCTCGATTGCAGCGAAGATCGGCTGCACGGCGGGGCCGGTGCCGCAGCCGTCTCCGGCGAACGCAGATCGGCTCAGGCTGCTTGAGCGCGAGGTGAAAGAGCTTCGCCGGGCGACCGAGATCCTGCGAAAGGCCTCTGCGCATTTTGCGCAGGCGGAGCTCGACCGCCAAGGCAAATGGTGATGTCGTTCATCGACGATCATCGCAAGGAACTGGGCATCGAGCCGATCTGCCGCAAACTGGCAATCGCCCCCTCTTCCTACCACCAACACGCCATGCGCCTTGTTGACCCAGGCAAGCGCTCGGCTCGTGCCCGCCGCGCTGACGAGATCAGAGAGCAGATCAGGCGAGTCCATGAGACCAGCTTTGGTCTCAAGGAGGAAAGATGGCGCGGTGATGGTTCGTTGGTTACGGCGCTCCAGGATCACCGACTCAAGCGTTTGCGAACCAATGGCCATACTTGTCGCGCAGCGCCTGCTTCTGGATCTTGCCCGTCGCCGTCATTGGAAAGGCGACGAGTATCTCGACCAGCTTGGGCGTTTCGTATCCGCTCAGATGCGCGCGGCAATGCGCGATGAATTCCTCCCCGCTGGCTGATGCTCCGGGCTTCAGCGTCACGAAGCCGGCGACCGCCTCGGTCCAGTGCGGGTGGGACAGGCCGACCACGGCGGCGTTGGCGACCGCGGGATGCCGCAACAGCACCTCCTCGACCTTGACGGAGGCGACATTTTCGCCGCCACTCTTGATCATGTCCTTTTTGCGATCGACGAACAGCAACTGCCCGTCAGGATCGATCATGCCGAGATCGCCGGTATGGTGCCAGCCAAAGGCGCTCGCGGCGTCTGTTGCCGGCTGATCCTTCAGATAACCGATCATCGCGTTGGGGCCGCGATGAACGATCTCGCCCACGACACCATCGGGCACGATCTCGCCCTTGTCGTCCATGATCACCATGTCGTCGATGATTCCGACCTCACCCCAGTAATTGCCGAAGCGCCGCGATTGCTCGGCGGGCTTGAACAGGGTGGTCATCGGAAAAATCTCGGTCTGGCCCGAGCCAAGCGCGAACCTGGGACAGAATTCCTCGATCAGGCGCAGCAGTAGCGGCTTCGGCATCGGCGCCATCGCGTAGAGGCAATGCCGCAGCGAGGCCAGATCGCGCTTCTCGCGTTCGGGATGCGCCAGCAACGCCGCGTACATCAGCGGCAACGCGAAGACGAAGCTGATGCGTTCCGCCTCGATCGCCGCGATCAGGCGATCGGCATCGAAGCCCTTGAGCATCACCATCGTGCAGCCGGCGGCGAGATAGCTCAGGCACAGCGAGTGCTGCGCGCAGTGGAACATCGGCATCATGCAGGTGCCGATGTCACCCCGCACGGGCCCGTCCTCGACGATGTTGCCGAGCGTCGCGAAATAGACCGCCAGATGGGTGTGCATCACGCCCTTGGGCCGGGACGTGGTGCCGCTGGTGTACATGATGAGCGCCAGGTCGCGATCGCCGATCACGACATCGGGCTCGATCTCCGACCGGCCGGGTTCGAGTGCCGCGACGGGCGACCCCGCCGCGGCGCCGCGCCGCGCACTGCCGCCGCATTCACGAAGCGGAATGCCCAGGCCGACGAGCATCGTGGCGAACCCAGTCCGTTCGAGAAACACCGTATCGACGATCACCAGTTCGGCTTCGCAATGTTCGATGATGTAGCGAATGTCGTCCGTCGCCAGCATCGCGTTGACGGGCACCCAGACGCGGCCGGATTTGTGGATGCCGAAGATCGTCGCGAGGAATTCGGTCGAGTTTTCGCACAGCGTGACGATCTTGGCGCCGGGCGTCAGCGACTCGGAACACAGTGCGTTGGCGACCCGGTTGGCTGCGCGGTCCAGTTCGGCGAAGGTGGTCGTCCGGCCATCCTCGCGCGTTGCCGGGTGCGCGCCATAGCGTCGCCCCGCGCGGCGGAGCAGATCGCCGATCGCGACGCGATCGATGATCGATGGGCGCATCGGGGATACCGCGGTCATGACCCTACTCCTCGGACTTTCTGATTTGTACTGCTCACCAGCCCAGATGCCGGCTGGCCAGATCCTTCATGATCTCCTCGGCACCGCCGCCGATCGCGTTGACCTTGACCTCGCGCGCGATGCGCTCGACCCGCGAGCCGCGCATATACCCCGCGCCGCCCAGGATCTGGACGGCTTCGGAGGCGCAGTGCGCCAGGGTCTGGGTGGCGTGATTCTTGAGCATGCACAGGTCCGCGATCGGCGCTTCGCCTTGATCGACCCGCCATGCGATCGATTCCAGATACGCTTCGCCCGCGGCGATCCGTTGCGCCATGTCGACCAGTTTGTGACGGATCACCTGCCGCTCGATCAGCGGGGCCCCGAAGGTGTTGCGCAAACGCGCCCAATCCAGCGCATCCTCATACGCCACCTTGGCAAAGGCGAGCGAAGACGCCGCGAGTCCCATGCGCTCGTCGTTGAAGTTGAGCATGACGCCGCGAAAGCCGTCATTCTCGCTGCCGATCAAATTGTCGGCCGGCACGCGGCAGTCATCGAACCACAAGGTGGCGGTGTCCGAAGCCCACCACCCGGTCTTGGCGAGCTTGGTGCGCGTGAAGCCCGCGCGATCACGTTCGATCAGCAGGAGCGACACGCCGCGCGCGCCGGGCCCACCGGTTCGCACCGCCACCGTGTAGTAATCGGCGCGCATCCCAGAGGTGATGTAAGTCTTCTCGCCGTTGACGACATAGTCGTCGCCGTCGCGGCGTGCCGTTGTCCGCAGCTGGGCGACATCGGACCCGCCGCCCGGTTCGGTGATCGCCAGCGCGGAGATTTTGCGTCCCGTCAATATATCAGGCAGCACTCTGCGCTTCATCGCGTCGCTGCCCAGCGCTGCGATCGGCGGAGCGCCGATCGAGTGGCTCATCAGTCCCGCCGAAACGCCGCCGCTGCCGGCGCGCGCCAGTTCCTGCGAAGCGATGATCCGAAAGTGGCGGTCGGAGGCGATTCCGCCATATTCCTCCGGAAAGCCTAGCCCGAGGAGACCGATTTCCGCGGCCCGCGCGTAGAGGGCGCGCGGAAATTCCTCGGCCTCGTCCCATTCGGCCGCAAAAGGCGTGATCTCGTCGGCAACGAAGCGGCGCACGGATTCTCGAAAGGCCTGGTGCGCCTCGGTGTGATGGGGAGACGCGTGAGTCATGCGGCGGTTTCCTTGTTCCGCGCCGCGGCGATCGCGATCGGGACGGGTATCGGGTGGTCGAGCAATATCTGCGCCAGGCCCTTGCCCTGCGGATCGTTGCGCAGCGATGCGGTGCCGCCGCCGCCCAGGGCATCGTGCAGCAGGAAGTTCAAGCCGCCGATTCCGGGCAGGAAGAACCGCTCGACCGATCCGATCCCGAGGTACCCGAAATGTCGCGCGACCGTATCGGCATCCAGCGCTGCTGCGATCCAGGGGAGGTTGCCGGCAGCACGGGCGATGACACCGATATTGGCATCGTTGCCCTTGTCGCCGCTGCGCGCCCACGCCAGGGCCACCAGTGGAACCTCGACCATTTCACCGACAGGTTGTTCGGGAGCAGGTAAAAATGCCGGCGGCGGGCTCGGTGGCGACCCCGGCGACACGGCATCGGGGCACATGACGGTCTCGCCGCCGACGTGGATCGATGGTGTCACCTCACGCTTGTCGATCAGAAACGAGAACAGCCGGACCATCGGCATCGGCTTGGGGCGATTCCCGCCGACGCCGGTAATGCCGGGAGTCATTGAGGTTCCGCTCGAGGTCGCCTCGCGCAACAGCGCGGCGAGCGCCGCCGGCGACCCATGCCGTGCGGCGATCTTCAGGATGACCTCGCGCGGCGCAACGATCCGGCCGTGGGGGCCATAGGAGGCTTCTGCACCGAGCACTTCGACTGAAGTCGCGGTGAACGGCGGCGCGCCCGCCGCCGCAAGCCGCCGCGCCATCCGGGCGAACACAGCGTCGGCAACCGCGCGCGCCTTGCGATCGGCGTCGATGCCGCAGATCGCCAGCGTCAGCGCGAGGCGGTGGCCATCGACGTGCGTCGCGCAGACCTTGTAGGACGGTGGTGCAGGGCGACCACGAGCGCCCGTCACCCGCACCCGGTGCGGTGCCGCCTGTGCGATCTCGACCGCGCTGAAATCGCATGTGACATCGGGCAGAACATAGGCTTGGGGATCGCCGATTTCGTAGAGCATCTGCTCGGCAACCGTTCCCCGTGACACCAACCCGCCGGTGCCCTCCGGCTTGGTGACCGTGAAGCTTCCGTCCTCGTCGATCTCGGCGATGGGATAACCGATCGCGGCATAATCGGGAACATCCTCCCAGTCGGTGAACACTCCGCCGGTGGCCTGCGCGCCGCATTCCAGGATGTGCCCCGCCAGGCTGCCCCCTGCGAGCCGATCGAGCGCGTCCGGAGTCCAACCGAAATGATGGATGCACGGCCCCAACGTCACCGCGCTGTCGACGCAGCGTCCCGTCACGACGATATCGGCACCCCGATCGAGCGCGGCGGCGATCGGAAACGCGCCGAGATAGGCGTTGATGCTCAGCGGCCGGGCTGGAAACGGCGCCTTCGAGAACATCTCCTGCACGCCTTGCTCGGCAAAGCGCGCGGCGTCGCCGAGCAGATCGTCGCCGGTCACCACCGCCACGGTCAGATCGAGGCCGAGTTCGGCGACGAGCGCCTTGATCGCCTCGCCACAGGCGATCGGATTGACCCCGCCGGCGTTCGACACGACCCGGATCTTGCGGCGGGCGATTTCGGAAAGCGTTTCGCGAAGCGTGACATCGACGAAATCGGTCGCATATCCGAAGCGGGGATCCTTGACGCGCGCGCGCGCTAGGATCGCCATCGTGATCTCGGCGAGATAGTCGAATACCAGAAAGTCGATCGCTCCCGACGCGACGAGTTGCGGCGCCGCCGTCATGCTATCGCCCCAGAAGCCCGAGGCGCAACCGATCCGCAGCAGGCCGGTCATGGGCCGGTTCCGGGAGCGGGAAGCAACGTCACGAGCGTCTGCCGGGTCGCGACCTGGTCGCCGGCGACGACAGCGACCGTTTCCACGATCCCGTCGATTCCCGCGAGCAGCGGCTGCTCCATTTTCATCGCCTCGAGGACCAGCAGGACGCTGTCCTTTGTCACCGCATCGCCCGGCGCGACGTTGACGGTGGTGATCAGCCCGTTCATCGGCGCGCGCACCGTGCCGTCGCCGCCCCCGCCATCGCGTTCGGCGGCGCGATAGGTCAGGTCTTCGAAACGGTGCACATGGCGGCCGTCATCGAGGTGCACGACATCGCCATCGTGGGCCACAGCGAACCGCAGCGCGCGCGCGCCGCGGACAATCGTCACTTCACCCCCGGCCACGCTCACCCTATCGATCTTCCTAAGGTCGCCGCCCTCTTCGATCATCCAGTCTGCCCCGCTGCGCGATACTGCTATCGGCGACGTGCGGTCGCCGGTGCGCAGCGTCATCAACGTGCGCTGCGTGCCGGTCGACGACCAGCCGGCCAGTTCGTCCGCCCGCCCGCCCGATGCGAGCAGAACGGCCGCCGCTGCCAAGGCATCGCGGTGATCGGGGGCGTCGGTCAACGCAGCGCCCGCCCGATCGAGAAAGTCGGTCGACACGTCGCCCGCGGCGAACACGGGATGCTCGAGGCAATCGATCAGGAACCCCTTGTTGGTGACGACGCCGAGCAGCCGCGTCGCACCGATCGCTGCGATCAGCCGCGCACGCGCCTCCTCGCGCGTCCGGCCATGCGCGATTATCTTGGCGAGCATCGGATCATAGTCGGCGCCAACGGTTGCGCCGGGAAGAATGCCGTGATCGGTTCGAACGCCTTCGCCTTGCGCGGGCGCCCACACGATGACCCGCCCGGCCTGCGGGAAAAAGCCCGATGCCGGGTCTTCGGCATAGAGCCGCGCCTCGATCGCGTGTCCGTCGAGGACGACGTCGTTCTGGTCGAGCGCGAGCGGCATGCCCATCGCGACGTCGATCTGCATCCCGACCAAGTCGAGTCCAGTGATCATTTCGGTCACGGGATGCTCGACCTGGATGCGCGTATTCATCTCGAGGAAATAGAAACCGCCATCGTCGCCGAGTAGCAACTCGACCGTACCCGCACCGACATAGTCGATCGCGCGAGCGGCGGTCACCGCGACCTCGCCCATCCGCGCGCGCAGTTCGGCATCAACCGCGGGGCTGGGCGCCTCCTCGATCACCTTCTGGTGGCGGCGCTGGAGCGAACAGTCGCGCTCGCCGAAATGAATCGTCGCGCCCGCCTGGTCGGCCATCACCTGGATTTCGACATGCCGCGCGCCGAGAATCGCGCGTTCAAGGATCAGTTCAGTCGATCCGAACGCGTTCTGCGCTTCAGAGCGGGCCGATGTGATCGCACCCGCCAGGTTGTCCGCCGCGCCCACCAGACGCATGCCCCG
>Ga0209066_10005948_pt1 | contig 12624 bp, 13 predicted proteins | sample All_14_2_FD_187198 | JGI IMG/M metagenome (GOLD analysis project Ga0209066, IMG submission 187198) | Freshwater microbial communities in response to fracking from Pennsylvania, USA - Allegheny Zone_MetaG_DW_15 (SPAdes) (version 2) ...
GAGCCGGGATCCTTGCTTCGAACGGACTTTCCAGGTGCCGAGGGCGAGACGGTCTCCGGTCCACTCGCGGGGGAATATAAAGGCCCCCGCGAGTGGACAGTTACCAATTCCTGATCAGATAAGGGCGGGGGAAAAGATCAGTCCGGCTGCAAGTAAACCAGACAAACTCTCGTCTGCTCAGTCTTCTTTGCCGCCATGCGCCTTGGACCAGGGCACGGGGTCGGCCAGGAAGGAGCGCACTTCTCCGATCGTTTCCGCCGTGATGGTGCCGTCCGCCTCGGCGGTTTCCAGCACATCGGCCCAGGTCGCAAGGGCGTGCAGGCTGACGCCCTGTGCCTTCAGCTGGGCAATGCCTTCCGGGAAGACCCCGTAGTGGAAGACGACGAAGCAATGTGCACAGGATGCCCCCGCATCGCGGATGCCCTGCACGAAGGAGAGCTTGGAACCACCATCGGTCGCCAGATCCTCGACCAACAACACCCGGTCGCCTTCGTTCATCACGCCTTCGATGCGGGCGTTGCGGCCAAAGCCCTTCGGCTTCTTGCGGATATAGGCCATGGGCAGCATCAGCGAATCGGCGATCCAGGCGGCATAGGGAATACCGGCCGTTTCGCCGCCGGCGACCACGTCGATCGATTCGAAGCCGACGGCTTCCTCGATCTGGGCGGTAGCCATCGCGATCAGCCGGCGCCGGGCACGCGGGAAGGCAATCAACTTGCGACAATCGATATAGACCGGGCTGGCGCGGCCGCTGGTGAAGATGAAAGGCTCTTCCGGGCGGAACAGGATCGAACCGGTTTCGATCAGGATGCGCGAGGTGATTTGCGCAGGCGTGCTCATGGTCGCTTCGGGCTCCATTGGTCTATGTTCTGGTGCGTGGCAGCCTTGTAGAGCGGATTGGCGTGTGAGGGAAAGGGCGATGCTCAGGCATCCCCTGTCAAGTCGGTGGGGGGAGGAGGGGCAGCGTCGGCCGCGATTTCAGGAATGGCGGCCAGCGCCGTGCCGGAAATCTCCGCCCTAATGAAATTGGCGTTGCGCACATCCGCCCCGGCCAGTTCGGCCTTGGTCAGCCGGGTGCGGGTAAAATCGCACCGACGCAGATCGGCGTCCGACAGATCGGCTTCGGCCATATTGGCTTCGGGGAATTTGGCCCCCTCCGCCTGCACGCCGTTCAGCCGCGCCCGGGTCAGGTCACTCTGCCAGTTGCGGATCGAAGAGCCGTAGATCGGCACCGGCGACAGATCGGTGCGCAGCATGACCGCGCCGGCCAAATTCGCCCGGGCCAGATTTGCTCCGCGCAGATCGGTGCGGGTCAAATCCGCTTCGCGCAGATCGGCGAAGGACAGATTGGTCATCAGCAGCTGGGCATCGGCCAGAACCGAACGCTTCAGGATGGCATAGGACATGTCGGCGGCTGAGAGGTTGACCCCGCGCAAATCCATGCCGGTCATGTCCACGCGGGAAAAATCGGCCCGCGCCCCCTGTGTTCCGCCTGACGAAATCCATTTGTGATGGTCCAGGACGATTTCCGCAACCGTACGATCAAGCTGGTCGTGGGAGCGCGCCACCCCTGCGCGTGACAGGTCGACGCGGCTTAAATCCACCTCGTCCAGGACGGCGCAGAGCAGATCGGCCCCGTCCAGCTTCACACCATGCAGGGTGGCGCGGCTAAGCACGGCGCCGGTCAGCCGCGCGCCGGTCAGATTGGCATCGGCCAGATTGGCCCCTTCCAGCCTGGCGCCCGTCAGGATCGCACCCGACAGATCGGCACCCGGAAGCTTGGCGCCGCGCAGCCTGGCATCGGTCATGTCGGTTTCGACCACCAGCGCGCCCTTGAAATTGCTGCCTGCGGCCTGGATACCGCGCAGAACCGCGTCGGACAGGTCCGTGGCACCGGTCAAATCCATATGCGGGGCAAGATTGCCTTTCTCATCCAAGGCATAGAGCAGGCCGCAGCGCAGATCCGCCTCGTTCAAGATGGCGTCGGTCAGATTGGCGCGCCGCAGGCAGGCCCCGCGCAGATCGGCCCGCCGCATTTCGCAGGCGACCATGTCGGCCTCGGTGAAGTCGGCAGCATAGAGGATGGCCTGATTCAACCGGACGCCGCGCAGCTTGCTGCCTTGCAGCCGGGCACCGGTCATGTCGGCTCCGGTCAGGTTCCGGTCGGTCAGGTCCAACCCGGACAGGTCGGCCAGCTTCAGCATCGCCCGCGCTCCGCCGGACTTTTTGTCCACGAAAAGCTCGTGACGATCCACGATGCGGTCAAGCTCCGCCTGCGTGAGCTCCCGCCGTTTCAGTTTCAATCTTTGGGCGTCGGTCCGCGTCATCCTGGCCTGACCTTGGCGAAGCTCGCGAGAAGGAGCAAGAGCGTTTTTTCCGCGGCTGCACAATAGTCGGGGCTTGCGGCGCATGCCGTTACACTTATGTTAGGGGCGTCGCGCGGCGCCGACGTGCAGGAAAGGGCGTAGTATGTCGAAGACGGAACAATCCAGGGTCCTGATCATCGGGGCAGGGCCGGCTGGCTATACGGCCGCGATCTATGCTGCGCGCGCCAATCTTGCACCGCTTCTGGTGGCAGGCATGCAGCCCGGCGGCCAGTTGACCATCACAACCGATGTTGAGAACTACCCCGGCTTTGAAGAGGCGGTCCAGGGACCCTGGCTGGTGGAGCAGATGCAGAAGCAGGCCGAGAAGGTCGGTACCCGCATCCTCTACGACCTGATCGTGGATGTTGATTTTTCGCGCCGCCCTTTTCTTGCGAAAGGTGATAGCGGCACGCTCTATCAGGCCGATACGATTATCGTGGCGACCGGGGCGCAGGCCCGCTGGCTTGGCCTGCCCTCGGAAAAGCAGTTCATGGGTGGTGGCGTGTCGGCCTGCGCCACCTGCGACGGATTTTTCTTCCGCGGGCGCGAGGTTGCCATCGTCGGCGGTGGCAATACGGCGGTGGAAGAGGCGCTTTACCTGACCAACCATGCCACCAAGGTGACGCTGATCCATCGACGCGATACGCTGCGGGCGGAAAAGATCATGCAGGACCGGTTGTTCCGTCATCCCAAGATAGAAGTTCGCTGGAATAGCGAGGTGGCGGAGGTGCTGGGGACCGAGAGCCCGGCCACGGTCACCGGCCTGACATTGCGCGACACCAGGACCGGCGCCCTGTCGCAGATTGCCGTGGACGGACTGTTCGTTGCCATCGGGCACGACCCGGCGACATCGGTATTCAAAGGCAAGCTGGCAATGGATGCCGAAGGCTATATTCTGACCAGGCCGGATTCCACCGCGACCGATATTCCCGGCGTGTTCGCCGCCGGCGATGTGAAGGACAAGGTCTATCGTCAGGCGGTTACGGCTGCCGGTATGGGCTGCATGGCGGCGCTGGAAGCCGAGCGCTGGCTGGCGGAGCATGCCGAGGGGGAAAGCGTGGCGGCTGAATAGGGGCTGCTGGGTTTTCGCAATATCTACTCAAACCCCAATTCCTTTCGGGAATTGGGGTTTGGTGTTTTTCGGACCGCGCATGCCGAGGGGATGGGCTTCCGGCACGGCAGCCGCACCAAGGTCCGGCTCACCGCGTGTGCGTAAAATCCAGATCTTATTGTCCACGGGGCTTTCCACCCATGTATTACCCTGGTATTTTATTCAATTCTTAAAAGATAGTTAAACGCGTTGCTTGTCATGAAGCATTTGTGTCCTTACGGTTCAAGCAGGTGCGCAAATATGGGGGGGCGAGGGGTGGTCACCTCCAGGCTTGAAAGGACGACAGATGTTCTATTCCAAAGGCAAGGTCGCTGCGAAATTCGGGTTTGATGGCAAAAAGCCGCCCGTAGCTTTGCGCCCATCGGTGTTCGCCCAAGGAATTTCGATCACTGGTGATATCTGCGGTGACGGGGAACTACTGATCGAAGGCAGGCTTAACGGATCCGTGCGCTGCAGGGCGCTGACCGTTGGCGCAACCGGCTCCGTCAAGGGGCGCATTGTTGCGGAGACCGTTCTGATCAAAGGTGTGATCGAGGGCGAGGTTGAGGCGGGTGGAGACAGCTGCGCGTATGGGCTGCAGGCTGCACTGGAAGGCGAGCGCTGGCTGGCCAGTCATGAGGTGCCGGAAAGCCTGGCGGCCGAGTAGGATTTTACGGTATTTAAGCGCTATCGTAAAAGATTCTCCAACACGTCGCTTGTCAGCGCGTGTCCGCATCCGTACTGTTCCCGCCGGAGCTTGAAATAGGCGGGGGGGCAAGGGGCGGTCACCGCCGTGCTTGAAAGGGCGGCAGATGTTCAATTCCAAAGGGAAGGGCGCGGCGAATTCCGCAGCCGATAGTAAGAATTCACCGGTGATTCTGCGTCCTTCGGTGCTCGCCGAAGGCATTGCAATCACAGGCGATATTTATGGTGACGGGGAACTGCTGATCGAAGGCAGTCTGGATGGGTCCGTGCGCTGCAAGGCGCTGACCGTCGGTGAATCCGGTTCCGTCAAGGGGCGTATCGTTGCCGAGACCGTTCTCGTCAAGGGCACGATCGAGGGCGAGGTCGAGGCGGGCAAGGTAACGCTTGCGAAAACCGCCCGTGTGATCGGCGATGTCTGCCATGTCGTGCTGGCCGTGGACGCCGGTGCTGTGGTGGAAGGCCGTTATTCCAGGCTGGAGAGTGGAGAGGTGGCACGCGCCATCGTTCCGCCGCGCCAGGAAACCAAGGCTCCCTCTGCCAAGGGGCAGCCGCCGGCACGCGGTAAGGGCAGCCTGGACAGCGATCCGATTGCGCTGGATGTCAGCCCTGGGGTCGTGCTGTCTGGAGATGGCGAAGGGAAAGCCAGCCCGGCGAAACCGCTGCACTGATCTCCTGGGCGAGGTCGCGATCGCCCAGGATCAATGCGCGCTCATAGGAAAGGCGGAGTCCGATCCAGGGATCGGGCTTTCTGCTTTCGGCCGCAAATAGGCGCACGCCAGTCTGCCTTTCAAGCTCGCACCAGGGGCATTTGATGCCTTCGGGGTGACGATGGCTGGGATCGCGGATACATACGTGCAGGCCGGCCAACAGGGCGCACAGTGCGGCCCGCCATTCCTCCGCCAGGGGGCGGTCGGCGCTGTCCGGACCCAATGCACGTGTCATCAATCCGATGACGTCCCGGCCCAGCAGGGCCGCGGGCGGGTGGCCCTGGTCCCAGAAGGGTCCCGGGCGGCGTCCCAGCAATAGTTCTCCCAGCACGATGGCGAGAGCATAGCGGTCGCCCGCCTGGTCGCGCCGATGCCCGTCCGTCTGGTCCCGCCAGTTTTCCGGCGCGGCATAGCCTTCCGAGGCAACCCCCGGGTCGGGTCCTGCCCATCCGGGCGGCAGGAAGCTGTCACAGTCGATCAGGCTGGGCCGCATCGCCTCATCCAACAGGATATTGTCGGGCTTAAGGTCACCCAGTACGAAGCCCTGGCGGTGCAACTGGGCCACAAGCCCCGCCAGCGTTGCGCCCAGGGACACAAGATGGCGCCAGTCGACCCAGGGCCAGGCCAGGGTACGCAGCCGTGGTGCGATCGCGATGGACAGGGTCCGCGCGCCCGACATCATCGGCAGCAGAATGCCCACCACGATGCCCTGGGTGTCGAACAGGCGGCTTTCCGGCCAGATGAAGGCCCGATGGCCGGGCAACAGGCTGGGGTCCTGTGCCGGGTTGCGCAGAAGACAGGTCAAGCGATCATCCCGGCCCAAGGCTGGACGGTGAAAGACTTTCGCCAGGGTCAGCGGATCATCACGCAACGCGACCAGTCTGGCCTCGCCGCCTTCCGCCAGGACGCCGCCCAGCGGCACCGGGCGGCCATCTTCCCCTTTCAGGATCGGCGGTAGAATGGCCATCTCCGGTCAACTCCCCGACAGAGCCCAGTCGCCGAGTTCCGGCAGGGGCGGTTGACGCGTGCCGATCCGGCTGAGGGAGACGCGGCGCATCGAGCGCGACATCCACTCGAACAGATCGCGGAAGCGCAATCCGTCGAGCAAAATCGGTGCGCGTAGGGGCGATGCCAACTCCGCCAGCAGGGCCATATCCGCCTTTGCGACCCCGATCGGATACAGTGCCAATGCGCCCGACAGATCGGCATGCTGGGCACGCTGGGCGGCAAGCTGCCAGGCGATGCCGTCGGTTGGCCGTCCATCGGTGATCAGGAAAAGCCAGGGACGGTAGTGGGCAATTCCCGCCGCCCGGTAACGATTGACCCGGTATTCCAGCGCATCGACCGCCAGATGCAATGCCGCGCCCAAGGGGGTGTTGCCGCCAGCGGCCAGTTCCGGTACCGCCCCGACATCCAGCGTCGCGAAATCGCGTTCCAGCCTGGCGCCGCCGCCGAAACAGACCATGGCCAGTTCCACACGCAGGGTGGCCAGCGGATCGGAGCGGATATCGTTGAAGAAAGCCCGAACTCCGGCATTGAGCTCAGTGATTGCCGCACCTTTCATGGAGGCGGAGGTGTCGAGAACCAGCACCGCCGGGCAGCGGGTTTCCGGATTCTCAATGAATTCCGCCAAAGGGGGCAGCATCTGTCACTCCCGGGTCTTTCGAAGACTTCGGAAGGAGTCATGCAGAGTTCATGCCAGTGCTGAAGTGAAACCCGTCGGCTTCTCTTTTGCTAGTCTTGGAAATACTGGCCAAGGGCCATGAAAGCGGGCTATCTGCGAACCGGCGATTGCTGGATCACGCCATACCAGCCCTGGCCGGGATAGGTTTCATAGCCGGCGGTGCGGGCCCAGGCACTGATCATGCCGTCGGTGGCGAAGTCAAACCCGCTGGAACGGCTGGCAAGTGGCAGAGAAAGGGTTTCACTCAGCACCCCGCGCCCGTCGCTGGAGGCCAGCACCCGCTGCCCTGAATCCACCAAAACCACACGGGTGCGTTCCTTCTCGCCGTCCAGAAGGCGGACGCCACGCACCACCGTGTCACCCTGGGTCTCCCAGTCGAAATGGATCGCCAGTACACCCAGAACCTTGCCGCGTGCTTCCCCGCCCGCGCGGATCGATGCGGAATAGATGGCGGATGGCTGGTTGTCGAGGGCTTCCACCCGCGCGATTCCGCCCATGGCATAATCGTCGCCGCTACGCTGCTGGCGGGCTTCATTGAACCAGCCTTGCTGGGTGACGGAAGCCGTCCCGGCGCGGGGAAAGCGGTCCGGCCGGCCGGAGGCGATCACGCGCCCGTCCAGGTCACAGACCCAGAGGTCCAGATAGACGGTATAGGCGGACAGGATGACGGAGAGGCGGCGGGACGCAAAGGCGGCAGCCTCCGGGGACGGGGTCTCCAGGGCCTGCACGATGGCGCTGTCGGTTGCCCACCATCGTACATCCGCCGTTCGTTCATAGAGATTACGGTCGATGATCTCGATCGCATTATAGGCGAGGTCGACCAGACGACCGCCCTTGACGGTTTCCACCATGCGCCGGCCCAGCCCATCCAGGGCATTGATCTGGCCTGCCAGATCCCGTTCCAGCTCGTCCGCCAGGTTGGAAATGCGATCGGACACGCCTTTGACCTCGCCCGCAACCACGGCAAAGCCCTTCCCGGCCTCGCCCGCCCTTGCGGCCTCGATGGTAGCGTTCAGCGCAAGAATACGTGTCTGTGCCGTAACCTGCTTGATTGCGGCAATCTTCTGTGACGCCGTCCGGGACAGGGCGGCTGTCAATTCGTTGATACGGGCCGGATCATTCTCTGACTCGTCCGTGGTCTGTGCCTCGGACTCAATGCGGGCAGCGGCTCTGGCAGACATGCGGATCCCCCAAACGCGGATGTGAATGCCGGGAACTCACAAACACGGTGCCACCGCTATTGAAGTGGCACCATTGTCCCTGGATCCGCCGACAGCCCCTCCCCGCGAGCGAGCGAAGACATTTTTTTCCGCTTCGTCTGCTCAGGCGCAGTACAGATAGCAAGTATTTGTGGACCAGTAAATATCGCCAATAATCCGGTGCCCGGAACGCCGGCATGAAATGCAAAAACGTAGCATCGCAGGTCAATGACCCGGCCGGGGAGACGGTCGGAAGAATTTTAGCCAAATTGATTCATTGGCGGGCGCCGGGCTCCTGCCTGATCCGGGACCACGGATCAGGCAATAGGAATGATTATTCCTGTTTGATGATGCAAACACCCATGCCTGCCCAGTCCCTGCGCGGTTAGGTATGACGGGGGCGGCGGCAGGCCGACCCCGTCATCGTCACTGGGAAAAGGCCGGCCCCCGCCCGGCCGGCCTTGACCTTCATCAAACCATGATCGGCTACGCCCGCAATTGCCGCTGTTGCAGGGAACGCTGCAGGATCACCCCATACCAATTCTGACCGGGATAGGTTTCATAGCCCGGTGTTCGTGACCAGGCGCGGATCGAGCCATCGGCGGCGGTTTCGAAGCCGTTCGGGTTGGTGTGCAATGGCAGGGAAAGGCTTTCCGTCAGCACACCTTGCCCATCGCTGGCCGCCAGGACGCGCTGTTTGGCATCGATCAGCAGGACACGGCTGTTTTCTTTCTCCCCCTCCAGCAGGCGGGCGCCACGAACCACGGCATCCCCCTGCGCCTGCCAGTCGAAATGGATGACCAGCACGCCCAGGACCTTGCCGTCCACCCGCCCCCCTTCGCGGATCGATGCCGCATAGATGGCGGAAGGCAGGTTCTCCAGGGCTTCCACCCGCGCGATTCCCCCGGTCGCATATTCCTCGCCACTCGCATGGTTCCGGGCTTCATTGAACCAGCTTTCCTGCAGGACCGATGCCGCCCGGCTGCGCGGATAACGCTCCGGCCGGCCCGACGCAACCACGCGTCCCTGCAGATCGCATACCCAGAGGTCCAGATAGACCGTATAGGAGGACAGAACCACGCCCAGGCGGTGACAGGCGTAGGATGCGGCGTCTTGCGATGGATGTTCCAACGCCTGCACGATGGCGCTGTCGGTAGCCCACCAGCGCACATCGGCCGTGCGTTCGTAAAGATTGCGGTCGATGATCTCGATCACGCTATGCGCCAGATCTACCAGCCGGTCCCCCTTTGTCGTCTCCACAAGCTTGCGGCCCAGGCTGTCCAAAGTCTTGATCTGGCGGCTCAGATCCCGTTCCAGTTCATCGGCCAGGCTGGAAATGCCGTCGGAAACCCCCTTCACCTCCCCGGCGACGATGGCAAAGCCCCTGCCGGCCTCACCCGCCCTTGCCGCTTCGATCGTCGCGTTCAGGGCCAGGATGCGTGTCCGGGCCGTAACCTGTTTGATTTGGGAAATTTTCTGGCTGACGGTCTGGGCCAGCGAGCTCGTCATTTCCCGAATCCGGAGCGGATAATCCTCTGTTTTCGGTTGATTGGCGTTATCGGATTGTAGACGCGTTATGATAGCAGACACCATACGGATCCCCCTGCGTAAAGTGTTGGCAAAGCATCCCCGTCCGGCCCCCAGCTTATGATGCAGGTGATGGCAGGCAATATCAGGTATTATTTGTTGAAACCCTCCCGTAGATAGAAGGCTAACGGGCGGACGTCGTCGCGTAAACAACCGATTATTATCGGATATGATTTGTTGAGATTTTTTTGCGGGAATATGGCGAGGAGATAGGATGGAGGTATATTATATCGCGCCTAAAAAAATGTGCGCATTTCTTGCTGTGGTCAAATATAGCCCGACCACTCTCAAAGAGGGTCGGGGCAGGGTGGCGGTCTGGTCGTCGCGCGGCTGGTCAGGCCGGAGTTTCACCGTCCTCTTCCGGCGGGTTCGCGGGCATTTCTTTCTGGATCAGGTCCAGGATCTTCACCGCCAGCTCATAGGGCATGACCATGTCGATGCGTACCTGCATGCTGTGCGGCAGGCCCTGGGAACCGATGAATTCCAATACCTTCGCGTCGCTCATCTTGTCCGCCTCCTTCTATTGCGCGGTGCTGTCGTCGTCTGCCTTGTCGACCTTGGCAGCCTTGGCGGCTTTCGCGGCCTCTGCCGCCGCCGCCTTGCGGGCGGCCTCCTCGGCTTTGGCGATGCGGGCCTCTTCCCGCCGGCGCAGGGCGTCTTCCTGCTTGAGGCGTTCGGCCTCGACGTCGCGCACGATCTTCAGGATCGCCATGGCCGCCGCATGCGGCATTTCCATTTCCAGGCTGACCTGAATGCGGCCGTTCGGACAGGCCGTCCCGATCAGTTCCACCTTCTTTTCCGCCATCCCGCCTTCCTTTCCTGCCCAGGGCGCGAGCGGGCCGGGCAAAAGCCGATCCCACGACGAGGCAAGAATGACTGCTTGCCGGTCGACTTGCAAGCGCTGGGGTGCATTCGCGCCGGCAAGGATTTGCACCGAGTTCTTTCTTGTCGAGACCCGGCCGGCAAATATAAATTCGGGCGAATCGGTGGAAGCGCTTGGAAATGCTTGCAAGCCCGCTGAAAATGATCTTAATCTTTGACTGGCGATCATTTGGCTATAAAGCGAATCCCTCCGGCCTTCGTTTGTGCTGGTAGGCAGATGGCGGGGTTCGGCGGTCGCGTCGTGGGGCGGTTCGCAGGCCGAGGGGGTCCGTCGGGCCGGCCGAGGTCGAACAAGGGTAGGATCGGTAAGCATGGCAGAAAGCACCCAACACAAGCTCGACCGCGTGCGTCCGCCGCGGGTGCAGATCACCTATGATGTGGAGATCGGCGGCGCCATCCAGATGAAGGAACTGCCCTTCGTCATGGGCATCATGGCCGATCTGTCCGGCAAGCCTTCCGATGAAGCGCCGTTGCCCAAGATCAAGGAACGCAAGTTCACCGAGGTTGACCGCGATAATTTCAACGACATCATGGCGTCGTTGAAGCCGCGGGTGGCCTTCCGCGTGCCGAACCGCCTTGCCGGCGAAGATGCCGAGGCGAGTGTGATGGGCATCGATCTCACCTTCCGCGATATGGACAGCTTCACGCCGGTGGAGGTTGCCAAGCAGGTCGAGCCACTGCGCAAGCTGTATGAGGCGCGGCGCAAGCTGACCGATCTTTTGGCCAAGCTGGACGGGAACGACAATCTCGACGCGCTCCTGAAGGAGATGCTGGAGGATGCCGATAAAAAGGCGGAAGTCGTGAAGCTGTTGGGCGAAGGCAAGGACAAGTAATCCAACCAGGATATGACTGCGCCGCCCTGAGGGGTGCGCGGCCGGGCGCAAGCCGGGGCTAGGGGAAGACGAAATGTCGGAAGAGACGGCGGAACTGAACGTTCTCGAACGGATCATGACCGAGGGCAAGCTGGCCCGCGATGAAACGCAGGAAGCCTATGCCCGCGATCTGCTGGAGGAATTCATTGCCTCCGTGGCCGAGGAGGGGGCGACCGCGCCGGCCACCTCCGTGGCGTTGATCGAGCAGAAGATCGGCGAGATCGATGCGCTGCTGACCGCCCAGCTGGATGAAATCCTGCATCATGAGGATTTCAAGAAGCTGGAGGCGACCTGGCGCGGCCTGCATTACCTGGTGATGCATACCGAAACGGGCGAGATGCTGAAGCTGCGGGTCTTCAATGCCAAGCCGGATGAGCTGCGCAAGGATTTCGCCAAGGCGGTGGAATTCGACCAGTCGACCCTGTTCAAGCTGATCTATGAAGAGGAATACGGTACCTTCGGCGGCGCGCCCTATTCGGCACTGGTGATCGACTATGAATTCGGTCGGACCAACCCGGACATGGATCTGCTGGAAGGCCTGGCGGCCGTGGCGGCTGCGGCCCATGCGCCGCTGTTGACGGCGGCGAGCCCGCGCCTGTTCGACATGGACAGCTATGTCGGCCTTGGTGCACCGCGCGATCTGTCGAAGATTTTCGAGAGTGCGGAGTTGATCCGCTGGCGGGCTTTCCGCGATAGCGAGGATTCCCGCTATGTCGCGCTGACCCTGCCGCATATCCTGCTGCGCCTGCCTTATGGCAAGAACTCCATCCCGGTCGAGGGGATCGACTATGAGGAGGATGTGGACGGTGCCGAGCACGACAAGTTCCTGTGGGGCAACGCGGCCTGGGCGCTGGCCGAGCGCGTGACCAATGCCTTCTCGCTGTACAAATGGACGGCGGCGATCCGGGGCGTGGAAGGTGGCGGGCTGGTGGAAGGCCTGCCGGTGCACACTTTCAAGACCGATGATGGCGATATCGCGCTGAAATGCCCGACGGAGATCGCCGTCACCGACCGACGCGAGAACGAGCTGTCGCGCCTGGGCTTCATCTCGCTGTGTCATTGCAAGGGCACCGACAAGGCGGCCTTCTTCGGCGGCCAGACGGTGCAGAAGCCGCGCAAGTACAATACGGATTTCGCCAATGCCAATGCGTCCCTGTCGGCGCGTCTTCCCTATGTGCTGAACGCCAGCCGGTTCGCGCATTACCTGAAGGCGATCATGCGCGACAAGATCGGTTCGTTCATGACGGCGGCGAATGTGGAGCAGTATCTGAATACCTGGATCGCCAATTACGTGCTGCTGACCGATGACGCGCCGCAGGCCACCAAGGCGCGCTTCCCGCTGCGCGAGGCACGGGTGGATGTGCGCGAAATTCCGGGACGGCCCGGCTCCTACAATGCTACCGTTTTCCTGCGGCCGCATTTCCAGCTCGAGGAACTGACCGCCTCGATCCGTCTGGTCAGCGCCCTGCCGCCGCCGGCCGCGTAATCCCGCGGGCGGTGCATGGGCAAGGTCGTTACCACGTTTTAGGGGA
>Ga0209066_10005951_pt1 | contig 12623 bp, 10 predicted proteins | sample All_14_2_FD_187198 | JGI IMG/M metagenome (GOLD analysis project Ga0209066, IMG submission 187198) | Freshwater microbial communities in response to fracking from Pennsylvania, USA - Allegheny Zone_MetaG_DW_15 (SPAdes) (version 2) ...
CTAAACGATAATACAAGTCCTAAGGCAGCCAGAGTAGATGATACCTATATTAGGAATTTCAGTGGTTATTATGTTTATCTCGTACAGGACATTGGCTTCTCACGCTTCTCAGTGGTAGCCAAGTACGATTTTTTCGATCCCAATACAGATGTAAAGGGTGATGAAGTTGATATTTCCAAAGGGTTTTCTGCTAAGGATGCCGATTTAAGCTATACAACTTTTGGGTTTGGTGCTCTATATAGAGCAAATGCAAACATCAGAATCATGGCATACTACGATATCGTTAAAAACGAGACCAGTAGCAATACAACAAGTTACAAATCTGATTTAAAAGATAATCTGTTTACATTACGATTACAGTATAAGTTCTAATTATAAAAATTCAAGATTATGAAGAAGTTATTTATCGCAGCTTTATTATTAGCTGTAACAATTCAGACTTCATTTGCCCAACGCATTAAAGGTAGCGACACTGTACTACCGTTAGCTCAGAAAGAGAGCGAGTCGTATTTAAAAAAGAACCCATCAAGTAAGATCACCGTTACAGGTGGGGGATCAGGTGTTGGTCTTTCTGCTTTAGTCGATGGTACTACCGATATCGCAATGGCTTCACGTAAGATGAAGTTTGAAGAACGCTCAAAGTTAAGAGATGCAGGCAAGGCACCTCAAGAGGTTACTATCGCTTTTGATGCGTTGAGTGTTATTGTTCATCCCGCTAATAAGGTATCCAAGTTGACCCGTGAGCAACTGGAAAGCATCTTTACCGGCAAAATAACCAACTGGAAACAGGTAGGTGGCGAAGATCTTAAGATCATTGTTTACTCACGTGAGACCAGTTCAGGAACTTATGAGTTTTTTAAAGAGCACGTCTTAAATAATAAGAACTATGCCTCCTCTATCTTGAGTATGCCTGCTACCGGAGCGATAATTCAATCAGTAAGTCAAACTAAAGGTGCTATTGGATATGTTGGTTTAGCTTATCTCACCAAGAGTGTTAAATCTATTGATATCTCCTATGATGGAGGGAAGACCTATTATGAGCCAACTTTCCAAAATGCTAAAAGTAAGAAGTACCCCGTTGTTCGTCCTCTTTACTTCTATCATATTAAAGGCAACAAGGTTGTACAGCCCTTTATTGATTATGTTTTATCAGCAGAAGGACAGAAGTTGGTTCAAGAAACCGGGTATATTCCTGTAAAGTAATTTATTGAGGATTTGGTGGTATAAGGTTTATGGGGAAAGGCCTTATACCTCTTTTTTTACACATTTCAAATCTATTCAGATGATCAAAAGAACCAGAAAAATAATCGAGTTCTTCATAGAGAAAGCCCTTTTGTTAAGCGGAAGTGTTACCAGTATAGCTATTATACTGATTGTGATATTTCTTTTTAGGGAAGGAATAGGTCTTTTCTCTTCATCGGAAATTGAGCATGGGTATGTGTTAGCGCTGAATAAAGAGAATACTGTTCAGAAGCTGAATGCACATCAAATCAAAGATATTTTTGACCATGAGATCACGAATTGGTCAGAGGTTGGTGGTAAATCAGAAGAGATAGTCCTTTTTCGATTGAATGATATTACTAATTATGTCAGTGAAGAGGAACTAGGGGCAGATATGGAGAATGTTCCTCAAGCGCTTAGTAAGATCGTAAGTGAGAACCCGGGTATTATTGCTTTTATTCCTACCGAGTATGTTATGAAGGACTTCAATGGTAGAGTTTTAGAAGAGCGCAATATAACCCTTGAAAGTTTCTTCTTAGGAAAAGAGTGGTATCCCACTTCTCAACCAGCGGCACAGTTTGGAGTTTTACCTCTTATTACGGGGACACTCTGGGTTAGTCTTTGGGCTATTATGATTGCACTGCCTTTTGGGTTAGCGGCTGCTATATACCTTTCAGAACTGGCTAAGCCAGGGGTTAGAAAGGTGTTAAAGCCAATTATTGAGTTACTAGCAGGAATCCCATCCGTTGTCTATGGATTTTTTGGTTTAATTGTGGTGGTGCCAATGATCCAACAGCTATTTAACCTTCCAGTAGGAGAAACCGGATTAGCTGGTAGTATAATTCTGGCGATTATGGCTCTTCCAACCATTATTACTGTTGCAGAAGATGCGATGAGAACGACCCCACGAGCAATGAAGGAGGCTAGTTTAGCCTTAGGGGCAACTCATTGGCAAACCATTTATAGGGTCATTATTCCATATTCAATCTCTGGTATTACTGCAGCCATTGTGCTTGGTATCGGACGAGCGATTGGGGAGACAATGGCTGTCTTGATGGTCACCGGTAACGCAGCTGTCCTACCTAAAACAATCTTGGAACCGATGAGAACCATACCAGCAACGATTGCAGCTGAACTGGGAGAAGCTCCTAACGGAGGTACCCACTATCAGGCGCTCTTCCTATTGGGTTGTATCTTGTTTTTAATCACAATGGTTATTAGCATAGTCGTCGAGATTATTACCTCTCGTCAATTTAAACAACAGATGTAATGAAGCTATTTGATACAGTTACGAAAAAGAAAAAAGCCTCAGAGTGGATTGCCTTTATGATATTTAGGCTGCTCAGCTTCAGTATCGTTGGAATTCTGTTTGCCATACTTGGATTCCTTGTGGTTAAAGGGATCTCTGTTATATCATGGGACTTTCTTACCATGGCACCTGAAGAGGGAATGACAAAGGGAGGGATCTTTCCTGCCATCGTTGGAACAATGGCTTTAGTCGTGGGAAGTATGATTGTTAGTTTTCCTATTGGGGTCATGTCGGGTATTTATATAAATGAATATGCCGGAAATAGTTATTTAGTGAAGTTTATTAGAGTTATGACGAATAACCTTAGTGGCGTACCTTCAATCGTCTTCGGACTTTTTGGTATGGCATTATTTGTGAATACCCTTGGCTTCGGGGATTCTATTATCGCAGGCTCCCTTACTTTAGGCATTCTCGTTCTTCCGGTTATTATAAGAACCACCGAGGAGGCCATGAAATCAATTGATAACTCTTACAGAACAGGCAGTCTAGCTTTAGGTGCTACAAAGCTTCAAACGATCAGACGAGTATTGCTTCCTATAGCTTTTCCCAATATTATTACCGGCTTCATTCTGTCAATCGGTAGGGTTTCTGGCGAGACTGCCCCAATCTTGTTTACATGCGTGGCCTATTTCTTGCCAAAACTACCAACAGGTATCTATGATCAAATTATGGCACTTCCTTATCACCTGTATGTCATCTCTACTAGTGGCACTGATATCGAGGCCTCTAGACCGATGGCTTATGGAACAGCCCTCGTTTTGGTTTTTATTGTTTTAATTATGAACTTATTAGCCAATTTCCTTAGAAGATATTTCGGGAACAAGGTGAAAACAAACTAATATCACATGATCTCTATATCCGCTAAAAATATCGATTTCTACTATGGCGATTTTCATGCAATCAAGAATGTTAGCATGGAGATAGAAGCAAATAGTGTTACTGCCTTTATTGGCCCATCGGGATGTGGTAAATCTACTTTTTTAAGGCTTTTAAATAGAATGAATGACCTGATTGACCATACTCGCCTAGAAGGTCAGATCCTCATTAATAATGAGGATATTTATGGCAAGGATGTTCAGGTAGATGAGCTTCGAAAAAAAGTTGGAATGGTCTTCCAAAAACCTAATCCTTTCCCCAAATCTATCTATGAAAATGTGGCCTATGGGTTAAGAGTAAATGGCATAACCGATAAAACTTTTATTGAGCAAAAGGTGGTTGAATCGCTCAATTCGGCTGCCCTTTGGGATGAGGTAAAAGATAAGCTTAAGAAATCGGCCTTTGAGTTATCGGGTGGTCAACAACAACGTCTCTGTATCGCGAGAGCACTGGCGGTAAGCCCCTCTATCATTCTCATGGATGAACCTGCTTCTGCTCTTGATCCAATCTCAACCGCTAAGATAGAAGACCTGATCTATGATCTAAAAAAGAACTATACGGTAGTCATTGTTACACATAACATGCAGCAGGCTTCACGTGTAAGTGATAAAACAGCATTCTTCTATCTGGGTGAGTTAATAGAGTACGATGAAACGCAGAGGATCTTTATTAACCCTTCGGTCGAGGCAACTCAAAACTATATTACCGGCCGTTTCGGTTGATTCTGTTGTATCTTTAGTGTCTTAAGGCTATTCCTTATTAGCCAGTCATGCGTTACTCACTCTGGATTTTATAATTAATGAAGGTGGATTTTAATTTCAATTAGGTCTGACTATCAGGCCAAAAAACTTACGATAGATGAAGCAAGCTATAGAATCGATAAAGACCATTAAGCAGTCGATTACCGACATGTTTAACCTGGTAGAGAGTCAAGCTATTAAGGCGGAAACAGCATTATTAAACTGCGACAGAGATCTTGCTAATGAGATTATCTATTTAGAGAGAAAAGTCGATGCTTTTGAACTCATCATTGATAGAGAGTGTGAAAAGTTTCTTGCCCTACAAACCCCAGTAGCTGTTGATATGCGTCTGATTATTTCTATGTTAAAAATCAATGGTAATCTTGAGCGTATTGGTGATTTTGCTGCCGGTATAGCTCAGTTTACACTGCATGATCAGAATAAGGGAATAGATTCGACAATTGTAGAGAAACTGCAGATTAGAAAGATGTTTGATGAGGCTATTAATATGCTTCGTTTATGTAAATCGGCCCTATTTGAGGAGAATAGCTCTATAGCTGCCAAAGTCTTTGCAAAAGACGACCTACTCGATGATATTAACCGTGAAGCAGTCCCAGTGTTGGCTGATTTGATCAGAAATCATAACGCTAATGCTGAACAGATGCTCTATCTGTATTCAGTGATAAGAAAGTTAGAGCGTATGGGTGATCATTGTAATAATATTGCTGAAGAGATTATCTTTTATATCGATGCAAAGGTTATGAAGCATCGTAATATGGAACAGCTAAAGGATGAGGTAGAGGAGTAGTATGATGTAAGCTGTAGCGGTTTTTCTAGATCGATACCCATATCAGATCTCGACAAATGAAAAAAGGGGGGTGTAACTATGCTTTAGTTATACCCCCTCTTCATTTCATTAAAAGAGATAAGTCTACTCTTTTGCGAACTTCTGTTTAAGAGCTACTACAACCGGTGGCATGACTGAGATCAGAATGATCAGAATGATCACCAGCGAGAAGTTATTCTTAACAAAGGGGATGTTTCCAAAGAAATAGCCCGCAAGTAGAAAGAATCCTACCCAGATGATATTTCCTGCTCCACTGAAAAGAAGAAATTGCTTGTAAGTCATCTTGCCAACACCTGCAATGAAAGGAGCAAAGGTTCTAACAATAGGCATAAACCGTGCAATAATCAGGGTCTTCCCACCATGTTTCTCATAAAAGTCATGAGTTTTATTGAGGTTCTTTCTGTTTATCAATTTGTAATCTTTCTCATAAACCTTTTGGCCAATTGCCCTCCCAATCCAATAGTTCGTATTATCACCTCCAAAGGCAGCAATAAGAAGGATTATGAGAAGCATTGTGATGTTAAGCGGATTGCCATCTAAAGCAGAGATGGTTCCTGCGGCAAAGAGAAGAGAGTCTCCCGGAAGAAATGGAGTTACCACAAAACCGGTCTCACAGAAGATAATTGCAAATAATAGCAAGTATGTCCAGACATGATAATTGCCTACAATCTCGATTAGGTGTTTGTCGATATGCAAGACAAAATCTACAAATGAATAGATTAAATCCATGGTTTAATTATTTATTTCTATTAAAGATTTGATTGATGTTGTTAAATATACCCTCCTGATCTAATCCGATCTCTCTAAACAGCTCTTCAGGTGTCCCTTGATCAATAAAACGATCAGGAATCCCCATCCGGTGGATATTAACTTTGTAGTTGTTATCAGATGCAAACTCAACAACCGCACTTCCCATTCCACCAATTAAGGTGCCATCCTCAATGGTGATTATGTCGGGGTACTCTCGCATGACCTGGTGTAGAAGCTCCGTGTCGAGGGGCTTGACAAAGCGAAGATCATAATGAGCAGGGGTAATACCTGATTTTGCCAACTCTTCAATAGCCTCAGCTACGGTGTTCCCTATATGTCCAATGGATAGTATGGCTATCTTCTTCCCATCCCGTAACTTTCGGCCTTTACCTATAGGTAACTCTTCAAAAGGAGTATTCCAATCTACCATAACCCCACGGCCTCTGGGATATCTGATCGAGAAGGTCCCTTTACCCGGCAGTTGTGCGGTATACATCATATTTCTCAATTCCTGTTCATTCATCGGCGCAGCAACTGTCATATTAGGGATACAACGGAAGTAAGCCAGATCGAATACCCCATGATGGGTTGCCCCATCTTCTCCTACGATACCTCCACGATCTAAACAGAATACCACTTGCAGTTTCTGTAAGGCAACATCATGAATCACTTGATCATAAGCCCTCTGCATGAATGATGAATAGATGTTACAAAATGGAATCATCCCTTGCGCTGCTAATCCTGCCGAGAATGTTACCGCATGTTGTTCAGCAATCCCTACATCAAAGGCTCGCTCTGGCATGACATTCATCATCATGTTTAATGAACATCCTGAAGGCATGGCCGGAGTTATTCCTGTTATTTTGGGATTGAGCTTCGCAAGTTCAATAATCGTCTTACCGAAAACATTCTGATACTTTGGCGCTAAAGCCACTGAACATTTCTTTTCAATGATCTCACCCGTCTCCTTATCAAAGTTGCCCGGTGCATGATAAGTCGTAGGATCTAACTCCGCCTTCTCCATCCCTTTCCCTTTACGGGTAATTACATGTAATAGCTTCGGTCCGGGAATTCTTGAGAGATCGGTCAGTACAGAAACTAATTTCTCGACATCATGTCCATCAACGGGGCCGAAATACCTGAAACCAAGAGCCTCGAACAAATTCGATTTTCTTAAGATGGTGCCCTTGATGGCTCCTCCAATCTGTTTTACAATGGAGCGAGTGTTTTTCCCATATTTGGTGTTTCCTCCTAACATAAACCAGATCTTATTTCTGATCCGGTTATAGGTACGTGAGGTTACAACTTCTAATAAGTAATCCTTTAACGCTCCTACATTCTTGTCGATCGCAATGCCATTATCATTCAAGATGACGAGAATATTGGTGCCCGATACCCCGGCGTGGTTCATCGCCTCAAAAGCAAGTCCAGCAGTCATCGATCCATCTCCTATCACCGCAATGTGCTGCCTTCTGACATCTCCCTTGAGCTTTGATGCCATTGCCATCCCTAAGGCAGCAGCGATTGAGGTGGAAGAGTGCCCAACACCAAAAGCATCGTATTCACTCTCGCTCATTTTAGGAAATCCACTGATTCCCTTATATTTTCGATTCAACGGGAAGAGATCTCTTCTTCCTGTGATGATTTTATGCGGATAGGCTTGATGTCCAACATCCCAGATGAGTTTATCGTAAGGGGTGTTGAAGGTGTAATGAATGGCAACGGTAAGTTCAACTGCCCCCAGACTAGACGCCAGATGACCGGGGTTTGAAGACATCACATCAATGATATAACGACGTAACTCGTAACTGAACTGCTCTAATTGATTAGGATTCAGCTTTTTTAAATCTTCAGGTGAGTTGACCCCACTTAATAGGGGACCCATAGAATATGACATACTGTTTCAGCAGTTTTTAACGGACAAAGATAAGGAAAACGAGCTGGTATTAGATCTATTTCTTTTGTGGATTAGGGTTTCACGTTCTTCTCGTTTTTATTTCGTTTGTCGGGTAGTTGTCAACAGGTTACCTTTACCTCTCCGCTTCCCCTTCGCTTCATCTCCATATCTTATTCGATTTTAAATGGACAAATTCGATGAGGATGGAAATTTCTATGGAAAATTATATGGAGCATGAGCGAAGAAGATACGCAGAAGTAGCGAAGAGATCCCTGTGATTATTACAAGTTCGCTTAAAAGAATCGCTTCGCACATAGAGACACCCAGTCTTTCATCTTTACGTGCGAATGGTTTTTTTATTACTTTTGGCATTGATTAATAGCATCTCATGAGGAATAAACTGACTTTTTTACTTATTCTACTGGCAAATACACTGATGTTTGCCCATGCTGTTATTCCTCATCATCATGCTAATGGGATGGTTGTTGATCTCTTTGATGTCTCAAGGGATTCTAAGATGCCTCACTCTTCTCCATGCAATCATCATAATCATGATAGTAGCCAACATGAGGGCAGTGGTGAATCGTGTTTTGTTCGTGAGATCGTTGTAAAAGTGCGCAGTATTGACGACGAACTAAAAGTCATTGTTAAGCTGATTAATCCGGTTAATGAAGGATCGTTTATTGAATCTACACAACGGAAATCGACCAGCTCTTTCTTCTTTAAGGATTCTAATTCAATTGAATATTTTGATAATGAGGGTTTCCCTGATTATTGCTCCCCATCAATAAATCGTATTAGTTTTAGGGGGCCTCCTATAGCATAGTTTGGTTAGGTTTTCTTTACTCTTCTCCTAAAATGGAGCTTGTTGTTGATTGCCTTGGGGGTCAAGGGGTAAAGGGGTCAAGGATTCAAGATTCAAGGATTCAAGATTCAAGGATTCAAGATTCAACATTCAAGATTCAACATTCAAGGGGTCAAGGATTCAAGATTCGACATTCAAGATTCAAGATTCGAGGTGGTTGTAAAGGCTATCTCATTCAAAATTCGTGTTTTAGTTTATAAATTTTAGATACATGAATAAGCTATTATCCATAACTATATCATTTTCGTTACTGTTATTATTATCAGGTTGCGGTCACTCTGTTAAAGAGGAGGAAGGGCATGACCATGCTCAAGAAGCCGAAGAACAAACGGGGCATTCTCATGTAGGGGGCATGCCATACACTGTTTATACCGGTAATTTTGAACTTTTTGCTGATATCTCGCCCTTGATTGTGGGGGATTCTGCTATTGTGTTAGCCCATTTAACACGGTTAAACGACTTTAAACCGGTTCAAGGTGGGGTGCTGGTTCTATCGGGTGTTGCTGGTTCGAATAGGTTCTCTGTATCAGTAGATAAGCCTGAAGAGGCGGGGATCTACCATCTGAAGATTCCTGTTTTTGAAGCAAAGGTTGTTGCATTGACTTTTCAGTATAAAGACTCTACTGTGATGGCTGAGTTTAAATTATCGTCTGTTCCTGTTTTTGCCGACCATCATGAAGCCCATGAGGCTCTTGAGGCGGCTGATGAGGCTATCCCTTTGGGATCCATCACTTTTACTAAGGAGCAGTCCTGGCAGATCGATTTTTCTACCTCAGAGGTGCTCACTGGAGCTGTTGGTCAGGTAATTCGAGCCTCTGCTAAAGTGTTATCGGCTCAGAATGATGAATCGGTAGTCGTGGCTAAGACCTCTGGTGTCGTTCATTTCCTGCATGATCTTAAACCGACAGGGAGTGCAGTAAGAGTTGGAGAGGCTCTTGTGAGTATCTCGGGTTCCGGGATGTCTGAGAACAGTCTATCAGTGAAATATAGTGAGGCCAAAGCCAATTATGCTCAAGCAAAGCAGGAGTATGAAAGACATAAAAAACTGATTGCTGATAAGTTGGTATCTCAAGAACAGTTCTCAGTTTCTGAGGCTAGGTATCTAATAGCAAAGTCTCAGTATGAAAATCTGGAGAATGGATTCTCAACTGGAAAGCAGAATGTCTGCTCAGCCCGTGGGGGGTATATCGGACAATGGTTTGTTTCTGAGGGAGATTTTGTTGAGGCAGGTAGCTCACTTGTTAAGATTGTAGGTAATAGAGAACTGGTTCTAGAGGCACAGGTTCCTGTAAGGTATTATGCTTTGCTTCCAACTATTAAAGGAATAAATGTCAGAGCCCTTTCTGACTCAAAAGTATATAGCATGGAGGATCTGGGGGGTAAGTTTATTTCCTATGGACATTCCCTTAGATCGGGTGAACAACTTATTCCTGTTACCTTTAGTATTCTTAATAATGGAGAATTTGTCTCAGGTTCAATCGTTGATGCTTATCTTAAAATGACTGGGTCGGAGAGGAATCTTAGTATTCCTTCAACAGCCCTACTTGAAGAGATGGGTACCTATTACGTTTTTGTTCAGGTGACCCCCGAGAAGTTTATAAAACGTGAAGTGACCATTGGAGAGAGCGATGGTGTTCAGACCGTGATCACCAGAGGATTAAATAAGGAGGAAAGGGTTGTTTCTAGTGGGGCTATATTTGTGAAGCTGGCTCAATCGTCAGGTAAGTTAGATGCTCATTCGGGACATGTACACTAAATCAGGAAATCATGGTAAATAGAATAATACTGTTTTCATTGAAAAACAGGTTCCTGATTTTATTGGGTTCGCTGTTGATGATTGTAGGGGGTTTATGGATTGGGAACAGGATGGATATAGATGTTTTTCCCGATCTGACGGCTCCAACGGTTGTAATCATGACCGATTGTAATGGGATGGCACCTGAGGAGATAGAGCGGTTAGTGACTTTTCCTATAGAGTCGGCGGTGAATGGTGCCACCGATGTTCGTCGTGTCAGATCCGCTTCCAGGCAAGGTTTCTCTTTTGTTTGGGTTGAGTTTGATTGGGGTACCGATATCTTTAAGGCTCGGCAAGTGGTAAGTGAGAAGATGGTGACATTAACTGGGGTTATCCCAGAGAATACAAAACCTGTTCTTGCTCCTCAATCAAGTGTAATGGGAGAGATTCTCTTTATTGGATTACAATCCGACTCTCTTACTGGAATGGATCTACGAACGCTTGGTGAATGGGTCATTAAACCAACCATCTTGGCCACGGGCGGAGTATCTCAAGTTACTGTTATTGGAGGAGATAATAAAGAGTATCAGATATTAGCCGATCCGGTAAAAATGGGTCTCTATGGTGTAACCCTAGACGAATTGGCTGAGGCTGTAACGTATGCCTCTGATAATAGCTCCGGAAATGTTCTCAGACAATTTGGTAATGAGTATCTAATTAGGGGAGTGGCCAGAACCAATGATACGATTGAGTTGGGTCGTACTCTTGTTAAGTTTTATAATGGATTACCGGTAACCCTGGCTGATGTGGCCGATGTCGGCATTCATCCTGGTGTTAAAATGGGTTATGCCTCGCAAAATGGTAAACCTGCTGTAATCATCTCTGTTTCTAAACAACCTGGCGTTAATACCCTTGAGGTCACTGAAAATATCGAGAAGAATTTAGAGGGTTTACGGAAATCGCTCCCCAATGGAGTAAAGTTAGATACCAGTATCTTCCGTCAAGCCGACTTTATCCAAACCTCTGTAAATAATGTGGGAAGAGCTCTTATTGAAGGGGCTATCTTTGTTATTATCATTCTTTTTCTCTTTTTGGGTAGTTTCAGAACCACTATTATATCGGTTGTTGCTATTCCATTGTCGCTTCTTGGGGCAGTCATCGTATTAGATCTTCTTGGTATGAATATTAATACAATGACGCTGGGGGGTATGTGTATTGCCATTGGATCACTGGTGGATGATGCGATCATTGATGTTGAGAATGTCTTTAAACGATTACGTGAAAACAAGCAACTACCTCAGGAAAACCAACGTAACTCTCTTGATGTGGTTTTACATGCATCATCAGAAATTAGGGCTTCAATCATTAATGCGACTATGATTATTATAGTGGCATTTATTCCTCTATTCTTTTTGTCAGGCATGGAGGGTCGAATGCTAAAACCTCTTGGGGTGGCTTTTATTGTTTCTTTATCGGTTTCTCTTTTAGTGGCTATGACCTTGACCCCACTGCTTTGTAATCTGTTGCTTTCTAGTGATAAGTATCTTCTTAAGAAGTCTAAAGAGAATCGCTTTACCAACTGGCTTAAAGTTAATTACACTAAAGCTTTAGCCCTGGCTTTTCGATATAGACTTGCAATACTAAGTAGTTCGGCAGCCCTCTTTGTGCTCTCTCTGGGGCTCTATTTTTCCATGGGTAGAAGCTTCCTCCCTGATTTTAATGAAGGATCAATGACGATTGCGGCGGTCTGTCAGCCTGGGGTCTCTTTAGATCAAAGTAATCAATTGGGGATCCTTATAGAGAAAAAACTCTTATCTATTTCTGAGATTCAGACTACCGCAAGACGAACCGGTCGAGGTGAACTAGATGAACATTCTCAGGCCTCTAATAGCGCAGAGATTGATGCTAACTTTAAGTTGGAGAATAAAACCAGGGAGGAGTTTTTTTCGGAGGTTAGAGAAAAACTAGCCGAGATCCCGGGTATTGCCGTTACGGTCGGACAGCCTCTTGGGCATAGAATAGACCATATGTTATCTGGTACAAGAGCCAACATAGCGATAAAGATCTTCGGGCCTGATTTGAATAGACTTTTTACTCTTGGTAATGAAGTTAAGGCCGCTGTCTCTGATATAGAGGGCTTGGTAGATGTTAATGTTGACCAACAGGTAGAGACACCAGAAGTTCAGATCAGGGCAAATAGAGTGATGTTGGCTGCTCATGGGATCACCTTAGGCGAATTTCATCGATTTGTCAGACGGGCTTTTGGAGGAGAAGTTTTGGCCTCTGTCTATGAAGGACAGCGTAGTTTTGATCTGGTGCTCAAACTTCATCCGAAATATACCGGTAAGATAGAAGAGATGAAAGAGGCCTTAATTGATTTACC
>Ga0209066_10005952_pt1 | contig 12623 bp, 11 predicted proteins | sample All_14_2_FD_187198 | JGI IMG/M metagenome (GOLD analysis project Ga0209066, IMG submission 187198) | Freshwater microbial communities in response to fracking from Pennsylvania, USA - Allegheny Zone_MetaG_DW_15 (SPAdes) (version 2) ...
GCGGTCTTCCCCCACCGGCCTGTCGGCCGCCTCCCCTGTCAGGGGGAGGATCGATGCTTGCACCCGCCGCCCCACCCTCTAAACTCCCGTTCAAACAAGCGTTGGGGAGAAATCGCATGGCTGAAGCCGAGTCCGCCCAGGATCTGAACTCGGGCACCAAGCCGGTCGATCCGCGCCATGCGATCGATGAAGCCAAGCTCGCCGCCTGGCTCGAGGCCCATGTCGAGGGCTTCAAGGGCCCGCTGGAGGTGCGCCAGTTCAAGGGCGGCCAGTCCAACCCGACCTATCAGCTGGTGACGCCGACGAAGAAGTATGTCCTGCGCCGCAAGCCGCCGGGCAAGCTGCTGCCGTCGGCCCACGCCGTCGACCGCGAGTTCAAGGTGATCTCGGGCCTGAACAAGGCCGGCTTCCCGGTCGCCAAGGCCTATGCCCTGTGCATGGACGAGGACGTGCTGGGCACGATCTTCTACGTGATGGACAATGTGGAAGGCCGCATCCTGTGGGACGGCACCCTGCCGGACTATCAGCCGGCCGAGCGGCGGGCGATCTACGAAGCCCAGATCGACACCCTGGCGGCCCTGCACAATGTCGACTACGCCGCCGTCGGCCTGGCCGACTATGGCAAGCCGGGCAACTATTTCTCGCGCCAGATCGACCGCTGGACCAAGCAGTACAAGGCTTCGGAGACCGCCAATCTGGAGGACATGAACCGCCTGATGGACTGGCTGCCGCAGAGCTGCCCGCCCGATGACATGACCTCGATCGTCCATGGCGACTATCGCCTCGACAACATGATCCTGCACGCCACCGAGCCGCGCGTGGTGGCGGTGCTGGACTGGGAGCTGTCGACCCTGGGCAATCCCCTGGCCGATTTCAGCTATTTCCTGATGAACTGGGTGATGCCGTCCGACCAGCGCGGCGGCCTGGCCGAGATCGCCGACCTGGAAGCCTATGGCGTGCCGACCATCGACCAGGCGGTGGCCCGCTATTGCAAGGCCACCGGCCGCGACGGCCTGCCCAATCTGGACTGGTATTTCAGCTACAACCTCTTTCGGCTGGCCGGCATCTGCCAGGGCATTGTCGGCCGCGTCCGTGACGGCACCGCCGCGAGCGCTCATGCGCAGCTGATGGAAGCGCGCGTGCCGGTGCTGGCCCGAGGGGCCTGGACCTTCGCGCAGAAGGCGGGGGCCTGAGACCTCGGCAGGTTGCTATAGGCCCGCTTTCGCCAGCACGGCGGCCAGCGCCGCCTCGTCCTCGAACCGGGCCCGCACCGGCCAGGGCGTGACCCTGGCTCGCCAGGCCGGTGGCAGGCGCACCCAGTCCTTCTCGGTGGTGACCAGCCCTGCATCGAACAGGGCGGCGCGATCGGCCAGCATCTTCAGCGTGCCTTCGTCATAGACCCCGTGATCGGGGAAGGGCGCGAAGTCGACCAGCTGGCAACCGGCGGCCAGCAGGGCGCGCTCGACCTTCCACGGCTTGCCGACGCCGGCAAAGCCCAGCTGCGGCCCCTGCGGCGCGCGGCCCACGGGCTCCAGCCGGGCGATCAGCACGGGCTTGTCGCCAAACAGGGCCAGCAGGGCGGGATCGACCGCCGGCAGGTCGGCGGGCAACAGCACCACCACGGCGTCGGCCCGGGCCAGGCCGACCTTCAGCGGCTCGCGCATCGGCCCGGCGGGAAACACCTTGCCGTCGCCGAACGGCCACTCGTCATTTCGGGTCTCGCCGTCGACCACGATCAGCGACAGGGCCTTGCGGACGTCCGGGTTCTGGTGGCCGTCGTCCATGACAATGGCCTGGGCTCCGGCCGCTGAGGCGGCGCGGGCTCCGGCCACCCGGTCGCGGGCGATCCACATCGGAAAGTCCTGGGCCAGCATCAGCGGCTCGTCGCCGACGTCGAGCGCGGTGTGACGGGCGCCGTCGACCCGGGTCGGACCCTTGTCCTTGCCGCCATGGCCCCGCGCCAGGCCGTGGGCCTCAATGCCGCGCTGGGTCAGGGTCAGCAGCAGTTCGCGGACGATCGGCGTCTTGCCGGTCCCGCCGACGGTGACATTGCCCACGCAGATCACTGCCGCGCCAATCTCGCTGCCTTTGGTGCGAGCCAGGCGACGGGCGGTCGAGGCGGCCCAGATCCACGACAGCGGGGTGAGCAGGGCGCGGGTGACCGGCGAGGGCGCGCCGGACTTCACGTACCACCAGCGGGGCGTCGACAGCTTCATGGGACCAGCTCGATGATGCGGCTCAGACCGGCGCGGGCTTCGGCGTCACGGGCCTCGACAAAGGCGGCGGCACGCTGGGCCCTGGCCTTGCCGGCGGCGGGATCGGCCAGGGCGACGGCCAGGCGCTCAGTCAGCACGCTCTCGTCGGCTAGAGCCATCCCGTCCACCGCCGAAAGCTCGGCATAGGCCGTCAGCCAGTTTTCGACATGCGGACCGGAGACGATGGGACAAGACAGCCGCGCCGGCTCCAGGGGATTGTGGCCGCCGACGCCGGGGACCAGACTGCCGGCCACCAGGGCGATGTCAGCGAGGCGGAACCACAGGCCCAGCTCGCCCAGCGTATCGGCCACGATCACCTCGGCGATGGCCGTGGGGTCGGCGCTACGCAGGCTGGCGACCAAGCCTCGCGCCAAGGCCATCGCGACGATCGCGGGGCCTCGCTCGATATGGCGCGGAACGATGACCAGGCGCGGCCGGTCAGGCAAGGCGGCGAAGGCGTCGAGCACGATCTCGTCCTCACCCTGATGGGTGCTGGCGGCCAGGAGCAGGGGGCGGTCGGCAAGCGCGGCCTTCAGGCCAGCCAGCGCAGCGCTGTCGGCCGGCAGGGGCGCGGCGCCGAACTTCAGGTCGGCCTCGCCAGCCACGGCGCCGCCCAGGCTGGTGAAGCGCTCGGCCGCTCGGGCATCCTGCGCCAGGATCAAATCAAACCCGGAGAACAGCCGATACGCCGCGAAAGGCCGCATTCGCCAGCCGTCAAAGCTCTTGTCCGACAGCTTGGCCGAAACCAGGGCCAGACGCGTCCCGGCGGCCCTGGCTTCCAGCAGCAGGTTGGGCCACAGCTCGCTCTCGACAAAGACGGCGAGGTCGGGCCGCCAGTGGCCGATGAAGCGCCGCGCGCCGCCGGGGGTGTCGACCGGCGCGAACTGGTGGATCACGCCCTGCGGCAGGCGTTTGGCCAGCAGCCCGGCCGAGGTCACGGTGCCTGAGGTCACCAACAGCGTGGCGTCCGGACGCTCGGCCCGCAGGCGCTCGACCAGCGGCAGGATCGACAGGCTTTCGCCGACGCTGGCGCCGTGCAGCCAGACCAGCGGACCGTCGGGACGGGGCAGGGCGGGGCGGGCCAGGCGTTCGTTCAGGCGGGCGGGGTCTTCCTTGCCCCTGGCCGCCCGGCGTCTGAGCAGCAGGCGCGCGAAGGGCTCCAGCGCCGTCGTGGCCAACCGGTAGACGGCGAGTGACAGCGGCAGGCTCACACCACGTCCGCAGGCGCCAGGCGGCAGGCATGGTCGCCGCCGCCGTGTTCGATCTGTACGGTGGCGTGGCCGATCCTGAACTTGCTGGCCAGCTCCGAACACACATCGTGCAGGAACTGGTCCTGATCGTCGGTGGCCGGGCGCACGACGTGGGCGGTCATGGCGGTTTCGGTCGTGCTCATCGCCCAGATGTGCAGGTCGTGGACCTCCGACACGCCGGGGCGGGCGGCCAGCCATTCGCGGACGGCGGCCGGGTCGATGCCGCGCGGCGCGGCGTCCAGGGCCATGTCCAGCGAGTCGCGCAGCAGGCCCCAGGTGCCCAGCACGATCACGGCCACGATCAGCAGGCTGGTCACCGAGTCGATCCACAGCCAGCCGGTCAGCATCATCAGCAGGGCGGCGACCACCACCCCGGCCGAGACGGCGGCGTCGGCGGTCATGTGCAGGAAGGCGCCGCGAGCGTTCAGGTCGTCCTTGGAGCCGCGCATGAACATCAGGGCGGTCGCGGTGTTGATGATGATGCCGATGGTCGCCACGATCATCACCGGCCCGCTTTCGACCGGGGCCGGGGCGGCGAAGCGCCGGATGGCTTCCCAGGCGATGGCGCCCGTCGCAGCCAGCAGCAGGGCGGCATTGGCCAGCGAGGCCAGCACCGTGCCCTTGCGCAGGCCATAGGTGTGGCGGCCCTTCGGCGCGCGCTTGGCCAGGGTCGCGGCGCCCCAGGCCAGGACCAGACCCAGCACGTCTGAGAGATTGTGGCCGGCGTCGGCCAGCAGGGCCAGGGACTGGGTCAGCAGCCCCGCCACGAACTCGACCAGCACGAAGCCGAGGTTCAGCGCGGTGCCGATGGCGAAGGCGCGGCCGAAATCCTTGGGGACGTGATGATGATGGCCGTGCCCATGAGCGTGCGAATGGCCATGCCCGTGGTCGTGAGCATGGTCATGTCCATGGTGATCGTGAGCGTGGCCCGAATGGTCGTGCGGCATGGCCCTACATCCCACCATGGGCGGGGCGGATCAATGGCGGCCTGACGTATCGGTTTCGACGGGCAGCGTACCAAAGCCCCTGACGTTCACACGGGGATCAATGGCTATTGCCATCCAAGCGACTGCCGCAGCGATCAGTAAGGCCAGCGCGATAAGGCCAAGATCGCGTCCGGCAGCTCTGAGACGGTCGCGCCAATCTTGTTCGGGCTCGATCACACCGTGGTTTCCCTCGAAGGCGCCCCGTCCTTCTCCCCTACCAAGGCCTCCGCCCGCCGCGACACGGCTGACAGCCGCTCGCCCCAGGCCTCGGCCAGCAGGTCGGGGTCATCCTCGCGACCGGCGGTGGCCGGGCCATCCCAGACCATGGCCGCGCGGGCGAAGGGCAGGGGGATGATGGTGCGGTCCCAGGTGCCCAGGCGCAGGCACGGCTTCATGGCCACGCCGACGAACAGCACCGGCGCGCCGCTGACCCGGGCCAGGGCCACGGCGCCCTTCTGCAGCACCTCGACCGGGCCGCGCGGGCCGTCGGGCGTGATGGCCATCGCGCCGCCGTCCTTCACCCACTTGACCATGTCGCGGAAGGCCTGCTCGCCGCCCTTGTTCTTGGCGGTGTCGGTCTTCTTCAGGGACGAGCCGCGAATGGACGGCAGGCCCAGCCTGGCGATCACGCGGGCGATGAACTCGCCGTCTCGGGACTGGCTGACCAGAACCCGGATCTGCGGCTTGTCAGGTCCCTGCGGCCAGGTCGCAGGACCGACCGGGACGCGGGAATGCCACAGGGCCAGGATCGCGCCCGACCGCTGCGCCAGGGCTTGAGCCTGAACCTTGTCGGCAATCTCCTCGCCCTCGCGGGTCCAGCGCAGGGTGCGATAGGTCAGGGCCAGATAGCCCGACATCAAATTGACCAGCAGGCTCATCACCAGAGGCGAGCGCAGGGGTCTCATGCGGCGTCACCCGGCAGATGGTCGAGGTCCTGGGCCTTGGCGAGGCGAGCATAGAGCCCCCCGGCGCGCACCAGCTCGGCGTGGGTTCCGGTCTCGACCACCTGGCCCCTGTCGATCACATAGATGCGGTCGGCGCCCTTAACGGTGGACAGGCGGTGGGCGATCAGGATGGTGGCGCGGCCGGCCATCAGGCGCTCCAGCGCCGCCTGGACCTGGGCCTCGCTTTCGGTGTCGAGCGCGCTGGTGGCTTCGTCCAGCAGCAGGATCGGCGCATCCTTCAGGAATGCGCGGGCGATGGCGATGCGCTGGCGCTGGCCGCCCGACAACCGCGTTCCCGCCTCGCCGACGCCGGTGTCATAGCCGTCCGGCAGGGCGGTGATGAAGTCATGGGCGGCGGCCTGCCGGGCGGCGGCGATGATCTGGGCCTCCGTCGCGTTCGGCCGGGCATAGGCGATATTGGCGCGGATGGTGTCGTCGAACAGGAAGGGCTCCTGGGTGACCAGGGCGATGCGGTCGCGTAGCGAGGCCAGGGTCACCGAGCGCACGTCATGGCCGTCGATGGTGACCGCGCCGGCGGTCACATCATAGAAGCGCGGGATGAGATTGAGGATCGAGCTCTTGCCGCCGCCGGACGGACCGACCAGGGCGACGGTCTCGCCGCGCCGGGCCTGGATCGACACCTGCGTCAGGGCTTCGATCTCGCCGCCATAGGAAAAACTCACGCCCTCCAGCGCGATGGCGCTTTCGCCGGGCGGCAGGGGGCGGGCGTCGGCGGGATCGGTGATGGTCGGGGCGATATCGAGCGCCTCGAACAGCCGGCGGGCGGCGGTCAGGCCCTCGCTGAACACCGTCTGCAGGTTGGCCACCTGGCGCAGCGACTGGGCGGCCATCAGCAGGGCGCTAAGAAAGGCGAAGAAGGCGCCGGCGGTGATGTCGCCAGTCGTCGCCCGCCAGCCGGCATAGACGAAGACGCCGGCGGTGATCAGGGTGGTGAAGGTCTCGGTGGCCGGGGCGGCCATGGCCCGGGCGTTGGAGCCCTTGATCAGGTGGTGCTGGCGACGGTCGACCACGGCGGCGACGCGGGCCTCCTCATAGGCCTCGCGGTTCTCCATCTTGACGATCTTGACGCCGTCCAGGCTTTCCATGATCGCGGTCGACAGGTTGGAAGTCTCGCCCATGGCGCCCTTGGCGGCCTTGGTCGTCTTCCGGGCGAAGCGTCGCATGATCAGGCTGGCGACCGGGGCGATCACCAGCACGCCGGCGGCCAGGATCGGGTCCAGGCTGAACATCACCGCCAGGGCGCCGATCACGGTCAGGAACTCGCGGGTATAGTTGACCACGCCGCTGGTCGCCGCCTCGCGGATCAGGCTGGCGTCGTACAGCACCGACGAGACATAGGAGCCCGAGTGGGCCCCGCGCAGTCGGGCCAGATCCGAGCGCACCAGCTTGCCAAACAGCTGCACCTGCACGTCGCCGACTACGCCATTGCCGATGCGGTTGATGAAGGTCGCCTGCAGCACCTGGAACAGGCCGCGCAGGATGGCGATCACGGCGATCGTCGCGGGGATGGCCAGGATCGCTCCGGGACGCGGGCTGGTGATCAGCTGGTCGACGGCCGGCTGGATCATCCGGGTCAGCTGGGCGCTCAAGCCCGCTACGATGGCGGCGCTGACCAGCGAAACTGTCAGGCCTTTCCAGCGGGGTTTCAGATAGTCGCGCCAGACCCGCGCGGCGAGGGCGCGGTTGGTGGCTTGCGGCGCGGCGGGATCGGTCATGGGCGAGGGGTCGGACGTCAGGGCCAAGCTGTCAAGCACACGGGCGCATCACCGCGCATCGAAATGATCACGCATTTTGCATTAGACGGCGGTCCATCCTACTTAGGCGCGGCAAGTCCAGAGGATCGCCTGTTTGGCCCAGTTCGACCTGACCACGCCTTGGGGGCGCCTGAAGACCTATCTCCACTATCTGTGGAACGATCACGCCTATCTGCGGGTCGGCTTCTCCAACGCCCACTGGGTCAGCCCCGAACTGGTGCGCGCCAACCAGCCCTGGCCGTTCCAGCTGGCCTGGTGGAAGAAGCGTGGCATCAAGACCATCGTCAACCTGCGCGGCGGGTTCGACGGCAGCTTCTACGCCCTTGAAAAGGACGCCTGTGAGCGGCTGGGCCTCAATCTCGTCGACTTCACCATCACCTCCCGCGAGGTCCCGATCCGCGAGCGGGTGCGGGGCGCTAAGGAACTTTTCGAGACCCTGGAGTATCCGGCCCTGATCCACTGCAAGTCGGGCGCGGACCGAGCCGGAATCATGAGCGTGCTCTACGCCCACTACCGCCTGGGCCTGCCGATCCGCGAGGCGATGAAGGAGCTGTCGCCGCGCTATCTGCACATCAAGGCCGGCAATACCGGCGTGCTGGACTATGTCTTCGATCAGTATCTGGAACGCGGCGAGCCCAAGGGGCTGAGCTTCACCGACTGGGTCGAGAGCGACGACTACGATCCCGTGGCGATGAAGAAGACCTTCCGGGCGGGGATGCTGGGCAAGCTGCTGACGGACAAGCTGCTGCGGCGGGAGTAGGGCTAGTCACTGGCCCCCTCCGCGCCTTCGGCGCTCCTCCCCCGTAGGGGGAAGACGATCTCATCTGCCCCCTACGGGGGCGGACGACCGCGAAGCGGTCAGGTGGGGGCGAGTATGAACCCGCCCCACGACCATCAACCCAGGCTCGGGTCCATCAGCTTGTGCGCGTGGATGATGAAGTACCGCGCATGGGCGTTGTCGACGGTGGCCTGGGCCTTGGCCTTCCAGGCCTTGTGAGCGTCGGCATAGTTGGCGAAGGCGCCGACGAACTCGACATTGGCCAGGTCGCGGAACTCGATGTCGGAGACATCCTTCAGTTCACCGCCGATGACGAGATGGAGAAGCTGCTTATCGGGCATGATGGGGCACGTTCCTGCGAGGAAATATCTTTATGGCAGGTCGATATGCCCGACGCGGTTAAGGATCAATGGCGCGAGCGCCGCATTGGCGCAAACCAGGCTCGGAACCAGCGGAATAGGCTGATTATAGCTGAAACTGTGGCCTTTGTGGTCGGTCAGACAGGCGCCGGCCTCTGCGCGGATCAGATCGGCGGCGGCCACGTCCCACTCGCTCTTGGGTGACAGGGCCACGGCCGCGTCGAAGGCGCCGGCCGCCACCAGGCAGACGCGGTAGGCGATGGAGTTGCGGCTCTCGACCCGCATGGCCGGCCACGGATTGGTCCAGGCCGGATGGACGAACATCTTGGCGTCGCCCAGCATGGCGGCGTCCTCGAGATCGTCGGTGTCGCTCGGCGAGATGGCCATGCCGTTCAGGGTCGCGCCGCCCCCGAGCGAGGCCGCATAGGTCTCGTTCAAGGCGGGGGCATGGACGACGCCAGCGATCGGCTTGCCGTTCTCGACCACGGCCACTGAAACAGCGAACCACGGCTTGTTCTTCATGAAGGCGACCGTGCCGTCGATCGGATCGACCACGAACTGCCGCGTCGTGGTCAGGCGGGCCGGATCATCGACCGTCTCCTCCGACAGCCAGCCATAGTCGGGCCGGGCGGCGCGCAGGCGGTCCTTCAGCAGCGCATCTACCGCCAGGTCGGCGTCGGTGACCGGCGAGCCGCCGTCCTTGGACCAGATCTTCAGACCGCCCGCACGGGCTTTCAGGGCCAGTTCCCCGGCCTCCCGCGCGGCGTCAAGGATCAGGTCCAGATCGGTCATTTGCCGGCGATCGCCAGGCCATCGACCAGGATCGACGGGGCGTTGTTGGCGCCGCGCATTTCCAGGTCCGAGCCCGGGATCAGGCGGGCGTAGATGTCGATCAGGTTGCCGGCCACGGTGATCTCTGTGACGGGGCCGGTGATCTCGCCGTTTTCGAACCACAGACCCGAGCAGCCCACCGACCAGTCGCCGGTATTGCCGTTCAGGGATGGGCCGAACATCGAGGTGACCAGCAGGCCCGTCCCGGCGTCGGCCATCAGGCCGGCCTGGTCGCGCGTTCCGGTCGACAGGGTCAGGTTGCTGGTCGAGACGCCCGAGGGGCCGGCCAGACCGCGCGAGGCGTGGCCGGTGGTCTCCAGGCCCAGCTGTTTTGCCGAGCTGGTGTTGAGCAGCCAGGTGGTCAGGACTCCGTCATCGATCAGGGCGCGACGAACCGTGTCGACACCCTCGTCGTCGAAGGGCGAGGAACCCAGGCCGCGCACCCGGTGCGGATCCTCGATCAGGCTGACGCCCCTGGCGAACACCTGCTGGTGCAGCTTGTCCTTCAGGAACGAGCTGCCCCGGGCGATGGACGGGCCGGAGATCGCGCCCAGCAGCGGGCCGATCAGCGACATGGCGAGGCGGTTCTCGAAGATCACCGGGGCGGTGGTCGAGGCGATCTTGCGGGCGTTGAGCCGGACGACCGCCGAGCGGCCGGCCTCGCGGCCGATGTCGCCGGCGCCCGGCAGGTCAGCGAAGTGACGGGCCGAACGGCCTTCGCCGCCCCGTTCCATGCCCGCGCCCTCGCCGGCGATGGCCGAACAGGACAGGGAGTGGCCGGTGGCCGCGTGGACGCCGGAGAAGCCGTCGCTGGTGAACAGCCGCCAGGACGCCGAACTCCAGCTGGCCGAACCGCCGTCGGAATTGGTGACGCCCTCGACCGAGCGGGCGCCCTCCTCGGCCAGGCGGGCCTGGGCCTCCAGCGCCTCGGCGGTGGGCTCATAGGCGTCGATCAGGTCGAGCTCCGGGAAGGGGCCCTTGGCGAGCCGATCGCGTGGGGCGAGGCTGGCATAGGGATCCTCGGGGGCCAGGCGGGCCATGGCCACGGCGCGCTCGATCAGCTTGGCCCGCGCCTCGCTGGAGATGTCGGAGCCCGAGACGGTGGCGCTGCGTTGGCCGACGAAGACGCGCAGGCCCAGGTCGCGGGCCTCCTCGCGTTCCACCTCCTCCAGCTCACCCAGGCGAACGCTGACGGAAAGGGATTGCCTTTGGGCAAAGACGGCCTCGGCCGCGTCGGCCCCGGCCTTGAGCGCGGCCGAGACCACGTCGCTAAGCAGATTATCGTCCATGGGGTCTTATGGACGAGGCCGGCGCCCCCGGGCAAGCGCGGCGCGCTCGCCGCTTCAGGCGATGGCGTAGAACAGCAGGGCGACGCCGATGAAAATATAGGCCAGCCAGGTCGCCACCATGCCAATGGCGCGAGGGATCGAGGCGCCGCCGCTGTTGGAGAGGCCCACGGCGTGGATCAGGCGGCCGGCAAACAACAAGAAGCCCACCACGTGCACCGCCAGGGGCGGGGCCTCCACCACGGCCAGGACCACGATGGCGATCAGGGCGGTGGGGACATATTCGCTGGCGTTGCCGAAGGCGCGGATGGCGCGGGCCAGTTCGGGAATGCCCTCGTCGCCCAGCGCCACCTTGTGCTTCTGGCGCAGACGCACGACCAGCAGCGACAGGGTCAGCATCAGGAAGACATGCAGACCCACCCAGAGGGCGGCGGCATTACCCGAGGTGATCGTATCCATCAGTGAACCTTGCAAATTTGGCCGCGCCCGGCGCGGGAGGGGCGCATAAAAGCCCTCTCCCGTAACGATATGCAAGCCATTGGCCCTATGGGGCGAGTTCGCGAGCGACCGGGTACAGCAGGTGGCGGTCGTCGTAGAACGGCGTGCGGCGATAGAACCAGCCCAGGCGCGCCTCCGGATCGGCGGCGAACCTGGGCTCGGCGGCCAGCTTGGCCTCGAACTCGGCCTTCAGCGCAGGGTCGGCCGCCATCATCTTCTCGGCCAACGGCGCGATGGCGTAGCCCTCGATATATTCAACCCGGCTCAGCACCTCGGGAACCATGCCCCAGGCAAAGAAGCTCTCGCTGGACTGCGGCTCCAGCAGCAGCACGGCCAGGTCGCCCAGAGGCTGATCGGTGGGCACGCGCACCGAGCCGGCCGGGAAGGTCCAGTCTCGGGCTTCCGGCGCGACATGGGTGACGCTGATCTGGACGTGACCCTCATTGGCGCGGGTCGCGATCTTGGGATCGGTCAGGCGCAGCATCTCGACCGGCAGGGTCTTGGCGGCGGCAAGCGGCTCCACTGTCAATCCATGTAGCTTCAGTCGCTCGATCAGGTCCTTGCGATAGCTGGGGACCCAGTAGGCGGCGGGGCGTTTCAGGGTCAGGGTCGGGCGCGAGCCGTAGAAGGGCAGCGACCAGGCTTGCGGATCGGGCTGGCCCAGCCAGCGGATCTCGGTGCGGCCGGACGCCGGGCTCTGATAGGTCTCGTAGAGAATGCCCTTGAAGGCGCGGGTGGTGCTGGGCTTGTCCTCGGCCACGAAATTGGCCGGGATCTCGGCCGGGCGCAGGGCGCGGTCCTGGTTGATCGCGGCGCGCAGGCTGTCGCCCTTCTGCGCCAGTAGCGTCATCGCCGTTTCAAGGAACACATAGGTTCCCAGCACGCGCTGGGCGTGGGGCTTGAGGCTGTGGTTCTCGATCAGGATGGTCGGGATATGGGCCGCCGAACCCCAGCCGTTGGAATAGCGCTCGCCCAGGCCGCCGTCGGACAGGCCAGCTTTCGGATCGTTGTCATCGACGCCGAACACCAGTTCGCCCGGGATGTGACCCATGGCCTCCAGGCTCTGGTTCATGGCTGGTTTGAAGCTGGCGTCCAGCCATCTGGCGATGGCCGGCGAGCGCGACCAGACGCCGTTCTCGCCGTTGTAGCCGTAGGTGACGTCGTACTGGTAATCCATGCCGTCGGTGACGTGAATGTCGACATAGAGGTCGGGCCGGTATTTTGCGTGCAGGGTCTTGAGCGCCTGCATTTCCGGCTGGTCCAGCTTCATGAAGTCGCGGTTGAGGTTCTGGTTGGTCGCCGTGTTGCGCCAGCCCTGGATGCGCGGCCCGCGCTGGTTGGGGCGGCTGTAGGCGCCGGAACGCTCGTGGCCGTCGACGCTGAGGATCGGGATCAGGACCAGATTGACCTTGTCGAGCAGGCCATCCTTGCCGTTGAAGGCGATGTCGCGCAGCAGCATCATGCCCGCGTCCTTGCCGTCGATCTCGCCCGGATGGATGCCGGCCTGGGCCAGTAGTACGGGCTTCTTCGGATCGAGCTTCGCGCCATCTTTGGAAGCGATCACGGCATAGATCGGCCGGCCTTCCGGCGAGACGCCGAACGCCTCGATGCGGATCAGGCTTGAGGCCTTGTCCAGCCGGTCGAACCATTGGCGGGTGTCG
>Ga0209066_10005954_pt1 | contig 12619 bp, 6 predicted proteins | sample All_14_2_FD_187198 | JGI IMG/M metagenome (GOLD analysis project Ga0209066, IMG submission 187198) | Freshwater microbial communities in response to fracking from Pennsylvania, USA - Allegheny Zone_MetaG_DW_15 (SPAdes) (version 2) ...
ATCTAGGCTTCAGAAGTTGTTCACAGAATTTTCGATTCACCTTCTGTTAACGCTTCCATTTTCCTAAAAAAGGTTGTTATGATGCCGGACTTGGCGCTTTTACCTTTCTTGCGCTGTGCGACTCGTTTTTTTGCGACTGCGAGGCGTGCGCGCGTTCTTGTTCGATAACCTAGTTTTGAGGATCAAATGGCTCTGCAGAAGACCCCCCTGACTCCTTCTCCTGCTAATGTTTCCGCTCCGGCCGCTACAAAAACAGCACAAACGACCAAACCCGTTGTTGTAAAGACTCAAGGAGTCACATCAACACCATTTTGGATTGGATTGCTTGTTTCAATAGCGTGGGTCGCCGTGGTGGTCGCCGCAGTGATCGTCGCAGGGCCGTCAAACAGCTTTGCCGGTGTGGCTTTGGCTGACTGGGCTGTCGGTATATCCGCAGCTGTGTCTCCCGTCGCCATGGTTTGGATGGTTACCGCTTATTTGCAGCGCGCATCTGACATTCAGTCTGTATCTGATCCATTGCGTCGTCAGCTCACACTTATTACTGGGGAATCCGGTGCGGCGGATGCGCGTATTCGCCGCTTCAACCAAGCTTTGCGTGAGCAGATTGATTTGCTGCGCAATGCTCAGACGGTTAGTCAGGAAGATTTGGAATCCATTATGGATCGTATGCGTCAGCATAAGTCCGATCTAGAGCGTTTTGAAAACGTCAGCGCGCAGCAGGTTAAGGAGATACAAGACGTAGTTCGTCGCAGCATGTTCCAGATAGAGCAGATGATGGACGATAAATTTACCATGTTGCGTGTGCTGGATGGCAAGTTGCAGCAAAATGGCGACGGCGTTGCGCGTCAGGTGGAAAGCGTGGGCGAACAGGTTGCCCGCATGCTTGAAGAAGTTGAAAGATCAAGTGCCCAGATTACGGACGCCTTGGATAGGGCTTCTCGTGATAGCCAAAAACTTGCCGATACATCAAAATTGCAAGAAGCCAGCCTTACCAGTGCCGCAGAAGCCGCATCGGAAACGCTGGGAGGTCTTTCCAGCAAGATAGATCTCAGCGTTGCCCGTTTTCTGGAGCGAGCATCGTCGGCCAGAGAAGAAGCGGAACGTCTTGCCCACGCTTTGGATGCGCAAACTCGCGCTTTGGATGATTTTACCACCACGCTGCCTTCGCGCGTCAGCGAAGCTGAATCCATTCTTCGTGGAGTTGCTGATCGTTTGTACTCTAGCGAGCAACTTGCTCGTGAGCAGGCTCTCAGCCTGAGCGAGAAGTTATCCCTACAGGTCGATGGCCTGCAAGGATTTATGGATCGCTTTACCGGACGTCTGGCAGAGATAGACGGAGGCCTGAATGCCCGACAGTCAGATTTGAACGGTCTGGCAGACAGAATAGGTACGACAGCATCCAGCTTTATGGGGGCATGGGAAAAGTCGGTATCCGATCTTAATGATCGTACAGGAAACACTTTGCTGCGTTTTTCTGTCGTCAATGATGAGGCTCGTCGCAATGCCGATTCAATCGTAGCCAATTTGGCGGAAACGACCGGCAAGTACGAAGACGTCGTTCTGCGTATGCGCGCCTTGACCAATGACAGCGGCGCAAAGATGAAGGAAATGACGGAGGACGTCGCTCGTCACCTCGAACAGTTTGAAACTTTAAGTGCCGCTTCAAATAAAGCAGGTGGTGAAGTGCAGGCAAGAGCTGCAGTTGCTTTGGAAAACCTGCAAAAGGTTCTGGAGCGAGTCATGGCCGCTCGCGAGGCAACTCAGGGTATTGGCGAGAATCTGGTAAAGGATATAAACGAAGCGGTAAACCAAAACGAGAAGCTGATAAACCGTTTGAAGGACACAGCTCAGATAGGCGTAGTTGCGATAACGGCGGCATCGGAAAACCTTACCAAGCATCAGTCCGATCTTGCCAGCAATGCCATTGCCGGAGAAGCTTCTGTGCTTGAAGCTGTGCAGCGTTTGCAGCAGCAAGCTGAAGCTGCCAGCAATGGCCTGCGTGGGCATACCGATAGCCTTAAGAACCTTCTGTCCGAAGCTCAGGGTCAGCTGGATATGACCGAGCAGAAGATGCAGAATTTTGCTACAAAGGCGGTGGTGCCCGTTCAAGCAGCGGTTCAGCAGATCGACGCCAGCGCAGAGCGCGGTTTGAAATCCATAGGGGCTTTTGGCGAAGGCGTTTCTGCACAAGTCAACCGTTTGCAGGATTTCAACTCCCGCATAGGCGTTATGAGCGAGGATATGGCCAAGGCCGCGGCAGAGTCCGCAAGTGCTTTTGCTGCTCTGGGCGATCGCTTTGCCACATTGCGCGTCGGTCAGGAAGAAATGGCCAAGAATGCATTGGCTCAGTTCTCTGATTTGTCAGATCGTCTGCAGCGTGAGATATCGGGGCTGGACGGACAAGCCGCAAGTGCTGCTGATTTGTTGCAGCAGGCCGCTCTTAAAGTTGGAGAGCAGTCCTATCAGATGATGGAAAAAGCTCAAGGAGCCGGAGCGCACATAAAAGAAGTCGCAGCCTCCTTGCAGGCAGAGGCAGATCATATCCAAGCTCTTCTTCGTAAACAAAACGAAGAAATTGGCAGCGATCTTGCCCGCGCAGAACAACGCTTTTCCGATCTCGGGCAAACCATCAAAATGCGCGCTGATTCTGCTCATGAACTGCTTGATCGCGTCGCTTCGCATTACGGAGAAGTTACACAAACCCTCGACAAGAACATCGAAGTGGCGCACGTCAAGATGGAAGGACTCAACTCCGTTTTGTCGGGCTGTTCAGACAAAATCATGTCGGACGCTGAAAAAATCAGCAAACATTCCTGCGATATATCTTCTTTCAGCGAAACCGCGATTCGCGATCTTTCTGATCTGTCCAATAAAATGTTTGCCACATATCAGGCAGCGGAAACTCACAGCAAGCGCACAGTGGCAACGCTGGATGAAACGACTGCTGTGTTTCAAGGACGCGCCAACTCTATTTCCGAAGCAGCTCGTGGTGCCGTGGAAGCTGTCGCAAAGGCGGGGGATGATTTTGGTAATCGCGCGACAAGGCTGGCCGAAGAAGGAATGCAAGTTGACAAGATTCTGCGCCAGATAACTCAAGCCACGACCACGTTGACAGATCAGGCTTCTTCCATACGCCAAGGAATGGAACAGCAGAACAACTCTTTGTTGATGCAGCTCAAGGACTCCATCGTTCAGATGGAATCAGCCGGAAGCAAGTTGCAGCAAGTTATATCGTCCTCTATGCAGGGCGCAGATCGCGCTGCTCTGATGTTTACAGATATGACCGATACGTCTTCTGGTCAAATATCTGCCGCGACGAAAGAACTGCAAGCTATGGCTGATCGGGCGGGTAGCGCGTTGTCAGTTCTGGGCGCAAACGTGACGCAACAAGCCGCATCTTTGGCAGTTGTTGGCGATCAGATAGGCGAACAGCAAAAAATGTTGACGTTGGCTAGTGAAACCCAGCGCAAGCAGATGGCTGATCTGTTCGATAAGCTTAAGGATGCACATTCCCAAGCGTCTCAGATTGCGGAAAAATCGATTTCCCATCTTTCCATGTCGTTGGAAGAGATCAGCAGGCAAATAAGTACTGTGGAATCTGGAACCCAAAATGCCGTTGGCACGGTTAAGGCTGCGAGCATTGGTTTTACCGATCAATCCACTCTTCTTTTGCAAAACGCCAAAGCTGCGGAACAGCAAGCGAGAACGATCTTGCAGGTAACATCTTCCTTGCAAGAACAGGCTCGCCAGTTGCGCGAAAGTCTGGTTTCAGAGAGCGAAAGAGCGGGGGAAACCTTGGGGACGTTGCTGTCTCGCATGTCCACAGGCGGCGAGCAGGTGCGCGAATTGGGCTTGAATACGAAGGACATATTCTCTTCTATTCAAAATGCTATGTCTGTTCAAACCACAGAGCTTACGACCGCGATGGACAAAATGGGCGAACGTCAACGCACAATGACGGTGGCTTTGGAACAACAAAGAGAAGTCATAGGCCATCTGTTGTCTCGTTTGACCGCTGCGCAGGATGAAACTGCGACTGCGGCGGAACGCGCGTCCAGCAAACTGGTCGAAGGCACTTTGAATATATCCCGCGTCGTGGAAGATCTTGATGGAAAAGCGCAAAGTGCTTTAAGCAGCGTTCAGTCTGCGTCCGCCGGATTTGCCTACGAGGTAGAGGCTATAGAACGCCACGCGCGCCAAGCCGATGTACAGGCAAAGGCGATAGCTTCCTCTGCGGCAGAGATGCAAGGCAAAATCAGCGATCTTCGTTCGGCTATGCGCGAAGACAGCGATTTGGCCAGCGCGTCTATGACGGCATTGGTCGAAAAGATGGTCTTAAGCGCGGCCAATATAAAGGACATGAGCGCCACTACAGAACAATCTCTAGTCAGCCTTGGAAACAACATAACCCAGCAAAGCTCGCTTCTCGCATCCGCAATGGGTCAGATCAGCGAACGTCAGCAATCTTTGACATCGTCGTTGGATTCCCAGCGCGACGTCATCAATGGTCTTTTGAACCGCTTGACGCTGGCTCAGGATGAAACGGCTGCAATGGCCGACAAAACCTCGTCTCGCCTTGCCGATGGTGCTCAAAAGATTACATCGCAGATCGAAAGCATGGATGCCCGTGCGCAAAGCGCGCTAAGTAATATGAAGGAAGCGACAGAAGCCTTCGCCAAGGAGGCAGCAGCCATCGACGCTCAAGCCAAACAGGCAGAGCAGCAAGCGCAAGAAATCGTGTCTTCTGCTACCAGCCTGCACAGCCAGATATATGATTTGCGCACGTCCATGCAATATGATGGCGAACGCACCAAAGAAGTTATGAACGATATGCTCGTTCGCGTGGCTTCCGGCAGTGGAGAGATAAGAGAAGCTGGCGTTGTGACCGAAAAGGCTATCGCTTCTGTACAGAAAGTGCTTGCCGAACAGATCGGGGAATTAAGCACATCCATAACAAGCATGACCGAGCGTCAAGACGCTCTGTCAACCGCTTTGTCTGCCCAGCGCGAAACGATAGATGTCATGCTGTGCAAGTTCATTGATGTTCAAAACGCGACGGCTCTTGTCGCTGAAAACACAGCAGCTTGCTTGGTGGATGGAACCAGCAGAATGACAGAAAGCATGGAAAAGATGGGAGCTCAAGCTGGCTCCACATTGGCCAGCGTGCAAAATTCTGTAAGCGGTTTCGCTGAACAGGCGGCATTGCTGAACCGTCAAGGCCAGCAAGCCGAACAGCAAGCTCGCAGCGTTGTTGCAGCTACCTCTGATATGCAAGAGCACGCGCGTCACCTTCGCGAGGCGATGCAGGCGGAAACATCTGCCGTGGTCGAAAGGCTTTCTGCGGTTATCACGCGTCTGGATGTCGCAAGCCAGCAGCTGAAATCCAATGGCAATGATGCTTCTCAGATATTGGATGCCGCAGCTATCAGCTTCTCTTCCGCTACAGAAGCAGGAGTGGATCAGTTGCGTAAACAAGCAGAGGTGATGTCTTCTGTCGCGGATCAATCCGAAGCAAAGATCAACAGCGTAAACGATGCGTTGCGCGGACAGCTTAAGCTGGTTGCCGATGCTGGGGTTAAAGCGGAAGATCAATCCAAGCACCTTGCTGACTCTGTGGAATTCTCTACAACTCGACTTGCTGCATTGCGCGACTCTATAGATGCTAGCGAAAAGAGCGGTCGCGAAGTTGTAGATCTCACCAGCAACCGGATAGAAGAAGTCAAAAACGCGCTGCAAGAACAATTGCAACAATTGACATCATTCTCCAAGCAAACGATCGAACAGGTTTCTTCCGCTGCTCAGGCACTGGCAGCGCAGAGCGAGTCTTTGCGCTCTAACATTTCGGCTTCGGAATCCGCCTTGTCGGATGCTGCTGGGCTGGTGCGTGAAGAAACCCGTCATTTGCCGGCCGTTCTTGGTCGCGGTGTGGCCGATATAGAAGCTGCCGCCGAATCCATAAAGAACGTCTCTGCGGATTCAAACAAGGCGCTGATCGGCACTGCGGACAGATTTATTTCCGTAACCGCAGCCGCGCGTAGCAACATGGCAGACGAAATGCAAAAAGTCAGTCAGGTTGCCGACGAAGCCGGTAAAATACTGATAGGTTTCAACCAGCTTTTGGCTGAACAAGTCGCAGCCATGCAACAAGGCGCGGCAATGCTCTCCAGCGAACAGAACGATCTGGTCATGAAAGCAAGCGTTGGCGTCGATTCATTGGCAGATGCCAGCAACCGTCTGGCAACGCTGCGCAGCGAAGCTTCTGCGACAGCAGAACGACTGGTTCGTGAATTTGACATGCTTGACCAACGCGCTGCATCGACTGGCGGACGTCTGTCACAGGCAGGAGAAGGCATCGTCAAGCAGGTCGAAGCAATAACATCGGCGACTGCAAAGGCCGAAGCTCAGCTCTGCTCGACCGGTGAAAGTCTCCGCGACCAGATGGAAAGAATCCGCAGCGGCTTGCAAAGCCAGATAGAGGATGTGAGCAGGGGGCTTACTCAGATAACCTCCCAGCTGGAACGCACAGGCTCTACACTGCGCTCCACCACGGTCGGTGCCGTATCCGATGTCGAACGCGTAGGCCAACGCTTCGAGCAAACAAGCTCTGGTGCTGTGGCTCAAATCAACGCTGCTACAGAAGAAACATCCAAGTTGCTCAATGGGTTCGGAGAGAAGTTTGATGCGATCATGGAGCATATGGCTCGCGCAGGAATGGATATCAAGAGCCAAGAGGGCAACGCCATTGAAGGTTTGCAAAACATGCTGGCTCACTTGGGCGTGGTAGCGGAAAAGCTCGAAACTGCCCGCTCTATGTCAGGCGATATCAGCCGTCATGCTATCGAACGTCTGGACGAAGTGGTTACAGCTGTTCAGGCTCAGATGAGCAACATGACTGCCGGAGCGCAGACAGCGGCAGGTATTATGCGTGGCATAGGTCAGATCTATAACGACCAAACCAGCTCCTTAAGCAAAGGAGTCAGCGAGGCTCATGGGCAGGTCATGTCTATGAATCGCAGCATCGATGAAATGCAGCAGCGCGCTGATCGTATGCGCATGGCCTTGAAACTTCAGGGCGATGAGCTGATGAACTCGTTGCGCCAGATATTGACACAGCTCGAAATGACCGGAGACGGGCTTAGCGAAGCTGTCAGCAATACCCTGATGCAGCAGGCCGCCGCAGGTACCAAGAAGCTGGTATAACGCTATGCTGGCGTAAAGTTCTCTTTATGCCAGCAGCACAGGCCATATTTTCTCGATTTCAATAATCTTGAAACATGGGCTATGCTGTGTGTGTTTTTGTCTGCTTGCATGACGATGGCAAGTTGTCATATTACGAAAGGCCTGCCTGCCAAGCTGAATTTGATGCAGGCAGTCCAAGTATTTAATACAGGATATCAATATGCAAGAACCACGTATTCCTGCGCCCATCGCGCGCATCGTTTTAACGGCTCTTCCGTCTGCGACGTTACAAAAATCAATAGACGCGCTTATAGCGCGCATGAAAAGGAACAGACCATCACTGTTTCGCAATCTTGGAAATTTGACCTCCGCCTCCATTCTAATAGAGCCGCGCGATGTCCCTCATAAGTTTGTTTTGTCATACGGCGGTGAAGAAGAAGCTTCGCTAAAGATTTTTGAAAGTAAATCCCGCCGCATGTCCGCTTCGATAAAGGGGAATTTAAAGGAACTGCTAGATCTTTTGGAAGGCCGCAGCGACGGCGACACAATGTTCTTTTCGCGCGGCATAGAAATTACAGGCAACACCTCTGCGGTCGTCGCTCTTCGCAACACGATAGATCGTGAAGACATAAACTTGATAGACGATGTTACAAAAGTTCTAGGGCCCTTCGCCAAACCCGTCAAATATGCAATGGTGATAGCCGATAATGTTGCCCAAAGCGTAAAAAACCGCATATCTGCGGCTTGTAAAGAAGCTGTTATGGAAGGCACCACATGCGAATGCGACGATTTGCGCAAAGAGATTGATGATCTTAAATCCCGCTTAAACGCATTGGAAAAAGAGCCACAAACAACAAAGCCGGTGCAAAGAAGATGAAACCAAAACATAAAAATAAAGAGCCATTGGAGCTAGTTTGTCCTGCTGGAACTCCGGCAGCATTGCGAACCGCGATAGATGCCGGAGCCGACGCGGTATATTGCGGATTTCGTAACGGAACGAACGCACGCAATTATCCTGGACTGAACTTCGATCAGGATGAACTGATAGAAGGCGTCAAATACGCTCATGCTCGTGGACGCAAAGTCCTTGTCGCCATAAATACATTCCCCAAGGCCGGTGGCGAAAAACTCTGGCACCAAGCGGTCGATAACGCAGCGGCAGCAGGCGCGGATGCGGTAATCCTAGCCGATATAGGGCTTTTGGATTACGCCACAAAGAAACACCCGTCGTTAAGAAGACACCTGTCGGTGCAAGCCTCTGCGTCCAACCATATGTCCATATCTTTTTACCGCGACAGGTTCGACGTCAAACGCGTGGTTCTTCCTCGCGTATTGTCGGTTGAGGAAGTTAAGTCTCTGATAGATGTGACGGGCATGGAAACCGAAGTATTCGCGTTTGGCACCGTAGGCCCCATGTCGGAAGGCCGCTGTTTCTTATCGTCTTACATGACCGGAATTTCTCCTACCAGCGAAGGAGCATGTGCTCCGGCCAGCCATGTGGAATATAAAGACTGTGGCGGATGTACCAAATCATGCCTTGGCGGAGTGACATTAAACGAATTTGCCAAAGGCGAACCGGCAGCATATCCCACCCCGTGCAAAGGCAGGTATGTCGCCAACGGCAAGGCGTCTTACATATTCGAAGAACCCATAGGCCTTAACGCGATAGACATACTGCCCCAGCTAAAAGAAGCAGGAGTGACAGCTCTTAAAATAGAAGGCCGCCAGCGCAGCAAAGCCTATGTGGCCCAAGTTGTAAGCGCATTCCGCAAAGCCATAGACGCTATGGAATCCAACGGCGATTACGAAACGTTTGCTAACGATCTTAAAACCATAGCCGAAGGCGGCCGCGAAACTTTTGGAGCTTATAAGAAGGGGTGGAAATGAAAAAAACTACAAACAAAGCCACATCTTCCAAGCTCACCATAGGCCCATTGTTCTTCCATTGGTCTGCGGAAAAGCGCATTGATTTCTATAATCGCATAGCCGATGAAGCGGATGTCGATGTCGTATATCTGGGCGAAGTTGTTTGCTCCAAGCGCGAGCATTTCTTTGAAGACCATTTTATGAAAACTGCGGAACGACTGCAAAAATCCGGCAAGGAAGTGGTGTTTTCAACGCTCGCACTGGTCACCTCAGAGCGTGAAATGGAAAATATCCACTCGCGCATAAAAACCAAACACATGGTCGAAGCGAACGATGTCGCCTGCCTCGCGGCACTTGAAGGCAAGCCGCATGTGGTGGGGCCTTTTATAAACGTGTTTAACGAAAGCGCCCGCGACTTCATGATCCGCAATAAAGCAAAGCGCATCGTAATTCCTGTCGAAGCCTCGCTTGATGCCATTAAGCTTATCGCGAATAAAAGCAAGGCAGAGATGGAAGTCCAAGTGTTCGGCAGACAACCCCTATCTGTCGCGATGCGTTGCTATTCCGCTCGCGCACATGGCCGCCAGAAAAACGGTTGCCAGTTTGTGTGCGGCCTTTCTCCGGATGGACTGGCGGCAGAGACGCTCGACGGACAGCAAATACTCGCCGTCAATGGAACACAAACCCTTTCCCATGGATATGCAGTTAGTGTTGAAGAACTCCCCTATCTGCAAAAAGCCGGAGTAACGCACTTCCGCCTTTCACCCCAAGACGTTGATATGGTGACAGTGTCCAGCATATATCGCTCAGCCATCGATCAAAAGATCAGCGCAAAAGAAGCGATGAAAAAGCTCCGCGCCTTGTGCAAAGACGTTCCGTTCATAAACGGTTTCATGCGCGGATCGCGTGGCATGGATTGGGTCGGGGATTGATTTCATGACCGGTGGATATCTGCGGCATTTTATTGCCTGCAATAATTTTGATATAAAACAGTTCTCGCCGTTTTTTATAAACGGAAAACGGTATGGATTCGTCCGTTCCGAAGTGGCGGAATTTCTTTCGTCTTCCCTGCCTACAGATTTTTCTTTGCGCGACAGCGCGCTTTATCTTTCCGATAACCTTTCCGGCTTCGATGCTCGCAGCGAAGCCTTGCTCAGCGCGACAAAAGCTCTGGCCGCCAGAAGGGGCAAGGAACTGCGACATGAAATGTACCCTGTCGTGGAAGAAATGACCGATGCTCCCTTGGCTCAGGTTGATCGCATAGCAGTGCCGTGGTTTGGCGTGCGTGCATGGGGAGTGCATGTGAACGGTTTCGTCCGTAAAAAAGACGGCATTCATATGTGGATCGGCAAGCGCGCCTCTGATCGTCCGGCAGAACCGGGAAAGCTCGACCACATAATCGGCGGCGGTCAGCCCATAGGCCTTACGCCTGAACAAAACCTGTGCAAGGAAGCCAAAGAGGAAGCAGGCATAGAAGAAGGTATAGCGTTGACAGCGAAGAAAGTGGGCGAACTACGGTATAGCTTGCAACGCGAAGACGGTGTCAGAAACGACACCATTTTGATGTACGATCTGGAATTGCCCGATGGTTTTATGCCCACAAATACCGATGGAGAAGTGGAATCATTTTCACTGATGCCAATCTCAGAAGTGGCGGTTTTGGTAAAAGATACAAACGAATTCAAGCTTAACTGCAATATGGTCATAACCGATTTTCTTGTGCGCTATGGGGCTATTTCGCCCGAATGTTCGGAATATGCAGAAATCAAAAAATGGCTGTGTCGCAACAGCCGTTGTGTGTGATAAATCACATCAACATTTGCGGCTTCAGATCGTTCACAATTTTCAGCCTTTATGTTATCAACGCATTGCGGCACAATGTGCGGGTCTTTTTGCAATCTGGCTTCATAATGCTTAATTCACTTCCAAATAAGCTCACAGTATCTCGCATTGTTGCGATACCGTTGATTCTTGTCCTGTTGGTTTTTCCTTACGCTTGGGCGGCATGGGTCGCGCTTGCGCTGTTTGCTGCGGCGGGCATCACAGATTATCTGGATGGATATTTCGCGCGCAGGGATAACGAAGTAACCAAGATAGGACAATTTCTGGATCCTATCGCGGACAAGCTGCTGGTAGCAGCGGTTATCCTGATGCTTGTGCACAACGGACAAATATCCGGAATAAGCGTTTGGCCAGCAGTAATCATTCTTATGCGCGAAGTGGCGGTTTCAGGTCTGCGGGAATTTCTGGCCGGACTTAGCGTCAGCGTGCCGGTTAGCCAGCTTGCAAAATGGAAAACGACAATACAGATGTTGGCCTTGGGTTTTCTGATAGTGGGGCGCTACGCGCCAGAATGGATTCCCGCGACAACCATAGGCGACATAGGGCTATGGGTCGCCGGAGTCCTGACAATTGTGACAGCATGGGATTATTGGCGCGCCGGCTCCAAGCATTTCTGATCGGGGGATGCTTTGGCATCGGTAGAACGCAATATCAAGCTTATCGGCTTGTTCTCCTTTTTGACTGGAAGCTTGTTCATGTTTCCGGTCATGCTGCCTTTTTATAAAGATCATGTAGGCATCGGATATCAAGGCATGTTGATAGGCGAAGCCGTATTTGCAGCGTCAAGTATATTGTTTGACGTGCCGACCAGTTGGATATCTGACAATTGGCGAAGAAAACATTCCCTCGCACTAGGTGCCGCCTTCATATTCTTGGCGTTGTGTATCTTTGGATTGGCTAAAAACATCTGGGCCGTTATCGCCTGCAACGTGGTCTGGGGTATTGGCTACAGTCTGCTTAACGGTACAAATACAGCCCTGATTTATGATTCACTGCTTGTAATGGGGCGTGAAAAAGAATTTCAGAAATGGGACGGGCGACGGTTGGCGTGTTCCTTATATGGCACAGCCGTAGCTGGAACTATCGGCGGCTATGCTTACGAGAAAAATAACTTCCTTCCAATATATCTCTCGTTGCTTTTCCATGTTCTAGCATTTTGCGTTGTGATTTTTATGCAAGAACCAGATCGTCATAGAAAGATGCGAGAAAAACATCCGGTCGCAGATATTCTAAGAACAATAAAATACGTTTTGCGCGGACACGCTGATCTTGGGGTAATAATAGGTTTGGCCGCATCGATTTTCTGCGCGACGAAGCTGATAATGTTTTCGCAACAACCTTATTTTATGGCCGCAGAACTACCGATCAAATACTACGGAATCCTTATGGCCGTAGGTTGGGGGCTTGGCGGTCTGTCGGGACATTTCGCATATCTGTTGGAAGGCAAGGCGAACATCTTTCTAGTGCTTGCGGCTTCTTTGTTCGCTGCACTATTTGTTTGCATTGGTGCCGCATCGCACATCGGCGGATTTGGAATATTCTTGTTGATGCTTGGCGGCACATGCATATACGGCATTATCTCTCCACGCGTGAACGAAGCCGTAAATAAAAGCGTTGGCTCAGATCGACGTGCAACGGCACTTTCCACGACATCTTTGGTCTATCATATGCTGTTTATTCCTCTCAGCTTGATGATCGGTTGGATAAGCGACAATGTCGGAGTCCGCTGGAA
>Ga0209066_10005955_pt1 | contig 12619 bp, 10 predicted proteins | sample All_14_2_FD_187198 | JGI IMG/M metagenome (GOLD analysis project Ga0209066, IMG submission 187198) | Freshwater microbial communities in response to fracking from Pennsylvania, USA - Allegheny Zone_MetaG_DW_15 (SPAdes) (version 2) ...
TTAATGTTTAAACTGTTTCGCATTATTTAATTGCCTTAAAAAATGCATCAAGTTGAAGGTGATTGATATCTGAAGGTGTAAATACTTCGATCAATTTAGGTCGCCCATCTTCCTCAAATGAATAAAAATCACTCATTTGGCTTTCAATAGCTTCTTTATTAGAAGCCGAAAAATAATCAATGTTAAAAGCCTTGCATATTTGTTCTGCATTCTGGTCGTGCTTCGCTTCAAAGTACTTTTCCAATTGATTCGAAGAATTGGGTCCTGGAATAATTTTAAAAATTGCGCCACCAAAATTATTAACCAAAACGATTCTTAGGTTCGCATTTAGATATTGATTCCACAATGCATTACTGTCATAAAAGAAAGAAACATCACCTGTAATCAACACATGCAATTGATTTCCATAAGCAGCGGCTCCAACTGCAGTACTTGAACTACCATCTATGCCGCTAGTTCCGCGATTTGACCAATAACGAATGCTTTTTATCGGATCAAATAACTGACAGTAACGAACAATTGAGCTGTTTGACATGTGCAAATTGGCCGATTCAGGCACATAATCGAGTATTGTTTCGATGGCACTGATATCAGAAAAAGGAACCTTTTCAAAAAATGCAGGCATCTTTTCTTGCGCCATGAAATCCTTTTGCTTCCATTTTGCACCAAAATTTGAAAGATTCTTTTTATAAGTAAGTAAATTCAATTCCTTAAAGAAGCTTGTAGGATTCGTTTCAAAGGTGTGCGTCATCGATTGAAACGTATCCATGTACGGAAAATCGTAACCCACTTTCCAGTGTTGTTTTGGTTTGTTTTTTCGAATAAATGCCTTGATCTTTTTCGATACAACTGCGCCACCTATGGTGATTAATAAATCTGGTGAGTATGACTCCATTTCATTTTCTTCAATCGCATTTAGCGTACGATCAATACAATGGATAAACTTCATGTCAACCAAATTTGACGTGTTTTCAACCAATACAGCTATTGCGCTATTCTCAGCAAAAAAACGAAGCTCTTTAAACAAACCTTCATCAGGTGGCAACTGTCCACAAATGACCAAAATCTTTTGACACTCCAATGATTCAATCACCTGAATCGCTTGTTTGCCTGAAAGATGAAATTCACCTTTGATACGTTCAATAATTCTCCCTTGATTCGGTTCTATTTCAGTCGTACCATATAGGGGTTCTGTAAAAGCAACATTAAAATGAATCGGACCTTTCCAAGTTGTGGTCCCTTCGCTAAATGCAACTGCTATTTCACGCTCTATATACCAAACTTCACCCTCATTTTGTGGGTTTTCAGAAAATTGACACGCGTAGCGAATATGATTTTTATATACGTCTTTTTGCACGATGGTTTGACCGTCTCCTTGGTCTACCCACTCTACGGGACGATCAGCTGTGATAACCACCAAAGGGATACACTGATAATATGCTTCCGCAACAGCTGGATAATAATTGAGAGCTGCAGAACCCGATGTACAAACAATACCAACGGGAGCATCTATCATTTGAGCCAATCCCAAAGCAAAAAAAGCAGCACTACGTTCGTCATGAATTACATAACACGTAATGTCCGGATGCTCGTCAAAAGCTATCACAAAAGGTGCATTGCGAGAGCCTGGTGAACAAACAACATGTTTCATTCCATGTTTTACACATTGATTCACGATTAATTGTACACCTTTTTTGTTACTTGAGATCATCATTTGGTAAAACTACAGTTTTTGAAAAATGTTTAGCAAAGTTTGACTTTTATTTTCCGTTTCTTCCCATTCTGAAGCAGGAATAGAATCTTTGGTAAAACCACCACCTAAATATAAAAAAGCTGAACCTTCAGTAAGTTGACAGCACCTTAAGTTCACAAATAAGTTAGTAGTCTCTACTCCCAACAAACCTATAACTCCTGTATATATAGACCGTTCGTGTTTTTCAGTTTTGTGAATCAATTCAATAGCTCCTTCTTTCGGCAAACCACTCACTGCTGGTGTGGGATGTAATTGTTGAACCAAATTGAGTGCAGATGCGTTCGCTAAATTAAACGAAAAGTCTGTTCTCAGATGTTTTACTGGTCCAGCAATATACTCGTAAGGACCATTCACTTCTATTTTACTATTGATTGATTGAGATAATGTTTGCTCTATGTACTGCGTCACAATTCCTTGTTCTTCTTTTTCCTTTGCATTCCAATCACTTTCATCATTAGATTTCTTCGTTCCAGCAAGAGATATAGTTTTTGCTTCTTCATTTTCGATTGACAATAAGACTTCAGGTGTTGCACCAACCCATGTTCCAAATAAATCAGAAGAAACAAGGTAAACAAATGAATTTGGGTAATTGGCTGCTAACTCAAAAAACAAGATCGCTGCTTTTTGTTCATCAAAAGCAACTTTCTTCACCCTCGAGTAAACTCCTTTTTTAAGTTTTAAATGTTGAAAGGCAGCAATAAAAGAAGTCGCTTCGGTAAGGTACTCTTCCTTTTCAATAACAAAAGGTTGATTCTTTAAAAAATGTAAGCCTGCCTTGTTATCGTTCATTTCACTTGACGCTTCAAAAACGAAGTAATTCTTCAGTGAAAAATCAGTCAGTACAAAACCATTGCGAATGGACTGAGAATCAACAGATCGAAAAGTCCCCAACTGTTCAACAATTTCTTTACCAGGTAGGCGATATTTTAAGGTGTCAATCACTTAGCTTCGTTGAACAACCATGATTGTTAAGCGACCTGTGCAGATCAATTTTGATGTCAATTCATCAAAAATATCTACTTGCCACAAATGCGTTCTCTTTCCTGCATGAACAATTTTTCCAATCGCTTTCACAGAACCACTTTTGATTCCTCCAACGTGATTGGCATTTACTTCTAATCCAACAGGATATTCTTTTTCCAAATCTAACAGCAAGGTAGATCCCATTGATCCAATACTTTCAATCAATGCCGCACTTGCTCCGCCGTGTAAAAGTCCCATCGGTTGATGTGTACGATGATCAACCGGCATGGTAGAAACGATATAATCTGGACCGATTTCTATGCATTTAATATCGAGCACTTCCATCAGTGTATTTCGATTAAAGGCATTAATTTCTTCTAAGGAAACGTTTTTGAACTGCATATAACAAAAGTACTAAAAACCCAAATGTATAACACATAAAAAGCTAATGTGTTTAATCGATTCTCTGCCAATTTCTACGTCAAGAATCACCAAATATTTTTTACTTTTACCTTATGATTTCAAACAACCAAGACTTAAAGCCTTATAATACTTTCGGAATTTCAGTTTCGGCTGCACATTTTGCCGTTTTTTCTTCAATTGAAGAATTAAAATATGCAATTCGTCAATTTCCGAATGAAGAATTATTGATACTCGGTGGCGGAAGTAATGTGCTTTTTATTAAGGATTTCAATGGTCTTGTTTTGCGAAATGAAATAAAAGGTTTTGAAATTGTGGATCGAACTGTTGATTCAGTAATAGTAAAAGCTGGTGCTGGAGAGGTTTGGCATGAATTCGTTTTAAAATGTATTGATGAAGGTTTAGCAGGATTGGAAAATCTAAGTTTAATACCTGGTAGCGTTGGTGCGAGTCCTATGCAAAATATCGGGGCTTATGGTGTTGAGATCAAAGATGTTTTTCATTCATTGGAAGCATACCATTTATCATCAGGAGAAATCCACACTTTCGATGCACAAAGCTGTGAATTTGGTTACCGTGAAAGTGTTTTTAAACGCAAGCTGAAAGGTCAATACGTGATTCTTTCTGTTTCATTTAAACTTTCAAGTAATGCAAACTTGAATACAAGTTATGGCGCAATAGAAAGTGAATTGAAAAATATGGGAATTGAACACCCAACAATTAAAGACATTAGTAATGCTGTTATTGCGATTCGCTCCTCTAAGCTTCCTAATCCAAAGGAAATTGGAAATGCTGGGAGTTTCTTTAAGAATCCAGTGGTAGATGAAACGGTAGTTTCTGAAATTTTAAAAACATACCCAGAAGCTCCCAACTATCCTGCTGAACCAGGAAAACGAAAATTGGCTGCTGGTTGGTTAATTGAACAAGCTGGTTGGAAAGGTAAGACGATTGAAAATTATGGCGTTCACAAACTTCAAGCTTTGGTGTTAGTGAATTATGGCGGTGCAACTGGACAACAGATCTGGGATTTATCCTCCGCTATTATTGCATCAATTGAAGCAAAATTTGGTGTTACCTTAGAACGAGAAGTAAACATCCTCTAGTCTCTAGTTTCTAGTCTCTAGTCTCTAGAAATCACCATTCATCCTCTGTACCGTTCTCTTTGTTGTCTTTTTCGATAAGGCGTTTCCAATTGTAACCACCTTCATCCGTTCCAAAAAGAATTTCTCGGTAATCATCCTTCGAAATTTCGTATTGATCTATTTCCTCACCTGTGTACTCTTCAATAGCAGATAGCAAAGGGATTTCATCTGGACTGCAAAATGACATAGCTTGTCCCCTTCTGTTTCCTCTACCTGTTCTTCCGCAACGGTGAACGTAGTTTTCTGGATCGTCGGGTAAATCGTAATTGATAACATAATCCATTGTTGGGATATCAATTCCTCTTGCAGCAACATCTGTTGTAATCAATACATTGTTTTCACCACTTCTGAAACGATCAAAAATTGCAAAACGGTCCTTCTGTTCAATTCCGCCATGCATTGCTTCTGTTTTCACACCAACGCGCTCCATTGCAGCAACAATTCGCTCAACGCGCACTTTTGTTCGTGCAAAAACAATGAACTTACGGTCGTCATATTCTTTCAGAATATTCTCTAGGAAAAATCGTTTATCGTCCATTTCAACAAAAGCAACAGCGTGATCAATGTTCTTCGCAACTGGATTTTTTGGTGATATCTGAATTCGGATAGCTTCTCGAACTACTGAATAGGCTAAGGATTTAATTTTCTTTGTAATTGTTGCCGTGAAAAACAAAGTTTGACGCTTTTTTGGAATATGTTTCAACACATCTTCAATGTCCTTCATAAAACCTAAATCCAACATTAAATCTGCTTCATCCAATACTAAAAACTCCAGTTTTGTGATGTCGAGGTGACCCTGAGAAATTAAATCGAACATACGTCCAGGTGTTGTTACCAACACATCAATTCCATTGTTCAATGTCCGAATTTGCTGTTCTTGTTCAACACCACCATACAAACCAAAGGTTTTGACACTTGTTCGTTTTCCTATGTCTCGAAATACACCCGCAATTTGTTTGGCTAATTCGCGCGTAGGCACCATGACTAGGCAGCGAATTCCTGAATACCCTTTGTGTCTCTTTCGTTCCAATGAATCCAGTACTGGGATCACAAAAGCCGCTGTTTTACCAGTACCTGTTTGCGCCACAGCCATTACATCTTCACCATCAAGGATATGTTTAATTGCTTTAAACTGAATGTCAGTAGGCTTTCTCAAACCCAATTCTTCCAATTGATCCTTAATTAAGGGAGATATGTTGTAATCGCTGAATTTCATTTGTATTTATCTTAAAAACACATTTCAAAAAAATAGGGCGGATTGAATCCGCCCTATTGATAATATGTATCGCGGAAAACCGCAGGTATTTTATACTTCTTCTGTTGGAACCAAGATTCTTCCGCAGTGCTCACAAACTAAGACTTTCTTCTTAGATTGAATATCTAACTGACGTTGTGGTGGAATTTTATTAAAACAACCTCCACAAGAATCACGTTCGATTGGAACAACTGATAAACCATTCTTCGCATTTCCTCTTAAACGGATATATGCTGTCAACAAACGCTCATCAATTTTCTTTTTCGCATCGTCTGAAGATTTCAATAATTTATCTTCATCTTTTTGCGTTTCTGCAACGATTTCGTCCAATTCAGCTTTTTTCGTTTTCAAATCCGTATCACGGAATTCAAAACGTTGCTTTGCTTCATCTAAAATCTCCTTTTTACTGTCAATTTTAATTTTCGCCTCTTTCGATTTCTTTTCGTGCAATTTGATCTCCAATTCTTGAAACTCAATCTCTTTTGCAAGTGATTCGAATTCACGATTGTTTCTCACATTGTTTTGTTGCTCTTTGTACTTAGCAATTGCAGTTTCAGAATCCTTCATCGCATTCTTACGATCAAGTACTTCAGACTCCAAATCCTTTATTTCATCGTCGATTTTTGTTATTCTTGTTTGAAGACCCAATAATTCATCTTCAAGATCTTGAACTTCCAAAGGTAACTCACCACGAATGGTACGAATTCTATCAATTTCAGAATCAATTTTCTGTAATTGGTATAGGGCGTCAAGCTTTTCCGCCACAGTTGCCTCTGTTTTAGTCTTAGTCGCAGTTCCTGCCATTGCTAAAAATAATTTATAGGATTTGTATTAATTCCCGTTAAATGAAGCGCAAAGTTAGTAAAATTTTCGTTCAAAATATCAGCTAATAAATTTACTGTAAATTGTTCGCTTTCATAATGACCTATATCTGCAATTACAATGTCCTTTTCTGCATCAAAAAACTCATGATATTTAAAATCTGCACTGACATAAACATCCGCTTTCACTCGCTTTGCGGCTTGTAGAAGAAAACTTCCTGATCCACCACAAAAAGCAACAGATTTTATTTTTCTCCCCAACAAATTTGTATGTCGAATTGCTCCACAATTAAACTTCTCTTTTAAAACACTTAAAAACGCTTGCTCATCTATTGGATTTTCAAGTTCACCATACATTCCACTTCCTTCGAATTGATTTTCATTTAAGAGCGGGATAATATCATGTGCCACCTCTTCGTATGGATGAACACGTTTCATTTCGTCCAAAACACCTTTCAATAAATGTGTACTCACCAAATATTCCAGTTTCACCTCATCGACATGTGATCGTTCTCCTATTTTTCCTTCGGTAGGATTCGCATCTTTCATCGGTTTAAACGTGCCTCTCCCTTCAACGCCAAACTGACACTCTTCGTAATTACCAATTTTACCCGCTCCAGCAGCAAACAAAGCAGCACTTAAACCATCGGCATAATCATTTGGAGTATAAACAACTAACTTACACAACACATCTTTCTTTGGTTGAAGAACACGAAGATTTTTCAAACCCAATTTTTCACCAATTCTTCGATTAACACCATATTGGTAATTATCCAAACTAGTATGAATTGCATACAAAGCAATATCATTTTTGATGCATGCTATCACGGTTTCTTCCACATAATTTGATCCCGTTAGCTTTTTCAAACCTTTAAAAACAATGGGGTGATGTGCAATAATCAAATTACAATTTGCAGCAATTGCCTCTTGAACAATTTCAGGAGTGCAATCCAAACAAATCAATGTACCCGTCAATTCATTGATTCGATTTCCAACGATGAGTCCACCATTGTCATAACTTTCCTGGCTCGAAAGCGGGACAAGGCGTTCTAAAAAATCTGTTACTTCGTGAATTTTCATACTTATAAATTGCGGACTAAACCGAATGAAACACCAAACGCTCTGCCTTTATGAATGTACTCAGCAATGTCACTGTAGGATGATGTCAAATGAATTCGAGCTTCAGGAGAAACCATTAAAGCCCAATTGCTTTTGAATTCGATGGTAAGTCCAACATTAAAAACAGCACTTAAAACAAAAGAATTGTACCCGCTTTTCGTTTTGATTGTTTCATCTCCTTTCGAGAAAGTCGTTGTTTCCCATTGCTGTTCTTGACGATAACCCATAAACATTTGAGGTACCAATCCTACTCCAGCGTTCCATTTAAAATCTTTTCCAACAACGGCATTTAAACGCAATGGCATAGCAATGTAATTATAGTAAGTTTGATAGGCAAACATGGTATCCACACCTTCATAACGGTAGCGTTCCCCATTTCTATAAAATGCTAAACCACCATCCCAAAACAAGTAGTTGTTGATTTTATTTCGCAATCCAATTCCGAAGGACCAAACATTTAAGGCTGATTCATCTGCTCTTTTCCCTAAAGTATCTCCGAACAATCCTTCATTTTCAGTCAACACACGATTCGTTGTTGACCAATTTCCAATGGCATATACAGAAGTCACTCCATCTGACTCAATCGATGATTTCTTCAATTTAACCAATGTGTCTATTTTCTTGTCAATTACTTTCGGTTCATTCGTCGGTTCCGTTTCACCAATAACAATTTGACTCATGCCTTGAAACGAAAATATTAGGAACATGAATAGAATAAATCGACGCATAATTTGTTATTTTTACAAGTTGATAAAAGCCTTAAAAAACAAATATCGCAAAATCATAGCTTAACGTCATATGGAAAAGAAAGAAAAGAAGAAAAAAAGCCTATTTCGCCGAATTCTAAAATGGTCTGGAATTACTTTATTATTGCTGATTGCTGCATTGATTATTATTCCTATTGTGTTTAAAGATGAAATCAAGGAGCTGGTTATTGAAGAAGTAAACAAGTCATTGAATGCGAAATTGACAATGGGCGAATTTGACTTAACCTTCATTAGTACTTTTCCAAATATGACAGTAGAATTGAACGACACAAAACTGCAGGGAGTCAATGAATTTAAGGATGTCGAATTGATGAACATCAAACAATTTGTTGCGCATGTGGGATTTTGGAGTGTTGTCTCTGGAGATCAGGTGGAGATTGATGAAATTCACCTTATTGAACCAACTTTTGATGTGCGCGTTTTAAACAATGGTCTAGCAAATTACGACATCGTTAAGCCCGATTCTGTAAAAACACCAGAAGAAGCTGCAGAACCATCGAACTTCAAACTTTCTCTGAAAGAATATAGTATCACAAAAGCAAATGTTAAATATATTGATGAACCGAGTGCAATGTCAATGGACATTAAGAACTTGACGCATGTTGGAACGGGAGATTTAACAGCAGATGTAATTGATTTTGAAACAACAACGAATATGGACGAAATTACATTCGACATGGATGGCGTTTCGTATTTAACGGATGTAAAAACGGATGTAGTGATGAATATCCTCATGGAATTCACCGAAAAATCGTCCAAATTCACCTTAAAAGAAAATCAATTCAAGTTAAATGCACTGAACTTTTCAGTAGATGGATTCTATGAAATGTTGGAAGGGTATGATGACATGGATTTGAAATTAAATGCTTCGAAAGCAAGCTTTAAAGATTTCTTGTCTTTGATTCCCGCTTTTTATCACACTGGATATGAGAGTATGGTTTCCAAAGGAAATTTGGAAATGGGTGGATTTATGAAAGGTAAAATGGACGATAAAAACATGCCTGGTTGGGACTTCCATTTAGGTATTGACAAAGCCTCCATTCGTTACCCAGACCTTCCAGGTTCCATTACGAATATTGCCGTGAAAGCAGGTTCTAAATTCGCAGGTGGAGAGGATATGGACAAAATGACAATTGATGTCGATAAATTCCATGCACTATTTGGAGGGAACTCAATCGATGCGAATTTAAAAATGCGCAATCCAATGACTGATCCATTGTTGGTTTCTAACATTATGGCTAAAATGGATTTAGCAACCTTGAAAAATTTCGTTCCGATGGCTGAAGGAGAATCATACAACGGAAAATTGGATGCTGATGTTCACCTTGACGGTAGAATGAGTGCACTTGAAAGAGAAGATTATGAAGCGTTCAAAGCTGAAGGTTTGTTAACATTGAAAAACATGTTGTACAAATCAAAAGATCTTTCAAACGATGTCGCTATTGATGAAATGATATTCCGATTCTCACCAAAGAATTTAGCATTGGAAAAACTCATCGCAAAAACAGGTAAATCAGACTTCCAAATGAACGGTACCATTGATAATTACATGGGGTATATTTTTAGAGACGAATTATTGAAAGGTAATTTCAACTTTACTAGTGCGAACATTGATTTGGATGAATTAATGAATCTATCACCAACAACTGCGACAGCGGAACCTGCGCCAGCGGCAGAACCTGCAACTTCATCAGAACCACTTTTAATTCCAAACAATGTTGATTTTGCATTGAATACCTTGATTGGTAACCTTCGCTACAATGGATTCGACATTAAAAACGTCTCTGGTGATGTGAAGATGAAAGAAGAAGTGGCAAAACTGGAAGGAGTTACGATGAACGCAATGGGTGGATCAATTGGGCTTCGTGGAAGCTATGATACACGTGATCACGCTAAACCAAAAATCGATTTCGCTTATTCATTGAAAGATATTGACATTCAGCAATTGGCGAAGAATTTTGTCACAATCGACAAATTGGCACCGATTGCAAAATATTCCCAAGGAAGAATCAATTCATCTATGGAAATGATATCCGATTTAACCGCTGATTTCTCGCCTATTTACAGTTCATTAACTGGACTTGGTGACTTATCAACTAGTACGGTGACTATTTCTGGATTCAAACCATTTGAAAAAATGGGAGAAGTTTTGAATATAAGTAAGCTTTCAAAACAAACGATTAAGGATGTGAAGGCTAAGTTCCAATTTGCGGATGGCAAGGTAAATGTGAAACCTTTCGACGTAAACTTAGGGAAAATCAAAACGACTGTTTCTGGATTTACATCATTTGATCAAGCGATTGATTACGATTTAAAAATGATGATCCCTAAAGAAGAGATTCCAGCTGCAATGATTAAAAATGTGGAGCAAGCAATTTCCAAGTTAAACGCTCTTGCGCCAAAATTGAATATGCAAACATTACCAGCTGCGATCCCCGTAAAATTGGATGTCTTAGGAACAGTGATGGATCCAAAAATCACAAGCAACTTCAAAGAAGCATTGTTAGAAGCTTCTGGTAATTTGAAGGATAACTTGATTGACAATGTGAAAGAAACCGTGAAGGATACAGTCAAAGCAATTATCAATGACAAAGTGGATGATGCCAAAGCTGAACTTGAAAAACGTAAGCAACAATTGTTAGAAGATGCTCAAAAGCAAGCGGACAAAGTGAAAGCAGAAGCTAAAAAAGCAGCGAATTCTGTCCGCAGTGAAGCCGCAAAACAAGCGAAAGCCTTAATGGATCAAGCTGGCAGTAATCCAATCAAACAAGCAGCTGCGAAAAAAGCTGGTGAAAAATTGATTAAGGAAGCTGAGGAAAAGGCGGTTAAAATAGAAAAAGAAGGTGATGCTAAGGCCGATGCAATTATGCGTGAGGCAAGAGAAAAAGCAGACAAGCTTAAATAAATTAAAATCCTACGTCGTGTTTTGTGTAATATTTCACAAAACACGACATAGGTCATATTTTGATGGTGTTTTCAATTCTACTTTTGTAAAAACAAACAAATAAAATATGAAAACACTAAACACAACGATTTTGTCGCTTTGCTTCGTTCTTTTCGCGGCATTGACAAACAACACGAAGGCTCAATCAAAATTCGACGCTTGGCCACAATTAAAAGAGTTTCACAAAGTAATGTCCCAAACATTCCATCCTGCTGAGGAAGGAAATTTGGAGCCCATCAAAACCCGAATTGGTGAAATGGTCGAAAAAGCGAGCGCATTGAAAAGCTCAACAATTCCAGCTGAATTCAACAACAAAAAAGTAGTGAAAGCAGTTTCTAAATTGGAAAAAGACAGCAAAAAATTAAAAAAGCAAATTGATGCAAAAGCAAGTGATGAAGCAATTAAAAAATCAATTACTGCCTTGCACGATGTTTTTCACCGCATCGTTGGACTCTGCTCTGAAGAAGGTGAACATTAATTTAAAATGACATAAAAAAAGGTCGGACAAATTTGTCCGACCTTTTTTGTTTGCTACTTATTTAAAATTTATCACTCCACTTTTCAGTTAACTTTTTAATTTTAAAACGTTTATTGGTTTTTGAAATTTAAAGCAAATGAAATATATCTATTTTTTACTAATCGCTATTGTTTGGAATAATCTTTCATTTGGGCAGGAGGTGAAATTAGGGTTGCCGGTTGGGCATACGTCTGGAATAACTTCCACCGAATTTAGCTTAAACGAAAAACATATTTTAACATCTAGTCATGATGGAACCGCTTGTCTTTGGGAGTCAAGCACAGGCTTATTGGTACAAACATTTAAGGGACATTCTGATGGTATTAATTCTGTCGTGTTTAGCCCAATTGGAAATACTGTTTTAACTGCTTCGGATGACAAAACTTTGCGCATTTGGGATATTGTCACAGCCAACCAAGTTAAAATTTTCGAAGGTCATAGCGATAAAATTCAAAAGGCTGTATTCAGTCCGGATGGAAATAAAATCTTATCTATTTCTGAAGATACCACTGCTAAGTTATGGGATGTACAGACTGGAAATCTTCTTTTCACTTTTAATGGTCATTTTTTAGAGTCAAAGTTTCTACAGGACGGTAATTCAATATTATTAGCTGATAAAACTGTTCGCATATATAATATTTTTTCGGGTGAATTGATTCAAACTTTCGATCATAATGAATGGATTACTTCTGTTGAATTTAGTCCTAATGGATCTTATATGTTAACCAGAACAACGTATGGGAAAGTTCGAATTTGGGACTTGAAAACAGGATTAACATTGAATTCCTTTTTTGACGAAAAAAAGGGATACCCTTATTCATCTGCAAGTTGGTCTCCGGATGGCAAAAAAATAGTAACTGCTTCTTTACATGATAAGTATATTCGCATCTGGAATTGTCCCTCTGGAGGACTGTTTCA
>Ga0209066_10005956_pt1 | contig 12619 bp, 12 predicted proteins | sample All_14_2_FD_187198 | JGI IMG/M metagenome (GOLD analysis project Ga0209066, IMG submission 187198) | Freshwater microbial communities in response to fracking from Pennsylvania, USA - Allegheny Zone_MetaG_DW_15 (SPAdes) (version 2) ...
TGAACTTCGAATGGACCCTGTGCGGGCGGTGGTATTTTGCGCGTTGCGCCGATCTGGCCGGGCCGGTCTGGGCGCTCAACAGGCCGGAAGTGGCGGGGGTGCATCTGAAGGTGGCGGTCGATCCCTGTGGCAGCTTGCCAAAGGCGGAAGATGTGCGCGCCTATATCGAACGGGCGGAGGCGGAAGGCAAGGACACCAAGTTCCAGCGCAATACGCTGAAGATCATCGAATTATGTCCAGGCCGGAATCTGCCCGTGGTGCTGCGATATTTCGACGAGCAGGGTCAGGTTGTGGCGCGGATAGACATCCCGGCGCGATAGCCGGACAAACCGACATATGAACCGAACCGGATGATCCGAACGCGCCATCCGGTTTCAGGAAAGGGCCGCCCCTGGGGGCGGCCTCACCATATTGTCACACCATGCAAGTCGAGCGGCGGATTGGATGGGGGCGGGGAACGCACTACATAGCAACAGGGCGTTGGGGCCTGATGGAGTGCGTTGATGGATCTTCCCATACTCGATGATTTCGCCGATGCGACCGACCCGTCGCGCTACAGCCGTCTGCCGGGCGATTGGGCGCTGGGCGTCTGCGACATCGTGGGCTCGACCAAGCTGGCCGGTTCCGGCCGGCATCGTGATGTGAATTTCGTCGCGGCGGCCTGTGTGGCTGCCCTGCAGGCGGAGGTGGCGGCGATCAGCCCGGGCCCGGTTGCCTGCCAGTTCGGCGGGGATGGGGCCATCGTGGCGGTGCCGCCGCAGGCCTGCCCGGCGGTATCGCGGTCGCTGGCGGCGCTGGCGCAATGGGCGGCGGACAGTTTCGGCCTGACCCTGCGCATCGGCATGATCCAGGTGCGCGAGCTGGAGGAGAAGGGCGGCGATGTGCTGGCCGCGCTCTACCGCGTCGGGTCCGCCACCTATTACGGTGTCTTCCTGGGCAATGGCCCGGCACTGGCGGATCGGCTGCTGAAGCAGGGCGGGCTCGCCCCCATCGCGCCGTTGGCCGGAGACATCCGGGGGCTGGACGGTCTGTCCTGCCGCTGGGAGCCGGTGGAAAGTGCCAAGGGCACCATTCTATGCCTGATCGTCGATCCGGTCGCGACCGGGCCGGACGGGGCCGCCACAATGGCGGAGCTGCGCGCGGCCATCGAAGCGATAGCCCCCCTGGGCATGGCGGGACCGCTGGGCGAAGGCCAGGGGCTGGTGCCGCGCCTGCGTGCCCTGCCGGAGGCGATCCGCCGGGAGCGCAATCTGCGGCCGGGCCTGACGGGCTGGGGCCGGATCGGGGTGACCACGGCTGCCGCGCTGCTGGTCTGGGCCATGTATTGGCTGCGCTTCGGGCTGGGGCGTTTCACCATCCCCGATTATATCGGGCGGATCGCCCGGCAGACGGATTTCCGGCGCATCTCCACCGGTTTGCGGCTGGTGCTGGATGTCAGCCTGGAGGCGGCGGACCGGATTGAAGCCCTGCTGGCAGAGGCCCATGCCCAGGGCCGGATACGCTATGGCACACATCGTTGCCCGGCCGCCGCCATCACCTGCCTGGTCTTCGATGTGATGGATGGCCGCCATATCCATTTCGTGGATGGGTCGGGACTTGGCCTGTGGAAGGCCGCGGCGGATGCCAAGGCCAGAACGGTTGGCGCCTGATCAAAAAAACCCCCCGCCCGGTTGCCCGGGCAGGGGTGTACGCGTACATATGATCGGGCCGGATCAGAAATCCATATCGCCCATGCCGGCACCGGCACCCGGCGCGGCGGGCTTCTTCTCCGGCTTTTCGGCCACCATCGCCTCGGTGGTGATCAGGAGCCCCGCGACGGAAGACGCATCCTGCAGCGCGGTGCGCACGACCTTGGCCGGGTCTATGATGCCGGTCTTGACCAGATTGACATAGGCACCGGCCTGGGCATCGAAGCCCCATTCGGTGTCCTTCGATTCCAGGATCTTGCCGGAAACGACGGCACCGTCGAAGCCCGCATTCTCGGCGATCTGCCGCGCCGGGGCCAGCAGGGCCTTGCGGATGATCTCGATGCCGACTTCCTGATCCCGGTTCTCGCCCTTCACGCTTTCCAGTGCGCGGGTGGCATAGAGCAGGGCCGTGCCGCCGCCCGGGACGATGCCTTCCTCGACCGCGGCGCGGGTGGCGTGCAGGGCGTCGTCCACGCGGTCCTTGCGCTCCTTCACCTCGACCTCGGTGGCACCGCCGACCTTGATCACCGCCACGCCGCCGGCCAGCTTCGCCAGACGTTCCTGCAGCTTCTCGCGGTCATAGTCGGAGGTGGTGTTTTCGGACTGCTGGCGGATCTGGGTGCAGCGCGCCTCGATGTCCTTCTTCTTGCCGGAGCCATCGACAATGGTGGTGTTGTCCTTGTCGATGGTGACGGTCTTCGCACGACCCAGCATGTCGAGCGTGACATTCTCCAGCTTGATGCCCAGATCTTCGGAAATCACCTGGCCACCGGTCAGGATGGCGATGTCTTCCAGCATGGCCTTGCGACGGTCACCGAAGCCCGGCGCCTTCACGGCGGCGATCTTCAGGCCACCGCGCAGCTTGTTGACCACCAGGGTCGCCAGCGCCTCGCCTTCCACGTCTTCGGCGACGATCAGCAGGGGCTTGCCCGACTGCACGACAGCTTCCAGCACTGGCAGCATGGCCTGCAGATTGGACAGCTTCTTCTCGTGCAGCAGGATATAGGGCGAATCCAGCTCGACCTGCATCTTCTCGGCATTGGTTACGAAATAGGGCGAGAGATAGCCCCGGTCGAACTGCATGCCCTCGACCACGTCCAGCTCGGTATCCAGGCCCTTGGCCTCTTCCACCGTGATGACGCCTTCCTTGCCGACCTTTTCCATCGCTTCGGCGATCATCTTGCCCACTTCGGCATCGCCATTGGCGGAGATGGTGCCGACCTGGGCTACCTCGGCGGAATCCTTGACCTTGGTCGCGCGCTTGCGAATATCAGCGATGACGGTTTCGACCGCCTTGTCGATGCCGCGCTTCAAATCCATCGGGTTCATGCCGGCGGCAACGGCCTTGGAACCTTCGCGCACGATGGCCTGGGCCAGCACGGTCGCGGTGGTGGTGCCGTCACCGGCCAGATCGTTGGTCTTGGACGCGACTTCGCGCACCATCTGCGCGCCCATATTCTCGAACTTGTCGGACAGTTCGATTTCCTTGGCCACGGTCACGCCGTCCTTGGTGATGCGCGGGGCGCCGAACGCCTTTTCGATCACCACATTGCGGCCCTTCGGACCCAGGGTCACCTTCACCGCATCGGCCAGAATATCCACGCCCTTCAGCATGCGGGCGCGGGCATCGGACGAAAATTTCACCTCTTTCGCTGCCATGTTCTCTATCCTTTCAAATGGAAACGGATGATTGGTCCTGGATATCAGGCGGCCTTCTTCGCGCTGGCGCTCGCTTCGAGCACGCCCATGATGTCGCTTTCCTTCATGATCAGAAGGTCTTCGCCATCCAGGCGCACCTCGGTGCCGGACCACTTGCCGAACAGCACGCGGTCGCCCGCCTTCACATCCAGCGCGGTGACCGTACCGTCCTCGGCGCGATGTCCGCTGCCCACGGCCAGGATTTCGCCTTCCATCGGCTTTTCCTTGGCGGTGTCGGGGATGATGATGCCACCGGCCGTCTTTTCCGTGCTCTCGATACGACGAACCAGGACGCGGTCATGCAGAGGCTTGAAGTTCATGCTTTCCCTCCGGTTTTCGGTGATCCGCCCCCCTGTTCCAAAGGCGGGGCGGGCTTGGCACTCCATGCAGGAGAGTGCCAGCGGCGCCTATTTGGGCATTGCCGATGGGCCGTCAAGATTGTGGCGTAAAAAATTTTCCCTGCCGGTGCGCTACCCATTCCGGCCTGGTTCGGCACGGGCCTTGCTTCTACCATTTACCATAGTGGAGGAACGCAATGCGGCTGGACTGGCTGAAATGGGGATTGGGCGATGCGGATCGTTCGGCGGGCGGCTTGGCGCTTGCCGATGCGCCGCCTTTGCCCGACCCGTCGAAATCGCCATCCAGGCGTCCCGATCTGGCCTTCCTGGATGAGCCGGAAGAGGACCGGGTCGACCTGACCAGTGCGGCAGCTTTTTCCATCGCCTCGGCACAATCCGACCCGCGCCGCATGAGCCAGAGCGAATCCATCGCGCTCGCCGATTTCCTGCTGCGCCATCGTGCGATAGACGGGGCGGACCATCTGGCGCTCAGCTATGGGCCGGATCGTCATTCCCCGCGCGCACCCTATCGCTCGGGGCCGGACCTGCCGCGCGACATGATCGGCGCCTGGCAGGAAAGGCTGTCGGTGGCGCTGGGCTCCTCCGACGTGACGGGGGTGGATTTGGCCTCGCGCGCTTTGCGCGTGCTGGGCCGGGTGGAGGTCGGACGGGCCGGCTGAGCTGGCAGCACTTTCGCCGACATGCTGCTAATCCATTGAAAAGATTGTGCTTGTTGACCGAAGCGCGGCGCGGCACCATGGGCTTGCGCGATCCGGTTGGACAGGCGGAAAGGAAGCAGGTCAGATCGCCGGATCGCCGCTTTGTGTGGACCCTTTGGAAGGAGTGGTTCGGTCATGAGCGGTTTGTTGCGTCAATTGGAAGGGTATCGTCTGACCACGGCGGAAATCCTGTATCGGATGCCTGATCATCCGGCCCTGTTGCAGAGCTATCTCTGGCAGGATCTGGACATCGCGCCGGAATTCCCGGTGCTGAACAAATTCCTGCGCTTCTGGCAGGACAGGCTCGATGGGCCGCTGCATTCCGTGCGGGTTGCCAGCAAGGGCGTGATTTCCGCGGCCGAGCTGCGCAACGCGGGCGGTCTCTACACCCTGCATTGACCTGGGCGGGGGCAGGGGGTAATCCGGCGCGGCGAAATGTCGTCTCCTGCCGAGGCGGCGGCTTCGGTTAGGACGTCCGCATGCAGATCACCTCCGCCCCCAATGCCTTCCGCCGTAATGATTCCCGTGCCATCGGCCTTTGGCTGATCGCCATCGCGGCCATGGTTGTTGCCATGATGCTGATCGGGGCCATTACGCGGCTGACCGAAAGCGGGCTGTCGATTGTCGAATGGGCTCCGCTGGTGGGCACGCTGCCGCCCCTGCATGAGGGGGAATGGCAGCGCCTGTTCGATATGTATCGCCAGACATCGCAGTATCAGATCGCCAATGCCGGCATGTCGCTGGACGCGTTCAAGACGATCTTCTTCTGGGAATATGTGCACCGGCTTTGGGGGCGGCTGATCGGTCTGGCTTTCGCCATCCCCTTCCTGGTGTTCCTGATCCGTCGCGGCGTACCCAAAGGGCTATGGCTTCATCTCGCCATTCTGTTCCTGCTGGGCGGGCTGCAGGGGGCCATCGGCTGGTGGATGGTGGTGTCTGGCTTCGTGGATCGCACCGATGTGTCGCAATACCGGCTGGCGACCCATCTGGGCACGGCCTTCCTGATCTTCGGCTATCTGCTCTATGTGGCGCTGGGGCTGTTGAAGCCGCGTCCGACAACCGTTCCGGCGGGCGCCGTGGGCTGGCGGCTGCCCTGTCAGGCCATGCTGGTCATCGTCTCGATCACGGTTCTGGCCGGTGCGCTGGTGGCGGGGCTGGATGCCGGCTTCACCTACAACACCTGGCCGCTGATGGATGGCGATGTCCTGTATCGCCATTGGTTCCTGCAATCGCCCTGGTGGATCAACGCGTTCGAGAATGTGGGCGCGGTGCAATTCGATCACCGCATGCTGGCCTATGCGACCGTGCTGGGTGCCATCACCCTATGGTGGGCCGTTCGGAATGCGAAAACGGCGCCCGCGGGGGTGAAGTCCGCCGCGCGCGCCGTTGCCGTCACCGCTGTGTTGCAGATGGCCCTGGGGATAGCCACGCTGCTAACGGGTGTGAACATCGTCCTGGCAACACTGCATCAGGGTGGGGCGGCCTGCCTGTTCGGCCTAGCCGTATGGCTGGTTTACGAAGCCCGTGCCGCCCGCCCCGATGCCGTGCCGGTCGATCAGACCGCCCGGCCGATGGCCGCATCGACGGAGTAACGACCACCGCCGCGCACCGCGAAGTAGAAGGCCGCCGCCGCCCAGAGAATCGGGTATTCCCAGCCGCCCTCGGTCCAGAAGAAACCCTTGCCGAGATGCATGGTGGCGGCAACCAGCAGGAAAACGGTCACAATGGCGGCCACCGGGCGGGTCAACAGGCCAAGGGCCAGGGCCAGACCGCCGAACACTTCCACGACGCCGGCAAGCAGAGCGACCAGGAAGCCCGGCGACAGGCCGACGGAATCGAAGAAGCCGCCCGTGCCTTCCAGGCCATAGCCACCGAACCAGCCGAACAGCTTCTGCGCGCCATGCGGCACCAGGAACAGGCCGGTGGCGATGCGCGCGATGGTCAGGGCAAGGGGTTCCAGGCCGGCATAGACCGGTGCAAGGGCCGGAATCACCAGCCGGGATCCAGTCGTCTCGGTAATGTTGCTCATGGGTCGATCCTTTCGTCCCGTCGACGGGCCGGGGATCGGCCCTCTCATGCCACATAAGATGATATAGTTTCATTGGCCGGATTAGCCGAACAATAGGCAAATTAATGTTTCTGGAAGATTTCTAATTTCGCCGTGAAAACAGGAAGGGTATGCCAGCCAGCCCGGCGATCATCACCGCCAGTCCGAACAGGATGGAGCCGGCCAGCACGCTGTCATGGGCCAGCCCGATCGTCCCCATGACGGCCACCAGAATGCCTTCACGCACACCCCAGCCCGCAATACTGATGGGCAGCGTTACCAGCACCAGCGCCGGCGGCGCCAGGGTCAGATAGGCCCAGAGCGGGGGGATATCGCCTAGGGCAGCGGTCGAAGCCCAGAGGGCCAGCGCCGCCAGCCCATGTATGCCCAGCGAGACCAGCATCATCCGGACCAGGACCATGCCCTGGAACAGGGCGCGCGCCCCGGCGAATTTGGGCAGGATCAGTGCGACTGCAACACCCGCTGCGGCAAGGCCCAGCACAGCGGCCAGCATGATGCGCGCGATATCGGGCAGGGGAAAGGGAAGCGCAATCAAGGCGATCAGACCCAGCGCGGCCATTCCTGCGATACGTTCCAGCAATACACTGCCCACGGCCCGGCCAAGACCCTGACCGCCACGGTTCAAGCGCCAGACCCGGAAGGCATCCCCGCCGATGGTGACGGACAGGGTCTGGTTGACGAAGCTGCCAGCCAGGAAGAGTTTCAGCGCCTGCGGGTAGGAGATGTCCTCCACACCCTGCAGACGCATGATCCGCCACCAGCGCCAGGCGCCCAAAGGCTGCTGCAACACCAGGCAAAGAACGGCAAAACCCAGCCAAACCGGATGAACGCCCGGCAGGCGTGCCAGGGCGTCATCCAGTGGTAGGCCATGGGCGATCCAGGCCAGGATTCCGATGCTGACCGCCGCTTTGCCCAGCCAGAATGCAATGCGGCGAAATGTCAAAATCAGGCCTCGACCGGTTTATAGCCCATGCGGAACCCGCCCCAATGGCGACCGCGAATACGGACGGGAGCGGACAGATCCTTCATCAGCACGAAATTATTGCCGCCCATATCGCGCAAATAGCTCTGCACCAGGAAGGGCTGCGTGTTGCGCCCCGCCATCAACCCGGTGCGATCGCTGAAGATGCGCCGGTTCCGACAATTCGCGGCATTCCAGATCGGGTCCGAACCCTGGGGTTTGTTGTATCGCAGGTTATGGGTGGGAAGATAGCCGTTCCGATCGATCGCGGCACAGAACACGATGCGCGGATCGCGCTCCAGCATCGGCTCCTGCAAGGCCGGCAGGATGGAATCGGTCAGTGCCACGAACTGGGTCATATGCTGCTGCGGGGAACTGCCAGGAACCGGAACGTAATTCTCATCGAACAGAGCCTTTTCGGAAAGCGTGCCGGACCGCAGTGCATCCTCGAACAGTTCGGAGACCCGCGCGGCGGCACCCGTCACGATTTCGATCAAGGGCTGGTCGAAGGCCAGCGCCCTGCCATTGAAGGCGGCGATGGCTTCTGCGGTTGCGTTGCCGATCAGGCGCAGCATGGCCCGGCCCTTGTCCACCGATCGGATTTCCGCCTGCAGGCGACCGAAGGCCGGGATGTCCATGTCGATGCGGCGTCCGGGGGCCAGATCCGCCGGCCCGTCTTCCAGTATGGCCTCCTGAGGCCCCAGGTCGATCAGGCGGCATTGGGTGCCATTGCCATTCAGCCGCGCCACCAGCGGCACGGGAACGCGGGTGAGCTGGTGCGAATCCACCTTCACCGCTTCCGATGTCACCGATTTCAGGCGGGATTTCAGGGCGCCGACCTTGCTGCCCATTTCCGTGGCACGGCTGGCCAGATCCTCTGTCCGCTCGCCGGCGTTGAAAATATCCTTGGCAACGGCCGCGATGGCTTCGCCAACCAGCCTGGTCTCGTCGGCCGCAGCCCTCGCGTTGCGGTCGATCTCGCCCACGGTTACCACCTGCTGCTCGACGGAGGCGGCAACGGCGGAGGAGTATTCTTCCACCGCCTCAATGGCGCCGCGAATACCGCCGATGGCTTGCACGGCTCGGTCTACGGCCTGGCGGATGTCCTGAATCTGGCGGGTGATGTCCTCGGTCGCATCCGCGGTCTGGCGTGACAGGGTTTTCACCTCATTGGCAACGACCGCGAAGCCGCGCCCGGCATCGCCCGCGCGGGCCGCCTCGATCGTGGCGTTGAGCGCCAGAAGATTGGTCTGGGAGGCGATCTTCTGGATCAGGCGCACGACATCGCCCACCTTGTCGGCGGATGCTCGCAGCGCGGTGATCACGGTATCGGCCCGGTCGGCGGATTGTACCGCCTCGCCGGCACGTCGCGCGGCCTGACTGATTCGGGTGGAGACGTCCTGGACCGCGGCGGTCAGCTCCGTTGTCGCAACCGCGACCGCGTCCGAGGACGCCGTCATGCGGCCAGCACTTGCTTCCAGCTCCCGACTGTGATGGGTGACCCGTCCCAGGGCCTCCGTCACCTCGCCAGCGCCCGAGCGCATGGTTTCGCTGGCGGCGCGCACATCATCCACCGTTCCTTCCACCTCGGCGGCGATGGCATCGGAAAAGGTCAACAGCGCGGCCCGTTCGACCAGAGCCAAGCGTTCAATTGCCCTTAGAGTACCAGCCTGTTCGTCAATCACTCCGGACGCTTCGCGTGACATGGTGCTTTCCCCGTTCCGTTATGGTTCGGACGTGTCGTGATCGCACGCCCTTTTTTGTTGTCCGCCTGATCGCGATGGCCACTTCTGCAAGTGACCGCCCTCCCGCTATTTGCCTGACAATCGACCCTGATGGACGACCGTAAAGTTTGTTTTGTTCAAGCTATACGATAACGGGCAAAGGATTGAAAATACCGATGAAAGCGGCTCCGGGCTTGGGTGCGTCGCACAACGGGGCATGCCGCGATGCAGCATGGATGAGATAAAATGAAATCAAGCCGTTGCGCTGGGTGGGCAATGGGGGTATATTGTGCATCGCAACATGGATTGCCTAGCCATGTTGTAGCGTCCAGTGCGCTTAGGCGCGTTGTCGACGCTTCTTTGGGCGTTTCCTCCCTAGACTTGGGCCGTGCCGTCAGGCGCGGCCCTTTTTTTTCGTGCCGATTCGCGCAGCGGGAGCCGCCGGACCGATCTGTCGGGAGGAATGGGGCGGTGGTGTTGATTCAGCCGACGATCCAGGCGCCGGTCGGGGTGCGGCAGGCGCTCTGCGCGGCGGTGAAATCCTCGCCCTCCAGCCGCAGCGTAGCGTAGTAGTCCCGGCACAGCCTGCCACCTTCATCCATATAGGTCCGAAGCGGTGTCATCGACCCCATGGTCCCCGTATCGGGATTGGCCCAACTGACCGTTTCGCCGGCGGGTGCGTTGGACAGGGCGTCATAGGCCTTTTCCTGCATCATGCGACGGTCCCACTGGGTCAGCCTTTCCGCCAGGAAATAGCCACCCACCGCGCCACCCGTCGCACCTAAAAGGGCAGCGACCCAAACGCCGGAACCGGCACCCAGCAGATAATAGCCGGCCACGCCGCCCGCCACCGCGCCGGCGACCGTTCCCACCGCGATCTTGTCCTCCCGGGTTTTCGGCACGCCGGCACAACCTGCCAGCGACAGAATAACGATGCCGCTGACCCCTGCCCGCAACGTCTTGCTCCAGTTTCCGACCATGATCCGATCTCTCAATCCCCGGGGCGGATTTGCCATGACAGCCCAACTAACCGCCCGACTACATGCAAAAACAGCGCCAGACCGGCATCTTGCCGAAGCGGGGTGACCTGCGCGAGTGGTTTGTTTCCAGCATTCGCTACCCCTTTGCATCAGCCTCGATGGCAAATGTTGGAAACGGGGAAACCAGTAGTAAATATATGTTTTGAGTGGAATTTTTTGAATTTGACATTCGGCTGGGAGCCCGACATCAAATGGGTCCCGAATGTCAAATTCATTCCACTAGGAAGGGTCATGACCAAACACGCCGCGTTCCCGTTCAACCGTTCCGTCCGCCTCGGCCTTGCCCTGGCCGCGGCGATGACCCTGTCGGGCTGTTTCGGCGCGGGCTCCTCCGGCCTTGGTGAGGCGCCCCAGGGCGTCGACACGGCGCGGTGGAAGGTGGATGCGTCGGACTGCATGCGCCGGGCCGATCGCCTTGCCGGCGAGGATATGGAGCGGTCATCCGGCGCGGCCTCGGGCTCATCCGCCCTGTCGCAGGATATGGCCAGGATGGATGCGCGCAAGGCCCGTGAGCGCTACTACCGCAACTGTCTGGCGAGCAAGGGCTACAAAGCCGACTAGTTCCGGTCATCCCAGGGCGGTACCAGCAGCGAGATCGATTCCCGATCCAGTTCGACGTCGAAGGGCAGTTGGCCAGCCAGATCGCCATCGGCCTGCCAGGGAAAACCCTGGGGACCAAGGAAGCGCACTCTTTCCACCGGCCGCAGGATCAGGGCGGGGTGATTCGGCAGGGTTCCCGCCACCATGGCCAGTCCGGCTCCAGCCAGGCGCGCGAAGCCGGCCGGCGGCAGGGCGGCCAGCCACATTCGGCCGCTGCCCAGATCCGCATGCGGGGCAAGCGGGAAGGGACCGCCATAGAAGCGTGCGCGCGTGACGATCGCGATGGACGCCTCCATCCTTTCGCCATCGGCTTCCAGCACCACGTCTTCCCGGGCGGAGGATATCGCCTTCAAGGCACCGATCGCATAGGCGCCCTTGCCCAGAAGACGCTTGGCCCGGCGCGAAATTCCGGCCACCACCCGGGAATCGATCCCGGCGCTGGCCATCAGCATGAACCGCCGGCCACCGGCGATGCCGGGGCGGCATTCGATCACGCGGCCGTCGCGGATGACCCCGACCGCCTTTTCAATGGAATCGCCGATCCCGATCTCCCAGGCCAGCACATTGGCGGTGCCCAGGGGCACGACCGCCAATGGAATGGTCGAGCCGATCAGGCCGTTGACGACTTCCCGCACGGTTCCGTCACCGCCGGCCGCCACCACGAGATCGCAGCCGCCGAACTGGCGTATCGACATGGCGATGGCTTCGGCATGGCCAGCATGTTCGGTATGGCGCAGTTCCACCGCATGGCCAAGCTCCGCCAGGACCGTCAGGAAGCGCACGAATCGATGCCGCCGAAGCCATCCCGCGGTGGGATTGTGGATGACCAGAACATGCTTCGGCATGGATGGAGTGCCCCTCGACCAGACTGGTTTTGTGTTGATTCTAGCGTTATTCGTCGATTTGTAACGGTTGGATAACAATCGCATTTCATTTACGTGACGGCGCGGTGAATTTTCAAGGAACCAGAAAGATAGCTCTGTTATTTTATTTGGCCCTTCACTATCCAACTCCTGCGGATTGGGTGTTGCTTCTGATGGGGATCCAGCCATGCATGGGATGCGCGGTGTTTCCAATTACAGGACTGTGTGGATCTCGGATCTGCACTTGGGGACGCGTGGCTGCAAGGCCGAAATCCTTCTCGACTTTCTCAAGCACGTGCAATGTGACACGCTTTACCTGGTCGGGGACATCATCGATGGCTGGCGCTTGAAGCGCAGCTGGTACTGGAGCGAGGCGCAGACCGAAGTGGTGCAGGAAGTCCTGCGCAAGGTCCGTAAGGGCACCAAGGTGGTCTATATCCCCGGCAATCATGACGAGGCGCTGCGCGACTATCTGGGGCTGGTGATGGGTGGCGTCCAGGTCGAAGGCGAAGTGGTGCATCGCACCGCCGCCGGCAAGCGGCTGCTGGTGCTGCATGGCGACCAGTTCGACACCGTGGTGCGCTATGCGCGCTGGCTCGCGGTGCTGGGTGACTTTGCCTATACGTACCTGCTGGCGGCCAATACCTGGGTCAACCAACTGCGCAAGATACTGGGTATGCCCTACTGGTCGCTGTCGCAATATCTGAAGCATCGGGTCAAGAACGCCGTCGAATACATCTCGAAATTCGAGGATGTGGTGGCGGATGAGGCGCGCCGTCGTGGCGTGGATGGGGTCGTCTGTGGCCATATCCACCACGCGGAAATGCGCGATATTGACGGTATCCTGTATTGCAATGACGGCGACTGGGTGGAAAGCTGCTCTGCCCTGGTGGAAGATCGCCAGGGTAAGCTGTCGATCC
>Ga0209066_10005958_pt1 | contig 12617 bp, 9 predicted proteins | sample All_14_2_FD_187198 | JGI IMG/M metagenome (GOLD analysis project Ga0209066, IMG submission 187198) | Freshwater microbial communities in response to fracking from Pennsylvania, USA - Allegheny Zone_MetaG_DW_15 (SPAdes) (version 2) ...
TCTTCTCCTGGATCACCAGCAGCGACATCAGCTTGAGCGTGCTGGCGGGATAGCCCGGCGCATCCGCCTTGTCCTCGAACAGCGCCGCGCCGGTGTCCGCGTCAAGAATCAGCGCGCCAATGTACGGCGTTTTCGAGACGCACCCCTTCGGCTTCTGCGGCTGCGCGGCCGCGGCGGCAGCTTTCTTCGCCGGCGCCTTTTTGGCCGGCTTCTTGGTTTGCGCAAAAGCCCCGAAAACAAAACACACCGTGACAAGAAGAATCCAGACCGAACGCTTCACTGCAGAACCCCCTGACTGATACCCGACCGCACACAACGACACCCTGTGCCGTAAAAAAGATGTGCGGAGAGTAAATCATGTTTTCCCACGCTTGAAAAGCAAACTCCGCTTGATCTTTGGGCACGGCCCGTTCGCCTGTTTTTCTCATTCCGTTCTCCGCGCGATCTGCTATACTTTCACATGTGATCTGCCTCACGTTTGGTGCTGAACGTGGCCACCCAAAAACCTGACACCTCTTTAGAACCCTCATGCACGCAAAACTCTTAGACGGAAAGCAGCTCGCGGCCGACCTGCGGGCGGACATCGCCCTGCAAGTCGCCGCGCTCAAAAGCGAGACCGGCATCGTCCCCGGGCTCGGCGTCATCCTGATCGGCGCCGACCCCGCCTCCACCTCGTACGTCACCGCCAAAGAAAAGGCCTGCTCCGAGGCCGGCATGCACTCGCAGGACGTGCGCGTGCCCGCCGAGACCACGCAGGACGAGGCGCTCGCCCTCGTGCGGCGCATGAACGACGACCCGCGCATCCACGGCATTCTGGTGCAGCTCCCGCTGCCCAAGCACATCGACGAGGGCGCGGTCATCAACGCCATCGCGCCGGAGAAGGACGTGGACGGGTTCACGCCCGTGAACGTCGGGCGCATGCTGATCGGCGGAACCTGCTTCCTCCCCTGCACCCCGCACGGCATCATCCAGATGCTGCTGAAGGCCGGCGTGCAGACCTCCGGCAAGCACGCGGTGGTGGTCGGCCGCAGCAACATCGTCGGCAAGCCCGTCGCCCACCTGCTGATGCGCAAAGCCGCGGGCGGCAACGCCACGGTGACGGTCTGCCACACCGGCACGCCCGATCTGGCCCTCTTCACGCGGCAGGCGGACATCCTCGTCGTCGCCGCAGGGCGGCCCAACACCGTGACGGGCAGCATGATCAAGCCCGGCGCGGTCGTCATCGACGTCGGCGTGAACCGCATCCCCGACGCGACCAAAAAGAACGGGTTCCGCCTGGCGGGAGACGTGGACTTCGACTCCGCCAAAGAGGTCGCCTCGCTCATCACCCCGGTGCCCGGCGGCGTGGGCCCCATGACGATCACCATGCTGCTGGTCAACACCCTCGAGTCCGCCCGCCGTGCCCTGAACGGCAACTGATTCTCCGCACCCTCCTGCACCTATGAAACTACTTGGAGAGCCTCTGTTTGCCCGCGACGAGACGGGACGGCTGAAGTCCCGCATCGGGACCGTTTTTCTGAAAACCCCCGGCCTCGTCACACAGACGGGGGTCCATGCCACCCAGCGGCTGTCCTGGCTTAAGGAGCTGAACCGCGAGCGACTCGCGAGCGGCCTGCCCAAGCTCAGCAACGCCGAAATCGACGACGAGGTGGAGCACAGCGTCGACCTTCTTTTCGACGAGCAGTTCGTGCTCATCCGGCCCGACCCCTTTGCGATGCCGCTCGCGTTCGAGGCGGACGAGCTGCTTCAGACGATGGTTTCCAAACGCCGCATCCGCTACCTCAACACGCAGCACGAGCGGGTCCGCAACGCCTTGCGCGCGCGGGGCGAGAACTGGCGCATGAGCCGCCTCCCGGTCTCGCCCGAAGAGATGAACCGCCTCATCGCCAACGCCCGCGTCCCCATCACGGGCATGCCGCTCTATTTCTACAACCCCTCCACCGGCACGCGCTTTCTCACGCTCGAGACCTTCGCCTGGATCGGCTCGCTCCCCGACGACCTTTTCCGCAAGCATCTCGCCGAAATCGCGCACTACAGCGCCCTGCGCAACCGGTTCGGCTACCCGGAAATCGACATCTTCCCTCCTGGCTGTTCTTTCACCCGGCAGGCTTTCGAGGCCTTGAACGCGGAGGGCCTGGAGATCGGCGCGCTCCGGACGGCTTACCATAAGTTGCTGAACGTCTTCCGCCAAGCGGTCCCCGTTGCCCTTCACGACGAGACCTTCGAGAACATCGAGTGGCGCAACCTCCTGTGCACCGCGCTGATCATGCAGCCCAACGCCATCGTGGCCGATGAGCTTCTCGACGGCATCTCGCCGGAGTTCCACATGCAGATCGAGTGGCTGCCGGGCTGTAGGGTCGAAGAGGGCGAACTGTTTTTCGACTCGGTCTTCGAAGAGGCGGAGGCCCTGCCCGACGACCCGGACCTGAACGCCCTCTGCGACCAGCGCGCCAAGGCGGTCATCTTCAACTACATGCGCGAGTTCGGCACCATCGAGTTCATCAACATCGGCCGCATCGCCCGCTCCCTCTCGAGCCGCACCCAGACGACCGCCCGCCGCGCCAACGTGTACATCGTGCAGATCAAGGAGGCCGACAACCCCAAGCCGGAAGTGCGCATCCTGCGTTTCCAGAAGTGGGGCGTCTGCGAGCACCTCGACGAGGGGAAGGATCTGATCCAGTCGATCATGGAGGCGGTCGACTACACCGACTACATTCTCGACCGGCGCCTGGGCTGCCGCCAGCTCGGCATGAACCTCCCCGAGCAGGTCTCGACCGGACGCATGCCGCAGGTCTACACCGGCTCCAACACGCTCTACCACGGGGCGAAGTGCTGGGCCGTCTATTTCGAGCGCAGCTACATCAACGGCTGCACGACGGACAAGCTCCTTCCGCGCCGCTATTCCGACCCCGAATTCAACCGGCGCCTCGCCCGGCTTCTGGGCGAGGCCGCGGCCGTCAACTGCATCGTCGGCCGCGCGAACCTCGACAAGGGCGTGATCTTCGATGACGGGGACGAGGTGATCGTGTTCGACGCCGGCGGCTTGCCCGACCACCTCATCGTCTCGGACCACACCGGCGCCTTCACGCAGTACGAGTATCCGCTTCAGAGCGCCGCCAAAGCCTACGCCCTGCCCGTCAACAAACGGGCGAAGCACATGGGCAACGCCATCGAGTTCGCCGAGCTTTACCTCGCCGCGTTCCAGAAACGGTTCGAGCGCGTCAAACAGGAGTACCGGCGCCGCCAGCGCGCCTTCGACAAGCTGTTCAAGCACCGCCCCGTCGACCTCGCCGGGAGCTTCGCATACCGCTGGCAGTGCATTCTGGCCCGGCTGGACAGCACCGACGCCGCCCAGCTCACGGAGGCCATCCGCAGCCATATCGAGGTGCTTGCGCCGTGAGCCGCTTTCTGCTCTTCAAGGGCGACCGGCTCTGGGTCCGCCGCACGGAGGAAGGCGTGAGCAGCCTCTTCTCGTCATACAGCCCCGCGCCGGACGCGCCCGTTGAGCGCATCGGGCACGCCGTGTCGGCCGCCCCGGCGGACGAGCCGCCCGAGCCCGGCGCCGAGCTCGTCGGCCTGCGCGCCTTCTTTGATCTTGTGCCGGCCGAAGTCTCCGCTCAGGCCGGGCTCGCCCGCCAGCTCCTCCACTGGCGCGAGACCCACCGCTTCTGCGGCGCCTGCGCCGCGCCGCTCGCACGCCACGCCACCGAACGCGCCATGGTCTGCGCCGCCTGCGGCCACACCGCCTACCCGCGCACCAACCCGGTGGCCATCACGCTCGTCCACCGCGACGGCCGCCTCTTGCTCGCGCACAAAGCCGGAGGCCTCTATCCCTTCTGGAGCCTGATCGCCGGCTTCGTCGAGGCCAACGAATCCCTCGAGGAGACCGTCGCGCGCGAAGTCGCCGAAGAGGTCGGCCTTTCGGTGAAAAACATCCGTTACGCCGCCAGCCAGCCCTGGCCCTACCCCAACAACCTGATGATCGGCTTCACCGCCGAATACGCCGGAGGCGTGATCACCCCCGACGGCGAGGAGATCGGCGAAGCCGGCTGGTTCGACCGTGACCACCTGCCGCCGATCCCTTCGCGCATCAGCATCGCGCGCCGCCTCATCGACGCCTTTTTCGCGCAGCCGGAGCAAGCTGTTTAGCGGTTTAGACGGATAGGCTGTTAGGTTGGAGATCCGTAACGCCCCGATCCCCAAACCTAACAGCCTTATTGCCTAACCGTCTAAGAACCTGCCCGATCAGCCTTTGCCGCGCTTGCCGAACTGCTTGTCGGCCATGAACAGCGCGCCTTTCGAGCCCGCGCTCATTTCGAGCATCCAGATGGCGTCCTTGGCGCTCGCCTCCTCCTCCACCTGTTCGTTGATGAACCAGACGAGCATGTTCTGCGTGGCGTAGTCCTTCTCCGCCACGGCCAGGTCATTGATCTCGCCGATCCACGCCGTCACCTTCTTTTCATGTGCCAGCGCGTCCTTGAACATATCCAAGAGGTCTTTCCACTCGGTCTTCGGCGCGCCGATCGCCGCCAACTCCACTTTGGCGCCCTGGTCTTGCAGGTACTTGGCGAACTTCAGCGCGTGCCCCTGCTCCTCCTGGAACTGAACGGTGAACCAAGAGGCGGCCCCCTTGAAGCCCTTGTCCATCGCGTCGTTCGCCATGGCCAAATAAAGGAACGCCGAATAAAACTCACGGTTAATCTGGGCGTTAATCGCCTTCGCAGTCTTTTTGCTGATCATTGCCTGTCTCCCTTTTCGTTTAACCCGCTCTCCGCGCGGCAACCGCGCACACGCAAGGCAAGTGATGTCAGTGTACCAGACAAACCTGTCCGTGTCACCACGCCATGGCACCCGATCACCCGGAGAGCGGACCTTTCACCTGCACCGTCGCCCGTTATTTGTAATACCGGGCTATCTCCTCCTTGGCGATCTTGCACCAGGCGATCGCACGCGACGGATCGTTATGGATCGTGTCGTGGTCCTTCATGATGATCTCGAGGTGGCAGCCCTTGGCCTTCTCGAGGATGTCGCGGATGTCCTTGCGCGCGGCCGCCTCGTCGAACACGCTCGCCGAGAGAATCGCGGGGTTCGGACGGCACGAGTAGACGTACTTGTCCTGCAGCGCCGCCGCCATTCTCGCGCGGTCGCAGGTCGGCGACACGCTGACGCGCCGGATGTTCGGCACGCCCTTGAGCAGGTGCCAGCGCTCGGACATGGGCTCGCAGCACCCGTAGCACACCAGCCCGAAGCGCGCCATGACCGGCTTCTGGTACTGCAAGACGAACTCGTCGAACAGCTCGGGGGAAAGGCCCTTGGTGTCCTGGCTCTCGAAGAGCGCCCACAGGTCCTTGGCCCGCGCCGTCCCCTGATAGTCCCGGGCCGGCAGCTGCGTGGTCCAGCCGAACCCGCCCGAGCCGATGTAGTCGCCCTCGTTGTTCAGGCTGTAGAGCCCGGCGTTCTCAAGGAAGGTGATCAGATCCAGCGTGCCGTCGCGCAGGAACGCCATCAGATTGTGAAGCCCCTGCGGGTTCTCCTGAGTGTCTTTCATGAACTGCTCAAAGCCGCGCAGCTTGATCAGCTCGCGCGTCAGTCCCAAGGACCAATACCACTGCTCGCGCAACTTGACCGGCAGCACGCGGTCAAAAACTTCCCGCGCCAGATGCACAATCTCCGTCGTCGCATCCCGGTCCACCGTAATCGTCTGAAACTGCAAGCCGCTCAAATCATTCAAGTCCCGCAACGCCGGCTGCGGGTTTACCGAGGAGGCGTCGGGCCCCCAAAACGTCCGCTTGTACACCCAGCCGACCGTGAAGCGGCTTTCAACCACCCGGTCGTCCCCCATCTTCTCGCCCCAGAATATCTCCTTGCGCAAACGGTGCTCCCAATGCCGTGCGAGGCCGTGCGTGCACTCGAGCGAAGACTCGGGGATAATTTCACGCCAGCTGAACTCCGGATCGCACAGGATCAGAGGACGCGAGGCCTGCAAAGCATTCTGCCGCGCCCAAAGCAATTTCTTTTCTGCCTCGATCTGACGCGTGGATAACGCCATGACCCGCTCGCCCAGCTTGCGCAAAACTTCGCGCTCAGCCGCCGTAATGGTAAGGTCTGCGACATGCGTATCCAGCGCCACGTTGCCCGGTTGATCATGATCATTCATAACCGAACGCCTCCTTTTTCCGACACCTCGATCGTGTTCCTGTTCCGCCCGCTAAACCGCATCGGTCAGGCCCAGACAGGCGGCATGAAAAGCCCGCACACAGTGCGGTTCTGCTTTCATGTTCACAGTATATGAGGACACCACCGGCTTGTCCACCGAAGAAAAGGAAACGGACGCCTAAAAACGGCGATTCCGGAAAAGAATGGTGAAACGCGGCTTCGCCTTTGACAGGCATGTCAAAAAAGGACTAAACTATTTATTTATGCCCCACAAGATACTATCGCTCCAGCAGGCCGCCCGGCACATCCGCATCCCTGAACGGGAGCTTTTTCACCTCGTTCAGCGCGACGAGATCCCGTTCCTGCGGCGCGGCGAGGAAGTCGTCTTCGAGCACCGCCTGCTCGACGATTGGGCGCAGCGCCGGATCCTCGGCCTGCCCACTAAATGTCTGACCCAACACCACCGCGAAGAGATCGCCGACCGCACGCCGCGCGCCGAGGAGGACACCCTGGTCGAGCGCCTCTTCCGGCCGGAGTGGATCAACCCCGCCTTGCCCTCGCGCACCAAGCCCGCCGTCATCCGAGACATGGTGGCGCTCGCGGTCTCGACCGGCCTGCTGTACGACGATGCGGCCTTGTACCGCGAGATCGAGGCGCGCGAAAGCGCCAGCTCCACCGCGATCGGCGGCGGCGCGGCCTTTCTGCACGCGCGGTATCACGATCCCTATTCCGCTTCGGAATCGTTCGTCGTGTTCGGCAAGACCGTCCAGCACATTTTCTTCGGCGCGCAGGACGGCGAAGAGACCGATCTCTTTTTCCTGATCTGCTGCACGGACGACGCGCTGCACCTGCACGCGCTCGCCCGGCTCTGCATGATGGCCCACGGCAGCCTGCTGCTCTCGGATTTGCGCGCCGCGACGGACGCGGGAGACATGTACGATATTCTTCTCCGCACCGAACACGAGCTGCTGAAAACGCTTTGAGGCTTTATTTCAGCTCGGCCTCGTACGGGATCGGCACGCCGTACTGCGCGTTGACCTTGAGCATCTCGGCGAAGAGCTGCTGCTGCGCCTCGCGCGAGTAAGCGCCGACCAGGTGATACATTTTCTGGACCGCCCAGCGCTGTTTCACCGCCGCCGTGCCCAGCTTGGCGTGCCGCGTCATGCTCAGCCGGAAGATCGAGTCGTACCCCTTGTCCGCCGCCAGCCCCCGCACCTGGAACACCAGCTCTTCCGTCCCCTCCGGGCACACGCCGCACAGCTGCAGCTGGCGGTCCTTGTACAGGTTGGTCGTGCTCTTGGGGTAGACCTCGCTCTTCGACGCGGAGTCGAACACCACGGTGATGTCGCTCATCACCGGGTGCCGCACGCCCTCGTACGCCCCCGCCATCGACGCGGGAATGTCCCAGCGGTTGCCGGACAGCACGGTCGAGGTGCCGCGGTTGCAGTAGGTGAGCATGTCGAGCAGGTAGACGTTGGCCTTGCTCTGCGTCCCGTACATGTTGACGGACAGCAGGCCGTTGTTCAGCTTCGAAAAGTCGCCGATGATCTTGGCGCTCTCCGTGACCCCGAACGTCGGCTTGCCGTCGGTCACGATAAAAGCGATCATGGGGCGCCGCGGGTCGCGCGGCAGCTTCATGAGCGAGCGCAGCGACCCGAACACGTCGGTCTGCCCGAACGCGCGCATGCCGGCCACAAACCCCGCCGCCTTCTGCTTGCTCTCCGCCGTGACCGGCGTCCAGTCGGGAAAGCAGTTTTCGAACGCGTCGCGGAAGGCCACCACATTGAAGCGGTCGCCCGGGTTCAGCGTCTCCAGCGCCGCGGCGAGCGCCTTGCGGCAGAAGACCATCCGCTCCTCGGACATCGACGCGGAAACGTCCTGCACCCACACGATGTCCTTGGCGAGCGTCGGCACCGGCTTGTCCTCGCGCGGCTGGATGCCGATCCGGAAATAGACGCGCCCCGGCTCCTCAGGATCGCGGTACGTCTCGAGCCCGACCGCCAGCAGGTCGTCGATCGGGACGTAGTCCACCGACTCCTGCAAGGCCGCGAGCTTCGCCTGCGCCTCGCGCGCCTTCCGCTCCTCTTCGCTCAGCGCGGCACCCTCGTCCTTTTTCGCGGCGGCCTCAAGCTGCTTCTTCAGAAGGTCCTGCTGCTCCTGCGTCAGCTGGTTGCCGTCCGGCTTTCCCGAAGCCGAGCCGGCCTTGCCGCCCTTCTCGCCGGGCTGCATCGCGAACCGCGATTCGGTCGCCGACGCCGAGACCTGCGACGGCGTTCCGGCCGCCTCGGCGGAGGGCACCTTGAACGTCCCTTTGCTGATCTCCGTGTCGAAAACCTCGGCGGCCTCGAGCGGCTTCGGAGGCTCGGGGTCCTTGCCGAACCGGCGCCCGACCAGGTCGATGGACGGCACGATGTCCGGCGCCTTGGGCACGCGCTCGATCATCGGGATCTCGCGCCGCGGCAAGGTCGCCACCTCGTCTTGCACCGTCCGGTCGTAAATCTGCGCGATCTCCTGGCGCGGCATCCAAGGCGTGGTGTCGACCTGCCGGACCGCGGACTCTTTCAGCGAGGGCACTCCCGGCGCAAGCGCTTCGCGCGGAATCGGCGGCGGCGCGGTCAGCGCCGGGCTCGCGGGCTGGCTCAGCGCCTCGACCCGGTCCGACGCCTCGATCGGCCCCCGGCTCGGCGTGTCCCGTTCGCCGAGGACTTTCTCGGCGATGCGCATCGGATCGGCGCGCATCGTTTCCACCCGCATCGGAGGAACCCGGTCGCCCTCGAACCACTCGCGGCCCCTTTCCCTCAGGCTCGCGATGCCGGAGATCGCCCAGTCCGAGAAGAAATACATGAGGATCACATGGATGAAGGCGGAAAGCAGCACCGCCACGCACGCCACCAGCAAGTGATGGTCGCTCTGCCGCTGATGCTGTCCGAAGCCGTAAGGGATCATGAGCCGACCTTCCTCTCGCCCGCGGCGGCCTGAGCCTGCCCCGGTTTCGCCAGCGGTGAAGCCGGATACCGGGTGCGCAGCTCTTCGCGCAGCGCCTCGGCCTCCTTCGCACGGCCCAGTTTGTCAAGCAGCGTCGCCGCCTTGTGCAGCGCCTCCGGCACCAGCGCGGCGTCGTCGAACAGTATCCCCACGCTCATGTAATAGCGCAGCGCGGCCGCCGCGTCGCCCTTCAGCTCCGCATTGCGCGCCAGCCCGGCGTACGCGTGGGCGCGCAGCCCCAGAAGCTCGGGCGAGGCCGCGCGCGTGGCCGCATCGTTCAAATGCCGGTCCGCCTCGTCGAACCGTCCGGCCTCGGTCAGCAGCTCGCCCAGCCGGAGGGCCGCTTCGGCGCCATACGCGGTCGAGGCCCCGGTCCCCAAGGCCTCCGTGAAGGCGTGGATCGCCGGGTCGCGCTCGCCCTTGAGCCGGTGAATGCGCCCCATCAGGGTCCACGCCGTCTGCGTCCACCCTTTGTCCGCCTTGAGCGCGATCAGCGTGTTCGCGGCCTGGGCGGCCGCGTCGGGCTGCTTCTGCTCGATCTGAAACTCGGCCAGCCAAGCCAGCCGGTCGGCGCCCAGCTTCTCCGCGATCGGCGCGTCCAGAAGCTTCTGGAAAAACGCGGCGGCCTCGGCCTTGCGCCCGACGTGCTGCAGGATCATCCCCAGCTCCAGCATCGCCTCGCGCTCGAACTCCTTGGAAGGCGTTGCGGCCAAGCACGCCCGGAAAGCTTTCTCGGCCTCGGCGAAATCGTCGACCTGGCGGTAGCTCGACGCGCGCCAGAACAGCACCTCGGCTTTGCGCGCATCGTCGGGGAAGCGCCGCAGGCGCTCGTCCAGCGTCGCGCCCGCCGCCCGCACGTTCTTCGCGCGCAGCTCCTCCATCGCCTTCTGGTACAGCGTTTCCGCGACCTCCCCGCTGTCCGGGTACTTGGTGAGCAGCGCCGTCCAGTCGCGCAGCGCCGACTCGCCCTGCCCCAGCCGCGCCAGGCACACGCCCGAGGAGTAGAGCGCTTTGGCCGCCAGCGGATCGTCCGGGAAGCGGGCCGCCACCTGCAGGTACCAAGAGGAGGCCGACTCCCACGCTTCCTGCTTCTGCAACAGCCACCCCAGCCGGTAGAGCGCGTCCTTCACAAACGGGCTCTTCGGGCATTTGTCAACCAGCAGTCGGCAGTTCTGCACCGCGACGTCGGGCTTCTGCAGGGCGATCGCCGACTCCGCGTTCATCCAGTAGACATGGTCGGCGAAGGCGTCGGGCGGCTGCGCCATCTGCGCCGACACCTGCAGCACCTCCGGGTACTTGCCGTCGCGGTAGAGCGTCGACAGCTTCTCGTACCACGCCTGCTTGGCGAGGCGGCCTTCGGGAAACGCCGCGAGCTGCTGCGCATAGACCGCCACCGCCTCCGCCCGCTGCTCGAGCTGCCTCAGGCAGTTCGCCTTGACATACAGCACCTCTTCGCGCGCCGGATGCTGCGCGTTCGCCATGATCAGGTCCAGCACCTCCGACGCCTCTTTGTATCGCCCCGCATAGTAGTTCGCCCAGCCGGCCGACAGCGCGCTCTCCGCCACGCGCGGCGACGCCGGATATTTGGCGCGCAGCATTTGAAACAGGTTCGCGCTCTCCTCATAGCGCGCGCCCAACAGCGCGTTCTGCGCCGCAAAGAAGACCGCCTCCTCCGCGATCTTCGGGTCCTTGGCCTTGTGCGCCAGGTCCAGGTAGAGGCCCATCGCCCGGCGCTGATCCTCCGGCTTGCCCGTCTGGGTCAGCAGCCACGCCGTGCGCAGGCCCGCGTACATGCCATAGTCGGTCTCCGCAAACTCTTTGACCAGCTGCTCGTACCTCGCCAGGGCCTCGGCCGGGCGGCTGAGCCGCTCCAGCGCCTCGCCCCAGTGGTACAGCGCCGCGGAGCGCACCTCCGGCGGGACCGACGGCGCCGTCAGCTTCTCGAAGAAGGCCGCCGCAGGCTCCAGGGAGGCCCCTCCCGCCTCCAGCAGGAGCAGCGCGCGCTGCAGAAACGCGCGGGACACGTTGGGGCTCGACGGGAACGCCTCGATCAGCCGCTTGTACGCGGCCTCCGCCTCGGCCGTGCGCTTGACGCGGCGGTGACACTCGCCCAGCCGGAACAGCACGTTGTCGAGGCCCGGCACCCCGGGGGTCTCGGCCAGCGCCGCATACTCGCGCGCCGCCAGCTCGAACAGGCTGCGCCGGAACAGGCCGTCCGCCAGCTGCAGCCGGTCCTGCAATTCCACGGGGTCCGCGCCGGACACGCACAGCCCGGCCAGCATCACCCCCGCGCATAAAACCTGTAGACGTAGCCTCATTTATTCTCCGTCGGAGCCGTCTTGTCCTCGCTCGTGGCCATCGAGAAGTTCCAGATGTCCGCCTTGCGGCAGGTGTCGACCACCTTGATCAGGTCCTCGTACCGCGTCTCCTTGTCCGCGCGCAGCACCACGGGCTGCCCGGGAAAGTAGCGCGCCAACCGGTCCAGCCGCGTCTTCAGCGCGTCGAGCGTCAGGTCCTGCTGGTTGACCGACACGCGCCCGTCCTTGGCGATGTTGATGATGATCTCGCCCGGCAGACGGTCGGGCACCTTGCCGCTCTGCGCCGACGGCAGGGTGATGTTGATCTCGTACTCCCACTGTGAAAAGACCGACGTCGTGATGAAGAAACAGAGGAGCAGGAAGATGACGTCCATCATCGCGGTCATCTGGAAGCTGGGGAGCGCGCTCCGGTTTTTCTTGCGGAAGTTCATGCTTTGTCAATCCTGTCCATAAAGGGCGCCTTGGCCCCCATGCCGATGATCGCCGTCAGCACTTCTGACGAGGCCGCCTCCAGGTTGGCGATCTGGCGGCTCGCGCGCCGGCGGAACCAGGCGTAGAAGCCCATGCACGGAATCGCCACGATCAAGCCGAAGATCGTCGTCACGATCGCCTGCGACACGCCCGCCGCCAGCACCACCGGCTTGGCGCTCGCGATGTCGCTCGCCACCGAGCCGAACGCCGTCAGCATGCCCAGCACCGTACCCAGCAGACCCAGCAGCGGCGCGATCGTGGCCACGTCCAGCAGGAACTCGGTCTGCCCTTGGATGGCGTCCGCCTGGCGCGCCCCCTCCGCCTCGGTCGCCCCGCGCAGCAGCGACACGTCGCACTGCGGCACGTTCCGCAGGCAGTCCAGGGCCGACAGCACCACGGCCGACAGGGGACACGGATGCCGGTCGCACAGGCGCCTCACCTCATTCAGATCGTTGGCCCGCACGCGCGAGATGATGTCGATCAGCAGTTCGCGCGGCGTCACGGAGCCCGCGCGCAGCACCGTGATGAAATAGAACACCATGGCCAGCGCGAAAATGGAGATCGCGGCCAGCACCCACATGATCCAGCCGCCGTACTCCCACGCCTGCTTCAGCGACATGCCGTAGCCGTTGACCGCCGGCACGCCGGCGGCCGCAGCGCCCGCCGTTTCCTGCGCGACCGCACACG
>Ga0209066_10005959_pt1 | contig 12614 bp, 15 predicted proteins | sample All_14_2_FD_187198 | JGI IMG/M metagenome (GOLD analysis project Ga0209066, IMG submission 187198) | Freshwater microbial communities in response to fracking from Pennsylvania, USA - Allegheny Zone_MetaG_DW_15 (SPAdes) (version 2) ...
GTCACCACCAGCTCATTCGCGCGGCGGGTAAGCTCGGTCAGCCCGATCACCGACAGCAGCGAGGAGGTCTTGAGCATATAGACGAACTGGTTGCCCAGCGGCGGCAGCACGCGGCGGATCGCCTGCGGCAGGATGATGTAGCGCAGCTTGTCCAGATAGCTCAGCCCCAGCGCATCGGCCGCTTCGCGCTGGCCCTGCTCGATGGATTGCAGCCCGGCCCGGAAGATTTCCGCCTCGAAAGCGCTGTCGCACAGGGCCAGCGCCATCACGCCGGCGGCGAACACGCCGATCTGCACCCCCAGCACCACCGGCACGCCGTAATAGACCCACAGGATCATCACCAGCATGGGGACGGAGCGGAACAGCTCGATATAAACCCGGCTTGCCAGATGCAGATAGCGATTGGACGACAGCGACGGCAGCGCGAAAATCAGCCCCAGCACGACGGAAAGCGAGATGGCGGAGAGCGCGACCGCGATGGTGAAGCCGACACCGCTCAACAGGAACTGGATATTGTTCAGCCCCCGCGCATCGAAGGGGGAGATGATGTACCAACCCCAGCTATAGGCGCCATCGCCGCATCCGGCGAGCAGCAGCAGGGCGGCCAGCGCGGCCAGGCGGCGGTTCTGTTGCGAGATCATGCTGTTCCGCCTCAATGCGTCAGGATCTGGTTCAGGAAAAGCCGGGTGCGCTCTTCCTTCGGATTGGCGAAGAACTCCGCCGCCGGGGCCTTTTCGACGATCTGGCCCTGGTCCATGAAGACCATGGTATCGGCCACGCGGCGCGCGAACCCCATTTCATGCGTGACGCAGACCATCGTCATGCCGTCCTGGGCAAGCTCCACCATCACCTCCAGCACCTCGTTGATCATTTCCGGGTCCAGGGCCGAGGTGGGCTCGTCGAACAGCAGGATTTTCGGGCGCATGCACAGCGCGCGCGCGATGGCGACGCGCTGCTGCTGGCCGCCGGAAAGCTGGCCTGGATATTTCAGCGCCTGTTCGGGAATGCGCACCCGGGTCAGAAGCTGCATCGCCAGTTCGCGCGCCTGGGCGCGCGGCATGCGCCGGACCCGCATCGGGGCTAGCGTCAGATTGTCCAGCACGGTCATATGCGGAAACAGGTTGAACTGCTGGAACACCATGCCGACTTCGCTGCGGATGGCCGCCAGATTCTTGGTGTCCCCATCCAGCGCGATTCCGTCGACCAGGATTTCGCCCTTGCTGTGTTCTTCCAGCCGATTGATGCAGCGTATCAGCGTCGACTTGCCCGAGCCGGACGGGCCGCAGATGATGACCCGCTCTCCCAGCCGGACCGTGAGGTCGATTCCTTTCAATGCCTGATAGCTGTCATACCATTTCTCGACCGAGCGCAATTCGATCATGACCGGGCGATCACCGGCTTGGTCCATGGAACTCTTCCCCTGTTCATGATGATTGGTCCCGGCAACGTACCGGAACGCCAGAGTTCAGCATTGCCGGGCCATTGCAGGCAAATGGATTTGGCTCATGCCCCGTTCGGTCGTATCCATGGCCCCGTGCGCCGGGTGCCGGATCATCCCCGATAGAGGCGCGAGAACCGATCCAGGAAAGCCCGTTTGGCCTCGCCCGGCGACATCGGGACGGGCGGGGCGCGTCGGGTGGGCGCCGGGCCGAACAGGCGCCTGGCTTCCGTCGCATCGAACCCTGCCAGCGTGACCGCCTCCAGATGGGCCGCCATCCGGTCCGCCTTCTTGATCTGGGCTTCCAGCCGGGCCGGCAATTGCGCTTTCAGGCCGAAGCGCAGATGCACCGCTTCCTGAAGTTTATGTTCCAGCGGCTTGTAATAGCTTGAAATTGCCGATTTGAACGGCGTGATCAAATCGCCCAGAACATATTCGGAGGAATCATGCAACAAGGCAGCCAGCCGCTCCTCGCGCGTGGAATCGGGCAGCATTTCGGTTACCAGCGCCTCCACCTCCACCGAATGCTGGGCGACCGAATAGGCCCAGTCGCCCGAGGTCTGGCCGTTCCAGCGTGCCACACGCGACAGGCCATGCGCGATATCCTCGATCTCGATATCGAGCGGGGAGGGGTTCAGAAGATCGAGCCTGCGGCCGGACAGCATGCGCTGCCAGGCGCGCGGCGGGTCGGTTGGGCGCGAACGGGTCATGTCCCCTGTATCGGATGACAGGCGGGGCAAGGTCAATCGGGATGCCGGGGTCTGTCGTCAGGAAGGGGCGGCATTTGCCAGGGTCGCGGCCGGATCGCAATATTCGATCAGCAATTCGGTCAGGACCCGTATCTTCCGGGCGGGATGCTGGCCTGGCGGACGGATGACATAGGCACCGGCCGGCGGAGGGGGATGGCGCGTCATGACCGGTATCAGCCCACCGGATGCGAGATAGTCCTGGATGAGGCAGTCGGGCAGGCAGGCGATGCCGAGCCCGGCCACGGCGGCGGCGGCCAAGGCCGTGCCGTTATCCGCCTTGAAGCGCCCTTGCGGATGAACCGTGATGATCCTGTCCCCATCCATCAACTGCCAGCTTTCGGTGCCCTGCATCAGCGCCTGATGGGCAACGAGCTCCTCCGGCGTTTCGGGTGATCCATGCGCTTGGATGTAGTCCGGGCTGGCAACAAACTTCCCGTGGATCGGGCCGACGCGTCTGGCGACCAGATTGGAATCCTGCAGATAGCCAACCCGTATGGCGCAGTCATACCCTTCGGCAATCAGATCGACGAAGCGATCACTATAGCAGGTCTGGATTTGGAGCTGGGGGTGACGCCGCGCCATTTCCGCCAGGATCGGCGCGAAATGCGTCGGGCCGCAAGCAGCTTGTCATCGCCGGTCTCTGGACCGAGGTTTGCGTGGCGATGCCGACCATCCAGGCCCTGGGCGAGGGGTGGGATGTGACGGTGATCACCGACGCCTGCGGCGGTGTTTCGGTCGAAGCCCATGACGTAGCCATCCCGCGCATGATCGCGGCTGGTGCCAATGTGATGACCTGGCTTGCGCTGGCCGCCGAATGGCAGCGCGACTGGGCCCGCGTGGACAGCGCGGTCAAGCTGACCGAGGTGATCACCCAGCATGCCGGCGGCAGCGGCATTGCCTTTCTGTGGGAGCAGCAGTTGCTGAACACGCCTGTGCCGAGCGCCGCAGGCTGAGCCGGAAGGGATGACGGGGTCCTGGACTTTGTCATCCCTTTTCCATACCGGGTACCATCCTGGCAGGGTGCTGGGCAGACATAACCGTTGCTGCCGGGATTGACTTCGGGCGGGTGGGGCATATTCTGCGCGGCTTTTCGCGTTCAAGGAGCCAAGGGCATGTCGCCCCCGTTTCTGCAGACCCGCCTTGCGCTTCTCTACATGGCCTATTTCGGCGCGCAGGGTATTTTCCTGCCCTATTGGCCGGTCTGGCTGAATGCCAAGGGGTTCGAGACAGGTCAGATCGCGCTGTTGCTTGGCATCTTTCCCTGGCTGACGGTGGTCTGCGGGCCGCTCGCCGGGCGGATAGCCGATCTGAAAGGGTCCAGACGAACCATCCTGCGCGTGCTGGCGGTGCTGTTCCTGTGCGGATATGTGCTGATGGCCTTTGCCAGCGTGCCCTGGCAGATCATCGCGCTCTTGATCCTGATCGGGGCATCGGGCGCGCCCTATAATGCGATGGTCGACACCATGACCCTGATGGCCCACCGCGCGGGTAAGCCGGTGGATTACGGCCGGACGCGCATGTGGGGATCTGCCGCCTTCATCCTGGCATCCAGCCTGGGCGGGCTGGCGCTCGGCCGGTTTGGTGAAGCCGCGATCCTGTATGCGCTGATCGGGGCGGGCGGCGCCATGGTGCTGACCGGCCTGACCGCCCCGCGCCTGCGCGAGGTGGAGGATGGGCGGGCACCGGTATCCCCGGCGGATTCGGCTGCCGCAGCGCGTCCGAAACTGCTGGGCCAGCCGGTTTTCCTATGCTTCCTGCTGGCGGCGGCCTGCCTGCAGGCGCAGCATGGCGTGCTGTATATGTATGGCACGCTGCGCTGGCGCGCGGCGGAGGTGCCGGACAGCGTGATCGGCTGGCTCTGGGCCGAGGGCGTGCTGGCGGAAATCCTGCTTTTCCTGGTGGGGGTACGGGTATTGAGCCGGTTGGGGCCGCTCAACCTGATGCTGCTGTCCGGCCTTGCCGGCATGGTTCGTTGGCCGATGCTTGCGGAAACGACCTGGCTGCCCGCCCTGATTTTTGCCCAGGCCCTGCACGGCTTTACCTTCGGCGCGTTTCATCTGGGGGCGATGGAATTCATTCGTCAGGCGGCGCCGCGCGGCTCAGCGGGCGCGGTTCAGGGCATCTACGCGGCGCTGGTGGCCGGCGTAGCGTCGGGACTGTCCATTCCTTTGGCGGGGCAACTTGCGGGTCGTTTCGGGTCGGATGCCTATTGGGCAATGATCCTGCCGGCCTGTATGGGGCTGGTATTGCTGCTTTGGGTCAGGACGCGCTGGGACCGCGCGCGCTTGTGATCGGCCCGCCGCCGGCGGCATCGATCCGTGCAGCGATGGCCGCGATCCGGCCACTGGCCACCATCATGTCCCCAGCATTGGCATGGATCATGAGCCCGTCGCCCAGGCAAATCGCCACATGTCCCTTCCAAAACAGAAGGTCCCCCCGGCGCAGGGTTGAATAATCAGGGGTGATGTCCAGGGCAGCGCCGAAGCCTGCCTCCTGCATGTCGCTGTCGCGCGGGGCGTCGATGCCAGCCGCCGCCAGGGCCAGCTGGGTCAGGCCGGAACAATCCAGCCCCAGGCTGGAACGCCCGCCCCACAGATAGGGCACATTCACGAAACGCTCCGCCGTGCCTGCCCAATCCGGCTGCAATATCTGGCCCAGGGGGGTGATGTGGTTGGCCGGAACGAAGCCGCCATCGGCCAGGCGGGCGAAGCGCCCGTCGATCTCGATCACGGCAAGGCGCGACAGGAAGCTCAGGCCAAGTGGTTCGGGCGTTTTGATGTCCGGGGCGCCAAAGCGGAAGGTTCGGGGGACGGCCACCAGATGGGTGGCATCCGCGCCTGGGCCATCGGACAGTGCCGCATCCGGCAAATAGCCGACATAGCCGTCGGTCAGGCTGCGCACCCAGGCCCAGCCGTCCCGGCGTTCGAACAGCTCGACCTCTTCGCCGAACAACACTTCACTGTCCAGCCGTGCCGTCCTATCCGGCCGGGGGCGCAGCGGGGCTGCGGCTATGCCGATACGCGCACGAATCGGTTCGACGAAGCGCGCGGCCTCGACCCGCCCCATCAGCCTGACATCGGCCAAATCCTCGCGATAGACGTTCAGGCGGCGATCGGGCAGGGCAGCCATGGCAATCCTCAGTCGAACAGCTTGTCGATCTCGTCCTGGGAAATCTTCATGTCATGGTCGAGTGCCGGACCATTCAGCAGCGCCTCATCCGAACCGGCCTCCGGCGCCTGGCTTTTCTTCGCCTCGGCCGACAGCTTTTCCATCTCCGCACGGCCCCACAGGGTCATGATGGAATTGACACGTTCCTCCACGAATTTCATCGAGCGCACGATCTTGGTCACACGCTGGCCGGTAATGTCCTGGAAGGTGCAGGCCTCAATCGCGGCCATCGTCCGGTCGTTCAACTGGTTGCAGAGTTCGTGGCGCTTTTCCGCATCCGCGGCCGCGCGGATATCGTCCACCATCGCGTCGATGGCTTCCATGTTTTCCAGGATGACATGGGTGGCATCTTCCGTCGCTTCCACGATGGCGTCGAGCTGCTGACCCATGGTCTCGAAGCGGTCGCCGTCGTCATCGCGGGCGACCATCTGGGCGATCTCCTGCCGGAACCGCTCGATATACTGGTAGAGGCTGAGCAACTCATGCCGCAGCTTGTCGTCTTTCATCTGACTGGACTTGGCGACCATTCAAGACGTCTCCCTTCAGTGAGTCGGATCGCCCCTCCCGATACCTACTCTAGGTGATGCGGATAAGCCCACGACATAATTTGTTCACGCTTTTAGCACCCTACTGCAACGATGTGCAGGGAATTCACCGCGCCAACCACCCGGATGGCACGATAGGTTATCTATGGTTTACCGAAGTTTAACGGGTATTCACAGCCGGCTGATCGCCGAACCCGGAGCATTCGCCCGGGCATCTTCAATCAAGAGGTCGAATAGCGGCATGAAGGTTTCAGGTTCCTGGGCGCCTGCGATGGCATAGCGCCCGGCCAGAATGAAGCAGGGGACGCCTTCTATACCCAGCCTGCGGGCCTGCATGTCTTCGGCTTCCACTTCCGTCCGCAGCGCGGAAGAATTGAGGAAGCTGCGCAGTTTTTCCAGCGGAAGCTGAAACTCCGCAGCAAGCTCCACCAGCACCTCGGTTTCACCGATGTCCAGCCCGTCCAGAAAATAGGCGGTGAACAGCCGGTCCATCAGCACGGATGCGTCCAGCCCGGCTTCCTGCACATAGCGCAGCAGGCGATGGGCCTTGGTAGTGGAGGGGGTGCGCTTGATCCGGTCGAAGCGGAAGGCGATGCCCGCATCCCGCCCTACCGTGGCGATGGAGGCATAAATCCGGTCGGCCCGATCCGGCCCGCCGAATTTGGCCGCGATATAGGCGGCCCGGTCCATTCCCTCATCCGGCATGGTCGGATTCAGCCGGAATGTTCGCCAGGTAACGCGCGGGGAGATATCCGGGCGTTGTGTCAGCGCCACATCCAGGCGCTTCTTGCCGATGAAGCACCAGGGGCATACGGGGTCGGAGAAGAGGTCGATTTGCATCATGGGAGCGGAGTATAGACCGGATATGGGCCATGGTCCCGTCCAACCGGGGCCGGAATGGCCCTTCCATTCGTCAAAAATCTGTGCCGCGCGCGACAAGACGACTGGAAATGGTAACCGGCCGTAATCGACGCTATACCATGTCCGACGAACGATATCCGTGACCGATTGGTGAAAGGACTGAAGCATGATCGTTGACCACCGTACCTATGACGTGATCCCAGGCAAGCTCAACGCCTATGTCGAGCTGTACAAGACCCAGGGCTGGCCGCTGCAGAAGAAATATCTGGGCAATTGCCTGGGTTGGTACATCTCGATGGATATCGGCAGCCTGAACCAGATCGTGCATATGTGGGGTTATGAGAGCCTGCAGGACAGGGCGGAGCGTCGCGCGAAGCTGGCCGCCGATCCGGCCTGGGGCGCGTTCCTTGCCCAGGGCATGCCACTGTTGCAGAAGATGGAAAACAAGATCCTGACACCGGTCGCCATGCCGGAATAAGCGCAGGGGGAGGAGAGGTCGGCCGTTCCCGGTCGGCCTCTTTATCCGATGGTCCCGGTGGCCAGCGCATGCGCCATCCCACCTTCCAGATGGTCCGTCAGAATGCGGCGGGCTTCTTGCGCATCGCGCTTCAGGGCGCAGTCCAGCAGCGCGCGATGTTCCCCCGCCGCGATATCGCCGCGGAAAGACAGCGCGATCATCTGGTAGCGCAGGTATTTGTCGAATACCGCGCCGTGCAACTGCTTCAGCACTTTCGACCCGCAGGCCGATATCAGAGACTGGTGAAACTCCCAGTCATAGCGTTTCCAGAGGTCCAGCGCGCTGAAATCGCCTTCTTCCATGCGGGCTTCCATGGCTGCAAGCTTGTGATAGGCGGCAACCACGCGGCTTTCCCAGTCGACATCGCCGGCGCGGAAGGAATCGTCCAGGGCCTGGCATTCGACCAGCAGGCGAAGCTCCGCGATTTCGCGCAGATTTTCCACCGAAACCGGGGTCACTTCGAAGCCGCGCTGCCCTTCGGCAATCACCAGCCCTTCAGTGGCCAGCCGGTTCAGCGCCTCGCGCAGCGTACCCACGCTGGTGCCATAGCGCTCGCGCAGCGCTTCCAGCTTCAGCTTCTTTCCCGGCGCCAGCCGGCCGGCAAGGATATCGCCGCGTAACCGCCGCCAGACGGTCTCGCCGACGGTTTCCTCGATCATATCCTCGCGCAGGATCAAGCCCGGATCGCTCAAGCTGCCCGCCCCTGTCTGACCGGGCGCCCGGCCGCGCCGATCGCGTCAAGCCCGCCTTGGCGCAGGGTATGGGCCACGCATTCCTGCACATGGCGTTGCAGGATCGCGATGGCGCCATCCGCATCGCGGTCAAGCGCCGCATCCAGCAGGGCGCGATGTTCCTGCGCCGCTGGCGCGCCGCGAAAAATCACCGCGATGATCTGATAGCGCAGATAACGGTCGAAGACGCTGCCATGAGCTTCCACCAGTTCCGCCGAGCCGCAGGCGGAAATCAGCATATGGTGGAATTCCTTGTCGCAGCGTTTCCACAGCTCCGAATCCACGGCCTCGCCCGTCAGCAGGCGGGTCTCGATGCGATCCAGCTTGTGATGGGCGCCGACGACGCGACCTTCCCAATCCAGATCGCCGCGGGCGAAGGATTTGCGGATTGCATGGCCTTCCAGCAGCAGGCGCAGCGCGGCCAGATCCTGAAACTCGGTCTGGGTGACGGGGGCAACCGCGAAGCCGCGCTGGCCCTCGATCACCACGAAGCCTTCGCCGGTCAACCGGTTCAGGGATTCGCGCAGCGTGTTGATGCTGGCGCCATAGTCACTTTTCAGCCGCTCAAGCCTGAGCCGAGCCCGAGGGGCAAGCCTGCCCAGGATGATGTCGCGGCGGATGGCCCGATAGGTCGTCTCGCCAGCGGAATCGATGGCAGCCCCGGCCAGTCCGAAATCATGTGCGTGCGTATGCATGGGAATTTTGTTTCACAGGGCAGCGGCATCGTCAACATGGGCGATTACCGGAGGAAGGATATTATATCCTATGAAATTGAAAAAATGGGTTGAAAAATTGCCACATGACGGTATCGTCCATTCATCCGATAATTATCTCTTCATGGGATGATAATCGAAAGAAAACAGATCTAGGGAGGATATGATGGGTTGCATTCTGACCCGGCGTGGCATGCTGGCCGCCGGCGCATTCGTGATCGCTGCTGGCCTGGGTTCCCAGGCGGCAATTGCCCAGGACAAGCCGGCACTTCGGTTTTCCGCGGTGTTTTCCGAGCAGGATATCCGTGCGGGCATGATGAAGATGTTCGCCGAGGACGTGGCAGGCGACTTCAAGTTTGAAGGCTATTATGGCGGCACCCTGTTCAAGCAGGGGACCGAGCTTGTGGCGTTGCAGCGCGGCAATCTGGAAATGGGCAATATCGCGCCGCAGGATATTTCCAAGCAGGTGCCGGAATGGTCGATCCTGACCTCGGCCTATTTGTTCCGGGACGCGGCGCATCTGAAGACGTTCTTCGCCAGCGATCTGGGCGCGGACATGAAGCAGATGGCGGAAGACAAGCTTGGCGTGCGCGTTTTGGGGCCGACTTTCTTCGGCACAAGGCAGGTCGGGCTGAAGACGGACAAGACTATCCGTACCCCTGCCGACCTGGCTGGTATCAAGCTGCGTATGCCACCGGGCGAAGCCTGGCAGTTCCTGGGCAAATCCCTGGGCGCGAACCCGACCGCCATGGCCTATGCCGAAGTGTATACCGGCCTGCAGACCGGGGCCATTGACGGTCAGGACAATCCGCTTCCCAACGTCCAGAACATGAAGTTCTTCGAAGTGATGTCGCAGATCGTGCTGACCTCGCATCTGGTTGGTTTCGATCTGCTGACCATCTCCTCGGAAAGCTGGAAGAAGATGACGCCGGCCCAGCAGGCCAAGGTTCAGGCCGCCGCCGACAAGGCCATTGCCTGGTCGACCGAGCAGCATCTTAAGCAGGAGGCGGAACTGGCGGCTTCCTTCAAGGAGAAGGGCCTGAAGATTTACGCCCCCGACCAGGATGCTTTCCGCGCCCATGCGCAGAAAATGTATCTGGAATCCGATCTGGCGAAAAGCTGGCCGGCCGGGCTGATCGACAAGATCAACGCCCTTTGAGTGTGACCCGGTAAAACCCGGCCGCCGCGATGCAGCGGCGGCCGGTTCTGGGAGTGGGCCATGAAGCGATTTTCCGTTGCGTCCGTCCGGGCTTGGCTGTCCGCCCGGGCAGAGAATTTAGCCTGCCTGATGCTGGCCACCATGTTCGTGGCCTTCATTCTACAGATCACCTTCCGCTACGCGCTGAGCCTGCCGACCGGCTGGACCAATGAACTCAGCGTCGTGCTGTGGATCTGGCTGGTGCTGTTCGGCAGCGCCTTTGTCACTCGTGAGCGCGAGGAAATTCGTTTCGATCTGATCTATGGCGCGGTGAGCGGGAAGCCGCGGCGCGTGCTCGGCCTGATCTGCGCGGGGATATTGGTCGTGTTGTTCGGGATCTCGCTGCCGGCCGTGGTCGATTATGTGACCTTCATGAAGGTCGAAAGCTCGGCCTATCTCAAGATCCGTTTCGACTATCTCTATTCCATCTATGTCGTCTTCGCCGTGGCGATGATCGTCCGCTACATCTGGATCGCCTGGCAGGCGGTATGCGGACCGGACCCCGAGGACCAGGACCCGACAAAAGTGAGTTCCGGGGTATGAATCTGGCAAGTCCATTCTCTCTCGCGATCGTGATGATCACGGCGCTGGCCCTGTTGGGCCTGCCGATTGGTCTGTCGATGCTGTGCGGCTCCATCCTGTATCTGCTGCTGGCCGGGCTCGACATGGGCACGGTGGCCGAGCAGTTCCTGAATGGTATGTATTCCAACTATGTGATCCTGGCCGTACCGTTATTCGTGCTGGCGGCGGAGATCATGAATTCCGGCTCCATGACCGAAAGGCTGCTGCGCTTCTGCAATATGCTGGTCGGGCGCTTCCGGGGCGGGCTGGCGCAGGTCAACATCGTCCAGTCGATCATTTTCGCCGGCATGTCGGGTTCCGCCATCGCCGATGCGGCCGGCAGCGGGCGCATGATGCAGGCCATGATGACCCGCGAGGGACGCTATACGCCCAGTTTCGCGGCCGCCCTGACCGCCGTGACGGCGGTGGTGGGGCCGATCATTCCGCCGTCCATCCCGATGGTGATCTACGCCCTGGTGTCGGATGCCTCCATTGGCTATCTGTTTCTGGGCGGCATCGTGCCCGGACTGCTGATGGCCCTGCTGAATATGGGGCAGGTGATCTGGACCGCGCGGCGCCGGAATTTCCCGGTTGAGGAACCGGTGCCGCTGCGCGATATGCCCGGCGTGACCATGCGCGCTTTCCCTGCGCTGATGATGCCGGTGATCCTGCTGGGTTGCATCTATTCGGGGGTCACCACACCGACCGAGGCTGCGGCTTTGGCGGCAGCCTATGCGTTGCTGATTTCCATCGGTCTGTACCGCAGCCTGTCCCTCAAGGGGCTCTATGGCGCGCTGATGGTCAGCACCCGCACCAGCATTTCCATCGGCATGCTGATCGCCGGTTCGCTGGTGTTCAACTATGTGGTGACGGTGGAGAACATCCCCAATGCATTGCGGGGCATTCTGACCGCCTGGGAATTGACGCCGATCCAGTTCCTGATCCTGGTGAATGTGATCCTGCTGCTGCTGGGCTGCATTCTGGAAGGGACGGCGATCCTGCTGATCATCGTGCCGGTCTTCATCCCGACCGCCCAGGCGCTGGGCATCGATCTGGTGCATTTCGGCGTGATGGCGGTGGTGAACATCATGCTGGGATTGGTCACTCCGCCATATGGGTTGCTGTTGTTCATCGTTGCCAGCATTTCCGGCGCGCCAATCCGGCTGATCATCCGCGACAGTCTGCCTTTCCTGTTCTGGATGGTGGTAAGCCTGCTGCTGATCACCTTCTTCCCCGATCTCGTGCTGTGGTTGCCTCGCCTGGCGGGTTACGCGGGCTGAGGCCATTTTTCGAGGACAAATCCATGACGACGAAGCCGATCTATGTTCTGAACGGCCCCAATCTGAACCGGCTGGGTCTGCGCGAGCCGGAAATCTATGGTCACACCACGCTGCAGGAGGTGGAGGAGATCTGTCGCGCGGCGGCCGGAGAGCGGCCGGTGGTGTTTCACCAATCCAATGCCGAGTTCCAACTCGTTGATTGGATTCACGAAGCCATCGACGAGGCGGCGGCCATCGTGATCAATCCGGCCGGCCTGACCTTCACCTCCATCCCCATCCTGGACGCGCTGAAGATGTTCCCCGGCCCGATTCTGGAACTGCATATTTCCAATATCCATCGGCGCGAGGAGATTTATCATAAGTCGCTGATGTCGCGGGTGGCGACGGCGGTTATCGCCGGGCTGGGACCGCAGGGCTATCGCACGGCGGTGGAAGCCGTATGCCGTATGGTTGCTGGCAGGGCATGATGGATGATGTCATTCGACTGGGTTTGATCGGCGACAATATCGCGGCCTCGCAATCACCCCGGCTGCACGAGCTGGCCGGTATTCAGAACGGCCGGCGGGTGCAGTACGACCGTCTTGTTCCGCGCGAATTGGGCATGGATTTCGATGCGGTGTTCGACCATGCAAGTCAACTCGGCTATCGCGGCGTCAACGTCACCTATCCCTATAAGGAACGGGCTGCGGGGCGGGTGGCAATCGATGATCCGTTGGTGACAGCCATCGGCGCGGTCAATACGGTGCTGTTCGATGCGGATGGGGCGCGTGGCTTCAACACCGATCATACCGGATTTCTATCCGCCTATCGCTATGCGCGTGGCGAAAAGCCGCCGGGTCGGGTTCTTCTGATC